>WNGC01002746.1_pt1 | contig 10704 bp, 7 predicted proteins | sample 5400051 | NCBI WGS metagenome assembly WNGC01 (sample SAMN13153368, study PRJNA577476) | soil metagenome | isolation source: 20 cm soil or saprolite under grassland replicate 2 | place: USA:California | collected 2016-06-15 | reverse complement strand
CGCTCGTCGTCGACACGCGGAACGCCACCTGGGGCAGCCGCACCCCGGCCGGCCGCGTTTTGAGGTTCTAGGGGCGAAAGGGACACAGGAACATGAACACCCACTCGATCCTCGCTCGTGCCGGGCTGGCGCTGCTGGTGCTGGGGTCCTGGACCTTCATGTCCGCGCCCGTTGCCGCTCAACCGGCAACACAGCAGGGGTTCGCGGTCCGCGCCTCCCAGGCATCCCCGGTGACCGGTGTCGTGAGGCTGACCGCCGACGTCTGGGATGAGCCCGGCCTCATCGGCGTGTATTTCGCCGTCGACGGCTACGGGCAGGAAGCGATCCAGAAAGAGGCTCCGTACGACATCTGGTGGAGCGCGGCCAGCGCCGCGAACGGCGAGCACACGATCACTGCGAGGGCGCGCTATGCCTCGGGCGAATGGATCCACTCCGCCCCGCTCCGCCTCACCGTGGCGAATCCCGTGGCGTTCAACCGGACGCTCTACGTGGACGCCGCCAACGGCGACGACGCGCGGGACGGGCTGAGCCCGAGCGGGGCCTGGCGGACGCTCGACAAGGCCAACGTGTCTGTCGTGGCGGGTGACACGGTCCTGCTCCAGGGGACGTTCACCGGGCAGCGGGTCGCGCCGACCGTCTCGGGGAGCGCGGCGCGGCCCATCAAGTTCACGAGCTATCCCGAGACGATGGCCGTCCTGGACGCCGGGCGCACCGGTCGCGCCGTGCTGCTCGATGCCGGCCGGAGCCACATCGTGCTCGAGCGGCTCCGGATCCAGAACGTCCCCGGCTATGCCATCGAGATCACCGCCGGCGCCCACCACAATGTCGTTCGCGACTCGTACATCACGGGGAGCGGCAACGCCGCCGTCTGGGGCCACGGGGTCCGGATCACCCAGTCCAGCGACAACATCGTCGAGGGCAACCAGATCGTCGACACCGGTGACGAGCGGGCGAACTCTGGCGACGGTGTCTGGATCGCCGATGGCGCCAGCCGAAACCGCATTCTCAACAACCGTCTGACCAACGGAGGCCACAGCCTGGTCCAGGTCGGCGGCGATCAGCCCGATGATGCCGATGTCATCGACAACGTCGTCGCACGCAACGTGATGTCCAACCGCTGGGCGACGCCCCTCATCCTGTCGTGGCGAAGCCGGTGGACGCTCGTCGAGAGCAACCGCATTTCCGACGGCGCCCGCAACGGCATCACCACCCCCCGGCCGGGAATTCAGATCGCGGCCAGCGAAAACATCATCCGCTACAACGAGGTCTTCGACAACACGGGAGCGGCCCTCCAGGTGGCCGGCTTCGGTTTCGTATCCCGCGGGCAGGACCGGCCCATCATGCAGGACTCGATCGGCAACGCGATCTACTTCAACGTCTTCTACGGTAACGGGGTCGCGCCCGACCAGAACCAGGCGACCGCAATGGCCCAGCCCGCGGGTGCAGATCGGGCGGGGCTCGCGATCCTCATGTTCGAGCAGGATGGCCGCACGGTTCGCGACAACGTCTTTGCCTACAACATCTTCTATCGCAACAGCGGCTTCGCCTTCGGCGGCGCCGTCTATTCGATCGTCATCGATCATTTCCAGGCGGCGGCGTGGCCGGAGAGCAGCCTGAACGGGAACCAAATCCTGAACAACATCCTGCTCCGAGAGCCCGGCTCGGCGGGCGAGGTTGCGGTTCTGCACGTTCGCCGGCCCGCGGACGGTGAGAACGTCTCGTACACGCTGCCGCAATTCGAGGCCGTCCACGCGGAGGTGGCCAACAACCTGGAGGTCGACCCGCGCTTCACCGACGAGGCGAACCGAGTGTTCACCCTCCGGAACGATAGCCCGGCCCGCAACGCCGGCTGGTAGACCCCAGAAGGATCATGAACGCGCGCCGAAGTTTGGGCGGTGCCCTGCCGCTTCTCGTGGCCCTCCTGCTGGTGTGCGGGGCGGCCCCGAGCCGCGCCCAGTCCGGAGGCGTCTCGCTCCGATCGTCTCAAGCCTCCCCGGTGAGCGGGGCGGTGAGACTCACCGCCGACGTGCCGCCGGACCCGGGCTTGCTCGCCGTCCAGTTCAAGGTCGATGGCTACGTGCTGGACGAGGCGGACACCACGCGCCCCTACGAGGCCGTCTGGAGCGCCGCCAGTGCCCGCAACGGCGAGCACGCCGTCTCCGCGGAGGCCCGCTACCGTTCGGGCGCCGTCCTCGCGTCCGCCCCGCTCCAGCTGACCGTCGTGAACCCCCCGACCTTCAACCGGACCTTGTACGTCGATGCCGACCACGGCGACGACCGCAAGGACGGCACCAGCCCGGCGACGGCGTGGCGGACACTGGACAAGGCCAACCACGCCGTGACGCCGGGCGACACGGTGCTCTTGCGGGGGACCTTCGGCGCTCAGCAGATTCGTCCCGCGGTCGCGGGCACCCCCGCGAAGCCCATCACCTTCAGGAGCGACACTGGCCAGACCGCCGTGCTGAAGGGCGGCAGCGGGGGCGTCGCGGTGCGGCTCGAGGGTTGTAGCTACATCGTGGTGGAGCGGCTCCGGATCGAGCACGTCCCCGGCTATGCCATTCAGATCGCCTCGGGCGGCCACCACAATGTCGTGCGGGACTCGTATCTCACGAAGAGCGGCAACGCCGCCGTGTGGGGCCACGCCATCAGGATCACCGAGTCCAGCGACAACCTCGTCGAGCGCAACCAGATGATCGACATCGGCGACGAGCGGGCCAACTCCGGGGACAGCATCTGGATCGCCAACGGATCGAGCCGCAACCTCGTGCTCGCCAACACACTCCGGGACGCCGGCCACAGCCTGATGCAGATCGGCGGTGATCGTGCCGGCGAGGCGGAAGTGGGTGACAACGTGGTGGCGCGGAACACGATGTCGAACTCCTACGCGACCCCGCTCATCCTGTCCTGGATGGCGCGCCGGACGCTGGTCGAACACAACAGGATCTCGGATGGCGCCCGCCACGGGGTCAACGATCCTCGGCCCGGGCTCCAGATCCAGGCGAGCGACAACATCATCCGCCACAACGAAGTGTTCGACAACGCCGCGGCAGGCCTGCTGCTCCAGGGCTACGTCTACAACGGCGCGATCGCCCAGGACTCGATCGGGAACCGGATCTACCACAACGTGTTCTATGGCAACGGCACCTACGGGCTCTTCGTCTCTGAAAAGAACGGCCGGACGGTGCGCGACAACCTGATCGTCAACAACATCTTCTTCAGGAACCACGGGTTCGCCCTGGACGGCCGGACCTACACGATCGGCATCGAGCACTACCACAGCCCGACGGCGTGGCCCGTGGGTAGCCTGAATGGCAACCGCATCGAGAACAACATTCTCCTGCGCGAGCCGGGAACGGCGGGCGAGCCGTTGGTGCTGCGGATCCGCAACGCCGATCAGGGCGGCAACCTCACCTACACCCTGGCGCAGTTCCAGGCGGCGCACCGCGCGGCGGCCGACAACCTCGAGGCGGATCCGCTGTTGACCGACGAGTCCAAGCGGGTCTTCAGCGTTCGGCCGGACAGTCCCGCCGCGAAACGGGGGGTGCGCATTCCCGGCGTCTCCCATCACGGTGAGGCCCCAGACATCGGCGCCTTCGAGGTGAGCCCGGAGCGGCGGTCCGCCGCCCGGCCTTGAGGCTGACGGCCGTGCAGCACACGCGGGCCGGCACACGGTGGAGCCGACACTCGCAGGCGGCCGCATGCGTCGGCCTCCTGGCGGGAGCCCTGATCCTCGTGGCGAGGCCGGCGGGCGCATTCCCGGGCAGCACGGAGCGGGTGAGCGTGGACGGCGCCGGGCGCGAGTCGGTCGGCCCGTCGTTCGCCGGGCCCTTTGAATCGCCACCGTCGATCAGCGCCGACGGCCGCTTCGTGGCCTTCGCGGCGTGGGCCCGAAACCTCGCGCCCGGGGACACGAACGGCTTTGGGGACGTGTTCGTCCACGACCGCGGAACCGGCGTGACCGAACGGCTGAGCGTGGACGGCGCCGGGACCGAGGCGAACGACACCATCCACCAGCCGGCGATCAGCGCCGACGGTCGCTTCGTCGCGTTCGTCTCGGCCGCCACGAACCTGGTACCCGGGGACACCAACGGGCAGTCCGACGTGTTCGTCCATGACCGGCAGACCCGTACGACCGAGCGGGTCAGCGTGGCGAGCGCCGGGATCGAGGGCCACGGCTGGAGCGACCGTCCCGCGATCAGCGCCAACGGTCGCTTCGTGGCCTTCGTCTCGGCCGCGCCCGACCTCGTGCCGGGGGACACCAACGGGCGATCCGACGTGTTCGTCCATGACCGCCAGACCGGCACGACCGAGCGGGTGAGCGTGGACTCGGCCGGGACCCAGGCGGACGGCGACAGCGACTCGCCCGCGCTCAGCGCCGACGGCCGTTTCGTCGCGTTCGTCTCGGTCGCCACCAACCTCGTGCCCGGGGACACCAACGGGCGATCCGACGTGTTCGTCCATGACCGCCAGACCCGCAGGACCGAGCGGGTGAGCGTGGACTCGGCCGGGACCCAGGCGGACGGCGACAGCGCCTCGCCCGCGCTCAGCGCCGATGGACGCTTCGTGGCCTTCAGCAGCTCGGCCACCAACCTCGTGCCCGGGGACACCAACGGGCAGGCCGATGTGTTCGTCCATGACCGCCAGGTCCGCACGACCGAGCGCGTGAGCGTGGACAGCGCCGGGCACGAGTCGGACGGCTGGAGCGATCGTCCCTCGATCAGCGCCGGCGGCCGCTTCGTGGCCTTCTGCACGTTCGCCACGAATCTGGTAGCCGGGGACACCAACGGGCAGTGGGATGAGTTCGTCCATGACCGGCGGACCGGCGCCACCGAGCGGGTGAGCGTGGACAACGCCGGGACCGAGGCCAACGCCAGCAGTCACGGCCCGTCGATCAGCGCCGGCGGCCGCTTCGTCGTCTTCGCCTCGGACGCCACCAATCTCGTACCCGGGGACACCAACGGCGTGAGGGACGTGTTCGTCCGTGACCGGGGCGAGGCGAGCGGCGAGAGCGCGATGTCGGCGCGGCGCCCGGCGCGTCTGCGTCGCAACGCTCTGCAGGGCGGAATTGAAGAGCGACCCGCCCGATGAAGATCATCAACATCGTCGGGGCGCGCCCCAATTTCGTGAAGATCGCCCCGCTCATCCGGGCGATGAGCGCCGAGCCCGCCCTGACGCCGATCCTCGTCCACACCGGCCAGCACTACGACGGCCCGATGTCGGAGCAGTTCTTCAAGGACCTGGACATCCGGCCCCCCGACTTCAACCTGGGCGTCGGCTCGGGCTCGCATGCGGTTCAGACGGCCGAGGTCATGCGCTCCCTCGAGCCTGTCCTTGACGGCGCGCGACCCGATCTCGTGCTGGTGGTGGGCGACGTGAACTCCACGCTGGCCGCCGCCCTCACCGCGGTGAAGCTCCATATCCCCGTCGCCCACGTGGAGGCCGGGCTCCGGTCCTTCGATCGGAGCATGCCCGAGGAGATCAACCGGCTGCTGACGGACGCCATCGCCGATCTCCTGTTCGTCACGGAGGAGAGTGGCCGGCAGAACCTGCTTCGGGAGGGCGTCGCGCCGAAAAAAATCCACTTCGTCGGAAACGTCATGATCGACGCCTTGCAGGCCTCGCGGCCGAGCTGGGAACGGTCGTCGATCGCGAGCGGGATCGGGCTCGACGGTCAGCCGTACGTGGTCGTGACCCTCCATCGCCCGTCCAACGTTGACAACCCGCGCACCTTGCTGGATTACCTGGGAGCGCTCCAGGAGCTGGCCCGTCACGTTCCGGTGGTCTTCCCGATCCACCCGCGGGTGAAGCAGCAGCTCCTCCGGCAAGGCTACCTGGCGGAGTCCGGGATGCCCCTGCATAGCAAGGGCGTCGCCTATCTCGATCCTCTGGGCTACCTCGACTTCATCGCGTTGATCAGCCGCGCCCGGGTCGTCCTCACCGATTCCGGAGGCGTCCAGGAGGAGACGACGGTCCTCGGCGTTCCCTGCCTGACGCTTCGGGACACCACCGAGCGGCCGGTCACGGTCAGCCACGGGACGAATCGGGTGATCGGCGCGGACCCGACCCGCCTCGTCCCCGAGGTCATGTGGAGCCTCGACCACCCGCCGGCCCGTCACGGACTCCCGCCGCTGTGGGATGGGCAGGCCGCGGTCAGGATCGTGAAAATCCTGCGCGAGACCTTCGAGGGAGGCTCGCGTGCTTAAGGTCGAGTCGAGCTTCAACCGGAGCGCCCTCGTCCTGGTGGCCGGTCGGACGGTGGGGTTCATCTGCCCGTTCGCCCTGGCCGTATTCCTGGCGCGGCATCTGGCTCAGGTCGAGTTCGGGTTGTACAAGCAGGCCTTCCTGCTGCAGAGCACGTTCATCATGCTGCTCGATCTCGGTCTACCCGCCAGTCTCTACTACTTCCTCCAACAGGACGGAGAGGCCAGACGGCAGTACGTCTCGCAGAGTCTGCCGATGCTGGCGCTGGCAGGCGCCGTCGGCGGGGTGGCGGTCGTGGTCGGGGCGCCGTGGTGGGGGGAGGCGTTTTACGACAAACTCCTGGGTCCCCTCACTCCTCACCTGGCGGTGTTCCTGGGCTCGACGCTCCTCAGCTCGGTGCTCGAGGTCATCCTCATCGCGCGTGAGCGAGCCCGCCAGGCGGCGGTCGTCTATTGCGTCTCGGATCTTGCGATGGTGGCTCTGGTCCTCGGGGCGGTGCTGGGCGGCGGCGGTGTGGCCGGAATTCTCGAGGCCGTCACCCTCGTCCAGGGCGTACGAACGATCGCGCTCGTCCTCTACGCCCGGCGGGTCGGCCTCCTCTCGTTCCGCGGCCTGTCGTGGGCGCCCTTCAGGCAGCTGTGGAACTACGCGATCCCCTTCTGGGCCGGCCATATCGTCGAGCTCTTCGCCGTGGCGGCACCCCAGTACTACGTCTCCGGTCGGTACGACACCCAGACGTACGCGGTGTTCGCGGTGGGATCCACGAGCGTGCCGTTCGTCGACGTGCTCTACGCCACCATCGTCAGCATCGTCGTCGTGCAGCTCACCCGGCTGGCGCAGGTCGGCGCCGTGGACCAGATCCGGGACACGCTCGGCAACGGCATCCGTCTGATGGCGGTCGCCTGCCTACCGCTCTTCGTGCTGCTCGAGCTCATCGCCGGGGACGTGATCGTGCTCCTCTACACGCAGCGCTTCGCCGACGCCGTGCCGGTGTTCCGGGTCTCCCTCTTGGTGCTTCCCCTTCTCGCCACCCAGCTCGAGTACGTGCCCCGGGCGTACGGAGACACGCGCTTCCTCTTCGTCATGTGCGCGATCAAGGGCGCGGTGTGTGTGGGATGCCTGAGCGTGCTTCCACAGACGTTGGGCCTCGCGGGTGCGCCGCTCGCCTACGTCATGGCGTTGGTGGCCAGCCACGCCGTCTTGCTCGTCCGCGTGAGCCGCTTGGCCGGCCTCCCGTACGCGGAGGTGTGGCCGCTCGGCATGCTGGGACGCATCCTCGCGGCCTGCCTCGTGTCGGCCATTCCGGTGCTCCTGTTGAAGAGCCTGGGACTCCTGGCTTACTGGCCGATCCTCGCCGCCGCCAGCGTCGCCTACGCCCTCGCCTACGGGATCGCGTTGTGGCGGTTCCGGGTGCTGGGCCCTAGCGAGCGAGAGACCGTCCGGGCCCTGGGGCGCAGACTCGCGGTGCTGGGCGGCTTCCTCCCCAGCCGTGAAGCCGTCGGGGGGCAGCGGTGACGGTCAGCGGAATCGCGACCCCGACGCCGGAGCTCGCCTCCGTCTCCTGGACCTCGCCGGCGCCCGGGCGGCGGGAGGGCGCGATCCCGTTCTGGTGCCTCATGGTCTTCACGTTCGTCCTCTTCATGGCGCCGCAGCACTTCCTCCCGTTCCTGCAGCCGCTCCGTCTTGCGCAGGCATCGGCAGGCCTGGCCGCGCTCGCGTACGTCCTGAGCCGCCTGGTGCAAAGGCGGCCGCTGACGGTCTCCACGCCCGAGATTCGCCTGGTCGCGTGGCTCACGCTCGTGGCCGTGGTGTCGATCCCGGTCTCGCTGTCTCCCGGCGGCAGCTTCGCGTTCTTTCTCTCGACCTTCGTCAAGAGTGTCGTGATCTTCTTCCTCCTCGCCAACCTGCTGGAGACGGTGGGACGCCTCAGGCTGCTGGTCGCCTTCATCGTCGTGGCGGGTGTCGTCTATGCGGCGACGGGTCTCTACAACTTCACGACGGGACACACGATTCCTCACGACCCAGGCCGCATCTGGGGCTACCCATCGCAGTTCGCCCTCAACCCCGACGATTTCGGCCTCCTCCTCAACGTGACCCTCTGGCTCGCGTATGGGCTCTCTGTGCTGGCCCGCCAGCGGGTCGTCAAGGCGCTCCTGGCCGTGGGCATGACGCTCATGGTCGGTGGCATCATCGTGAGCTTTTCGCGGGGCGCATTCCTCGCCCTGGTGCTGACTCTCGCGGTGTTCGTGGCGAAGCTGGTGTGGACGCGGGGGCCTCTGGTCTTGTTGCCCATCGCGGCGGTCGTGGTCCTCGGTGTCGTGCTCGCCCCGCCGGGCTACGCCGACCGGCTCTACAGCCTCTTCGATCCCGCGCTGGACCGCGTCGGCTCGATCTCCGAGCGCTGGAGGCAAGTGGAGGTGGTCGTTCCGTTCCTCCTGCAGAATCCGCTGTTCGGAGCTGGCGTGGGCATGGAAGGCCTCGTGTACATGGAGCAGGGGTGGGGGCTCTCGGCCACTCACAATATCTTCCTGCTGGTCGGGACCGACCTCGGCTTTCCGGGCCTGCTCATCTACGTACTCCTGTTCGTTCAGATCCTGCGAGGGCTCCGACGGACGCAGTGGCAGCTCGGGTCTGTTCCCGAGGCGCGCGAGGTCGTCGCCCTCGCCGCCGGGCTGGAGCTGGCGGTCTTCAGCTTTCTCGTGAGCGCTTTCTTCTTGCCCTTCTCCTACAGCTTCGTGTTCTTCTACCTGGCCGGCATGGCGGCGGCTGTCCGGACGATCGGCGGGCAGGTGGAGGCAGGACAGTCCCTGCCATGACGTCGCGGACGAACGTCCTCTTTTTCCTCACTGTCTTCGGGACCGGTGGGACGGCGCGCTTGGTGGCGGATGTGGCCTCGCGCTTGGACCCCGACCGGTTCCGCGTATTTACCTGTAGCCTGACGGGGGGGCCGATCGGGGAATCGCTCGCGGCGGGCGGATGTCCCGTGTACACGATCGCCGATGCGGTCAACGGACACCGGCCGCACCCCATCGCGAAGCTCCAGGCTCTACGGCGCCGGGTGGCCCGGCTCGAGGCCCTCATGGAGCGCCATCGGATCGACGTCCTCCACACGCACCACCTGGCGCCGCTGCTGCACGCGTTCCTCGCCCGTCGGCGGGCCGGGCGGCGCTGGGGCTGGGTGCACACCGAGCAGATCCGCCCCGACGTCGATGTGGAGTACGCCCGCTGGATGGAGCGGCTGGGGCGCTGGCTCCTCACGCGTCCCGACATCGTGACCGGCGCCTCCGACGCGGTGGGCGCCTACTTGCTCGACAGAGCCGGCGTGGCCGCGGACCGCGTGAGAGTGATCTACAACGGCGTGGACGTCGATCGCTACAGCCAGTCCCGCGACGGCGCGGCGAAGCGGCGGGAGCTCGGCATTCCGGCCGACGCCTGGGTGATCGGGCTCGTCGGCATGCTGCGACCTCAGAAGAACCACGAGCTGCTCCTGCGGGCCTTCGCCAAACTCCGGCCGGTCGTTCCAGAGGCCTGGGTCGTCCTGGTCGGCGACTGGGAGCGGCGGCCGATGCTCGAGGCCCTGGCCCGGACCCTCGGCATTCGCGACCGCGTGCGGTTCCTCGGCTGTCGGCTCGACGTCCTCGACCTGTATCCGGTGTTCGACGTCTACTGTCTTCCCTCCCACTACGAAGGCATGCCCTTCACCGTGCTCGAGGCCATGTCGGCGGGCAAGCCCGTCGTGGGAACGCGCGTGGTGGGCATCCAGGAGTTCATCGCCGACGGTGACACGGGGCTCCTCGTGCCGCCGGACGACGCGGCGGCGCTGGCCCAAGCGCTCCTGCGTGTCAGACGAGATGCGACGCTCGGGCCGCGGTTGGCCGCCGCCGCGCGGACGTACGTCAACACCCACGGACGCCTCGAGGACATGGTCAAGCGTTACGCCGACGCCTACGTGAGCGTCGCCGAGCGGGCGAGCTGACGATGTGCGGGATTGCCGGGATGTATCGCCTCGACGGCGCGCCAGTGGAGCGCGACCTGCTGCGCCGCATGACCTCCGTCCTCGCCCACCGGGGCCCAGACGGCGAGGGCCTCTACCTGGACGGACCCGTCGGGCTCGGACATCGCCGCCTCAGCATCATCGACCTCGCCGGCGGGGCCCAGCCCATCGCCAACGAGGACGGCACGGTGTGGGTGATCTGCAACGGCGAGGTCTACAACTTCCGCGAGCTCCGCGCCGGCCTCCTGGCCCGCGGCCATCGCTTCGCCACCGGGTCGGACAGCGAGGCGATCGTCCACCTCTACGAGGAGCGCGGCGAGGACTGCGTGCAGGACCTCAACGGCATGTTCGCCTTCGCCCTCTGGGATGCGCCTCGCCGGCGCCTGCTGCTGGCGCGCGACCGCTTGGGCAAGAAGCCGCTCTACTACGCGCATCGCCCGGGCGCCGCGCTGGCCTTCGGCTCCGAGCTGAAGGCGGTGCTCGCCGACCCCGAGGTCTCGCGCGCGATC
>WNGC01002745.1_pt1 | contig 10708 bp, 11 predicted proteins | sample 5400051 | NCBI WGS metagenome assembly WNGC01 (sample SAMN13153368, study PRJNA577476) | soil metagenome | isolation source: 20 cm soil or saprolite under grassland replicate 2 | place: USA:California | collected 2016-06-15 | reverse complement strand
GACGTAGCTTCGCGAATAGGCTAGACCCGAAACTCGTAGTCCGGACGGAGGCATCCTTCGGCCGGGCTTGTTCGACTTAGTCGGAACCTCTCGATGTCTCACGGACTTCTCCGGTAACCGCGTTTGGGACTTGAGCAAACGGAAGGTACATAGCGCGCAAATATCTCAGAGTCATTGCTTAGGGTCGTTGAGCGGCTTTCTGCAGAGCCTTCTTGAACCCCGCGTCACCGCGCGACGAAAAGCAGCCACGGCGTTCCGACCACCAGGAACACGAGCATACAGAAGACCGTGGTCAGCAGGCCAAGTCGATAGAGCTCACCCTGAGTGAGGTAGCTGCTGCCTACGAAGATGACGTTTTGGCTCCCGCCCTGTGGGGTGATCGTCGAGAAGTAGCTGCTGGCAAAGAGCAGGGCAAAAGCCATTAAGGGTGCGGGCACGCCGGTCTTCACACCGACTCCCAGGAAAACGTCGAAGAGAGCCAATATCTGTGCGGTCTGGCTGACAAACATATAGTGCATCAAAACGTAGAGCACCAGCAGAATGACGTATGCAAGGGGCCAGGAAATGCCACCGAGCAGGGACGTCAGCCGTCCTCCGACGTAGCCCATGAAGCCGAGTTCGTTCAACTGGCCGCTCAAGGCAAAGAGCACTGCAAGCCAGATGAAGGTGACCAGCGTACCTCCCTGCAGGTTGATGTCTTCGAGTGAGAGGACGTTGGTTGCAAGGAGAACACCGAGGCCGGCGAAAGCCACGGCAGCGAGACTCAAGTTTAGTGTCCCCGCCATCACCCATCCTGTCACCATGAATGCAAAAGACACCGCAACGACCCATTCGTCTCGCGTGAGCGGCCCCATCGTGCGCAGGGCGTCGCGTGCGGCCTTCGGCGCATCGGGGGTCTTGGTCACCCCGGGTGGAAACAATTTGTAAAGAATCAGGGGAAGCAACGCGATCATCGTCAACACCGGAATCGAAGCGGCAACGATCCACGAGCCGAAGTTGATCTTCACGCCATAGTTGTCTGCCAACGAAACCGCGATTGGATTGCCGGATGTGGCGGTGAGCCAGAGAGCTGACGACACGCTGAGGCTGGCCATCCCGCAGAACATGAGGTAGCCACCCAGCCGGCGGTTCTTCTCGTCGTCCGGCTTGGAGCCGGAGCTTTGGGCCAGGGAAAGAATGATGGGGTAGAGCACGCCACCGCGTGCCGTATTGCTCGGAAACGCAGGTGCGATCATAGCATCGGTGAGAAAAATGCTGTAGCCCAACCCGAGCGTGGAGCGCCCGAATACACTTACAACAAGCAGGCTGATGCGTCGTCCGAGTCCCGATTTCACCACCGCGTTGGCGACGAGGAAGGCGACGACAACCAGGAGGACGCTGGCGTTGGCGAACCCGGCAAAGGCTTTACCGGGATCGAGCGTGCGAGTAAGCACCGCAGCAGATACCGCCAGCAGCGAGGCGGTCAAGAGTGGGAATGAGTTCAGAATGACAGCGAAGATGGCCGCCGCAAAGATGGCAAAGAGATGCCAAGCCTCTCTTGTCAGCCCGGCTGGTATCGGCGAGAACCATATGGCAAAGGCCAGGGCAAAAGACAGGGCTTGTTTGAGCAGACTGCGTAAGCTGGTAGTGGCCGGATTCATTTTCAGTGTTCTGCGCCAGGCGCGGCAGCCGCAGGGCTTAACCGCGCCCGGCCCTTAAGGTCGACGGCCCGCCCACTAACCGTGCCATCCTCGGACTCAACGATGAACCGCCACTGAAAGGAGTACTCCCCGGTAACCCCAGCGTAACGGCCCGTGCCTTCCAGGAACGTGCCCACGATGTGATTCCCGGTTGCCACGAATTCACCCTTCAATTCGCTATACACCTTATCGCCGCGCTCGTCCGTCCAGACACACCGGCCTTGCATGCCGGCAAGACTGTCGGTGAAGCCGATGGCGTGCGCCTGGAACCCAACTCCCAGCCCCTGATCCCCGACGAGGAGCAGCGACCCGGTTAGATCGAAGATCGAGGCACGGTGATTCGTCTCGAGGTTGATCGTCTGCCGCGTACCTGAGGCGGACCAAGCACCTTCGAACGTGCGCCACTCAGGTGTGGACGGAATTCCCTGAGAGGGAACTGTGGGTTGGCTGCAGGCGGCCGCGAACAGCAGCGGAGCGAGCACTACGCATAGTCGTCTGTACGCAACCATCGAGCCTACTCGAGAATCACAAATGCTTGGCTATTACAATTTGATCCAATCCCAGTGACTTGAATGTTTCTTCTGGCGGGGGTTCGCCGGAGAACGCAAAATAGCTCCGATTCTCGGTGGTAATGGGGCGCACTGGGTACTCCTCTAGATATTCGTCAAACGCATCGAGCAGTCGGCAGGCCAGCGCTCCCGAAGGGCCAATGATGCCATTACGCGCTGCCAAGGTCGGTAGCACACCCGCGGAAATCTCTTCCTGCTTAATTACGCGCTGCCCCGTCGCGGGATTAAGGCTAACCGTTGAAATGGCGCCGGCGTTCACGAGAGGATTAGCGGTGCGTGTGGGCATATCCACAACGCGATTGGCGAATTAAACGCTCTTCCCGTCGGTTCGGACCCGACTTTTTGAAAGACTTATTCCAGACCTAACTCCGTGTACATTTTCGAACTGTGGCAATCCCCGGTCGTCTGTCAGTTTTGACAGCTAACCTAGTTTTTCCGTTCACACCGCTGCTTCCGATGGGGACACAAAAATGCGCCCCTCTAGGGCCTCTTTGATAGCAACCAAGAGATCTGTGCTAATTCGAAACTTCGAAACATATGCAAGTGCGCCCGTCTTAAGAGCAGCTTGGGCAAAATCAGGGTCAGCATGTATAGTCAAAAATATAATCTTCGACGTGGAGCCGGATTCTCTCAGTCGATTGACTGCGTCTATCCCATTGAGTTTCGGCATCGAAATGTCTGTGACGACGGCATCCGGTTGCAGTTTTCCGGCAGCTTCGACCAGAGATTCACCGTCCTCCACACACCCGACAACATCGTAGGTTGGTTCCAAGAGACCTCGGATTAACTCCAAAAGATACCGATGGTCATCGACCAGGAGTATTCGCATTTTTCGCACAGTGAGCTACCCGCTGAGCGCGGGCCGCCAGGTAAGAGCCCTCGTTTCCGTCGCGAGCTATCCTAGTCGGAGACGAAGGACCAAACTTATGGTGGACCTGACAAGACGCCGCAGCTAAGCTTCGGCCTTAGATAGAGTCTCGAACACTGTCAAAAGAATCAGGGGCTCTGGCCGACTGACAAAGTGGCCCTTGGTGCTAAATCACGTGAGTTTGGCATTCCTTTGAAAGAGGCCAAGTTCGCCAACCACGGAAAATCTTGACGAAGTTTTTCAGGTTGTGAACCGGTGATGATAGGCTCAGAACTTGCCTTTGGCTGACCTTCTTGGAGTGGCGATGGCGTGTAAGAGTTGTGGTTCCGAAAAGCAGCAATACTTCTCAGGGGAATTGTCGGTTGCTTTCCTCGCTGTTGAAAAACTCAAACAAGCTCCCGTCTACGTTGTCCAGAAGATCCTGGTCTGCTTGGACTGCGGATATGCCGAGATAAACGTTCCCACAGCCCAATTAGAGCAGCTCAGAAAAGGCTCGTAGGCATTCCGACCAGCAATCTCGGTGCGTAGCTAGCCACGCACTCTCATCGACCTGTTGAATCCACTGCACTTAGGTTGTCTTAGCCGGTAGGAAACCTCGCGTTACCGTCAGGTTTCGCGATTTGCTTGCCGATGAGTGATTAGTCTCCATCGATTTTGACTGAGCCGAGTGGCCCGTGACTTCGACGTGAAGGCATCGGTCGCTATAAACGGAAGCTATCACTGGTGGTTAGTGGAGCGGGGACAGGCGCAGGTGCGATCAAAGGGACAATGGCCTTCGACCGTAAGGAGTACGGGATGAACAGCGGCATTCCCTTCATCAAGATCGCAGACCGAGTCGCGGTTACAGACCTACAAGCGAAGCGAGTCAGCGGGCCTCCTGTAAGCCCTAAGGAATAGCGAGACTGGCTTTAGACGCCGTCACGGCCTCGCGTCAAGGTCCTGTGCACTCGCGTTAAAGGACTTTGAGGGATAGTTTCCGATGGGCGTTTATTGGGCGCTGACTCCGTGGCAGCCGGCTTGAATGCTCCTGATTCCAATTCTTTTCGTTATTCGTCTTCTTCTAATCGGTCGGCTTAGTTCTTTTTTTTCCCCAGAGAACTGCTACTTTTGACAGTTCCCAGCGAAGCTGAGTGGCCCTATGTTCTTGTGAACTAAAACGGACAGGAGGACCCGGAGCCAGACGCCGCGTACACCGGAAGAATGGCTTCAAGACGCCCCAATCCCTCGCTAAGTCGACCGAGTCCTCTTCCTCTAACAAACTGAGGTAAGACATATTTCAATTGCCAGTATTCCAGCTGGCCTGGTCCGGGACTTCGGTGACGAAGAGTCGAGACTCTGCAGTGGATTCGCGTAAAGAGCGCCTCCCATGGAACCTCCCATTTCCCCTCTACTTTTCGTTCTGCTTCTTCTCATCGGCATGCTGCTTCTGCTGGAGGTCGGCCGCCGTCTTGGAGTCCGGCGCCGTCCGAAAGAGACGGAAGGCGAGCGGGGCGGTCTTGGCACGGTAGAGGGCGCGGTTTTCGCCCTGTTTGGCCTGATGGTAGCGTTCACCTTCTCGGGAGCGGCATCCCGGTTTAACGAGAAACGGATGTTGATCGCCGAGGAAGTCAATTGCATCGAAACCGCCTATCTGCGCCTGCACTTGGTGTCACGCCAGGCACAGCCTGCACTTCAGGAATTGTTCCGCCGCTATGTGGACTCGCGGCTGGAGACTTACCGCAGGCTTCCAGATATGGTGGCGGCCGAAATGGAGATGGCCAATTCCAAGGAGATCCAGGAGGAGGTCTGGACCGAGGCGGTAGCGGCTACTCGGCTCCCCGATTCTCATCCCTCCTCAGGTCTGTTGCTGCTTCCCGCGCTAAACAACATGATCGACATCTCTACCACCCGCACACTGGCACTGCAACTTCACCCACCGAGGATTGTTTATGCGCTTCTGTTCGGCCTGGGGCTCATTTGTTCCTTACTGGCTGGTTTTCGGATGTCGAGTGGCCAAAACCGGAGTTGGCTTCACATCCTCGGGTTCACAGTCTTGACGGTCATCATCGTCTACGTCATGCTCGACGTCGAGTACCCGCGCGCGGGCTTGATCCACCTCGAATCCGCCGACCAACCGCTGGTCAACCTCCGTGAGCACATGAAGTGAAAATAGATGGTGGCTGATGACTCCCGGTAAGACAGATTGCGCGGCTCCATCAAGGCCAGCTGCTCAGGGCGGGTTCCGGGCGCAGTTCGTTTGGCATCTCCATCCACTCCGACCTGGCATACGGTTGAATTATTTGTGGCGGCGCCGCTTGACGTGCAATTGTGCGAGTGAACGAGCCAAGGAGGCGTTGACCGAAGCAACTTCCTCAGACGAGAGTTTTTCGCGCAAGCGGGCGGCTGCCCTTTGCCGCGCCTCCTCAACTTTGGCTTCATCGATGTTCGCAGCGTCAACCGCCATGTCGGTAACGATCGCGACGTGATCGCCCGTAACCGAAACGAGTCCTTCTCCCACTGCCAGGTATTTGTCCTGGCCTCCTTTGCGGACAATCAGTTCGCCCGGCACCAATTGCGTCATCAACTGAATGTGTTGTGGCAGAATCGTCATCTGTCCCTCTACCCCCTGCAGAATGACCGATTCTACAGGTTCGGAGTAAACGGTGGCGTCCGGCGTCACGATCTCTAATTTCAGTGCTTTGCTCATACCGATTGCCTGAAGGTCTTCGGCCGTCTAGTGCTCAATCCTTCATTCTTGTTTGATTTCCTCTATTGAGCCTTTCATGTAGAAGTTGCCCTCGGGCACTTCGTCATGTTCGCCCTCTAGGATTTCCTTGAACCCGCGAACGGTTTCTGTCACGGGTACTTGCTTGCCCTCCCGGCCGGTAAACACTTGCGCCACGCTAAACGGTTGGCTCAGGAACCTCTGAATCTTGCGCGCTCTCAAGACAGTTAATTTGTCTTCGGGTGACAGCTCATCCATACCCAGAATCGCGATGATGTCCTGCAGGTCTTTGTAGCGCTGAAGTACCTTCTGAACCCTTCGCGCGACTTCATAATGTTCGTTGCCCACAATTTCGGGCGCAAGAGCGCGCGACGTCGAGGCAAGCGGATCCACCGCCGGATAGATACCCAGTTCGGCGATAGCTCGTTCCAACACGATCGTGGCATCCAAATGAGCGAACGTAGTGGCCGGCGCCGGGTCCGTCAAATCGTCGGCAGGGACATATACGGCCTGGAAGGAGGTGATCGATCCTTTCTTTGTTGAAGTGATGCGTTCTTGGAGGACTCCCATCTCGGCGGCGAGGGTCGGTTGATATCCAACAGCGCTGGCCGTCCGCCCAAGTAACGCGGACACCTCCGAGCCAGCTTGAGAAAATCGGAAAATGTTGTCGATAAAAAGCAGCACATCCTGATTTTTCTCGTCGCGAAAATATTCGGTAATGGCCAGGCCGGACAGGGCCACGCGCAGACGGGCACCCGGCGGTTCATTCATCTGGCCGTACACAAGGGCAATTTTGGATTCGCTCAGGTTGTCTTGTTTGATGACGCCCGCTTCCGACATTTCATGGTAGAGATCGTTTCCCTCGCGGGTTCGCTCGCCGACGCCGGCGAAGACGGACACGCCCCCGTGGAGCTTAGCAATGTTGTTGATCAGCTCCATGATAACAACCGTTTTCCCCACACCGGCGCCCCCGAATGCCCCCACTTTGCCGCCTTTCAAGAAAGGGCATATCAGATCGATGACTTTGATGCCCGTTGGGAGAACCTGCGGAGAAGTCGCTTGGTCCACGAGCGATGGCGGCGGACGATGGATCGGATAGTACTTTTCTGCCTGAACTGGTCCACGTTCATCCACAGGCGTTCCGGTTACATCGAACACACGGCCCATCACACCTTCACCCACGGGCATGGATATGGGTCCGCGGCTGTCGGTGACCTCGTAGCCTCGTTTGAGTCCTTCTGTGCCGGACATGGATATAGCCCGGACCCGGCGATCACCGAGATGCTGCTGCACTTCGAGCGTCAACTTAAAGGGTTGATTCTGAACCTTGTATTCAACGGTCAATGCGCCATAGATGGGTGGCAGTGTTTCGGGAAATTCGACATCTATCACCGGACCCGAAACTCTTACAATTTTACCTTTGTTCATTGTCATACCTGATCACAGCGGTTTGTACAGAGTCTTCCTAAATCAACCGGACTTACCCCCTGCGATCTCCAGCAATTCCTTCGTGATATTTCCCTGGCGCAGCTTGTTGTATTCCAGAGTTAAGTCTTTGATAAGGCCGTCAGCATTGTCGGTGGCGTTTTTCATCGACACCATACGGGCGCTCTGCTCGCTGGCTTTCGCATTCAGCAGAACCTGATAGATATATATATTGAGGTAGTGCGACAGGAGATAGCCAAGAACGAACTCCGGGTTAGGCTCAAACACGGACTCAGTTGCGTCGGCCTCGAGATCAGCCAAAGATTCTGTCCCAGGAATCTTCATTCCTTTAATTTCTCCCACTGGAAGAAATTCGATACAAACAGGATCCTGCCTGAGCGTGTTGACAAACCGGGTGGCAACAATCTGAACCTGGTCAACCTCACCTTTGAGAAAGAGGTCGCGTGAAGAATTGGCAATCGCCCTGGCTTCTGGGAAAGTTGGCGAGTCTCCATAGGCAAACTCGGCAGCGAGCTGCCGGCGCGTGCGGGCGATGAATTGCGCCGCCTTTCGCCCAGCAGTGATGAAAACAGTTGACTGGGGGTCGAACTTAGTTGCTAAACGGAACAGGTTGCTGTTGAGCGCCCCGCACAGTCCCTTGTCCGCACCTACCAGGATTACCGCGCGTTTACGGACTTCACGCACCTCAAGCAGCGGGTGACTGAAATCACTCATCCGCGTTGTGGCCTCGCGCTGGATAACGTACAACAGGCGCACAAAAGCACGACCAGAGAGGGCTGCCTGTTGTGCCTGGCGCATCTTGGAAGCAGCCACCATTTGCATGGCGTTTGTAATCTGCGCGGTGCTGCTGATTGACCGAATCCGTCGATGTATTTCGCGTGGGCTGCTCATAACTGTCGGACGTGCAATGACGGCCGAGATCCTCCACACAATCTTCCAATGCGTCTTGCCTACTGCCTTTCTTCACAGTTCGGAGTCTCAAGTCCTCTTTTCACAATAAGTTCAGTGGATGCCACAAACCAAACTACGCACCCATTGAGATCGCGACGCAAGGTTCATTGCCACCCTTCCTTGAATTGCTCTGCCGCGGCCTTCAACTCAGTGGTCAAAGCGGGAGTGAGCTGCTTTTCGCGAGCGATTTTCTGCAGCAGTTCGGTCATCCGTGTTGTTAAGAATTCTGTAAGCTTGGCTTGGTACTCTTTGATCCGGTCAACCGGCACCGTGTCCAAGTACCCATTCTGAACGGCCCAGAGCACCGCCACCTGGACCTCAACTGGAATTGGACTGTACTGGGGCTGCTTAAAGACCTCCATAATCCGCTTACCCCGATCGATCTGGGCTTGCGTTTTGGCATCTAGTTCCGAGCCGAATTGTGCGAACGCAGCCAGTTCCCGAAACTGGGCGAGATCTCCCTTGAGCTTGCCAGCAACTTGCTTCATGGCCTTGAGTTGCGCTGCCGAACCAACACGGGAAACCGAGAGGCCGACCGAAATGGCCGGACGTACTCCTTGGTAGAACAAATCCGTTTCCAAATAAATCTGTCCGTCCGTAATAGAAATGACGTTGGTAGGGATATAGGCGGAAACGTCACCAGCTTGGGTTTCGATTATCGGAAGCGCCGTCAGTGACCCGTTGCCATACTTTTCCCCAACTCGCGCCGCTCGTTCGAGCAATCGGCTATGAAGATAAAACACGTCGCCCGGGTACGCCTCACGACCTGACGGTCGCTTCAGCACCAGAGACACCTGCCTGTACGCCACTGCGTGTTTGGACAGGTCATCAAAAATAATTAACGCGTCCATGCCATTATCCATGAACCATTCGCCCATCGCCGCTCCCGCGAATGGTGCCAGATACTGATTCGCCGCAGAATCCGAAGCGGGTGAAGCAACCATGATCGTGTAGGGCATGGCCCCGGCATCTTCGAGGACGGTAAGGATCCTGGCGATGTTCGATTGCTTTTGCCCGATCGCCACGTAGATGCAATAGAGGGGCCGATAGTCTTTGTCGCCGGCGGCTTCAGCAGCTCTGTTGAGGCGAGCCTGACTGATCATGGTGTCGACACAAATCGTAGTCTTGCCCGTCGAACGGTCTCCGATGATTAATTCTCGCTGCCCGCGGCCAATCGGAATCATGGCGTCGATAGACATAATGCCAGTCTGCACAGGCTGGCTGACTGGGCGGCGTCGGATGATTCCCGGGGCGATTTTCTCGACCGGATAGGCAACGTCACTCTTCACAGGTCCCTTGCCATCTACCGGCTCTCCGAGTGTGTTCACGACGCGCCCCAGGAGTCCCCTGCCGACCGGAACTTGCAAGAGTTTGCCCGTGGCGCGTACCTCGTCTCCTTCCTGCAGTTGGGTGTAGTCGCCCAGGACGATGACTCCGATTTCAGTCTCTTCTAGGTCCAATGCCAATCCGGTAAGCCCATGGCCGAAGTCGAGCATTTCGTTGAGCATCGCATCGTCAAGACCTTCAACTTTGGCGACGCCATCACCAATTTCACGAATGACACCGATATTCTGCTTCGCCGCTGATGTCTTGGCGCCGGTAATTTGAAGTTCAATTTCCCGTAATAGGTCAGCCATCTTCCCTACACTCCCATCTGCTGACTACACAGATCACTCGCCGCTCGGCGAACGCGGTTCGCTCCTCCACCCATTTGTGGTAGTGATTCCGAAGCCTTTCTCGAGAGTGGTCAAGCCTGATAGTAAGGTGCCGTCGTAGACATCGTTACCCACCCTGATGCGCATCCCTCCGATTAGTGCTGGCTTGACTGCGAATTGCATGCTGAGCCCGTGGCCGTACGCCTTCGTCAGGCGCGCCTCGACGCTGAACCGCAAATCAGCAGGAATCGGAACCGCAGTCTCGACTTCGGCCGTGTGCGCCGAGAGGTCGAGCCTTACCAATCGCTTGAACTGCGAAAGGAGCGCTAGATAGCCACGCCGTTTCTCGTCGAGAATTCGTCTCACCACCTGACGGGCTCGGTCCTCATTCAACAACCCGTTAACTCGACATAGTCGATACAATTGCTTTGACTCGCGCTCGATTTGTGGAGTCGTTTTCATTTCGTTTCGGGCATCACTATGAGGGCAATTGCTTGGCTGTTTCATCAGCCAAGCGTCGCTGATCCTCGGTCGTCAAAATCTTTCCAGTCAGTGTCGCAGTAGTGTGGATGACCAACCTGCCCACCTCGCGCTTAAGCTCATTGAGCATGCGCTCATAGTCGTGCGCGGCAGCTACCTGTGCCTTGACTACGATTTGTTCAGCCGCAGCAATCGCCCTTTGGGTTTCGTCCTGCTCTACCCTGGCGGCCGCGGCGTGTGCTTCCTCAATGATTGTCGTTGCCTCAACGTTAGCCTTCAGCATCACTTCGTGCCTCAGGGTTTCGGTCCGGGCCAGTTCTGCTCTGATCTTTTCGGTGTCAAGAAGTCCTTGCGCT
>WNGC01002740.1_pt1 | contig 10717 bp, 9 predicted proteins | sample 5400051 | NCBI WGS metagenome assembly WNGC01 (sample SAMN13153368, study PRJNA577476) | soil metagenome | isolation source: 20 cm soil or saprolite under grassland replicate 2 | place: USA:California | collected 2016-06-15 | reverse complement strand
TGCGCGCGCTGCATCCCGCGATCGAGCCGTTGGTGGTCGTCGACGCGTACGGGAAAATTCTCGGCAGGCCGGGGTTGGATTCGAAGAAACGAGAGCTGTGTACGCTCGCGGCGATCGCAATGCAGAATGCGCCGAGGCAGTTGCATGCGCATTTACGCGGCGCGCTGAATACGGGATCTACACGCGACGAGGTAGATGAAGTGATTGCGCTGGTGGAGGACGATCTGACGAAGGACCGAGCGCTAAAGCTGTGGGAGATGTGGGCGGATGTGCGGGAACGAAATCTATGAACGCGGAAGTCGGAACGCGGAACGCGGAACAGCAAAGCAAGGTCGTGCCGCGAGATCTTAGAATACGTACCAAGACTTTCGCGATTGAGATCATACGCATCGTCCAACGGTTACCTCGCGAACGCTCAGCTGAGATCATTGGTCGACAATTGTTACGGTCGGCCACGTCAGTCGCCGCTAATTACCGCGCTGCTCGTCGCGCTCGCTCACGGAAGGAATTTCTTGCCAAGATGGGGATCGTCGAAGAGGAAGCAGATGAGAGTTGTTTTTGGTTAGAGCTGCTGTTCGATGCTGGACTCAGTACTTCTTCGGATATCGGGCGTCTCCGAGAAGAAGCTCATCAACTCGTGGCGATCACGATCGCATCGATACGCACTGCGCGCGGACCTCGCCTTGCTGTTCCGCGTTCCGCCTTCCGCGTTCCGCGTTGATGTTCATAGACCGCGTCATCGTCCAAGTCATCGCCGGGACCGGCGGCTCCGGCGCGTCTTCTTTCCGCCGCGAGAAATTCGTTCCCAAGGGTGGTCCGGATGGAGGCGACGGAGGAAAAGGCGGCAGCGTCTACCTGAAAGCCGACCCAAACCTCGCCACGCTCCTCGACTACCGCTACCACACGCGCTGGGCAGCCGACCGCGGGCAGCACGGCAAGGGCAAAAACATGTCCGGGAAATCGGGCGAGGACATCTATCTGCCGGTCCCTCCCGGTACCGAGGTGCGCGACGCCGATACCGGTGAAATAGTCGGTGAGATGATCCAGCCCGATGCGACGTTGCTCGTCGCCAAAGGTGGCCGGGGCGGGCGCGGCAACCAGCACTTCGCGACGCCGACGCATCAGTCGCCGCGCGAGTGGGAGCCGGGCGAGGCGGGCGAAGAGCGGCGCCTCGAGCTCGTCCTGAAGCTCATCGCCGACGTCGGGCTGCTCGGCGAGCCAAACGCCGGCAAGAGCACGCTGCTCTCGGTGATCTCGGCCGCCCGCCCCAAGATCGCCGACTATCCGTTCACGACGCTGGAGCCACACCTTGGCGTCGTCGGACTCTCGGACCATCGCTCCTTTGTGGTCGCAGACATCCCCGGCATCATCGAAGGCGCGCACGCGGGCAAAGGCCTCGGGCTCCGCTTTCTCCAGCATGTTGAGCGAACCCGTGCGGTTGCGGTGCTGGTGCCGGTAGATAGTCCCGATCCGCAAGCGACATACGACCTCCTGCGACGTGAAGCAGCGTCCTACTCGAAAGAGCTTGCCTCAAAGCCGCACGTCGTGGTCATGACGAAGGCAGACCTACGCACGACGCACGACGCACGACGCACGACGCTCCGTACCGACGCCGGCGCGCCTGTCGTTGAGATCTCAGCCGTCGCTCGGCAAGGCATACCGGATCTGTTGGAAGTCTTATGGAAGACGTTGAAGTCGTAGCCACCGTCGCCCTCTCGCTCGTGCCGGGCATCGGCTCGCGGCGGCTGCGCCAGCTCGTTTCATCATTCGGGAGCGCGCAGGCGGCCCTCGATGCACCGCAATCGCGGCTTGCGGCGACGGACGGCATCGGTCGCGGGGCGGCGACGGCGATCAAGGCGGCGAGCGCAGCGGACGGCGCGCGCGTCCTCGAGACGCTCGGCGGCCTGGGCGCTCGCCTCCTGTTGCCCGGCGACCCGGAATTTCCGCCACAGCTCGAAGAGATTCCCGATCCGCCGGCGGTGCTCTACGTCTGGGGCGACGTGGCGCTGCTGACGAGGCCCGGCGTCGCCTTCGTTGGGAGCCGCAACCACACCGCCTACGGGGCGGAAGCGGCGCGCATTCTCGTCAGCGCCGTTGCTCGACGCGCCGTCGTGATCAGCGGCATGGCCCGCGGCATCGATGCGCTGGTGCACACCGCCGCGCTCGATGTCGGCGGCGGGACGGTCGGCGTGCTGGGCAATGGATTCGGGGTGATCTATCCGGCGGCGAACCGTGCGCTCTACGACCGCATGGTCGCGCACGGCTGCCTCGTCACCGAGCATCCGCCCGGCGAGCGCCCGCACGCGGGCTCATTCCCACGGCGCAATCGCTTGATCTCGGGTCTGTCGCGTGCCGTCGTCGTGATCGAAGCTGCGGCCGGCTCCGGCGCCATTGTGACTGCGGACGCGGGTCTCGAGCAGAGCCGCCCGATTCTCGCCGTCCCGGGACCGATCACCAGTCCGACGTCGGTGGGCTGCAACAAGCTCATCCAGCAGGGGGCGACGGCGGCCCTCTGCGCCGCCGATATTCTCGAGGAGATCGGCCTGCCGTCGGGACTTGCCGAGACCGGGCTCGCGCTCTCGACGCCCGCGCCGCGGGTGCCGCCCATCGATCTGAACGGACTGCAGCTCGCGCTGTGGACGCGGATGACGGCCGAGCCGCAGCATGTCGATGCGCTCGTCGCGGCGGCGCAGACCGGTGCGGCCAGCGTGCTCGGCGCGCTGACGGAGCTCGAGCTGCGGGGGCTGGTGCGGCAGGGGCCGGGGATGGTGTTTGGGCTTACCTAAAGGTGGAACGCGGAAGTCGGAACGCGGAACAGGCGCTATTCTTAAATGTGCATCTGTATCTCCACGTTCCTTTTTGCCAGCGTCGTTGCTCCTACTGCGATTTTTCCATCGCGGTCCGCAAAAGAATCCCTGCCCGCGAGTACGTCGATGCGGTCCTGACTGAGCTCCGTTGCATGACGCTGCAGGACATCGTAACCATATATCTCGGTGGTGGTACTCCATCGCTGCTGCCATCAGAAGCGATTCAAGAAGTGATGCGCGAGCTTACCCCGCTGTTCCGCGTTTCGCGTTTCGACTTCCGCGTTGAAGTCACCCTCGAAGCCAACCCCGAAGACGTCACCCCGGACAACGCCAAAGCCTGGCACGCCGCCGGCATCAACCGCGTCTCCCTCGGTGCCCAGTCGTTCGACGATCGCGTGCTGCAGTGGATGCACCGCTCGCACGACGCGGCACGCATCGGCGCGGCAGTGCATGCGCTGCGTAACGCCGGCATCGACAACATCTCACTCGACCTGATCTTCGGATTGCCGGAGGAATTGCAGCGGGATTGGGAGCGGGACCTCGAGATGCTCTGCTCCCTGCGCCCTGCTCACTGCTCCCTGTATGGGCTGACGGTTGAGCCACGCACTCCGCTCGACCGCTGGATCTCGCGCGGCGCAACCCGGCCCGCCGAAGACGAGCGGTACGCTGAGGAGTACTTGCTTGCCCACGAGCGGTTATCGGTTGTCGGTTATCAGTTTTATGAGGTATCGAACGCGTCGCTTCCCGGATTTCGCTCCCGCCACAACTCGGCGTACTGGTCCGGCCGTCCCTACATTGGCCTCGGCCCTGCCGCCCATTCGTTCGACGGCACGACCCGCCGCTGGAACCTCTCGGCCTGGGAAGCCTACCGCCGCGCCATCGCCGAAGGACGCTCGCCGGTCGAATCGGAAGAGACACTCACGGATGAACAGCGGGAGGTTGAGCGGATCTACCTCGCCCTTCGAACGGTCGAAGGTTTGCCCGTTACCGCCCCCTACCGCCCCCTACCGCCCGTTACCGCCCAATGGGCCGCCCTCGGCTGGATCGAGGTCTCCGACCAGCAGCTTCGGTGCACACCAGAGGGCTGGCTCCGATTAGATTCTTTGATCAGCGACTTAACGATGCGAACCGAGACCCAGCCATGACCGCCCCTCTGAGCGACCGCGAGCGCCAAGTGCTCGAGGCCGTGATCGAGACGTACGTCCAGACGGCCGAACCGGCGGGCAGCCGGACGATCGCCAAGCGCTACCAGCTCGGCCTCTCCCCGGCGACGATCCGCAACACGATGAGTGACCTCGAGGAGAAGGGCTACCTGTATCACCCGCATACGTCGGCCGGGCGGATTCCGACCGACCTCGCCTATCGCGTGTACGTCGACTACCTGATGCGGCCGCCCGCCGTCGCGCCCGCGCACGCGCAACACATTCGCGGCGAGCTCGAGAGTCATCGGGCCGCGGTGGAAGCGATCCTGTCGCGCGCCGCGCAGGTCCTCGGCGTGCTGACGAATGAGCTGGGCGTCGCGGTCAGCCCGACGATCGAAGAAGCGGTGCTCGAGCGGCTCGATCTGTTGCAAGTGTCGACGGACCGGCTGCTCCTCGTCCTGGCGCTGAAGAGCGGCGCGGTGCGCACGATCTTCGTCGAGGTGCCGTCGGAAATCGCGGCGGATGCGGTGCAACAAGTGACGGTCGTCCTGAATGAGCGCCTCGCGGGGCTGACGCTCAAGGCAATTCGCGCGACGCTCGCCGATCGGTTGCGCGATGCATCGACACCTGAGGGCGCATCATCCGAGCTGCTCAACATCTTCGTGCAGGAAGCCGAAGGCTTGTTCGACGTCCCCGGCGGCGCCGGCGTGCACCTCGGGAGCACGCAACCGCTCGCCGGCCAGCCGGAGTTCTCGACCCGCGCGCAGCTGCAGGGATTGTTGGATGTGACCGACCGCCGGGATGTGCTGCGCGACGCGCTGACGGCACGCGGTGGGGAAGGGCTGACCATCACGATCGGCCAGGAGCACAGCGACGCATTGCTGTCGCCGTTCACGCTCGTGACATCGACATATCGCTTCGGGCCGCTCACCGGCGTCATCGGCGTCATGGGCCCGACGCGCATGCCATACGACAAAGTCGCCGCGCTGGTGAACCACACCTCGCGGCTGGTTGGGGAGCTACTCGAATAAGATGAAGCAGGATTTCTACGTGGTGCTCGGCCTCTCGCGTGACGCGAGTGAAGCCGACGTCAAGAAAGCCTACCGCAAGCTGGCGATGGAATGCCACCCCGACCGCAACAACGGCGACAAAGCGGCCGAGGAAAAGTTCAAGCTCATCACCGAAGCGTACGAGGTGCTGCGCGATCCGCAGAAACGTGCCGGATACGACCGCTACGGTCATACGGGCGCGCGCGGGGCTCCCGAAGGATTCAGCACGATGCACTTCGGCTTATCCGAGGCGCTCATGGTGTTCATGCGCGACTTCGGGTTGTCTGGAGGGGGGGGCGGGGGTGCAGGGTTCGAGAGTCTGTTCGGGGGAGGCGAGCGCTCACGGCGCGACCGGCGCCGCGGCCACGACATCAAAGTCGGCCTGAAGCTCACGCTCGCCGAAGTCGCCAGCGGCACGACGAAGACCGTGCGCATCAAGAGCCTCGAGACCTGCCCCGAATGCTCGGGCACCGGATCCAAGACGGGTACGCAGCCGGTGCCGTGCGGCACGTGCGGCGGGACCGGCGAGCTGCGTCACCAGGCGCATTCGCTCTTCGGTCAGTTCCTCACCGTGTCGCCCTGTCCGACCTGCGCGGGTGAAGGTACCGTCGTCCACAGTCCCTGCGGGCGCTGCGGCGGGGACGGCCGCATAAAAGGCGAGAAGACGATTCAGATCGACGTCCCGGCGGGCGTCGCGGATCATCACTATCTGACGCTGCGCGGCCAGGGCGTGCCCGGTCCCCGCAACGGCCCGTCCGGCGATCTGATCGCGGTGCTCGACATCAAAGAGGACCCGCGGTTCGAGCGTCACGGCGACGATCTCGTCTACGATCTCGGCATCACCTTCTCACAGGCCGCGCTCGGCGCCGAAGTCCAGGTGCCGACGCCGTTCGGCCAGGCGACGCTGCGGCTCGAGCCGGGAACGCAGACCGGCATGTCGTATCGGCTGCGCTCCAAAGGGCTGCCGCGTCTGGGCGAAGGCGGGCACGGCGATCTCCACGTGCGGATCCACGTCTGGACGCCGAACAAGCTGACCCCCGAGCAGCGCAAGCTGCTCGAGAAGCTGAGTGAGGTCGAAGCTGCGCCGCCTCAGGATGAGGAGGGCAGCAGCAAGTTCTGGGACACCGTGCGCCGCGCGCTGGGGATAGATGAGCAAGGCGAGCCGCGGCCCAGGCGCCGGCATCGCGGCGGTTCCGAGGATTGAGTCCGTCGGCCTGCATCTTTTGCAAAGTTGCCGCCGGTGAAATCCCTGCGACGGTCGTCAAGCGCGGCGACGGAATGCTGGCGTTCAAGGATCTGAATCCGCAGGCTCCCGCTCATCTGCTGGTCATTCCCACGACGCATATCGGGACGCTCAACGACGCCACGGATTCCGGCTTGCTCGGATCGCTCCTCGCGTTCGCGCGCGACGTCGCGAAGGACGCGGGGCTCGCGACCAAGGGGTACCGGGTCGTCGTAAATACGAATCCCGATGGCGGGCAGACCGTCTTTCACCTTCATCTTCATGTGCTCGGAGGCCGATCCATGAGGTGGCCACCTGGTTAGCCTTGCACCGGCAGGAACCCGAAGCTAAGTTCGTGTGTCTCAAATCACTTAGAAAAAAGGGAGCCCAATGCCGGAAGTCATCATTCACGATGACGAGAGCTTTGAGCGCGCGCTCAAGCGGTTCAAAAAGAAATGTGAAAAGGCCGGAATCCTGGCCGATCTGCGCAAGCATCGCCACTACGAAAAGCCCAGTGAGCGCAAGAAGCGCAAGATGAACGCGGCGCGGCGCAAGAATCGCAGGCCACGCTACGCCTGAATGGCTCCCCCTCCTGCTGCAAGTTTGGGTGACCGGCTGCGTGCCGGGATGAACGAAGCGAGAAAACAACGCGATCAGGCGCGCACCCTCCTTCTCTCCACGATTCTCGCAGACCTCAAGAACAGAGAACTCGAGCTGAACCACCCGGCCTCCGACGACGAAGCGGCGGAGGTCGTGCGGCGGGGCATCAAGCGGCGTCGCGAAGCCGTCGAGATCTACGAGAAGGCGGGTCGCGCGGATGCCGCCGCCGTCGAGAGCGCAGAGATCAAGGCGCTTGAAGCGTTTCTGCCGGCAGGGATCCCGCCCGACGAGATCCGCGCGGCGGTGCGTGAAGCGATCGCCGCCGGCGCGAAAGACATCGGCAAGGTGATGGGGGCCGTGATGCCGCGCTTCAAGGGACGCGCGGATGGCAAATTGGTGAACCAGATCGTGCGCGAGGAGCTGACGGCGAGCTCATGACGCCGGAAGTACTGGAAACCTTAGAATTCCCCGAGGCGCTGGCACGTGTGGCCACGCATGCCGCCGGCCCACTCGGCGCCGCGAGCATCAGCGCGCGTCAGCCGAGCAGCGACGCCGCCGACATCCGCTCCGCCCTCGCGCAAGTCGCCGAGCTCGCCGCCCTCCTGATCACCGACGACACGATTCGCGCCGAACCAGTGCCCGACATCACGACGACGCTCGAGTTGTTGGCGGTGCCGGGCAGCGCGCTCGAGGGACCCGCACTCGCGGAGCTGACCGTCGCGCTCTCCGCGATGCACGTGGTCGCCGCCGATCTAAAGCGTCTCGACACGCAGCACGCCGCACGCCGCACGGCTTCTTTGCGCGTCGATCCACCACCTAAAGAGCTGGAGACCAAGCTCAAGCAATCGATCGCGCCCGATGGCGCGGTGCTCGATGGTGCGTCGCGGGAGCTTGCGCGCGCGCGCCAGCACGTGCGCGAAGCGCGCCAGCGCGTGATCGACAAGCTCGGCGCGATCCTGGGCGGGCTCGACGTCGCGGAGCGCGCTCCCGATGCGGCCGTGACCGTGCGCAATGGCCGCTACGTCATCCCCGTGCGCAACACGGCGCGCTCGCGCGTGGGCGGCATTGTGCATGACGAATCGGCGACACGCTCGACCGTGTTCGTCGAGCCGCCGGAAGTGATCGAGCTGGGCAACGAGCTGCGCGCGGCGGAGTCCGCCGAGCAGCGCGAGGTGCTGCGCGTGCTGCGCGAGCTGACGGACCTGATCCGGCCGCACCAACGCGTCGTCGCCGCGGGCTGGGAGATGTGCATCGCGTTCGACGATCTCTGCGCGCGGGCGCGATACGCGGTGGAGGTCAACGGCTTTGTGCCGGAGATTGGTGGGACAGTAAAGATTCGCGCGGGTCGTCATCCATTGTTGATTGGCGCCGACCATCTCGTCATCCCATTCGATCTCGAATTGGCTGATGATGAGCGAACGATCCTGGTCTCCGGTCCCAACACCGGCGGCAAGACCGTTCTCATCAAGGCCGTCGGGCTTTTGGCATTGCTGGCGCAGAGCGGCGTCATCCCGCCGCTCGGGCCACATTCGTCGCTGCCCGTGTTCACGGAAGTGTTCGCCGACATCGGTGACCGGCAGTCGATCGCGGCGAGTCTCTCGACCTTTTCCGCGCACGTCGCCGCGTTACGTGGGATTCTCGATGGTGCGGGGCCAGGCTCGCTCGTCCTGCTCGACGAGATCGGGAGCGGGACCGATCCCGCCGAGGGCGGGGCACTTGCCGCGGCGACGCTCAAGGCGTTGACGCGCCGCAAGGCGACGACGCTCGCGACGACGCACCTGGGTGCGCTGAAGAAGCTGGCGGCGGAAACAGTGGGCATCGTCAACGCGTCGCTGCAGTTCGACGCCGAGACGCTCACGCCGACCTATCGGTTGCTGAAGGGCGTGCCGGGACGCTCGTACGGACTGTCGATTGCGCGGCGCCTCGGCGTCTCGCCCGACGTGTTGGCGGAAGCGGAACAAGCGGTGCCGGATGCCGAGCGCACGCTGGACGCGCTGCTCGCGTCCGTGGAGGGACGCGGTCGCGAGCTGGATGCGCGCGCGGCAGAGCTCGAGACGCAAGCCGCGAAGCTGGCGGCCGATCTCGCGCGCTTTCACGAGCTCGAGAGCCGCGAGGCGGAGCTCACGGGAAGGGAGCGAGCGCTCGATCGTGACGCGCGGGAACGCGCTCGGTCTTATCTCCTGGAAGCGCGCAAGACCGTCGAGGCTGCGCTCGCGCAGGCGACGGCGCGCGAGGCGAGGAGGATGGTGGAGGAGGCGATTGAGAAGACGGTTAGTGACCAGTCGGTTAGACGGTTAGACGGTTCGGTTGACTTCAAAATCGGCGAGCGCGTAAGAACTGGGCAAGGTAAGGTGGGACTCGTTGCGGAGATTCGTTCGGATGGTCGAGTGGTGGTTGAGATTGGAGCGGTGCGGCTGGTAATCGCTCCAGACTTGCTCGAGCGGGCGGGGGCCTAGATGATCCCCGACGACGTCATCGAACAAGTCCGCGAATCCGCCGATCTCGTCGGCATCATCGGCGAGCACGTCGAGCTGAAGCGCACCGGTACCGACTATCGCGGTCCCTGTCCCTTCCACGGCGGCACGCATCGCAACTTCGCGGTCATTCCAAAGAAGGGAATGTTCTACTGCTTCGTGTGCCATGAAGCAGGCGACGTCTACACTTTCTTCATGAAGAAGCTCGGGATGGACTATCCGACCGCGGTGCGTGAAGTCGCCCGGCGCGTGGGCATCACGATTCCAGAACGGCCGGGACCGACCGGCCCCGACCCGCGCGAGCCGCTCTACGCCGCCGCCGCGACCGCGGCGGACTGGTTCGCCCGCCAGCTGCGCGACAGTCCCGAAGCCGACATCGCGCGGAAATATCTCGACTCGCGCCACGTCACGATGGAGCAGGCCCAGGTGCAGGGCCTCGGCTATGCGCCGCGTGGTGCCGCCTTTCTCGATGCGATGAAAAGCTTAGGGGTGCGCGAAGAAGTGTTGCTCGAAGCGGGGCTGATCATTAAACGGGATGATGGAAATAAGGCGCCGAGGTTCAGAGGGCGGCTGCTATTCCCGATCCACGATTTGCGTTCCCGCGTCGTCGCGTTCAGCGGACGGGTCCTCGGCGAGGGCGAGCCGAAGTACTTGAATTCGCCCGAGACGCCGATCTTCCACAAGGGACAACTGCTCTACAACCTGCATGTGGCGAAGCACGCGATGCGGAAAGCGGAACGGGCGATTCTGGTCGAGGGACAGTTCGACGTGCTGCGCATCACGCTGACCGGCCTCGAAGAAGTCGTCGCGCCGCTGGGCACGGGTCTGTCGGATGATCAGGCGGCGCTGCTGCAGCGCCACACCTCGCATGTGATTCTGCTCTACGACTCGGATGACGCCGGCCTGCGCGCCACGTTTCGCGCGGGCGACGCCCTGCTGCGCCACAAGCTGCGCGTCAGCGTGGCGACCCTCCCTGAGGGTGAGGATCCGGACACGCTCGTGCAGAAGAAAGGCGCGGCTGCGCTCGAAGAAACCCTTAAGGACGCCATCGATATACTCGATCGGAAGATTCAAATTCTCACGCGCCGTGGCTTCTTCGGATCGTTACCGGGACGACGTCGAGCACTTGATGCATTGCTCCCAACCGTTCGAGCCGCGACCGATCCGGTGGCGCGAGATCTCTACCTTGCGCGTGTCGCCGAGGTGGCGGGAATCCGCAGAGACACGTTGGAGCAGGAGGTCATCGGGCGATTGGAAGCGGCGCGACCGATTGTTCCTGCGGCGCCCAAACCGCCGCTGGACTTTGGTACGAACGCCCCGACCGAAAAAGCTCTCCTGCTCGTGATGCTGAGTGGAGACGAATGGCGAGCTCGCATCCTGGCAGAGGTCGATCGGGAGAACTTCACGTCGGAGCTGTACCGAT
>WNGC01009378.1_pt1 | contig 10726 bp, 9 predicted proteins | sample 5400051 | NCBI WGS metagenome assembly WNGC01 (sample SAMN13153368, study PRJNA577476) | soil metagenome | isolation source: 20 cm soil or saprolite under grassland replicate 2 | place: USA:California | collected 2016-06-15 | reverse complement strand
TGATCAACAAAAACCGTTGACCTAGTTCGCACGACGATCTATAACAGGCGCCACCGGATCGTGACAGACCGCAATGACGAAGACGATGATCGCGGTCGACATGCTACGGGAAGAGATGCGCTTCATGAATCCTCCTTTGGCTGATGTGTCCGAAGCGCGCCATGAGGGGAAAACTCCGATCCTCGCACGTGTGTCCGGGGCCGCCGTATATGAACGGTCGACGCGACACGGTAAGATCATTCCGTGATTTGCGCGTCACCGCCGCAGTGATGATCGAGTAACGCTCTCAGGGCGCCGCCTGGTTTTCGGGGCGAACGCTCATTCCTGCGGTGGCCGGTTTGGAGAAGCCGACGATCAATGAGCATCTTCGGCTATTGCAGCTCTTGTCGATTGATGACCCCGAGGGAAGCAGGAGTCGTTTGGGAGCGTTTCAAACTCGTACATCCGGACATCAAAGGTTTCTGCTCCGCGGTCCGCGAAATAGTCGCGCGGAGCGCGGGGCGATTCGGTCAGCCGTGATTTCGCAAACGCCGCTCGTTTCACTCGCGGCTTTTTGTCAAATCCTGCGTCTCGGCTTGCTCACTCTGACGCCAAACGAAAAAACAAACGGGCGGCCACTCGAACGGGGTGGCCGTTTTTCTTCCGCGCACGCGGTTTTGATTGACATCCTTTCTTCCGCAGGTATTATGGCGCTAGAGTGCGCACTGAATCTGCGCCGAAAAATCGAACACTACTGCAAGGAGGAGTCGGTGCCCCAGTTCAAGTCGTTCCTCCATTTCCTGCTTTTCTCCGCGCTACTCGCGTCGCCAGCAATGGCTCAGCGTCGCGTTGTCGGGCGGGTGACGGACCAGGCCACTGGCCAGCCGGTTCCGGGCGCGGCGATCCAGGTTCAGGGAACTCAGCTCGGTACGTCTGCAAGTGACAGCGGCACCTTTGTTCTGCTGACGCCCGACGGTCCCGCAACGCTGGTGGTGAGACGCATTGGTTATCAGCGACGGGAAGTCGTGCTTCCTCCCGGAGACGCGCGTCTCGACGTGACGTTAAGAAGAGACGTCCTGCAGCTCGAGACGCAAATTACTACCGGTGCCGCTACTTCGGTGGCGAAGCGCAATGCCGCCAATGACGTGGCGGTCGTTACCGGCGAGCAGTTCTCGCGCGTGTCGGCGCCTTCACTGGAAAACGTTCTTGCCGGGCGGATTGCGGGCGCGCAGGTAAGCGCGAATTCCGGCGCTCCGGGTGGCGGCAATCAGATACGACTTCGCGGAGTGACATCGGTGTTCGGATCCGCCGACCCGCTGTACGTCGTCGACGGTGTGATCGTAAGCAACGAAGTGATTCAGCCTGGCCTCAACGCGATCACCGCCGCCGCGCGAACGGCGATGGGCTCCAACGCTTCCAACCAGGACAATGGCGTCAATCGCATTGCCGATCTCAACCCCAACGACATTGAAAGTCTGGAAGTGCTCAAGGGCGCATCGGCGTCGGCCATCTACGGATCCAAAGCCGCTAATGGAGTGATCATCATCAGGACAAAGCAGGGAACAACTGGGGGTGAAGCCGGATACCCGGCAGTTGATTTTGTCCAACGGCTCGGCACGCGCGGCCTCTCCAGGAAGTACGGAGCCCGGCGCTTCACTCTCGCCGACGCGCGTACGTACGGAGCGACGATCGGTATGTCGCAGGCGGCAGTTGATTCCAACTTCACCGCATGCGGCGGATTTTGCGACTTCGAGGACCAGTTGTTCGGCGAGCACCCGTTCAACTACGAGACTTCGATGTCGGTGCGCGGCGGAATCGGCCAAACGAGCTACTACGCATCGGGTCTCAATAGCTGGGACGGCGGCATCCAGAAGAACACTGGATACCGTAAGCAAAGCCTCCGACTCAATCTCACGCAGCTGCTCCGTCCAAAGCTGACCTTAACTGTCAACAACAATCTCGTTCGCACGGTCGCGAGCCGCGGCGTCAGCAACAACGACAACGTCAATGTGACGCCGTACTTCGTTTTTGCTACGACGCCCAGTTGGTTCGACATGCGGCCGGTGGGCAGCATTTATCCGAAGACACCCATCGCCGGCTCCAACGTCTTTCAGGATCGTGATTTCATTCGCAACCCGGAGGAGGTGTATCGCTTCATTTCTTCCGTCAGCGCGGCGTATGCCGCGTACGCTGCGGAAAGGCAGTCACTGACGCTGAGGCTCGACGCCGGCCTCGACAGATTCAATCAGCAGGACAATGTCGTTTCTCCTCGCTTCCTCTTTTTCGAGCCGAACGACGGACTGCCGGGAACGGTTACATCGCTCAGCGCCAACGTCTTGCGCGCCAACGCCAACTTCAGCGTGATCCACGACTTTGCTCCGACGGGCCGTCCCTGGAATGCGACGACGTCCCTCGGCATTCAGCGCGAAATCTCGTCGCAACGGTCCACCAACATCGTTGCTCGTGATGTGCTGGTCGGCCAGGAGAACGTGAATCGCGGCGCCACTACGGAGGCATTCGCCGACCGAGAGGCGGCCCGCGGCCTGGCGCTGTTTGGACAGGAAGAACTTCTCGCCATGAGTGAGAAATTGCTCGTGACCGCCGGAGCACGTGCCGAGCGGAGCACGGTGAATGGAGACATCAACAAATTCTACTTTTTCCCGAAGGCTTCGGTCTCGTACAGGTTGCCCGGTTTGTTCGGACTATTCGACGAGTTCAAGCCGCGGTTCGCGTACGGACAGTCCGGCAATCAGCCGCTCTACATCCAGAAGTACACACCCGCTCAACCGAAGGCGAGGGCGGTCTCGACGGCAGCATCCTCGATCAACGCGTTTCGCTGGCGTTCACACTTTATCAGAAGAGCATCAAAGATCTGATACTGAACGTTGTCCCCGCACCGTCGCTCGGCTACAACGTGAGCATCCAGAACGGTGGCAGCATCCGAAACCGCGGCGTGGAGGTAGCGTTGGGGCTGACGCCGCTGCAAACCAGCAACGCGAGCTGGGTGTCGCACACCACGTTCGGGCGAAACGTCGGCATCGTGACCAGCCTCCCGCCGGGAATCCCGTTCTTCAACATCGAGCGTGACGCCACCGGTCAACGCGTGGCCTTCGGCTCGGGCTACGGAATCGGGCGGCTACAGGTAGGGCAGCGCGTTACTCAAATCGTGGCCACGGATTCCGTCGGTGGAACGGTGCAGGAAGTTCAGAAAGGCGATGGCGCGCCCGCGTTCACGATGGGATTCGCCAACGAGCTCACCTTCGGGAACCTGCATTTGACATCTCTCTTCGACTGGTCTCACGGTGGTGATCTGGTGAACGTCACGATGGATGTCTACGATGCGTTTGGGCTTTCACCAAACCAACCGGATGGAGGCCTGTTGCGTGCGCAGCGCAACGACAACCACAGCGTGTCGCAGTATGTACAGGATGGCTCCTTCGTGAAGCTTCGCGAGCTGACGCTCTCCTACGATTTGCCGGCCGCATTCGCCCGGCGTTTCCTCGGCGGTCCGCGCGGTCTGCGGGTTGAGCTGAGCGGCCGAAACCTCAAGACCTGGTCGAATTACCCGGGCGTAGACCCCGAGTCGAGCAACTTCGGCAGCCAGAACATCAGCCGGTTCATCGATCTGGCCCCATATCCGCCGAGTCGCACCTTCTATGTCACCTTTGCAGCGAGCTACTGACATGACACGTCACGCCATGCGCTCGCCGAGCGAGCGCCTCATACGAGCAAGCGTTTTCGCGGCATCTCTTGTCGCAGCAGTTCTAGCCAATGGTTGTAGTGATCCGATGATTCCGGACTACAACAACCCGCAGCTGCCTGCGGTGATCCCCAGCCCGGACCAATTGCAGAACCAGGTTACCGGACTCGTGGCTGGCGATCGTGAGCAGGCGGCGTTCTTCGTGTTGGTCCTCGAGACGATGGGCAGAGATGCGTATCGCATCGACGGCGCCGATCCGCGGTACGTGCAGCAGCCACTGGGCCTCTTCTCTCCCGGGGCATTCCTCGTCGATTTCACGTGGAATTCCAGCTACCGCACTATTGCCGGTGCGCAACTGCTTGCAGCAGGTGTCGAAAATTCTTCGATATTCGATGCGGCGGCGAAAGCGGGAACCAAGGGCTTTGCGCGCACAATACAGGCGCTCGAATACATCAAGCTCATTGAGACACGAGACTCGCTGGGAATACCTATTTCTACGGCTTCCGGAAAAATGGAACCGATCTCCTGCAAGCCTAAAGTACTTGTCTACATCTCCGCACTACTCGATAGCGCGGCGGCCGACCTTCAAGCAGCTGGATCGAGTTTCGCGTTCACGCTTCCATCGGGATTCGCCGGGTTTACCACTCCGGCCAGTTTTCTTCAGTTCAACCGCGCGCTTGCCGCGAAGGTCCACATTTATCGTGGCTTCGTGAGCTACAAGTCGGCAGGGAACACGGTCGATGCCGCAGAGTTGAACGCGGCGCTTACCGCGCTGGACGCTTCCTTTTATAGCGCCGTGCCTGCCAATTTCCGGGTGGGTGTCTACCACACCTATAGTGCCTCTTCTGGCGATCTCCTCAATGTAAACTTCGACCGCTCGGTCATCCGCGCCAACCCGAAGGTGTTGAGTCAGGCCGATGCCGGCGATTTGCGGCTCTCGAAGATCCAGCAGGATCCGTCGTTCACGAAGGCGTTGCCGGACAGCTCGGCGGTCTCCGATATAATCTTCCTGAACGTGACAGGACCCACGACGCCATTGCCGATCATCATCGACGAGGAGCTCGTTCTGATGCGCGCCGAAGCGTTATGGGGACTGAATCGGGACGCGGAAGCCCTGGCGCTGTCGAATCTCGTGAGGCAGAACTCCGGTGGTCTAGCGCCGCGCACGCTCGGAAGCTTCGCGACGCGACTCGACATCCTGCGGGAGATTCTCAAGCAGAAGCGATACTCGCTCCTGTTCGAAAGCGGCGTCGACATCCTGCGGGAGATTCTCAAGCAGAAGCGATACTCGCTCCTGTTCGAAAGCGGCGATCGTCTGGTTGATTACCGGATGTTCGGCCTTTACGCCGAGATGGGGCAGGAGCTGCGACCGCCGGTTGCCGGTCCTCAAGTGATACCGTTCCCGAGCGCGGAAGCAAACGCGCGCGGTAGCAGTCTGGCATGCCAGTAAGAGGCTGCCCTTTGATTTAGCTCCGCGATCGCAAACGGAGGATCGAGTCGTTTCGCGAAACTTGCGCAGTGACTCGCTCGGCCTCAGGAGATATTCCTCTCCGCAAACCAGCAGATGCAAGAACGGCGCGGAACTCCGCGCCGTTCTTGGACTACTGCTACTGACTTCTAGAGCCGCGTATTGCTAGCGCGGCAGGGCGAACGTCACACCAAAGCTGAAGACGGTGTCGTCGATGAAATCCGCGCCGGCCGCGAGCGCCACGGCGGGCCGCAACACGAGCGACGGCGTCAACTGGAACCCGGCACCTGCACCCATCAACAGATAGCTGTCGGTGCTCGAGCCGGAGTTGCCGTTTATTTTGGCGCTGACTCTCGTCGAGCCGAACGCTGCCGAGCCGAACGGAAGCAGGTTGACCTTCTTGCTCAGCGGAAGTGAGGTGCCGAATGAAGCGCCGAGCGACAGTGTCTGCGACGAGACGCGCGTGCTCACACCACCCACGTTCGAGTTCGGACCGAAGGCGAGCGACAGCGTTCCACCCGGGCAAACCTGCCACTGACTCTTCTGCTGCAACGGCATGGAGTATCCGAGACCGCCGTTGACCACGACGCTATGACCGCCCTGGTTGTTGTAGCTCAACATTCCGAGCGAGCCGCCACTGTACCAGCCCTGGCGACGACCATGCGTCAGACCAGCGCCGAACGAGGTTGCGTTGTCGCTCACGCCCAACGCGGCTCCGACGTGTGTCGAGCTGGCGCGGAACGGAAGATCTCCTTGACATACTTGAGCAACTAGGGACGTCGCGCACACCGCGACTCCTGCCAGTGCACTTACGAGTATACGAAACTTCACATGGCCTCCTGGCCAGAGAGTGAATCGGGTTCGCGACTTAGCGTACCGGTGGATGGAGCATAGCCCACCTTATGTTGACGACGAGTTACGCCCGGAGTCACCGACAGCGGTATTCGTAAACCGAGACGTTTCGCTCGGCTGCTCGTCCGGTTTGGCGTCGAGCTCGACACATTCCGGAATCGCGCGGAGATGCATACAGTTCCCGTCCATCCGTCCCACGCGCGCCGCGTGGCCCGCAGCCTGCTTGTTTTCCCTCTTAAATATCGAACTCAACTGGGAGAGGGTCATGGCAGCAGAGAAAGAATTACAGGGCAAGCGGGTGGCGATTCTCGCGACCGACGGCGTTGAACAGGTCGAGCTGACGGAGCCAAAAAAGGCGCTCGACGATGCGGGCGCCGACACCGTCGTCGTATCTCCGAAGAGCGGAAAAATCAAAGGATGGCAACACGACCACTGGGGCGATGAGATTCCGGTAGACGAGGAGCTCGACACCGCGCGAGCCGACGACTTCGACGCCTTGATGCTGCCAGGTGGCGTGATGAATCCCGATCGTCTGCGCCAGAACGAACGGGCCGTCCAATTCGTGCGGAGATTCTTCGAGCTCGGGAAGCCAGTTGCCGCGATTTGTCATGCTCCGTGGATGCTCGTCGAGGCGGGCGTCGTGAAAGGAAAAACGGTCACGTCGTGGCCGTCGCTGCGCACCGATATCGAAAACGCGGGTGGCGATTGGGTCGATCGCGAAGTCGTGACCGACGAAGGATTGGTGACGAGTCGCAAGCCTGAGGATATCCCGGCGTTCAACCGGAAGATGCTCGAGGAGTTTGCCGAAGGAGTGCACGAAGAACAACGCATCGGCACCCGTCCGGAGCGGTCTACGGAGACTCGAGCGGATATGAGCTGAGATTCCGGCGGCGCACGCTCACTTCGCGCTTGCCCGACTAAATGCCATCGACGCGAAGCGTTGCCGTCCTGATCGGCAGTCTCCGCAAGGAATCATACACCCGCAAGGTTGCGAACGCCGTGATCAAGCTCGCACCGGCGGCGCTCAGATTCGAGATCGTAGAAATCGGCCAGGTGTCGCACTACAACCAGGACCTCGAGGCATCTCCGCCGGCCGACTGGGTTGCCTTTCGTGAAAAGATTCGGCCCTTCGATGCGGTGATGTTCGCAACCCCCGAGTACAACCGCTCCGTTCCTGGCGTTCTAAAGAACGCGATCGACGTTGGGTCGCGACCGCGAGAGGCGAATGTCTGGAAAGGGAAACCGGGCGCGGTGATCAGCGTCTCCCCCGGAGCAATCTCGGGGTTTGGTGCGAACCACCACCTCCGGCAGATGCTGGTCTTCCTCAACGTCCCGGCGATGCAACAGCCCGAGGCCTACGTCGGCGGCGTGGACAAGCTGTTCGATCCCGCCGGCAATCTGACGAAGGACTCGACGCGCGACTTTTTGAAGAATTTCGTCGACTCCTTTGCCAAATGGGTCGAAGTAATTCTCGCCGGAAGGCCGACGAAATGACAAAAAAAACGGAGCGTCCGAGGACGCTCCGTTTTTCTCAGGCTAGGTCAGCCTAATTAGACGCAGGTGATTACACCGTTCGTCATGTCGCAAACCTTGGCTGACTGCGTGTGCGTAGCAGTCGCGCTCCACGAAGGCGGCGGACCGGCAACGCTGGTCACGACAACCGTCACGTTCTGCGACGGGCTAAAGCCCTGAAGAGGAGCCGCAGTGGTCGCGGTTCCAGAGAAGTACGCGCCACCGTTGTCGGCAGCGTACTGCTCTTCGTAGGTCGCCATGTTGCGAAGGTCAGACTTCATGGCGGCGACGTACGCCTTGTCCTTGGTATTCGCGAACTTCGGAATCGCGATCGCGGCAAGAATGCCGATGATGACGACAACGATCAGAAGCTCGATAAGTGTAAAACCCTTTCTGTTGCGCATTTGGAATATTCCTTGGATGAAGCGTTTGAGTGAAGCGGCTCGCCTTACGGGGCCGAAAGTGAGAACACGACGGCCAGACTATAGGTACCTGGCGCGTTACTGGGCTGGGTGAATCCCGCCGCCCACACGGTCTTGAAGAACGCCTGCGCCGCGGTGCCGTTGGTGGCGGCCGCTCCGGAAAGGAACAGCGCATCGCTGCTGCTGATGCCCACGTAGGTTCCAGCTACGGCGTTCGCCCAAGTCAGATCGCTGATCGGCTTGGTGCCGCCGTTTGATCCGACGTAAGTCCAGTTGGAAACGTTCGACGTGCGAATGTTGAGCGTCCAACTGCGATTCGCCTTGATTGTGAAGGACGGGCCTGCATCGGCCAGTGTCGCGCCGATGTCGACCTGGTCGGCTGTTGGTGAACTCAACGTGCTGGTGGTCGCGCTCATGCCGAGCTTGACCAGCGCATTCACGGTCGCGGAGGCGGTGTTCACGGTGAGGCATCCACCAGCGTTGCCACTGCACTGCGCGTCTGCCTGGCTGACGCCGATGGCAGATACCAGCACCATTGCGGCCAGAAGAGTACGGGTCGCGTTCATCTAATTTGCTCCAAAGTTCACGGTGTAGGAGACAGCTAGCGGTTGGAATTTCGGGCTGTCCGATTCTACCGATAAGACGCGAGTCTCCGCACCGTCGCAACGACAAAAAGGCCGCTGATTTCAGTCCCGAAGGAGAAAGTTAAGCCATTGCCAGGCAATGACTTAGTCATATCACAAATCTACGCTTACGTCGAGGCGTTTTGCGAAATGCGAGGACTGTTGCAAGCTGCGAGTCGCGCATTTGAGCCCGGGCTCCCGCCAGCCTGCCGGGCATGTTATGATGTGTCAGCCTCCCTTGAATCGAGGGAGCTTGTTTGTTTTCGGGGCGTAGCGTAGCCCGGTAGCGCGCCTGCTTCGGGAGCAGGAGGTCGCTGGTTCAAATCCAGTCGCCCCGACTCGGTGGCTTGGCCCCATCGTCCGCTGCGACGATGGGGCTTTTTTTCAGGTCTTCCGCAACCTACGCGCGGCTGAAGCCTCGCTCGACTCTTAGCTCACTCACAGTTGCGGGAAATGCGCCTCGCCTCGCTCGAATGCGGGAATAGCGATACTGCCCGTCGCGCATAGCTCCGAGCCATCGTACAGTGTCCGCGTCGCGAGTACAGTTCAGCGACGCGCAAGTTTATCCGGTAGCTGCCAGGATCCCACAGGGCTCCCGTCACCCAGCCGGCCGTAAGTCCGCCGCGCGCTACCGACATCATGGCAAGCGTCTCCGTGGCGCTGCGAATGCTCGAAACCAGCGACACCAGGACCAGGGCGACCGCTGCTACTCCGAGTGAACGAGGCGACGCCTGTACCTCGCGCGCGCTACGCCGGATTCCGCTCGTGGCGCCGAGGATGCTCCATACCAGTAGCGATGGAGCGGCAAGAACGAGGACTACATCGAACGCGCTGACCACCATCGTTGCGACGACAGTGCCGGCGAGCACGCATTGCGCAAGCACGTCATCGGGGTTTTGCAGCTCCCCCCAGCGCCGCAGAGAGCCGAAGAAAAGCGCTACGAACGCTGCGAGGAGAGCGAGCGTAGGAACGAATCCCCGTTCCGAGACGAATGCGACCCAGTCACTGCTCGGCCACGGGTTCGCCGTCATGCCGTCGTCTGTCAGCGAGCGATCGCCCGAGGGAGCGAACTGCACGTACTCGACGGGCCAGTTTCCCGGACCAACGCCGAAGACCGGGTTCGACGCGGCCATGTTGAGCGAGTTTCTGTATTGGGCGACACGCCCTCGGCCGCTTCCCTTCTTGTAATCGACCATGTTGCGCGCGGTATCCAGATACGGTGAACCGCTGTTCCAGTTGAGGGTGTTCGGAAGCACGATGGCTACCATTGCGCCGATCGCGGCAGCCAGCGACAGCCGCGCAAAGCGGCCGCCAATGTTCACTCCACGCCAATATCTTCTCGACGCAATCATCGGCACGAGTAACAAGACCACCGATGCGGCGACGGCGAGCCACGCGGCCCGCGAGCGCGACAAAACCAGCGCCGCCGCCATCACTGCTGCGCCGAGGGAGCCGAGCAGCGCGCCGAATGGGCGGCGCGCGGTAACCGTGCACCAGACGAGCGAAGGCAACCCGATCACTGTCATGTGCGCGACGAAATTCCTGTTGCCGAACGTTCCCCCTGGTGCGCGGTTCGCGCTGAAGTATTCGCTCTCGATGCCGTAGGCCTGAGCGAGCGAGAAAGCGGCGGCACACACCGCGGCAATTGCCGCCGCGACAAGGATCGGGCGATAGCCGTCGGGCTGCGCGACGGACCGGGCGCCCCAGAAAATGATGGCCCCTGACACACTGACGGCGACAGAGCGCTGCGCGAGCCAGTAATTCGTGGCGAACAGTGCCGACGCGACGCTCCAGAGGAGGAAGAGTGCAAGAAGGCCATCGACAACGTCGAATGAAAGCGATCGGCGACGCGCGACGAGCGCCAGCGCGACGATGAGCGCCGCCACGTGCAGCACGAGCTCCTTCGGGACGAAATATCGATCGAGCTCGAAAAGTTTGTACGGCAGTGCGACGATTACTACTAGAATGACGCTTGCCTGCACGACCAGCCGGATTACGCGATCTGACATGCAGGAATATGTGCCTTACCCGGGTCAGAAAAAAAAGCCCCGCTCGAAAGGAGCAGGGCTTTTTTTCGTGGAGTTGGTCAGGTGATTGTCAGGTGCAGACAATTGCGCCCGAGGAGTTATCGCAGGTTTTTGCCGACTGTGAATGGGTAGACGTCGCCGTC
>WNGC01008667.1_pt1 | contig 10727 bp, 5 predicted proteins | sample 5400051 | NCBI WGS metagenome assembly WNGC01 (sample SAMN13153368, study PRJNA577476) | soil metagenome | isolation source: 20 cm soil or saprolite under grassland replicate 2 | place: USA:California | collected 2016-06-15 | reverse complement strand
GGAGACATTCATACTCATGTTTTTGCGCAGCAGTTTCCCATCCTTCTGCCCGACGGGAAGATCAATCCCGTCCTGCAACAAGCGCGAAACCGTGGAGTGATTTTCGATGTGGGCCACGGAGCGGGGAGCTTCTGGTTTCGAAATGCCGTGCCTGCGGTCAAACAGGGATTTGTTCCCGATTCCATGTCCACCGACTTGCACACCGGCGATTTCACGGTTCTCAGCATGAGTAATGTGATTTCCAAGTTTCTGAATATGGGCGTGTCGCTGAGCGATTTAATCCGGCGTGCCACGGCGAATCCGGCACACGAAATTCACCGACCAGAACTGGGAACTTTGTCCGTTGGCCGGGAGGCGGACATTGCCGTATTGGAAGAGTTGCGCGGCCATTTCGGGTACATTGATTGCGGTTACGCCAAGATGGATGGAACCCTGCGGATCGTGGCGCAAATGACCATTCGCGGGGGGAGAATCCTCTACGATCCTGCGGGCCTGAGCATGGTCCAATGGGAGAACGCCCGCCCGCAATATTTCAATATTCCGATGTTACAAGGCTCCCTTCCGGCGACCGCCGACAACTACCCGAGAAACTAAAAAAGGAGGAAGCGTCGTGGAACCTATCAGCCGTCGAAAGCTTCTCAGCAAGGGGAGTCAAGTTGTCTTTGGAGGCGTGTGCATCGGTTGCGCCTTGCCCGCGAACGCCTCTGCGCCTGCTGCCAGCGCCGTAGATTATTACCAGAAACTTGGAGTAACGCCCTTCATCAACGCGGCTGGCACCTACACGATCCTATCCGCTTCAACCATGCCAGATGAGGTGCAAGCGGCCATCGCCTTGGCGGCAAAAAGGCCAGTTCATCTGATGGAGCTACACAAGGCGGCTGGCGAGTACCTGGCCAGGCGTCTACGCTGTGAGGGCGCATTGGTAACTTCCGGTGCTGCCGCCGCAATCAAGTTGGCGACCGCAGCGTGCATTACTCGCGGCAACAAATCTGCGGTTATAAGTATTCCCACTGAAATGCAGGGGTTAAAGAACGAAGTCATCGTCCAAAAGGCGCATCGCTATGACTACGATCACGCGATTCGAGACTCTGGCGCACGCCTCATCGACGTGGAAACGCTCGATGAATATGAGCGAGCCTTCTCGGAACGCACCGTAATGACACAGTTTTTCAATGCCGCCGAGGGAGGCCGGATCAGTAGGGAAGATTGGGTCCGCGTAGCCCACAAGCATGGAGTTCCGTGCTTCAACGATGCGGCGGCCGATGTTCCGCCTATTTCAAATCTCTGGAACTATACGGAGATGGGTTTTGATTTGGTGGCTTTTTCGGGTGGAAAGGGTCTGCGTGGGCCGCAATGTACCGGGTTGCTCTTGGGAAAAAAGGATTTGATCGACGCGGCCCAGCTAAACAATTCACCCAACTCAAACACCATAGGTCGTGGGATGAAGGTGGGGAAGGAAGAAATCATTGGTCTGGTTGCTGCCGTGGACTGGTTTCTTGAGCAGGACGATGCCGCCATGGAAGCGGAATACCGCAAGCGAGCCGCGCTAATCGCAGAGCGCGTTAAAAGCGTTCCCAGCATAGAAGCAAGAGTTTTTATTCCTTCCGTTGCGAACCATGTCCCGCACCTGCTGATTACCTATGACCTGAATCGAATCAAGGTCTCGGCAATGGAGGTGATGCAAAGGATGCGCGAAGGGACCCCGCGCATTGAACTGAACCCCTCCACAGGCGGAGGCCCCGCCAGCAGCGGTCTGCCGGGAGGCAGCAATGTAATCGTTGTGGGAGTTTGGATGCTGCAACCCGGTGAGGATGAGATCGTAGCGAGGCGTCTAGAAGAAGTCCTGCGGGGTGCAATGAAAAGCTAGAACCACTAAGGAGGGGCCGTGAAACAGCGAGTGGTGCTGTGGATGCAAATGCAAGTGCTGTTCCTGTGCTTTCTGGCGGCAATTCCTTCCCGCGCGCAGGTCGCCAACAACACGTCGTTGGTTGGCACAGTGACGGACGCGAACGGGGTGGTAATGGGAGCCAAAGTTACCGCAGTCAACGCGGGGACCAACGACACTTATTCCGCAACTACAGACGAGCAGGGCAACTATTCCATCACCTTCGTCCGGGAAGGCACTTACAGTATCACCACGGAGCAGGTCGGCTTCAGAAAGTCCGTGCAAAATGGAATCTTAGTTGAAAACAATCGGACGGTACGCACGGATATAAGGCTAGAGGTAGGGTCAGTAAGCCAGTCTGTAGTTGTGAATGCCGCCGTTCCCCCTATTTCCACGGATGAAGCCACCCTTGCGGAGACGATCAACAGCCGATCTGTGGTGGACCTTCCTTTGAATGGCCGTGACACGCTAAAGTTAGCGGCTACCACGTCGAATGTCATCATTGGTCCCAAATCAAGCCAGACAAGTGTCCCTCCCGGTGAAGATTTCATCGGAGCAGGACAGCGTGAGATCACTAATAGCCTGACGCTGGACGGCATCACCATCATGAACAACCTCATCACGGTTACGCACGTTGTGCCGAGTGCTGACGCCGTTGAAGAAGTGCAGGTACAGAACGGGAATTACACGGCACAGTACGGCAGCTACATGGGCGTGCATGTAAACCTTGCATCGAAATCAGGCACCAATGGACTTCACGGCGCTCTGTTTGAATTCGTGAGAAACGACATGTTTGACACCCACTCGTTCTTCGACAGTTCGGGGTCGCCGAAGAAGCCTCTTCACGTCAATCAGTTTGGACTGCAAGCAGACGGGCCGGTGTACCTACCAAAGTTGTACGACGGACGGAACAAGACTTTCTTCACTGCTTCCTATGAAGGACTGCGTCAGATAAAAAGCCCGTCTCAACTGGGCATAACGCTGACGCAAGCGATGCGCGGAGGCGATTTCTCATCTCTCTGCACGCGCGGCTTTGGCCCGTCCGGTTTGTGCAACGACCCCCCGCCCAGCCCCCAAATCCATAACCCCACAACTCAGTCTCCGTACCCGGGCAATATCATTCCTTCGGACCAACTCTCCTCTGTCGCGCAGGCGTTGCTGCAGTATTACCCGCTCCCAAACATCGCGGGCACAAACACCTTCTCCGGCCCAGTAGTGTCCAACGTCTCGACGAATCAGACCCTGGAACGCATTGACCAGAACTTCGGCGACAAGATTCGCTTGTTTGTCCGTTACGACTGGCAAAACACCACCATCTTCGGCGGCAGCATCACACCCACCGGAGGAAGCTATGGTCCGGCCAATAACCGGAACATGGCCATTGGATATACGCACATTCTCACACCGAGCCTAGTCAATGATTTTCGATTTGGCCGAAATCATTTGATGACCAACAACTTGAACTATTGGACCGTGAATGGCCTGTTGAACGCCGGCACTCAACTCGGCATCCCCAACTTCACGGGCGACACAACCTTCCACAACCCCGGTATCCCAGACGTTACCGTCAGCGGATTCATGACGCTCGGCAACGCCGGAGCAAATTGGTATCAGGATGACACGACATGGCATGGGTACGATCAAGTGAGCTATCGGCGCGGGTCGCATAACGTCATGGCGGGGGTCGAAATCCGCAAGTTGATTACGGGTCGGGCTGCCGCCAACAATCCGCGCGGCTTGTTCAACTTTACGGGGTCAAGAAGCGGGAACGCGGCGGCGGACTTCATGCTCGGGACTCCGCAAAATGACATAACGCCCATTCAGGAATTCAAAGGCGTAGTTGCGGAATGGCGGGACGGATTCTTCGTCCTCGACAACTGGCAAGTGAATTCCAAGCTCACGTTGAACTATGGCTTGCGCTACGAATTGCCAACGGTTCCTTACAGCGTTAACGGCAACGCCCGAATCCTGAACCCCCAACAGACGGCGCTGATCCCCGCTACCGTTCCGACTCCGGGATTCCAGTTCCTCAACCCGAGTCACGACAACTGGGCACCGCGCCTGGGCTTTGCTTATCGCGTTACATCCAAGACCGTTGTTCGCGGCGGCGGCGGCTTCTACTACAATCCCAACCAAACCAACAGCTTCACATTGGCAACCACCAATCCTCCCTTCGGTGTAACCACGACGTTCAACAATTCGGCGGCGACACCTCTCTCCTTCGCCAGTCCAACACCGGGCTCCGGGACTACGCTTCTCAGCGTCTTTACGGAGAACCCGGACCTTCCAACGCCGAGAATGTATCAATGGAACCTCGGCGTTTCCCGAGAATTGTGGAAGAACTCCGGTTTTGAGCTGCAATATCTCGGCTCCCACTCGTTGCATCTGGACCGAAGCTACTTTAACAACACCCCCCAGCCCGGACCCGGGAGCGTGGATCCGCGCCGCCCGAATCAGCTTTGGGGACAGATTCGCACCATTCAAAACGACGAAATCGCGAACTATCACGGTCTCACCACAATCTTCCGTCAGCGCATGGACCGGGGTTTGCAGGTATTGGCCAGCTACACCTGGTCGCATTCGATTGACGTTTCGACCGACTCCAACGGTGGCGGCGCGCCTATGGATGCCTTTAATTGGCGGCGTGACTATGGCAATGCCAACTGGGACATTCGCCACAGGTTTGTTACCAGCTTTGTTTACGACCTGCCGTCCGTTAATGGCCCGAATGTAGTGCGATGGATGCTGGGCCACTGGCAGGCTAACGGAATTTTCACAGCACAAACGGGGATACCATTCAACGTCTCGGGACATCTTGTGCGTTGCATTGATTCGAGTGCCTTCGCCATGCCCGCGCCATTCACTTTTGGCAATGCGGGACGCAACATTCTTGTCGGACCCGGACTCGTGGATGCCGATTTTTCTGTCCTTAAGGATTTTCCGGTTAAGGAGCGGCTCAAATTCCAGTTCCGCGCGGAAATGTTCAACATTTTCAACCATCCGAATTTCGGAAATCCGAATACGACTTGGAATACCGGATCGTTCGGCAACATAACGCAGACCACGACTGACAATCGTGACATTCAGTTCGGCGTAAAACTTGTTTTCTAGTGCTTCTGAGGTGTATCTCGCATCGCTGAGGGAAAGGACAACTGCTCATGCATCGTCGTGAGGTTTTGAAAGCGTCTGCCGCTGCCTTGGGAACCCTCTTGGGCGCGGAAGCCATTGAAGCATATCCGATGGGCGTCAACACCAACTCACGGCCATCCAAACTGAAGATCACCGACCTTCGCGTGGCGACTACTGTGAAGCCCGGACCAAGTCCTTGTGCGCTTGTTCGCATCGACACCGATCAGGGAGTGTATGGATTAGGAGAAGTTCGGGACGGTGCCAGCCCAACTCATGCCTTGTTTCTAAAGAGCCGCATCCTGGGTGAGAATCCACTGCAGATTGACATCCCAATACGGATTGGCAACACCACGATAATGCCCGGCGACCTCGTCGTCGGTGACCGAGAAGGCGTGTACTTCATTCCTCCGGAGTTCGTAAAGTCAGTGCTCGATCAAGCCGACGAAATTCATATCCACGACGAATGGACGAAGAAGAAGTTCGCTGAGGGAAAATACAAGTCCAGCGAAATATATCCCAGCCCAAGCGACCCAAAGCTGCAGCAAGAATATAAGGAGTACTTGAACAAGGAATTGGAAGAAATCGCCAAAAAGCGAAAAGCCCAATAAGCCCGGCCTCGAAGCTGGGTGAACCGGCCTTCCTTTTAGCAAAAGGAGCGCAAACCATGAACGTTTCCCGCGACATTTCGGAGTTCTCTTGGAGGCCATTTTTCGTTTTGCTGGCATGGCTGATTTTGGGTTGGCCTTCGGCGGCGCAGGTTACCTCCGGCACAATCGAGGGGACGGTCATTGATTCCTCGGGGGCACCTGTACCCGGCGTCAAAATCACGATTACCGACATTCAGAAGAACGACGTGCGAGAGTACACCACTGACGAAACGGGCGGTTACAACGCCCCGTTCCTGCCCCCCGGGACTTACCGGGTTGCCGCAGAAAAGGCTGGTTTCAAGCGAGTCACTTCAGCCCCCGTCGTCCTCAACGTCGATGACAAAGCCCGCGTCGACATTACCCTCCCAATTGGTGACGTGAAGGAAGTGGTCGAAGTTGGCGTCAGTGCGCCGCTCGTTCGCCAAGATAGCTCCGAACTCGGCGAGGTGATCGGAGAGAGGTCGGTCCGAGAGCTGCCCCTGAATGGCCGCAATTTCGCACAACTGGTCTATCTGGTCCCCGGCGTAACTCCTGGCCAGGCTGGGGAGAATCTCTCGGGCGCAAGCACATTCAATCCCCGAGGTGCGTCGAACTTCAATGCCCTGGGCAGTCAGGCAAATACCAATGCATGGCTTGTCGATGGGGTTGACGACAACGAGTACACTTTTAACACCGTCATGGTGCAGCCCTCGGTCGAGTCCATTGGCGAATTTAAGGTGCTCACGGGGACGTTTTCTGCGGAGTTTGGGCGCGGCGCTGGCGTCGTGTCGGTCTCCACGAAGTCCGGCGACAACCAGCTACACGGCAGCGCCTTTGAATTTCTGCGCAATAACTACCTCGACGCACGCAACTATTTCAATGCAAAAGGCCAAGTGCAACCTCCGTTCAGACGCAATCAGTTTGGAGCTTCACTCGGCGGTCCTGTCGCTCTGCCAAAACTGTATAACGGCCACAGCCGGACCTTCTTCTTTGCAGATTACTATGGTTTGCGCGAGTTAAAGGGCCTAACCTTCGTCAACTCCGTACCCACCGCTCGAGAGCGCCTTGGCGACTTCAGCGGCCTGACAAGCCTCAAGGGCACTCCGATACAAATTTACAATCCGTTCAGCACGCGGACGGTCGGCACGCCTCCCCAAGTTGTGCGTGTACGTGATCCGTTCGAGTGCAACGGAAGTGTTCCCGTGACCCCCAACGCGGACGGCACGCAAACGGGCGGAACTCCCTGCAACATTATTCCAAGTCAACTCATCAATCCGGTCGGAGCTAACGTGGCGAGCATCTACCCGCTACCCAACCTATCCGGAAGTTTTAACAACTACGTGAGCGCTGCCAATCGCCTGGTAGGCGACAATGGCGGCAACGTGCGGATCGACCACCGGATCGGCGTCAACGATTCACTCTTCGTTCGCTACAGCTATGAGAAGTACTCGCTCAATGCCCCTCAAGGCCAGTCGCAATGCTGTCTTCCGACTCCAGCGTCCGCTGCACAGCGGTTCGATTTGGGTCCGTTTGTGGCCGGCATCCAAAACACGAACCTCACCGCGCAGGGTCTGGCCATCAACGAAGCGCACGTATTCAGCGCAAATCTGGTCAATGAGTTTATTGGCGGGTATTCACGTACGATCCCGTTTACCGTGCAATCGGACTTTGGGCACGATTCTGCCGCTTCTCTCGGCATCCAGGGCATCAATGTCTCGGCGTTTACAACGGGTTTGCCGAACCTAAACATTCAGGACTTCACCGGCCTGAGTGGTGGTCCAGCTTTTCTGCCTGCCAATCCCCGCCAGACCAATTTTCAATTGAGCGACAGCGTTTCGTGGACTCTCGGGCGCCACCACACCAAATTTGGCTTCCGCTGGGTCCGACAGCAGATATCGCCATTCACAAACACGAACACTCGCAGTTCACTCAACTTCAACGACAACTTCACAAACGACCCGACCGTGAATACTGGCGGCAATGGCCTCGCCACGTTGTTGCTCGGATTTTCGACCGGCGGCACACGCGGCTTTCTATTGCAGCCGTATTATCTGCGGAACAGCGAGTACGCGGCATTTGTTCAGGATGACTGGAAGTTCAGCAATCGTCTCACTCTCAATCTCGGCCTGCGCTATGACGTTTTCACGCCGGACACCGAGATCAAAAATAGAATTGCCAACTTCGACTACCAGAACTTGCGTTTAATCTACGCGGGAGTGAATGGTGCGTCCCGAACCGCTGGTAAGTCGACGCAGTACGGTGACGTGGGACCGCGTCTGGGTTTTGCGTACGATCTTGCAGGTAATGGGCACACCGTCATACGCGGTGGGTACGGTATCTCGTATTTCCCGGAACAACAGTCAGCGTCGAACCTGCTGGGACAAAACGTGCCCTTCACAATTTCGCAAAATTTTTCGCCCGAACTAAATCCACTCGGCACGGAGATGCCCAGCTGCACGGGAACAAACTTCAAATCTTGCATCCCTACGATCGATAATCCGTTCCCTCCTATTGCGCCGGTCATGCCGCTCAACACTTTGGATCTTAATGCCGCAAACCCCAGCGTCATCGGCCACGCCTTCAACAACCTAACACCTTATATGGAGTCGTGGAACTTGGACGTGGAACGCCAGCTTGGCAGCAACACCGTGGCCGAGATCGCCTACGCCGGAAGCCGTGGCATTCACCTGATGTTCTGCTATAACGCCAACGAGATTCAGCCCGGTGCCGGTTCGCAGGCATCACGGCGCTTGATCCAGGCGCTCTCGAACGTAAACACGATTTTAGAATGCGATCCGCGCAATATGTCTAACTTCCACAGCCTTCAGACCAAGCTGACCAGGCGCATATCTCGGGGACTACAGTTCCTAGCGAGTTACACGTTCGGCAAATCGCTCGACTACGGCGGCTCGGCTGCCAGCGGCGGCGGTGCCGTAGGCAACCCGCAAACCGTAACGAATCTCAGGGCGGGTTACGGCCCATCCGGTTTCGATGTGAAGCATCGATTTGTTGGGAGTTGGGTCTACGAGCTTCCCTTCGGTTCGGGAAAACCGTGGCTGAACGGAGAGTCCGTTTCGCGTCTGATCGGCGGATGGCAGGTGGCTGGAATCACGACACTATCGACCGGACGCCCATATAGCGTCACGCTAAACCAAGGCGTCAACAATGGTGCGCCGAGTTGGCCCAATAGAATCTGCGATGGGAACCTGTCAAATCCTGATCCCGCGTTGTGGTTCAACACCCAATGTTTTGTTGCGCCACCCGATTACACATACGGAAACGTCGCCCGGGGTGTCCTCTACGGACCTAGCACCGTGGACTGGGACCTCTCCTTAGTGAAAAATACGGTGATCCGCGAACGCCTTCGGGCACAAATTCGGCTGGACGCTTTCAACGCCTTCAATACGCCCAACTTCGGCTTCCCGAACGCGGCCATTGGCTCGCCCTCGGCGGGACGGATAACCAGCACCATCAACGATAATCGTGACTTACAGTTGGCGTTGAGACTGGAATTCTGAGACTAAAACCGGAATCCTGCCGAAGGAACGCGCAGGTCATGGGAGATCCCGCGTATGAGGCGCCGATGCCGGCGGCCTCGTACAGTAATGCAAAACTGTTCAAGGTGCCCCGGACGAAGAATTACGCGCATGACGTCAAGGCCATGGTCTCTGCTGATCCGCACGCCGGTTTAATGTACATCTGCCATCCAAACAATCCGACAGGCACGACGACGACCCGCGAAGACATCGAGCATGCGCTCGCTAATAAGCCGCAAGGATCAATTCTGCTGGTCGATAACCAATCGGACCGGGCCGAGCAAACCAGAAGGCAAGGGCTGCAAGTTCTCCATGTCTTGAGGTGCGAAGCGTTCCCCATACCTGTTGTTCAGTAACCTATAGTTTCGCAGGGAGCGTCCCGCCAGCCAATTTATGGCCAGATTTTCGACGGTAATCTTCAAATGATTATCACCAGGACGCAGCGCGCCTGAAATCTCCAGCTCGTACGGAGGCTTCCAAATCGAACCTGCAGGCTGGCCATTCACGACTACTTGCGCGGCCTCACGAACTGGGCTTTCCAACCAGGCTCGCATTCGCGGATAACCATTCTGAGGCCGCTCGACAACGGTTCCCGGCCCGAAGTCCAGGTACACGCGAACCCTCGAATTCAGGATCTTTGGGGAAACGTCAAAGTTTTTTTCGTAGACCGCATCTCCAGAATAGAACCGCGTCTCTTCCTCGTCCGCCCATGGGTGCAGTCTATCCATGTGAACTGTTCGACCGAGATTAGAAAAGGTAACTGTCCAACCGACTCGCAGATCGAGTATTTCCCGAGCCGGTCCCGAGACGGATCTCCTTGTCTTGGATTGATCTGTGGCCAACGAATGGCCGGTTCGAAACACGACGACCCGTGACTCGTAAGGCTGCAAATTCAGTTCGACCGAAGAGTTTGCGCTCATCTGTGAGGCATTTCCTGAAGAAGGGTCCCACCATTCTGCATGCGGTTCTGACGCGCGAAATGTAGCGTTCGTGGAAATGGGATGGTTGCTTGTATTTGCGAGAAAGTAGAGGTCCCCAAAGGGCAATTTGCGATGAACGAAGCCGATTTCCGGTGCGTGAGGAGAAGTAGTGAAGTCCGGTTTGAGGGAATGTGCCAACGTATTCCCAAGCTGCTTTTCGTCCGAAACAAAAAGGCCTTTTCCGGGTGTTGCGTGGAACAATTCCTCTGAGATTTCTCGCTCCTGGGGAGTGTCTGTTTCCGCCTCCTCGAAGCCCGGCGCGCGCGCGGGAAGATTTCGTGTGGCGATCACAATGCCGCCATTACGCGCGTAGGTCTCGATTTGACGATAGGTCGCTAGGGGCAATCGTTCAACACCGGGCAAGATCAGCACCGGATAGGGAATTCCTGATTTGGCGATCGTCTCGCAATCGATAAAATCGAAGTTGAATCCCGTGTCAAGGATTTGCGGAATTACCTCCGGCCCCAGCAACCGCTCCATCGATTCGCTCACGGAAACTTTCCCCGGCGTGAATTGCGCCCAGGCATCATCCGTGGGCAAAAGAAGCGCGACATCATTCGCCGGCTCGCCC
>WNGC01002732.1_pt1 | contig 10729 bp, 9 predicted proteins | sample 5400051 | NCBI WGS metagenome assembly WNGC01 (sample SAMN13153368, study PRJNA577476) | soil metagenome | isolation source: 20 cm soil or saprolite under grassland replicate 2 | place: USA:California | collected 2016-06-15 | reverse complement strand
GCACTTCACGCAGGCATATTTCTTACGCACATGGTGGATGCGTTCGAAGTGGCCAGGAATGTACTCGATCTGCCAACTCTCCTCGGCACCGCTCTCCTGGCGCTCCACTCCACAGCCCGGACAGGTTCGTTCTTCCGCGCTCAACTCGTAGACTTGGGTGGTGACCGGAAGATTTTCGAAGTTGGCCAGAGAGCGCCGCCCCTTACGCCGCTTCACTCGCCGCAATTCGTATTCCGGCTCGCTCGCAGCGGAGACATCTTCCGGATGAATCGGCCGCTGCTCTAGCTCCTGACCGAAATCCAGCAGCACCTGTGTCAACTCGCTGGTCGAATTTAGCCGGTCTGCCCGCGGTCCGTAGTACCACTTCTTGTACCGTGCCAGCTCGAGTTGCAAACGCAGATTCTGAATGTGCAGATCGTCAGCACGTTGCTTCTCGCGGTCACGCTCGGCAAGCAGAGAACACAACATCGCTTTCAGCGATGCGCTGTCCTCAGGCAAGTTGGGCAAGTCCTTCTCCGCGGTGTGCATACTTCCTTAGACGCATTACCACACAATTAGTTGCCTTCCATGATAATTTCTGTGTTGATTTTTTCTCCGCTAGATTTTTCTTCGCCACTTCGCACCGGGCGTTCATACCGAGGCACGCGCTTTAGCTTCGACACATCAATCCCGTCCAGGATCATGGCTAACTCGCTCGCTCGCAATTCCACTGTGTGCGCTCCCTCTCGCGGCCGTGGCAGCTTGAATTTACCTTCCTCCAAACGCTTGTAACTCAATTCAGAATGCAGATGCTTCGATCCCAGCAACGCGCCTTGTGCGGATCACGCATCCGTTCCATCCGCTCAGCGGGCGGCAACTACCTTGCGTGGGCGAGCGGTACAACCGCTATGGGATGACCCTGCTGCTGCAGATCGATGATGAATCCATTTGCTCCGTTCCGCCGCAATGGACTGACGTCGTCGCTGTTGATCCTGAGATCGCCATGGGTGGACGCCGTGCGCTATTCCGCGTGGTGGACTTGTTGGAACTCGCGGGCCTGGTAGACCGGCTCAGCAAACGGATTTGCGGGAGAGCTAAAGATGCCGTGTAAGGGAAATTGCGCCGCATATGTAAAGAGAAATACGCCGCAAGGCATGCCAACGCAGGAGCTCCATGTGAATAATTGTGCTATTATTGGCACAAGAAACGGCAATATACCCCTTGACATGTACTCCTATTGCGGCATAATTGTAATTACGATCGGTATGCCGATCCTCGGAGACCGCGGTGCCCGCGAAAAGCGACAGCAAGCATCCGAAGGTCCGTGCCCTCCTCGAAGCGGGCACGCTGAACCCAGTACCCGAGAAGGTCCACGATCCGAAATTCCAAGACAGCGAATTCTTCGACCCCCGCGACATCGTGCAGGTCAAGTACGAGATGCTGCGCTGCGTTTCGGTCGAGAATGCGTCGGTGGCCAACGCAACGGAAGAATACGGCGTGTCGAGGCCGACGTACTATCAGACCAAGGTAAGTTTCGACGAAGCGGGGATCGCTGGGCTCGTACCGAAGAAGCGGGGGCCACGCGGCCCGCACAAGCTCCAGGGCCCAGTACTGGAGTTTATTCAAAAACACCTCGTCGCTGGCAAGCCCATTCGAGCGCGCGAGCTGGCGAAGTTGGTTCGGCAGGAATTCGGCTTGAACGTACACCCGAGGACGATCGAGCGAGCGGTCGCCGTAAAAAAAACTCTGGAATGAAATCGAACGCCGCACACGGTTCGGAAACGTCACCGAGCGTTGTGGTCCAATACGAGACTTTACGCGGAGCCGTGCTCGGCGGGGTGCTGCCGCCCGAAGCTCGCCATGGGCTCATGCTCTTTCTCCGTCGGGGAATGTGGGGGTGGACACGGGCCGTCGCGATAGGTAGCGCGGAGGTCTTACAGCAGCGGAGTGGCTCTCGGTCGTTAAGCTGGACGGCCTCGGACGAACACATAGCCGTGGTTCATGTCTTCGCGGCAATGGCGATGAACGTCAGCAATCGAGGAATAACAACATGAGCGATTCTTTGAAGGTCCAGCCTCACCATCTCGAGCGAGGTGCATACCTGTATATTCGGCAGTCATCCATGCGCCAGGTTCTCGAGAACGTCGAAAGTACGAAACGTCAGTACGCACTTCGCAGCCGGGCCATCTCTCTCGGCTGGCACGAGGATCAGATCATCGTCATCGACAGCGATCAGGGCGAGTCGGGCGCATCGGCTTCTTGGCGCGAGGGCTTTCAACGTCTGGTCACGGATGTGGGCATGGGCCACGCCGGCATTGTCATGGGGCTCGAAGTTTCGCGCCTGGCGAGGAACAGCGCTGATTGGCACCGCCTGCTGGAGATCTGCGCGCTGGCCGACACCCTGATCCTCGACGAGGATGGGATCTACGAACCGACAAACTTCAACGACCGTCTGCTGCTCGGTCTCAAAGGAACAATGAGCGAAGCCGAGCTTCACGTCCTCAAAGCCAGACTGCGCGGCGGAATCCTCAATAAGGTGCGACGCGGCGAGTATCGTTGTCCGCTGCCCACGGGCTTTGCCTACGATGAGGCTGGCAACGTGGTGCTCGACCCTGACGCGCAGATCCGACAAACGATCGCCTACTTCTTCGAGACGTTCTTGCGTGTCGGCTCGGCGTGCCAGACGGTGAAGGTGTTTCGGAAGGAAGGCCTTTGTTTCCCATCTCGACGTCTCGGCGGCACCACAGTGTTCCAACCGCTGACTGCGTCGAGCGCTATGCGCGTGCTGAACAACCCGCGTTACGCGGGCGTCTACGTATACGGACGTCGACGGTATCGACGAGCTGCCGATGGCTCAAAGAAGGTCCACCGAAAGCGTGAGTACAGTGAGTGGCTCGCCTGCATTCCGAATGCTCATCCCGGCTACATTAGCTGGGAGCAACATCAGCAGAACCTCAAACTACTCGCGACCAACGGTCGAGGCTACGAACTAGCGCGAGTGTCGCCGCCGCGCGAAGGCGTAGCCCTGCTGCAGGGACGCGCGGTGTGCGGCCGATGCGGCAGACATTTCCGCGTCCGTTATGTCTCGCGGCGAGGGAAGCGAGAAGCCTGGTATGTCTGTGACCGTGCAAATGCTACGCTCGGTTGGCCGAACTGCCAATCCATCGCGGGGCAGGCTGTTGACGAAGCCATCGGGACGCTCGTCGCCGAGAGGATGACGCCTGCCGCCGTGGAGCTGGCGCTCGAGATCCGACGAGAGATCGAGGCTCGGCACGAAGAGGCGGATCAACTACGGTGTCGTGCCATCGAGCGTGCGCAGATCGAAGCCGATCTCGCGCAGCGCCGCTTCATGCTGGTAGATCCGAGCAATCGTCTCGTTGCCGACACGCTCGAGGCCGAGTGGAACGACAAGCTGCGCGCGCTGGCCCAGGTGCGAGAGGAACGAGAACGCGGGCGACAGCAGGACCAACTCGTCGTAGATGATACGATCCGCCAGCGGCTGGTTGTGATGACGACGGACTTCAACAAGCTCTGGAATGATCCATGCACGGCGAACCGTGAGCGGAAACGACTGCTCGCCTACATCATCGAGGATGCCACGCTGATCAAACTGCCAATGGAGGGAATCACGAACATCCATGTGCGTTTCAAGGGCGGCAAAACCGAAACGTTGACGACGCTGAACCCAAAGTCATCGGCGCAGCAGATCAAGACGCCGACGACCATCGTCGAACTCGTGAACAAACTCCAGGACGATCACATCTACTCCGAAATCGCCGACATTCTCAATCAGCAGGGACTTCGTCCCGGCGGATCGGCCCGACCGGGGCGCAGCAGCACTCGTTTCACTACCCGGCGCGTCGTCTATCTCGTCCATAGATACGCACTTCGCTCTCGCTACGACCGACTTCGCGACCGCGGCATGCTGACGGCAGCGGAAGCGGCTGCTTGCCTCCACATCCATGAAGCGACTGTTATCCGCTGGGCGGAATACGGTCTCATCACGAGACACGCCTACAATGCACACGCGTACCTTTACGAGGTGCCAGATTCGAATCTGCCCGCCAAGCATTCCAGCCGCTGGCACCCGCTCGTTGAGCGGGCAGCGGCTCTCAAAACAACTAAGGAATCAAAACCATCGGATCTAATCGAAGGAGGTGCAGTGTGAAGACAGTTAGTTGTACCACAATACGAATCCGTCCCGGTCCCAGTACAGAATTTTCAATCGGTCACCACGCCGCGAATGGAACACGAACCAATGCCCACTCAGCGGGTCCTCACCAATCACTGCTCGCACCCGCTCCGCCAGCCGGTCGAACCCACAGCGCATGTCCATGGCCTCGCTCGCCAGCCAGATCCGCGTTTCCTGCGCGCGGTCCATCGCCTGCAGACTCGGCAACCCGATCACGACGCCGACTCCACCACCGCCAGTAACGCCCGCACATGCTCGGCATCGCACCCGCGCCCCACCACCAGGCTCCGGCCATTCGACAGGCGGATTTCAACACGCGTGTCCCTCACCGCGCTCGTCGTGGTCTCTCTCAGTTGCACTGCCAGGAATTGAGTGGTGGTATCTTCACCCAGGCGTTTCTTCCAGACGAAGAAATAAGGCCTACATAGCCCGCGCTCACGGCAGAACGCAGTTACCGTCTGCCCGCTACGCGCCTGTTCGGAAATCAGCTCCCGCCATTTCGTCCAAGCCTTCTTTGTGCGCCGTGTCATGGCGCAACATTGCTACACTCGGGCCCACCCCGCAAGATGTGGTTCGTTAATCGCTCACTTTCCAGTCAGAGCCTGACCGTCAATAGTGACGGGACGGTTGCTGAAGGGAAATCGAAGATAGCAGTCCAGCGGACTCCAACCGCTGACCGCTTGAGCAATAGCCCGGCGCCGCGTCACGCTGGCCCTCAGAGCGACGACTAGCCGGCTGTCCGGTGCGTCGGTTGCCGTCATTTGCTGCCGTTACCGGAGAGCGCGGGAAGAGCGGCCTCTTCGACGCCGGGAGGGGGTATGACACGTCACCCCAGGTTGGGTGCTGGAGAGCAACCTCTCGTTGCCGTATAGGAACCATCAAGAAATCACCGACTTACGAAATTTCCGCCGCTGCAGAGCGCCGGAGCAGCGCTGTCTGTTAACTTGTTGAAAATGAAAGAGCCGCAAAAAATCCGAAGCAAGTAAAGAAAAATCTTTCGCGTCGTTCTCCGCACGGTCCCTTTGCCTATTTTGTAACCCTTCTCTCTGGATCGCGCTACACCAACAAACAACTTGAGACCGGCTGAAACGGGGCGGTCTTCGTGTTTTGTAACATTTCCACCATCGAGACTTCAACCTTCACTATGGGGCTCGGGTCCATCCGATCGGACTTCTCCCGTTGATACGTCGTTAATCAGCCGCCTAGCTGCAAATGTTTTCTGAAAACGGTTGGTAAGATTCTTTCATCTTCAGGGTGAAGTGGCAGGGGAAAAGGAGGCAAACACAGGACTCAGTTTGGCTAGGGCAGTCCGCAGGCGATCCTCGTCGAGGCCCACGTCTGAGAAAACTACGTTACCTGATCCGTCGATGAGAACGAAGTACGGGATACCATGGTCTGGAAACTGCTTAACAGTTTCTGCATTGGCATGGAGGTTGGGCCATGGCTCCTTACGTTTAGCCCAGAGATCCGCTGCTTTTTTTGGATCCTCGTCTTCGTCGATACTAATCATTACCAGTCCTTTGGGGGCGGCTTCCTGATGAAGCTTTTCGAGAGATGGTAAGGATTCTACGCATGGGACGCACCACGTGGCCCAGAAATCCAGCAGCACAATCTTTCCAGAGAATGACTTGAGCGCAACGGTTGGCCCATCACCCGATCCAAGTTCAACCATCGGAGCTGGCTTTCCCACAAGACCATGCAGCCGAACCATCAGGGGATCTGAATCAAAATCTTTGACCAATGCAGCATTCAGAGGGGGCGTGAACGTGAAGAGTTGGTTCGGAACTGAGGCAATCTCAAGGTCAGCCACCGCGAATATCAGGGTTCTTTCATTCACATACTGGTCTTCGAGATGGGCTGGGCGGAGTGGACCCTCCGTATGCTCAACTATTTTCCGGATCACACCCTTTTTTTCGTCGATCCAAAACGTGACCTGGGAGACGATCTTAGGCGAGAGGCCCGGAAGTTCCTTTTGCAGTGCTTTGATGACGCGACAGTTCACGTGCTTTCCGTTCACGTCGAGATCCTCATTTGGCAGGAACACTGCGGATAGAAACAGCTTTTGCATATCAATGAGGTGTTTTCGCGTGTCCTGAGCCTGTTTTAGTTGATAGGCCCCGTGCGTCTTGGTCGATGGCAGGCGGCCTGGCCCCGAAGATGGATCGGGGCGTTGCATGTATTGATGCAATTCCGGTTGATATAACCATTCGGTGTTTCCGTCGGAGACCTGAACAATCCAGACTTCTTCAGCGCGAACCTCAAAATGGTACCGATTGTCGGGCGCGGCGATGGCCGTAGTGATGACCCGATCCCAACTCCGTCGAAAAGGTCCGGACAGCTCATGGTTTTCAACCGTTTCGATATGGTAAGTGCTCGCATGGGCATACCGTTCCAAAACCTGATTCAAGAATTTGAGCGCCTCCGAAGGCATTTCGCCAGTGTTCCCAGAACTGGATACTTCTTGAGCACCGGCGACTAGCGGACACAACAAAACTAGCAGTATGAAAATAGGACGAATCCGTCTGACTTTGACTTGAAGCTCTTCGATCATGTCGGCTTTCCTGTCGGAGATTGCGTAGCACCCGAATCATACTACTCAGATCGCTATCCCGCGACGTGACCCTCGGCTAAGTCCCGTCAAGCGTACCGGGATGATGATGCCCGCTGCGTCGCGGAAGAGAGTTCCCGAGACTGGGATACAAAGCACCTGAGACTCCTCGTCTTAACAGAACATGCGTTTTCGTCGCGTCCAACTGCGTCCAAAATCGAGCAATTCGAAGTCATTTTTAGGCGTGGGAAGCTACTAAAGCCAACTGCATCAACAGGCTTTATGGAGCGGGCGATGGGAATCGAACCCACATCTAAAGCTCGGGAGCTTGGGACTTGCATCAAAAATCCGTAGACGCTTGAACTGGCGGCACTCAGCAAATTTGACGAACTCCTTAATTGGAAAACAAATAGAAAATGAAACCGGAGAGCGTCTGCCTTCCAACAAAGCGAGTGAAAATTCGGAGTGCTTTGCTAAGCGTCCCTTACGAGGGTTGCCTCCCGTCGCAGTTTAAAGAAGAGCTGAATGTCCTATAATAATGTCTGCCTGCTGTTATTTGCCCGCTTGAAATGGCATGAGCTGGTCGGAGATTTTCGACTTGTCTCCCACTACCACGATCACCATCCCCTCCGGCCGAATGTACTTCCGTGTAAGCTTCTGCACATCCGCTGGCGTGACTGCATTTACTCGGGGCACGTAGTTCTTCAGGTAATCCTCACCGAGACCTTGGAAATCGACATACTGCAATTGTCCGATGACGGCACGCCGGTTCGAATTCTGGATCACGAAGATACCTGACAAGTAGCTCTGAATCCCCTTTAGTTCTGGAGCCGAGGGAGCCTCCTTCTGCAAGCGATCGATTTCGCCGAAGATTTCCTTGAGGGAAGCGCCGGTGAATTGGGTGGTCACATCCGCATTTTGCGCCCAGTACGCATCGTGATATCGCCGCGAGATTTCGCTGTAGGGGGAATATGTGTAGCCCTTCTGCTCGCGGATATTGGACGTGATCCGGGAATTAAACGAGCCACCAAGCAACGCGTTAGTTACGCCCAGTGGAATAGCGTCCGGACTGGTTGGCGGAGGCACAGGCAAGCCAAGTTTCACTGTCGATTGCGGTGCGTCGGGACGGTCACTCACATCCAGCACGCGGTGTGCCGTGGGTGACGGCACATTTTCCATGCGTGGAGGTCCCTTCATCCAACCGGCGAAACCATCGGCAATCGCTTTTTTCACGGCGGTTTTGTCAAATTTGCCGGCGACATACAGATGCGACCTCTGCGCGCCGAAATTCGAGCTGTAATACTCTCTCACATCCTGCAGCGTAAGCTTTTTCACGTCGTCTTCCGTGGGAAGAACCGTACCGTATGGATGCTCGCCGTAAAGCAGCTTTCGAAAACGAATATCGGCGATGGTTTGCGGTTGCGACAATTGCACGGCGATTCTCCTCAACGCGTCGTTTTTCAGGCGCGCCAACTCCGATTCCGGGAAGCGAGGATGCTCCACGACATCCGCGAGAATTTTCACCGCGCCTGGTGCGGATTCCTGGAGGACATCAAGTTCAAACTTTGTTTGATCCTCCCCAACAGGAACCGTTAGGGCGCTGCCCATTTGCGCTGTCGCCTCAGCCAACTGATGAGAGGTGAGCGTAGCCGTACCTTCTCGGAAGAGGTCACCCGTGAGACTGGCCACGCCAGCGTGCGACTTGCCTTCGTTCAAGCTACCGGCTTCGACCGCAAGGCTAACCGCCGCCTTCGGAATAACGCCGTAAGGCACGAGCGTGACCCTCAATCCGCTTGGCAACACGTATGTTTCGCTGGCAGGTACCATAAAGCTCTTCGGAGCGCTACCTTCGGGCGGTGTCTGTTTTTGCACAAACGCCGGCGCAATCGCTGCCAACGAAGCCGCAAGAACCAGCAAGCTCTTTTTCACAATGAACTTTTTCATCTGTCTTCTCCCCACTTACTTATTTTTCGCCGGCGTTGCTGCGGCGACCTTTGGTGCGGGTTCGACCAGGACAACCGTGCGATTACCGGGCCGCAAGTATTCTTGCGCCGTCTTTTGCACCAGCTCTGGCGTCACTTTACGGAATTCGGCGTCCAGTGAATTCGCGCGGCTCGGGTCGTCGTCAAAAAGTGCAAAGCTTGCAAGCAAGTCCACGAGTCCAAAGCCGCCAAATTCTCCCATCGTATCGTAGAGACTGGAGCGAAGCTTTACCAGCGAGCGGTCCAGTGTTTTCTGATCTAGCGGCTTGCTACGCACAGGTTCGACCACCGTATCGATCGCCTCCAGCACGGTTTCGGGTTTCGTGGAGGCATCAAAGGTGAGATCGGCGGAGAGAATCATCGGCCCGCTGTAATCAAACATGTTTCCCAGCAAATTGATGCCGCCCTCTACGCTGTCCGTCAGGCCACGCTTCTGCACAAGTTCCTGGCGCAGCAGGCTGTCATCGCCTTCAATCAGAATCTGCTCGATAAGGCCCATGGCGTAATACTCCGGCGTGTTGCGGTCGGGCATGTGGTAACCAACTGCAATCGCGGGCTTCGGGGCGAGAGGGTCTTTTTTCGTGACGTGCTTTTCCTTGTCCTGGCGAGGTTCCGTCAGATCTGGTTGTGGTGGAACTTGTGCTGACCTGATCGAACCGAAATATTTTTCAACGAGTTTTTTCGCCTCGGCAGGGTCGAAGTCGCCAACGATGGCCAACACCGCATTGTTCGGCGCGTAGTAGGTATCAAAGAATTTCTTCACCTCATCAAGCTTGGCGGCTTCGATGTCGGTCAGGTCGCCGTAAAAATTGTGCGCGTTATACCAGTTGGAATTCGCGGCCATGGGCATGTCAATCCAGGGAAAGCCGCCGTAGGGCGCATTCAGCACATTTACTTTCACCTCGTTGCCCACCACACCCTGCTGGTTCTTCAGGTTTTCGTCCGTTACAGCGAGACCGCTCATGCGATCGGCTTCGGCCCACAGCACCGTCTCCAATTTGTTCGAGGGCATCACCTCAAAATAATTCGTAAAGTCGAACCGTGTGGATCCGTTCAGCACTCCGCCGTTCTGCTGCACCAGTTTGATGAACTCCATCTTGCCGAGGTTCTTGGAGCCCTGAAACATCATGTGTTCGAACAGATGAGCGAAGCCGGTGCGATCCCTGGGCTCAATCCGAAAGCCGATGCGGTAATAGACACCCACACAGACCGTCGGCGCCGTGCGATCCTGCGAAAGCACGACGCGCAGGCCGTTCGGTAGCTTGTAATACTCCACGGGAACGTGAAACTCCTCTGGAGAGCACAGAGCAGCGCCCGGCAAAACCAATGCCATTATTAGAAAAAGCAGCGCCGTCAGTCCGTGCGCTGCATGCCTTCGACTTTCGAACATAGCTCCTCCTCGCATGGAACAACTGAACCGAGATTTCCGATTTGGATCTGTCCCGCGCATCATAGGCTTCTCCTGCCCTCGAAACAACGAATTTGCCACCAGAGGGCTGATGGGCCGCACGTGAAGAGGCAAACTCCTTCCTGGATGGGATGGCCAGTAAAGTCGGATAACCGGAGATCAAGTCAATTCAAATGGACGGTTTCGGCGGAGGAGTTACAGAGTGATCGCCGAAGCATTCACGAAACCCAGCCTTCACAAGTCTTGTAAATCTTCCACTTTTCACCGACTTTCCTAAGAACCAAAACGTTGCCGTACCCGCATAGCTCGCCGCACACAAAGCTATAGCTAACCAAGGCGCGATTACGTTTTTTGTTAAAAACAATTTCCGAAAGCGTCAGCACCCCATTCTTAACGGCCCGCTCGGTCGCATCATCTATCTGCTTTTGAGGCACGTCTTGGCGGTCGTCGATGACTCTCCTCATGAGGATTGCTGGGTCACCCTTCTTGATTTTCTCCTCTTGCGGGCCAGTGTCAACCAAGACGATTTTCAGGTTCTGGACTAATACCGGGTCAAGATGATGGACGGCCGAGGGCGAGTACTGGGCTACTTGGGGCTGGGAGGTCTTGGGGCATGCGCC
>WNGC01003851.1_pt1 | contig 10732 bp, 9 predicted proteins | sample 5400051 | NCBI WGS metagenome assembly WNGC01 (sample SAMN13153368, study PRJNA577476) | soil metagenome | isolation source: 20 cm soil or saprolite under grassland replicate 2 | place: USA:California | collected 2016-06-15 | reverse complement strand
AAATTAAAAGGTAGGGTAACGCCTCGATTTGGCTCATTGTAAGTGTCATCAAAGGCGTCATCATGCATGACTCTCATTATTCACGAGGGTTCTTGACGAAACCGCCGAGACGGCAAGCGAAACGGGTCTGCGGAGCCGTGAGAGGGAGACATACTTGTAACAGTCTGTTGACCGACCGGGCGGCGAGCCTGCAGCCAGGCTTGTCGCAGCGGCGTATCGGCGGTTGCAGTAAAAGCCTTCGTGAAGATGTGGGCTGCGGTAGCCTAAGGCTTGAATGACGGATATAATACAGGGTACATACGTAATTTGTCGTCAACATACCGGTTAAGAGGTGCACGGTGCTCGTTGTGCTACTGCTGTCAACCCTGGCTTTCAGTGTTGTGGCACTTTCCTCTCTCCCCTCATGGGCCTACCGCGACTATTTCACGTCGGAGCAGAAAGCGTTGCTGGATAAGATTCAAACCGTGCGCATTGAGGCGATTGCGCTCGCAGACAAGGGAGCCGTTGATGCTGCGCCGATTGCCGAACTTGTAGCCCGCCGGATCGGTGAGTTGGGATACACGGTCGTGCGCGAAGCCGGTAAACCTTATGACGCTGTGCTCAAAGTAAAATGCGAACAGCGAAAAACATGGGAAGGCACAACTGCCGCAGGAGGCGATGCGGATTTGCCCGATGCCCCGTCGCGGCTGTGGAAGGGCCCAGCCTGTCAGATGACCTATCTCCTGGGTGACATGAAGGTTAAATGGCAGAAAGAGGTCCGAACCGAGTTTGAAGATGCAGGACAAGCCGCGCAATCTGCCAGCGCGGGAGACCCGGGAACCTATGCTATGGGTAAATTGAGGGAAGTGCTTGAGACATACGAATTTCCCTTGTTGTTGGCCGCTGAATGGGGTCAGCCTGAGCGCCTCCTGAAGTTGCTCGATCTGTCCAACACACCGCAGGCCAGAAGGCTCAAAATTATTTCCCTCTTAGGCGAGATGCAAGCCGACGAGGCCTTGCCGAAGCTGAGAGAGGTGCTCAAGAATCGTGACCTGGCGAAGCAAGCGATCGGGGCGATGGGCAATCTCGGCAAAGAGGGCATTCCGCTGCTTGTCGACATGATGAACACGTCTCCGCAGTTTGAATTGCAGGCGGCTGCAGCCAAGAGTTTAGGACAATTGGGCGGGACGCACGGCGATGCGTCCGTCGTGCCTCCGTTGCTCGCCAAGCTGGAGGATCCCAAGACAGACTGGTCTGTGCTCACGGAAGTGGCTTGGTCGCTGGGTAAGATTCCGGATAAACGATCGATACAGCCACTCTACAACCTCGACAAGAAACTACAAGCCATGCGCGATCCGGAGAACGTGCCATTGAAGAAACTCAAAGAGGCGGTGTTCTGGTCGATCAAACAGTGCGATACGTGGGATCAGTATAGCTAAATCACAATCCTCTGGGATGATCTCACCCTTCTGAATCGCGCATGTCACCTATAGTCTGAGTCTTCCCGCTCCCGTATCGTGGGAAATCTTGTTGCAACGGTGGCGCGGCGGAGCCTGTCCGACATTGGCCTCTCTACTGCGACGTCGTCACGAACAGCCATGTTGGACAGGCTCCTAGTGGCGGCCTTTTAGTGCGTCTCTGATCTCCATCAACAACTTCTCTTCATTCGTCGGACCCGGAGGCGGTGCTGGAGGCGCTACCTTCTTGAACCGGTTGACCTGTTTGACCAACATGAAGATCACGAACGCAATGATGAGGAAGTCGAACACGCTTTGCAGAAACACGCCGTAGTTGAGCGTCGGGGCTCCGGCGGCTTTCGCGGCCGCAAGAGACGGCTGTGGCGTTCCTGACAGAGTGAGGAAGAGACTCGAGAAATCGACTTTGCCCATCAGCAAACCGATAGGGGGCATCAGCACATCGCTCACAAGCGACGAGACGATTTTCCCGAACGCTCCGCCGATAATGACACCGATCGCCATGTCGAGCACGTTGCCTCTCATGGCGAACTCTTTGAATTCTTTCAGCATAAGTGTTTCTCCTTGAAGAGGAGAGAGGTGAACTGCACGCCTACCGTTTCCGGGTCGTATCGAAGCTGTATCCCAAGGTCAGGAGGTACAAATTGTCGGTATCCCCTGTGCCATTCGCCGGAGCGCTGTTAAATCGCGTTGTCACTTGGAAGCTGCTCAAGAAGCCCTCGATTAATTTAAAACGGACGCCGTTATCCATCGTCAAAAAATAATCCTTGGTATTATGTAGTGACGGGTACACTTCATCGTAGTGGTAGATCGTGACACGATCATCCAAGAGTGGCCAGTTGAATTTGAGCGACCAGCGGCCTCGGGGAGAGGAGGCATCATCCGCAACCCGGAAATCTTCATTGAAGTAGGCGACGCCGACTTCTGCATACATCGTCATATCCTTCAGGACACCAGAAAAATCTCCACGCTCGATAAACTGATAGCCTGGCCCGGTGGCGAGGGCAGTTCGCATTTTGAGGTCTTGAAAGCGATCGTTCTCAAAGTAGGAGGATATGAACCAGAACAAACGTTTGGTGATAAAAAAGTCCAACTTGATCGTCCCGCGCGCGTTTCGAGCAATGAGAGTACTCGCCTTATCACCGTAGACATAACGGCCATTGATCGACAGGCGGAACTGCTCACTCCGAGCCACGAAGTCTCCGAGCAAGCTGCCATTTTTCAAATGGCTGTTCCCGGTTGTTTGCGAATAGCCACCGGTCAGGTTGCCTGAATAGATGACCGGGGCTTGGATAAGTGGATTTAGAGCGGTGATCGAATCCATCGGAACCTCGATCGTTTCCCTCAGCGGTTCAGCTCGCACATTGATGGTTCCATTGGGGCCCTCGGTTGCTGTGCCGATCAGCACTGACCCGTCTTTCAGGTGAAAGGGGATGGGATGGTTGATGGCCAGCTTCGATACGCTGGCCCAGTTTATCTTGACAATATTTTCTGCAGCCGCGGCAGTCTTGATAAGTAACACGCCGCCAGACAGTTCAATGACTTCACCATAGAGCACACTGCCGTCCTTCAACGTGACCATGTCGAGTGGTGCCGGAGCGGGGGGTTGAACATCCACCACCGCTAGAGCATCAGCGGCCGCGACAAGTTTCGGCGCAATCACGCATGTCAAGAGAACAATAAGCCAGAACCTCTTTTTCATCGAACTCTCCTTACCAGGTGAGTGAATGCCCATAATTCCATCCCAGATGCTCGTCAGGATGATTGAGTGCCGTAGGGCTATTCAGCCATAATAAATCCAGGACTCTATAGCTCGACTTATCATGGGGTGGCAAGGATAATCACTAGGCTCAATAGTGAAGCAAGCGACGCGAGCGCGCATGTTGAAGAACCGTTGCCTGAAATAAGCAAGGCTGATGTCGTTGACAGAGATAGTCCCATTTCATCAAATGGTTTTCGCAGATATATGGCTATAGACAGGTCATGCGAGGGAATTGTTCCTCACATGTGTGACTGATTGGTCTGTTGGGGGGCTATTCCGCCACAGAGAGGCGGTGAAAGAATCGGGACGAGTGAGAAAATGGAACCAATGTAGATGCGGAGAGTATGATGGCTGTCACCAAGTGGACAACCAGGATGCCTTGTCCGGTAAGAATCCTCATTGCCGCGCCTCCTCTTGATTTCTTTGTTGTATGGGAAGGGGAGTCGGGAGGGTCAATGTCATGGCGATGAGCACCGGTGGTCACCTTGCCGGTTATCAGACCGCGTGTTAAGATGCCGCCTCGCGAAAATCGGTTCGGAGAGGTGCGAGAGTGGTCGAATCGACATGCTTGGAAAGCATGCGTCCCAGCAATGGGACCGTGGGTTCGAATCCCACCCTCTCCGCCATCTGAAGCCAGTGCTGGGTGTTGAGTTCGCAAGAGGATGGGGGCGAAAAGTTGGCTTCACCGCCTGTGACTCTCTCTTTTAACTCATAACTCAGCACCTAGAACTTTGAGTAAGGGGCTGGGCCCTGTGCGACAGAACCCTGTGAACCCCGCCAGGTCCGGAAGGAAGCAACGGTAAGCGGTCAGTTCTGTGTGCCGCAGGATCACCTGGCCCCGCTCTTCTCATACGAGAAATGGTGAATGTGCAATGTTGAATGGTGTCGGCTCTTCTTATTCAAAATTTACCATTCATAACTCAACATTCGGAGCGTAGCGACGTTGGACTACCAAGTCTCTGCCAGAAAATACCGGCCCGGCACGTTTGATGACGTGATCGGACAGCCACATGTTGTTCAGACGCTGGTCAATTCAATCACCACGAAACGAATTGCCCAAGCCTACCTCTTCTCCGGGACCCGCGGGGTGGGCAAAACCACAGTTGCGAGAATTCTTGCTAAGGCGCTCAATTGTGAGCGCGGGCCGACTGGCACGCCCTGCGGCACCTGCTCCAACTGCCTCGAAATAGCGCAGGGGACCTCCGTCGATGTCATGGAGATCGATGGGGCGTCCAATACGAGCGTGGACGATGTGCGGGAGATCCGAGAGAACGTCAAGTTTGCTGCGTTCCGTGGGAAGTACCGGGTCTACATCATCGACGAAGTCCACATGTTGTCGAACTCGGCCTTCAACGCTCTGTTGAAGACGCTGGAGGAGCCGCCGCCGCATGTGGTGTTTATCTTCGCCACCACAGAGATTCACAAGATTCCGGCGACGATTCTCTCCCGCTGCCAGCATTACAACTTCCGCCGAATTGCGCGAACCGAGATCGCCGAGCGGTTGCGCCATGTGGTCGATCAGGACAAGATCGTGATCGAGGAGCGGAGCCTGATGGCGCTCGCCAGGGCAAGCGAAGGCAGCATGCGCGATGGATTGAGCTTGCTCGACCAGGCGGTGGCGTTCGGCGGCAAGACGATCGTGCATACGGATCTGGAGGCCCTGTTGGGAGCGGTTCCACAAGAACTCGTTCGTGCCATGATTCAGGCGATAACGGCTCAGGAGAGCGCCGCGGCGCTTCGCGTGCTGGCCCAACTGTTGGACCAAGGGCATGATCTACGGGCCTATTGTGCGGAGGTTGTCGAGTATCTGCGCAACATGCTGGTGGTGTCGGTGGTGACCTCGCCTCAAGAATGGCAGGGGTTGATCGAGGCCTCCGCGGAAGACCTAGCACAGATGGCAGCAGATGCGTGTTCGTTCTCGCCCGAGCCACTTCAGGAGCTGTTTGCGATTTTCACACAAGCGGAGGACTCGCTCAGGCTCAGTGCCCATCCTCGATTCGTGCTCGAAACAGCGGCAGTGCGTGCGACGCGGTTGCTGCATCGTGCGGATGGGAAGCCACCCCAAGCGGTGCAGCCGGTCCAGGCGACACGCCCACCTCAGTCGGCTTCAGTGCGCACGGGCCAGCCGGTCTTGCCGGCTCGTTCTGCAGATCCAACGCCCTCTTCGCCTCCGCGGCCTCTTCAATCGACAGCTACTATAGCAACCACTCCGATGCCGCCTCGGTCTTCCGTTGTCGGGAATACGGTGCCTCAACGAGGCCCCTCGACGAATCCTCCCAACGTCGGGTCCTTCGGCGCTGCCGGTGAAGTGAAGGCTTTGATGCCTGTGGCATCGAAGCCGACTGATGACGGACACGTTGTGGTGACGCTCAATTGGGAACGGGTCCAAGAGGAAGTGGCCAATGCCTCTTCCAGGATTGCCGCCTTCTTGGAAAGAGGGCGGTTTGTGGGTGTGGATGGCCCTGTTGTAACAATTGGATTTGCCAAGCAGGAGATGGCGGCCCGAGGGATGATCGAGAATCCTGATAATATGGCCGTGCTCGCATCGATCTGTGAACGATTGAGCGGTCAGACGGTTCGGCTGCGGATTGTCGAATTGTCGGAGTCGGATCCCTTCGGGCCGACGATGGCGCAGCTCAGGGCGGCGAAGGAAAAAGAACAACGGCTGGTCCTCTTCGAGCAAGCGCGGGCACATCCGGTTGTCAAGCAGGCGCTGGAGATTTTCGGCGCAGAGATTGCCGAGGTTAGACCTGTGTCGAGACAGAGGGAGGTCGAGGAATGAAGAACCCGTTCGGCAATATGGGGAATATTCTGAAGCAAGCGCAGGCGATGCAGGCGCAAATGGCGAAGGTACAGGAACAGGCCGCGTCGAAGACCGTGACTGGGACGGCAGGCGGTGGCAGTATCATGGTCACTGCCAATGGGGCTATGCAGCTTGTCAGCATCGTCATCGATCCCGAAGTGGTGAAAAGTGGCGACGTCGAAATGGTACAAGATTTGGTCATGGCCGCGTCGAACGATGCCCTCAGGAAGGCTCGCGAGATGATGGCGGATGAGATGAAATCGGTTACTGGCGGGATGAACGTCCCCGGACTCCTCTAGCAGGATGCTGAAAAAGTCCGCCAGCGGCGTTCTCGCTTCGCTCAGAGGCTCAACGTACCAAAGCGTACGCCTCGCCTCTTCGCTCGCTGCGGCCTTGCTGGACGGCCTTTTTGAGCATCCTGCGTGGCATTATCCTATTGCCCTCGAAGTGGGGACAATCGAATTTTCACCGTGGCACAACAGGTTTTCCGCAGACTCATCTGGCAGGCGATCACGTCATGGCGGTTGATCAACAAGGATTACTTGCACGGTTGGTGCGGGAGTTAGTCCGTCTTCCAGGCATCGGCCAGAAAACGGCGCAGCGATTGGCGTTCCATCTCTTGAAGGCTGAGCGCGAAGACGCGCTTCGCCTGGCCGAGGCGATTCGTGCCGTCAAAGATGGGCTCTCATTTTGCCGTCAATGCCGGAACATCGCCGAGGGAGAGCTCTGCGAATATTGTCTCGATCCGAAGCGGGACCAGACGAGAATCCTGGTGGTGGAAGAACCGAGTACGACCTATGCCATCGAGCGGGCGGGAGCCTACCGCGGCTTGTATCATGTGTTGCTCGGCGCTTTGTCTCCGTTGGACGGCGTCGGACCGTCCGATATCAGGGCCGAGGAGTTGGTCGATCGGGTGAAGCTTGGGGGAATTGAGGAAGTGATCCTCGCGACGAGTCCGACGATCGAGGGTGAGGCAACCGCCATCTATTTAACGAACCAATTGAAACCTCTCGGGGCCAGGGTCTCGCGCATCGCTTATGGCATTCCGGTCGGGATGGATATCGAATATGCCGACGAAGTGACGTTGCTCAAGTCGATCGAAGGCCGTCGGGATCTCTAGCGCAAGCCGGTCGGTAAGAAGATTGCCAGGTCCAGGCTGCCCATTGACCCACCCTCCAGGCCCCTGTTATAGTTCCGCTCATTTCGAACCGGTTTACTCCTCAGGTAGGTTGCAGTATGAAAGCAAGCTCTTCCGCGAAGCGCATTCCTCCCACTCCATCAGCGGCGCACCCAGTCCCTGCCAAGCGCAGAGCCAAGAAATCGTCCCAGGGGAAAAAGTACGCGGCTATTCGTCGTGACCTTGAGCGGCAGCGCAAAGCCATGGTAGACGAGGTGGTCGAGGGTCTCGCCAATCCTAACGGTCAGGAAGCGTTCCCCGATGTCAGCGATCAGGCTTCTGCGGAAGCCGAGCAGAATTTTACGATGCGTATCCGTGAGCGCGAGCAACGGTTGATCAAGAAGATCGACGAGGCGCTTGAGCGAATGGACCAGAACATCTATGGCATCTGTGAGCGCTGTGAAGAAGAGATTCCCTATCCGCGACTGAAAGCACGCCCAGTCACCACCCTCTGCATCAACTGCAAGACGCTGGAAGAACAGGAAGAGAAGATTCGGCGTTGAATGTGCTGTGCTGCTCCACCTCGAACCAATTCGAAGTGCCGCACAACCGTTTTGTGAATGACTAATGTTTTAACGCTTTGACGCGTTGTTGGACGAGAGCGATTCGACCGGCTTCATCGGGGATACCATCGACCAGCGCGAGATAGGTCTCATACTCCGAAAGGGCCCGCTTGGGATCCGTGGGTTCGTAGGCCTCGCCTAAGTTGTATCGGGCAATGGCATAGTTGGGGCGAAGTGTGACGGCTTTTTCAAATGAGGCGAGGGCATTCGCCTTGTCTCCCATCTTGGTATACACCGTGCCGAGGTTGTTCAGAATTTCAGGAGTATTGGGTCTGATGGTCAACGACTGAAGCATCTCTCTCTTGGCCTGCTCGAGCTCTCCCCTCCCTTCCCAGGCCAGGCCCAGTTTGTGGTGAGCTTCTGCCAGCCAGACTTTGTTCGTAAAGCCGCTTACGATCGCTTTCTGGTAGGCAGTGGCTGCGGTATCGTAGTTCTGGGTTCCGCAGTAGGAAAGCTGCGCGGTTTGGCCCCGTGCGAACTGCTGGAGGGAGAGGAAGGGTTCTTTGTCCTCTGCGCCTTGACTGTCCAGCTGTTGCCCGGGCTTTTGTCCACTCGGATGGCGCAACCGTTCCAAGAACTCGCGTCGATAGGGTGAGAATAACTGTACATAGGGGTCGATCGTCACAGAAGCCTGGAGGAGCGTCGGCTGCTCGCGCGCGCCAATGACCAAGTACTGTGTCGTTGTTTTCTCGTCGCCGGTTTCGTACAGGGCGCTGGAATCCATGCTCGTCTTTGAGGACAGATTTGCCACGTTCAGATAGAACTCCAATGCTGGCTTCAGCAGCGTTAAGGTGTGGCGGAGGACTGGGTAGGGATGCAAGTCAAGCCCAGACGGAAAGGTAAAGAGGGTTCCGACCAGCATGCCATCTTCATCGAAAAAGTAGGATTCGTCGCCATGTGATGGGCTTTGGCCGGCAGGGAGAACCAACTCTTGTCCGGCGCCCCAATCGTGTGTCTTGAGGGTAGAGGCAGGATGTGTCTTGAGGAAGTCGGATTTCGAAGTGCAGAGGGTCGTGGGCTTCAGGAGTACCAGATCGCTTTTAGATGGCGGGAGGATCGGTTTTCGGTCCGGAGTCTCGCAGGCGTTCAGTAAAAGGCTCAGTCCTAGCCCGCAGACCATCCAGAGGCGAAGGGGCACAGCATGAGGTGCATGCGTGTCACGTGGAGTCCGATTCACGAAGGGAGCATACACGAAACGTAAAAGGGTTTGCCAACTGGGTGGTAAGGCAACGCCCGCTCTCGTGAGGAAAGCGGGCGTTGAGTTGAATCTGAGGACGACGTGCCTGCGGAGATTATCGCCGTTGGCTATCCAACATCGAATCCTCAGACGTGTACCCGAAAAGGTAGGGCATCTTGCTGGTGAGCTTGTAAATCGGCCGGTTCACGCCGTAATCCAACGCGACCCCGACAGGGTGCAGTAGAAAACCGGTCCAGCGCCAGGGGTTATCACTCGGGGCTGCTCCGGCCGCCACATCGGTGTAGACCAAGGATGTGGGGTCCATCACACTGTAAATGCTGGCTGGGGAGGTATACCCTCCAGCTGCATCGGCCGACTCCTGTTCCTGGCGGTTTCCGGCACAGCCGACTGCGGTGGCTAGAAGGAGAATTCCCATGGCAAGAGCTGTAGTCCGCATTGATGACCTCACTTGTCTTGTACGGTTGAGAGTCGACGGTCTCTCGATAGACTGAGTGTAGCTGACCTCCAAGATTCTGTCCAGGAATGGAGCGGTTCAGGCATTATCATGAAAACCGTTGGTTTAGGCCGGGTGTATGCATCGAGAAGGGGGAAAAGGGGAGGTGGAGAATATGGTAGGCGATACTGGTATCGAACCAGTGGCCTCTTCCGTGTGAAGGAAGCGCTCTACCCCTGAGCTAATCGCCTACATGAGGCGAAGTCTAGCATGGGGTCATAAATCGGATCAACCGTGACGCCATGCGTCGTGTGCCGCGACGTTGCCTTGACATCCCCAAAACGTGGTTCCTACAATGCCACCGCTCTCAGTCTTTCTTCGCGGAGTCACACTCGTATGCGCGATGACATCGTTATTATCGGGGGTGGTCTGGCCGGATCTGAAGCGGCGTGGCAGGCCGCCAATCGTGGAGCCAAAGTGACGCTCTATGAAATGCGTCCCAAAGAGATGACGCAAGCACACAAGACCGGTGGTTTGGCAGAACTGGTCTGTTCGAATTCGCTCGGCTCCACGGATCTACTGAATGCTCCCGGCATCCTGAAAGAGGAAATGCGCCGCCTCAACTCGCTCATTATTCGGGTGGCGGATGAGGTGCGGGTGCCGGCAGGATCGGCCTTGGCCGTCGATCGCGAACAGTTTTCACTCAAGATTACCCAGGCGCTGGAAGGACATCCGAACATTCGCATTCTGCATGAGGAAGTCACCGAGATTCCAACAGACTGCCTCTGCATTCTGGCAACCGGCCCGCTGACATCCGACAAACTGTCTCAGGCGATTGGGCAATTGACCCACACGAAACATTTGTATTTTTACGATGCGATCTCTCCGATCGTAGATGCCGATTCCATCAATATGGATGTCGTATTTCTCGCGTCCCGCTACGACAAGGGCGGGGATGATTATCTCAACTGTCCGATGGACGAGCCGGCCTACAACGCTTTCTATGACGCGTTGCTCGCGGCGGAGAAAGTCCAACCCAAGGAATTTGAAAAGACGTCCTATTTTGAAGGTTGTATCCCCATCGAAGTGATGGCAGAACGGGGCCGCCAAACCATGCAGTTCGGTCCGTTGAAGCCGGTGGGTCTGGTGAATCCCAAGACGGGATTGCGAGCCCATGCTGTGGTACAACTACGGACGGAAAACGCCCATCGCTCCTGTTACAACCTCGTGGGGTTCCAGACTAAATTGACTTACGGGGATCAGAAGCGTGTGTTTCGCATGATTCCCGGTCTTGAGCAGGCGGAGTTTCTGCGTTACGGCAGCCTGCATCGCAACACATTTA
>WNGC01004820.1_pt1 | contig 10740 bp, 9 predicted proteins | sample 5400051 | NCBI WGS metagenome assembly WNGC01 (sample SAMN13153368, study PRJNA577476) | soil metagenome | isolation source: 20 cm soil or saprolite under grassland replicate 2 | place: USA:California | collected 2016-06-15 | reverse complement strand
TCCCTTGTCTAAGTCCGGTCGGCTCCAATCTTAGCGCAATTCGGGCCTATGAAACACGCAGGGCTCAGCGGGGTAAACCCGCTGAGCCCTACATTGCTGAAAGCTGATTGCTTCTCGGCGTCTCTTCTTAGTACATGCCCTCCATGCCGTGGTTGTGTCCACCTCCGCCACCGGCAGGCTCTTTTTTCTCTTCCGGCAGTTCGGTGATCATCACCTCAGTCGTAAGCATCAATCCAGCCACGCTCGCCGCGTTCTGTAAGGCGCAACGCGACACCTTGGTGGGATCGATGATACCGGCCTTGATCATGTCCACATATTCCTCGGTCGCGGCGTTGTAGCCGCCGCTGGAGTTCTTGTCATTACGCACTTTCTCAACGATGATGGAACCTTCCATTCCGGCGTTTACCGCGATTTGACGAATCGGCTCTTCGAGCGCGCGGCGGATGATATTGACACCCACCTGCTGTTCCGCCGCCAGCTTGAGCGAATCCAACGCGCCGAGGCAACGAAGATAGGCTGTTCCACCCCCGGGGACGATCCCTTCTTCGACGGCTGCCTTGGTGGCGTGCAACGCGTCTTCAACGCGCGCCTTCTTTTCCTTCATTTCAGTTTCGGTCGCGGCGCCGACGTTGATGACGGCCACACCGCCTACGAGCTTCGCGAGCCGCTCTTGTAGCTTCTCCCGGTCGTAGTCGGAGGTCGTCTCGTCGACCTGGGCCTTGATCTGCTTGACGCGGCCTTCGATCTTCTTTGGATCGCCAAAGCCTTCCACGATCGTGGTGTTGTCCTTGTCGACCGTGATGCGCTTGGCGCGACCGAGGTCCGTGAGCTTCACGTTTTCCAGCTTGATGCCGATATCTTCCGAGATCACCTGGCCGCCGGTGAGGATCGAGATATCCTCCAGCATGGCCTTGCGGCGATCGCCGAATCCAGGGGCCTTGATGGCCGTCACGTTGAGCGTGCCACGGAGCTTGTTGACCACCAGAGTCGCCAAGGCTTCGCCTTCCACGTCTTCGGCAATGATCACGAGCGGCTTGCCCATCTTGGCGACCTGCTCGAGGATCGGCAGCAAGTCCTTCATGCTGCTGACCTTCTTTTCGGAGATGAGAATGAGCGGATCTTCCATGACTGCTTCCATCCGCTCGGCGTTGGTGACGAAGTAGGGGGAGATGTAGCCTCGGTCAAACTGCATACCTTCAACCACGTCCAACGAGGTGGTCATGGATTTGGCTTCCTCGACCGTGATTACGCCGTCCTTGCCGACTTTTTCCATCGCTTCCGCGATGAGGTCGCCGATGGTCTTGTCGTTGTTGGCCGAAATCGTTCCGACTTGTGAGATCTCGGTCTTGTTCTGGCAGGGCTTGCTGAGCTTCTTCAGTTCAGTGATCACCACGTCAACCGCCTTGTTGATCCCGCGCTGGATTTCCATGGGGTTCGCCCCGGCGGTGATGTTCTTCACTCCTTCGCGATAAATGGCTTGCGCGAGCACCGTCGCGGTCGTGGTTCCGTCGCCTGCCGTGTCGCTGGTCTTGCTGGCGACTTCGCGCACGAGCTGGGCGCCCATGTTCTCGTACGGGTTCTTGAGTTCGACTTCTTTGGCCACGGTCACGCCGTCTTTGGTGATTGTCGGGGCGCCGAATTTCTTGTCGAGAATCGCGTTGCGGCCCTTCGGACCGAGTGTTGCCTTCACGGCATCGGCAAGCTGGTTCACCCCTCTGAGGATGGACGCGCGCGCTGCGTCACCGTACATAAGTTGCTTTGCCATAGTCTTTCCCCCTTTATCGTCGTCGTAGTGTGTAGGTGTGTTGAATTAGCTGGTGAAGACCCCCAGAATGTCTTCTTCCTTGAGGATCAAACATTCTTCGTCTTCGATCCGGAGCTTGCTCCCGGAATATTTGTCGAACAGGACCTGGTCGCCGACCTTCACATGCTCAACCTTCTTGCCGATGGCTTGGACGATGCCTCGTTGCGGCTTCTCTTTGGCGCTGTCCGGCACGTAAATCCCGCCGGAGGTCCGGTCCAATTCCTCGGTGTAGGTGACGAATACCCGGTCACCCAGAGGCTGGAACCCCTTGGCTAAGTTCTTCTTCTCCGTCTTCTCCTTTGCTGCAGTGCTCATAACAACACCCTCCTCGTGAAGTTAACCCGGTGAATATCGCTAATGTAGAACAGGTTCGAACTCGATGGCGTAATCGTGGTACTCCAGAACGAGCAGAAGTCCTGATCCGCTGGACACGGGAGGTGAGATAGCCTCTGGTTCATTCAAGTCAAGGGGGCAACAAGAAAATTCTTCCACACCCTCGAAACAGTGACACCGGGGACATAACCTATTGAGAATTGGATACTTTGGACTTTTCTTTATTGGGGATAGGCGACATCAGATACGCAAGTGATCGAAATCTTTGATGTCTTTCTTAATGTACTCACGCAAGCGTTTGATGATGCGGGCTTCCAGCTGCCTGGTCCGCTCTTTGGTGATGGAGTATTTAGCACCGAGGTCGTCCAGTTCGGAGGATGTCTTCGTCTCGCTCGTCGAGTATCTTGACAAATTCAGCTAGCTTGGCACGGAAGAGTGTCGGTAATTGCGTTTGTGCGAGCTGTTCGTCGGCTGGAACCTGCTGGGAGGGAAGCACATCCAGCAGGCTGCTTTCCTGGTCCTCGCCGATCGGCTGGTCCAGTGAGAGTTCCCAGTTGCCCAGCCGCTGCCCCATCTCGATGACGTCTCGCTCCCGCACGTTCAATCGGTCAGCGAGCAATTTTGTGTCTGGAGCGAACCCTTCCCGTTCAAGCTTGGCCTTCTCTCTTTTGAGGTTGTAGAACAGCTTCCGTTGATCTTGGGTCGTCCCGATCTTGACCAGGCGATAGTTGTTCAGCAAATAGCGGAGGATATAGGCCCGCGACCACCAGGCGGCATAGGCGTAAAAGCGCACGTTCTTCGCCGGGTCGAACTTCTTGATGGCATGCATCAGCCCGACGTTGCCTTCTTGAATGAGGTCCATATGGTCGGCGCCGGTGTGGAGATACTCAGCGGCAATCGAGATGGACACGCGGAGGTTGGCCATGATGAGCTTCACGGCGGCGTCGCGGTTTCCTTGTGTTCGATATTCATGGAATAGGCGCAGCTCTTCTTCTTTGGAGAGATAGGGATGGAGACGGACTTCGGCCAGATATTGCTGGAGCGCCGTAACCGGTACTACGGCCGTGATATCGGTGGCGTGAGGATCTTCCGGGATTGCAGGGTGATACACGTCGGGAGGTGGACTGATCTCGGCGGTCTCCTCCTCGGACGGGACCAAGACCTCCGGTTCGGTCGGTTTTCCGTCGAGATCCTTCTTGCGCGGCCTCATAGCGATCGAGATTATCATAAGAACCTCTAGCCTGGGTGCTGAAAAAAGTGCACCAGGGACCCAGACTCTGGCGCGTGACGCGCGAGACATGCGAGACTGGCGGGACGAGGGAGGGTTCGATGTCCGAAGTTCGAGGTTTTCTACACTTCGAACCAGGAACTTCGAATGTAATGTATGGTCGCGCCTCCGCGCTAGATGTGCCCATCGAGCGCTTGAGAGACTTGCGAACTGTTTCAGCATCCTGTGAAATCGGGGAATGTGATGACGGACATGGTTCTTGCGTTAACACGTGGGCATTGGCCGAGCGTGATCGGCGCCTGGCTCCATCTCACCGTCAGTTTTATGGTGTGGCTGCTGATTGGTGCGCTGAGTCTGACCCTTGCGCAGGACCTCCATCTCAGCCAGACCGACACGGCCTTCTTGGTATCGCTCCCGCTGCTGAGCGGCGCGTTTCTTCGTGTCGTGGCTGGGTGGAGCAGTGATTGGTATGGAGCGAAACCCACTGGAGTGCTTATTCTGGTGGGCGAGTTGGCGGTCGTCTTATGGGGGTGGTTGGGAGTCCATAATTATGTCGAGTTGCTGCTCGTTGCCGCCTTGCTCGGTCTCGGCGGTGCGAGCTTCGCGGTAACCTTGGCGGTGGCTGGCCGTACCTATCCAGCCGCTCATCAGGGATGGGTGTTGGGAATCGTTGCGTCGGGCAATGTCGGCACAGTGCTGATTCTCTTTTTTGCGCCACGGATAGCGGCTACAGGCGGATGGCACGATGTGTTTGGGTGGATGGTTCTGCCGATTATGCTTGCCTTGGCGGTCTTTCTGCTCGTCGTGCGTGACGATCGACAGAGCCGGCGAGCCGAGCGCGATACACACTGGTGGCACAACGTGGCGGTGATGATTAGGCAGCCGAAAGCCTATTGGCTCTGCTGGCTCTATGCAGTGACGTTCGGCGGGTTCGTCGGATTCTGCAGCATTCTTCCGCTCTTCTTCCACGAGCAGTACCACGTGGGGGGGATCGCCGCCGGCTCGATTGCGGCCTTGTGTGGACTGGTGGGCAGTCTCATCCGTCCGCTTGGAGGTTACGCGGCCGACCGGATCGGCGGTCTGCGAACGCTCATGCTCTCATTGCCCATTATTGCTGGGATTGTCGCGGTCCTCGGCGAATTCACCGATGTCAGCGTCGCGGTTGTGCTGACCGTGGCGGCCGTGGGAGCCATGGGGGTCGGCAACGGCGTAATATTACAGTTGGCCTCAGAGTGGTTTCCGAAACAGATTGGTCTCGCGTCGGGTATCGTGGGGGCAGCCGGCGGGATCGGCGGGTTTCTCTTGCCCCTCTGGCTGGGGACGCTGAAAGAGGTGACCGGTTCCTATCGAACCGGGTTGTGGGTGTTTGCTGTGGCTACGGGCATTGCCTGGAGTGCGGTGCTGCTGGCGGATCGACGAGCACGCCGTATAATCACTCCCATGGAAGCGCCAAGCCGTTTTTCTCGTTCACAGTGAGGGGCCAAAAAAACAATGTTAAATGTGCAATGTTAAATGATAAATTGATCATCCACTGAACAGTAACCATTGAACATTAAAGTTATGGCTTCTCCCTTTCACAGCATCGAAGACGCAATTCGGGACATCAAGGCGGGGAAATTCATCATCCTCGTCGATGACGAAGACCGTGAGAATGAAGGCGATCTCGTCATTGCCGCCCAACACGTGACGCCCCAGGCCGTCAACTTCATGGCCAAACATGGCCGTGGGTTGATCTGTCTCGCCCTGACTCCCCAGCGAGTCGAAGAACTCCACCTTCCTCAGCAGGCGGTTGAGAACACCGCCACCTTCGGCACTGCCTTCACCGTCTCCATCGATGCGCGGAAAGATATTACGACGGGAATCTCTGCGGCGGATCGGGCCACGACAATTCATGTGGCGATCGATCCGAAGTCCAAGCCCGGCGACCTGGCGCGCCCCGGCCATATCTTCCCCTTGAAGGCGCAGCAAGGTGGCGTGTTGAAGCGAGCGGGGCAGACCGAAGGCTCAGTCGACCTGGCACGGTTGGCCGGGCTCACTCCCGCTGCCGTGATTTGCGAAATCATGAACGAGGACGGCACGATGGCGCGCGTGCCGGAGCTGACGAAATTTGCCAAAGTGCGCAAGCTGAAGATGATCACAATCAAGGCGCTCATCGAATACCGCATGCAGCGTGAGACCTTTGTGCGGCGGATGGCCAGTGCGCGCCTGCCGACGATGTTCGGTGATTTCGAGGCGGTGGCGTTCGAAAACGAATTGGACGGTATCACGCACATTGCGTTGGTGAAGGGGCGCGTGGAGGGAGGCGAGCCCACTCTGGTGCGTGTGCACTCGGGCTGTTTGACTGCCGACGCCCTGGGATCGTTGCGGTGCGACTGTCGAGACCAGCTCCATAAGGCGATGGAAGTGATTCAGAAGGAAGGGCGCGGGGTGCTGCTCTATCTCAATCAAGAAGGGCGTGGCATCGGCCTGCTCAACAAGATCAGGGCCTACGGGTTGCAAGATGAGGGTAGCGATACGGTCGAGGCGAATTTGAAGTTGGGATTTAAGGCAGACCTGCGCGATTACGGAGTGGGGGCGCAGATTCTCGTCAATCTCGGACTGCAGCAGATCAAGCTCATCACGAACAACCCGCGCAAGATTGTCGGTATCGAAGGCTATGGGCTGCAAGTCGTCCAGCGAGTACCGATCGAAATTCAACCGCGAGCGGCGAACGTGAGGTACCTGCGCACCAAGAAGAATAAGATGGGGCATATTCTTAAAAAGGTGTGAGGGATGGGAGCGGCTAGCCCGCCCTTCTTTGCTCGCGGAGCCCCCACGATGAAACTGTGGTCGCATGGGTCAAGGGCGCGTCTTGGCGCGCCCAGGGTGGGCGGGTGAGAAAATGCGCGCAGTTGAAGGGCAAGCTAGCCGCTCCCAAGCTAGTGGCGAACGTGCCGGAGGAGAAGAAACGAAGGGATGAAACTCCGAAAAGGGTCTCACGATGCGACGGGATTGCGGTTTGGGATTGTCGTTGCGAAGTTCAATAAGTTCGTCACGAGTAAGTTGCTGAGCTCCTGCATTGAGGGGCTGACCAAACAAGGGGTCAAGACGGATGACATCGAGGTGGTGCGGGTGCCGGGGGCGTTCGAGATTCCCTTGGTGGCGCGGACGATGGCAAAGTCGGGCCGGTTCAATACAGTGATTTGTCTCGGGGCTGTCATCCGTGGCGATACGCCACATTTCGATTACATCAGTGCGGAGGTCAGTCGAGGGATTGGGCAGGCGGCGATGGATGCCGACGTGCCGATCATTTTCGGCGTGCTGACGACGCACACGATCGCGCAAGCGATTGAACGGGCTGAGTCGAACAAGCTCAATCGTGGTGGAGCCGCGGCCAGGTCCGCGATCGAAATGGCGACGGTCATGCGTCTGTTGCGGGTGGGTGAGCAGACTCCGCCGAGCGCTGAAGTCCCGCTGGTTCGGAGAGCCAAGAAGCGGGCGCCGCGAAAGCGTAAGGCTTAGCCCGCATTTTTCATGAACACTTCTGCTACAATCGCCTATCAGCTGCTACGACGAGCCTTCGACCGGCTGGCTCGCCTCTCGGACCATCCACGTCCTGTTGGGGACTGGCGCCCTTCTATTTGGCGCCTGGCCCCGTCTGACGGGCAGCGGGACAGGCACTGCCAAAGACGGTGGAGCCAGTCTCCTGGGCTCCGCGCGCCGGTCTCGCGATGCGGCTCAGGGATTTCGCCACGAACCTTCATGAATAATGCGGGCTAGCCATGGGATCACGCCATCAAGCCAGGGAGCGTGCGCTCCAGATTCTGTTTCAGTACGACATTCACGGCAGGCCTGGCCTGTGGCTGGATGTGTTCTGGGACAAGAATGAGGCCACAGATGAATCGAGGGTCTTTGCTGAGCGGCTTGTGGCTGGGGTGTTGGAGAAGAAGACAGAGTTGGATGCCCTCATCGGGAGATACGCCACCAATTGGAAAATCAGTCGCATGCCGATTGTGGACCGTAATATCCTGCGCGCCGGCGTCTATGAACTGCTGTGGATGGATGACGTGCCGGCCAAGGTGACGGTGAACGAAGCCATCGAATTGGCGAAAAGTTTCGGCGACGACGACGCATCGAAGTTCGTGAACGGCATTCTGGATCAAGTCTTGAACAAGGAATTGACGCTGGCCGTCAAACGCCGTGAGGCGTCAGGCGTGAAGGGTGTTGGAAGGAAGGAGTAAGGGGATTGAACCAACCTGTCCACACGCAGCATTCAGGACGCCATGATAGATAGATATACCCGTCTCAAGATGAAAGCCATCTGGGAATTGAAACGTAAGTACGAAATCTGGCTCGCAGTCGAGCTGGCCGCCTGCGCGGCGTTCGAGCGAGCCGGACAGGTTCCGCGCGGCACAGCGGCACATATCGGGAAGAAAGCCAGGATCGATGTCAAGCGCATCGCCAGGATTGAGAAGGTGACGAAGCACGACGTGATCGCCTTTCTCGAATCGCTTATGGAATCGGTCGGCCCGGAACATCGATTTCTCCACATGGGGTTGACCTCGTCGGATATTGTGGACACCGCGTTGGCCGTGCAGATGACCGAGGCGCTCGACATCATCCTCGGCGATCTCGAAGAGCTGATCGCTGTCTTGAAGCGGCAGGCGCTGAAGTATAAGAACACGGTGATGGTCGGCCGTTCGCACGGCATGCATGGCGAACCGATCTCGTTCGGCTTCAAACTGGCTATTTGGTACGAAGAAGCCCGCCGGCACCGGGATCGTCTGACGCACGTTCGGAAGGAGATCGCTGTCGGCACGCTCTCCGGTGCGATGGGCACGTTCGCGCATCAAGGGCCTGAAGTGGAAGCGTATGTCTGTGCCAAGCTGGGGCTCACGCCGGACCCTGTCTCTAATCAAATCGTGCAGCGCGACCGCCATGCGGCTTATGCCACGGCGTTGGCGCTGTTGGCTGCCAGCATCGAAAAGTTTGCGACCGAGATTCGTCACCTGCAACGGACCGAGGTGCTGGAAGCGGAAGAGTATTTTTCGGAAGGGCAGAAAGGGTCTTCAGCGATGCCGCACAAGCGGAACCCGGTCGCCTCGGAGAATCTCTGCGGGCTGGCGCGTGTCGTGCGGGGAAATAGTCTTGCAGCGATGGAGAACGTCGCGTTGTGGCATGAGCGCGACATCAGCCATTCGTCCGTCGAGCGCGTGATCATGCCGGACAGCACGATTCTGATCGATTATATGCTGGTACGGATCACCGACGTCATCAAACATCTGGTGGTCTACCCCGCCAATATGAAACGCAACCTCGATCACACAGGAGGACTGGTCTATTCGCAACGGCTGCTGCTGCGGCTCATCGAGAAGGGTGCGCAGAGGAAGGAGTCATATGAGGCAGTCCAGCGCAGTGCCATGGCCTCCTGGAAAGGGGCGGGAGGCTTACAGGAGTTAGTCGGCAAAGATACTTTCGTGGCCAAACATCTCACGGCAATGGAGATTAAATCTTGTTTCGACCCGAAGTATTATCTGCGCCATATCGACAAGATTTTCAAGCGGGTCTTCGGATCGGGTGTGCGTAACCGAGTGAAAGGAGTGAGGCGATGAAGTTCTCTATTGCTATTTCCATGCGTCTTGCTGTGCTGGCACTTGTCGGTCTGGTGATGGTATCGGCTGTTGAGGCAGCCGATCGCGACAAGCTTCTGAGCGAGCCGGGCGTCTATGGCACCTTTGCCGCCTTTAGTCTCGATGCGGACTGGGGGAAACAGGATCAGGCTGCGCGCATCGCTCAATTGGCCGTCCTGAAGGGAGTGGTCGAGCAGCATCGAGAGAAGTTGGCGATTGATACCTATCTTCTTCGCGGACTATCCGATCACGCGGACCTGCTCTTTCGTATTCACGCGAGCGAGCTCCGCGAGACGCAACAGTTTCTTCTGGATCTTCAAGGCAGTCTCTTTGGTAAGCACCTGACTAGCAGCACGGTCTTTTCCGGCCTGACGAAGAAACCCAACTATGTGCCTGGCATGCCGGACAACCTCAAGGCAGAGCTTAAGATTGCCAGCGAGCCAGGTCCCAAGCCCTATGTGATCGTGATCCCCATCCGGAAGGATGCGGACTGGTGGTCCCTTCCGCAAGAGGAACGCGCGGCGATGATGCAGGAGCATACCGAGGCCTCGTTGCCCTACAGCAAGACAGTCAAGCGGAAGCTCTATCATGCCACCGGCCTCGACGACCTGGATTTCATCACCTATTTTGAAACGTCACGGCTGGAAGACTTTCAGAGTTTGATTCTGGCCTTGGAAAAGGTGAAAGAGTTCCGGTATAACCGGCGATTCGGTCATCCGACCCTGCTGGGGACAGTCAGATCCTTGGACGAGATTATCGAGGTGTTGGCGCAGTAGCGCGCGACAAGCGAGCGGAGCGCGACTTGCGTGACGTGTGAGCCCTGGCACTGCCCGTCGCGCTTTTCCCGCCAGTCTCGCCCGTCTCGCTTGAGTCAGGCATCGGCGATTGGAGCACAAGTGTTCATGAATAATTCGGGGTAAGGAACAACTATGGCACCAGGCACACTACTCTACGAAGGTAAGGCCAAGAAAGTCTTTGCGACCGACAAGCAGGATCAGGTCGTCCAGTACTTCAAAGACGATGCGACGGCGTTCAACGCGCAAAAGCGCGGGACCATCGTCGAGAAGGGTGTCGTCAATAACAAAGTGTCCGAGCGGCTCTTTCGGTTGCTGGAACAGGCCGGTGTACCGACGCATTTTGTTGAACGGTTGAGCGACCGGGAACTGCTCACCAAGAAGGTGACGATCGTGCCGGTCGAAGTGGTGGTCCGCAATGTCGTGGCAGGCAGTTTGGCAAAGCGGCTGGCGTTAAAGGAGGGTGATCCTATCGAGCCGGCCATCGTGGAGTGGTACTACAAAAACGATGCCTTGGGCGATCCTCTCATTGCCGACGAGCACATTCGGTTGCTCAAACTGGCGACGCCGGAACAACTGGTGGAGATGAAGCGGCTTTCGTTACAAGTGAATAGGGTTCTCCGTCCTTTCTTCCATGAACGGCGGATGATCCTCGTCGATTTCAAATTGGAATTTGGGCTGTACAAGGACAAGCTGATCCTGGCCGATGAGATTTCACCGGACACCTGCCGCTTCTGGGATCAGACGACGAAGGAGTCGATGGATAAGGATCGGTTTCGGAAGGATTTGGGGAAGATTGAAGAGGCGTATCAAGAAGTTCTGAAAAGGGTGTGCGGATGATAATGAGGGGATGCCGTGCTAGCCTCTGTGCTCGCAGAACGCGCACGATGAAGCTGTGCTCGCAGGGACAAGGACGCGTCTTGGCGCGTCCAGGGCGGGCGGGTGAGAAGGTCGCGCAGTGGAGGCTAATCA
>WNGC01003090.1_pt1 | contig 10740 bp, 11 predicted proteins | sample 5400051 | NCBI WGS metagenome assembly WNGC01 (sample SAMN13153368, study PRJNA577476) | soil metagenome | isolation source: 20 cm soil or saprolite under grassland replicate 2 | place: USA:California | collected 2016-06-15 | reverse complement strand
ACCGTCGAGGGCAGCGACAAGCGCGAGCCTTTCTCCGAGACCACCAAGACCGTTCTCATTTTCGGCAACGGCACCGTCATTCGTCTTTCATCTTCTGTTGCTCCGGGACAATTGGTTTTTCTCACCAACGAAAAAACCAGGAGAGAAGTTGTCTGCCAGGTCGTCAAGTCCAAGAACTACCGCAACGTGAGTGGGTATGTTGAGCTGGAATTCACGGAGTCCGTGGTTGGCTTCTGGGGCATGCGTTTTCCGGGTGACCGTATCAGTTCCGCGCCGCAGCCGGGGGCGCCTGCGCCGGCCAGTTCATCCTCGGCCGGCGACTCTCCCGCGATCCCGCACCCTGTTGCGCTCAATGTTGCAGCGCCTGCGGCGAACGTTACTCCCAGCGTCGCAGCTGCGACGCGGGCTGTTCCCGTTTCTCTCGAAAAAGAGCGTGAGCCAAAATTCTCCGAAGCAAGGTCTGTAATTCCCACCGCCCCGGTAGGCCAGATTCTCCCAGCGCCAGTTGCATCCGTAATTCCGATTGTGCCTGCTGCGCCGGTGTCCGCCACTCTGGCATTCACCGTGAACTCCGCACCGGTAAATCCTGTCCCGCCCGCGTTTACGCTTTTTGAATCGCCGCGCACATCGGAAGTGCAGGCTTCCTTTCTGGAGCCGTTGGAAGCGCCCCCGGCTCACCCCACGGTCAATACCGCAAATTCGCCTGCGGTATTGGAGGCCAAGCCAGCGGTGCATCCGCCGCAGGCCGAGGCGCTGAAACCGCGCACGGCTAGCCTCCAGGAACAACTCTCGAGCAAGCTGTTCACCGCTACTCCGGCCGCGCCCCCGGTGGTTGCAGTGCAAATTCCGCAGCGGCCACCCGTCGCCAAACAAAAAGAACTTGCCGATAGCGTCGCAAAGTTTTCGGAAATGTCCCGAACTCATGTGTCGGAGCCCGCGCCCGCCAAGCCCGTTGCCCCCGTGAAACTTGACCCTCTGCCAACGAACCCCATCCGCGACGAGGAAGTATTAAAAATTCCGGCGTGGCTTGAGCCGCTGGCTCGCAACGCCGCGGCACCCACTTCCAACGAGGAGCTGATCGAAAGAGAAAAAACAAAGCGCCTCGCGGAGCAGCTTAAGGTTGAAGAAACTGCCGGGGAGACCGTCGCGGGCACGGAATTAGAAGAAGACCACTTGGCCCAGCTGCCGCTGCAAACTTTCGGCGACCCACTTCCGGCTGACGACGAGAGCAGTTTAGAGGAAAGCTCCATCATTTCGAACAGAGGCATGCTGATCGGAGCGATTGCAGCCGGTGTCCTGCTGCTCGCAGGCGGTGGCTGGTGGTATATGCGCGCACCGTCTGCTGGTGCCAATGCCGGTCCGGCGCCGGCGTCGAGTGTGCATTTCCCCGCCGTCTCCCTTCCTGTAGAGAGTTCGCCGTTGCAAACCAAGGGCAATGCGCCTCTGCCGACGAATCCTCCGGGACAAACGAATCCGCCGGCGCTCACCAATACCGCCGCCCAGTCCAATTCGTCCACCAACCCTCTGAGCGTCGTACCGCCGGTTGCCTCCGCGGCGACCGCTCACAATACGCAACCCCCGTCGAATCCAGCAAAGGGTGGCGCGGGCGCGACGAGTTCGGCGGCGGCTCAGCCGGCTGCGGAGCAGCTGAAAAAGCCCATCCTCGGCAACGTACATCTTGCTACTCCAAAGGTCACCGCGAGCCGGAATTCACCGGTCGGCGGAGAGGCTGACGCAGGCATCGCCCTAAACAACGCTGCACCGCCCGAGCCCGGTGCAGAAGCGCTCGCCACCGGCCTTGTCGGCGACAAACAGCCTTCGGCCCCCGCGACCGCGCTTCCCGTTGGCGGGGACGTCAGACTGGCAAAGATTATTTTTTCTGTGCCTCCGAAATATCCGACGCTCGCCAAGAGCCAGCATGTTTCAGGCAACGTCCTCATCGATGCGTTGATCGACGCCTCCGGACACGTGACGACTATGAAAGTCGTTTCCGGCCCAGCGGTGCTGCATCAAGCAGCTATGGACGCTTTGAAACAGTGGAGATACCAGCCCGCGTCGCTCGACGGCCACCCTGTGCCCATGCACCTGGCCGTGACCATCCAGTTCCACCTGCGGTAATTGTCCACGAATTCTAACGCCCGCCCCGGGAAGCCGAACTGGGTCGTCACCATAAATTGAGGCTTCATTCGAACGCCACTCCACCGCGCCAGGAACAGAGTGAGTCGCATGCCGGCAGCCCGCCAAACATGCGGATCAATCGGGATAGGGTTCGCCCGGTCGCGCGATGCGAATGCCGTGATCGGTGAAAGGGGCGTGCATGTTTGGCACGGCGACCCTAGCCATGTGGCAGGATACGCAATCTTTTTTCCCGGTCGGGCAAGCTTTGCCCGGATGGTCTCGCGCTTTCTTCGCTGGCGCTGCTGCGTGACAAGCTAAACACTTCTGGTCGTACGCGCCTGCCTCATGGACATGTTGCAGGTGCGGATCATGGCATGCGATACAAGTCAGGCGTGCGTAGCCGTCACCCCAGCAGCGACTGTTCTCCAGGCGATAGGGTTGAAAGCGTGCATTGGCGACGCCGGTCGCATCCATCTCGTAGACGTCATTCCACGTGCGATGGCAAGCGCCGCAGAAATCCACAAAGGCGACCGGACTCAGCCGGCTCGGATTGAAAATGGCCTGGCGCCCCTGCTCGGTCTCTTCCTCATCCATCAAGGACACGTGTTGGGCACCCGGCCCGTGACATGCTTCGCAGTTCACTCCCGGCATCAACCGCGTGGGATCAAACCCCGTATTAGACGCCGAACCGTAGTGTGACAGCCAAAGCAGCGCCGCAGCGTGTCCGGATCGATCGCCCGCCCCAGAGCCTCCTCGAGATTCTCCGGCGTCTTGTTTCCATGTCCCGTCGTCAGATCTAGACCCTGTAGCGTTTTGTAGAAACTCATCCTGCTTTCGTAGAAAACGCCATCGCGCAGATAAAGGTACGTCTGCCCTTTGTTCCCCAGGCCAAACGCCCACAGCAGCGGCGCGGAGATGGAGTTCGTGCCGTCGCTCACCGAATAGGTGCTCCCCGTCTCGGTGCGTGTGATGGTGTAGGAGTATGGAACACCTCGCCGGGAGATCTGCTCGTGTTCACGGAGGATTCCGGAAGTAGCGGCCGGCGTCGAGGCGTGCGCCATCGGCGTGGCCAGCTGCGTGGCGGTCATCTTGGAATGGCATCGCGCGCATTCCGCGGTGCCAACGTAGTCCTCGCGCGACGCCGAGCGCTTTGTCGGCCACCAGCCTGGGGCTTCCAGCCGCTCATCCGTCGCCATCGGGGTGTCAACTTTTTGTTGCGCCTGGGGAGCGGATTGCATGCGCGCCCACGGTGCAAGCAGAGCTAAAGAAAACGCCCGCAAGCACGGCATACATTCCTCTACGCTTCATTTCGCACACCGAACGCAACCCGCATGAACCTCGCCGAAATCGGCTACCATAACTTACCTCATAGATGACACCCCACCACTTTCCGGTTTGCCGATTTTGCGTCCACTGACGAGCCGCCAAGGGCCTCACAAATCCGCGCTTTGCTAGTAGCTAATTCTCACGACCTTATATTTGCTCTGTTTAGAAACACCCCATCACCTGGAGCGCCAGTCGAAAAGTATGGGCGGACGCTGGCAATCGCTCAACTCCTGCCGCTTGCGATAAACCAGCAGAGGTTCGTATACTGGCGGCCCGGCCAATTGGCAGGGTTTGGCGGGTGGGTAGACCGCCGAGTGCCTCACCTTCCTTGGCCTTTCATAGCGCGCCGGTGATTGCCAGTGATTGAATGACCGGCCGGAATGCGTAAAGAAGTCTGGTTCGATAGAATCGGGTCGCTTTCCCTTGACCGCACGGTAGCCGGCTCTCTAGGCGGCGCAGCTCGATCCTGAGCAATGCGAAGAAAAGTTGCGCCGTCACAAAGGAGAATTTCGCATGTCGCAAGCCCCCATGCCGGAAGAAATGAATGTCTACCAGAACGCGGAAGCGCGCTTTGAAGTCGCCGCGAACAAATTGGGGCTCGAACAGGGACTCTACCGGTACCTCAAATATCCGAGCAAAGAAATCACCCTGTATATTCCCATCGGGATGGATAATGGCACTCTCGAAGTGTTTACCGGATATCGCGTGCTGCATTCCACGGTGCGCGGGCCGGGCAAGGGCGGAATCCGGTTTGCTCCCGATGTTTCCATCGACGAAATACGCGCGCTGGCGACCTGGATGACCTGGAAATGCGCGGTGGTAAATATTCCTTTTGGTGGTGCGAAGGGCGGAGTGATCTGCGATCCGCGTAAGATGTCGCGTGGAGAGCTTGAGCGGCTCACCCGCCGCTATACCGCGGAACTGGCGAACTGGCTGGGTCCGGAGCGGGATGTCCCCGCGCCGGACGTGGGCACCGGCGAGCAAACGATGGCTTGGGTCATGGACACTTACGCGATGCACGTGGGCCAGGCCACTACCGCGGTCGTTACCGGCAAGCCCATCGAGCTTGGTGGTTCGCGCGGAAGGCGCGAAGCTACCGGGCGCGGCGTGATGATTTGCTGCGATAAAGCGCTCGCCAAGCTGGGAATCAAGAAAGAGGGCTGCCGTGTCGTCATTCAAGGCTTCGGAAATGTGGGCTCACTGGCCGCCGAACTGATGCAGAAAGCGGGCTACAAGATTGTGGGACTGGCGGACGTCGGCGGCGGTCTGTACAACGACAAGGGCTTCGATGTGCCTAAGGCCATCGATTGGGTCTACACGCAGAAAAAGCCGCTCCAGAATTTTCCCGGCGGTGGAACGAAGATGACCGCGCGCGACGTTCTGTTTCAGCCGTGCGAGATTGCTATACCGGCGGCGATCGAAAACCAGATCACCGAGAAGAACGCCAACCAGGTGCAGGCCAGGATTCTCTGCGAGGGCGCCAATGGTCCGACGACATGGCAAGCCGACGCGATTATCGATGCCAAGGGCATCTTCACCGTGCCGGACATTCTCGGCAACGCTGGCGGCGTCACCGTCAGCTATTTCGAGTGGGTCCAGGACCGTCAGGGTTTCTTCTGGCGGGAAAGCGAAGTGAATGAGCGCCTCTTCGACGTGATGGATAATGCTTTCGATGAAGTGGTGCGTTTCGCGGGAATCCACAAAGTCAATAACCGCATTGCCGCCTATATGCTGGCCATCGACCGGGTCGCCAGCGCCCTCAAGCTTCGCGGTATTTATGCCTAGCTTCTGGAGGCAACTTGTATTAGTTTCTTTTCCGCTCCCGCTGATCTAATTGGGGGATCGGCAGGGGTCATTCCGTAACTCCCCTACGGATTGTGTTTGGATCAATCGAAGCTGAACGGCTCGGAAATCATTCCGCGCCTGGAAGGAGTGCGCCCGTGACCCCGGACTCAGTCTCGTCAGGCCACGCGAAAAGTGAAGAGCAGCATCGTCGCGAGATCTGTATTGCCGGACGCTGGATGTACGAGCGAGGACACATCGTCGCCTGTGAAGGAAACATTTCTGTGCGACTCGATGACGGCAGCGTTCTCACGACTCCTACCTGCATGAATAAAGGGATGCTCGCGCCGCAGGATCTGGTGATCACCGATATGCATGGGCGTCAGCTCGCCGGCGATCGCAAAGTCTCCTCCGAACTGGCGATGCATCTCCTGTTCTACCGCATGCGGCCGGATGTGATGGCCATCTGCCATGGGCATCCGCCCACGGCCACAGGATTTGCGGTCGCCGGGCGCGCGCTGAATCAAGCTTTGCTTCCCGAAGTAATCGTGGGTCTTGGACAGATTCCCCTGGTGCAGTATGCGACGCCGGGAACTGCGGAGTTGAGCGAAGCCATCGAGCCGTTTGTGCCGCACTACGACGCGCTGCTGCTGGCCAATCATGGGGCCGTAACCTGCGGCCCCGATCTGCTCACCGCGTTCTTTCGAATGGAGACCATCGAGCACAGCGCGAAGATCACCCTGGCTGCGGAAATGGCCGGTGGGCCGCGACTGCTCTCCAGCCGGGAAGTCGCCAAGCTGATGGCGGCTCGTCCGCGTTACTTTGTCGCGCCCCCGCCGGGCGGCGGAGCGGAATTGCCCATCACCCGTGACAGCGGAGAAAACGCGGGCGATGATGTGACGCTGACGCGCAGCGAACTCGATGCGCTGATCGACGAAGCCGTGCGCAAGGACCGCACCCGGCGTTAAATCCGGGCATCGCCGGTCCGCGATTACGGCCCGCCCCAACGCACCAAGGAGTTCCCGCGTGAGCGACATCGCGGCGTTCTTCCAAGCCGTTCAATCCGGAGACCCAAGCAAAGTTGAGGCCCTGCTCGATGCCAATGCTTCGCTTGCGAACGCAAGAAACGAAAAGGGGCAATCCGCGGTGTTAGTGGCCGTGTACACCGGCAGAAAAGAGATCCGGGATCTGATGCTCGCTCGGGGAATTGCCTTGGAGCTCGATGAAGCCGCGGCGGCGGGGCAGCTTGGGCGTGTGATACAACTCGTGGATAAGGATCCGGCGTTGGCCAACAATTTCTCGCCCGACGGATTTCCGGTCTTCGCACTGGCCGCGGCATTTGGGCATCGCGAGGTGGCTGAATATTTGTTCGCCAAGGGCGCGGATGTAAACGCTGCGGCGACCAACGGAACGGAATACAACGCGCTGACCGGCGCGGTCGCGAGCGGCCACGCACAGATCGCGGGCTGGCTGCTGGAGAATGGCGCTAACGCTGACTACCGCTATGGCGGGGGATATTCGCCGTTGCTTACGGCGGCGGCCAACGGGCACCTCGAAATCGTGAAAATGCTGCTGCGGCACGGCGCGGATTTGCACGTCAAGACGAATGACGGAAAGACGGCGCGCAGCTTTGCCGAGGACCGCGGTCATGCTGCCGTCGCCGAATTCCTCCGCAGCCGCGGCGCCGCCTGAAATCTTCCGGAACCTTCCTTCGCAGTGCCGCGTTGACGGGTATGCGGATACAGCCGCTAAAAAGGGACCACCCCCTAGATGTTTCGTAATTAAGACCGAATCGCGCTAGGTCAGGAGGTCACGGTCGGGCCATGGCTGGATGCGCGGTCAACTATACGCAAGAGCAGTCTTGCGAAAAAGAGGATCTCGGCTACTTCGACGGGGTCGGCGGGCGCATCGCCGCCAAGGAGAGTCTGTTTGCAGAAATCGGCGGACTCGGATTGTGGAAAGCGACCAAGCGGACGCATCTCGACCGAAAAACATTGGCCCACACAAGCATCTGAAATTTGCGCTAGACACCGGAGCTACCCACAGCGTTCTGCGATCCGAGCTGGCGAAGGGCCTCGGACTTGCCACCAGGTCAGCGCGCATGGTCAATCTCGACCGTGTAATGAATCAAGAACTGTCGGAGATCCCCGATTTCCAGCTCGGGCCCCTGCATCTTCCGCAACTTCCCATGATGCTGAACAGCTTGGATTATCTCCGTTCCACTGGTGTCTAGGTCGATGCGGTGATCGGTCTGGACGTGCTCCGCCTGCGGAGCTTCAACGTGGATTTTGTGCAGCGGAAGATTGTTTTTGGGGCAGCTCTTGTGCTGGGCTCGACGGCGGCCTTGGAGTCGGCTGAAGTGTACTTGGCCGTGGAAGCTCAAATGTTGAATCGGCCGGTGCGGATGGTTTTGGACACAGGAGTGCCAACGATTCTCCTTTACCGCGACCGTATGGGAGACCGGCTGCCAAACTTGCGTGTCGAGCGGGTGATTCGTGGTGCCAGCGCCAGCGGGGCCGCCCCATTAGAGGTTGTCACGCTTCCGCCAATGCAACTGAACGGCAGGCAATTGGACCGCCGTGCCGTACTGCTGAAGAATTCTCCCGAAGGAGTTCTGCCTCGCGTGGATGGATATCTTTCTCTGGCGGCTCTGGGTGCTCGGCGCCTCAGCCTGGATTTCGAAAAAAATGTCATGAGTTGGGAGTGATCTTGACATCTTACGCGGTGCAAGGCTCAGTTCACGCGGGCCTGAGTTTTCTATTCGATAGAGTCGAAGATGACGCGCAGAAAGCCGCTCGACCGGCGATTCATTCCAAAACCCAAAGTAAATTGTCAGCGGCCATATTTGCCGATAAGTTCAGCTTGCGCGAGGACGTGGCCTTTCATGGCGCATTCGACGTCGGCCTTGGTGGCCCCTGCTTTCAAATTCAGCCTCCCATCCAGTACGTAGAGTTTGAAAAAATAACGGTGCGGATTGCCCGGAGGCGGGCATAGGTACATCCGAGGAAAAGAGCGAGGAATTCTCACTCAAGGCGAAGGCCAAAGCTCCCGTCCCCACCATCAACCTTGCTAGAATCAAAGTTCGTACCGCCTAGAACTTCGCCGCTTCATTCCCTAGCGTCGTATGCGGACTTGACTGTTTGATTTTGAACCCTGCCGCTTTGGGGGTGGTCCCTTTTTCCGGGCTGTATCCGCAATCCCAGTGCCGCGTTGACGGGCGAAGAGAAAGCGGCAATACTGGCGAGCGATGATTGGCCAGCTTCGCGGGCGTCTTGCCGAAAAAAGACCGAATCAAGTGCTCTTGGACGTGGGCGGCGTGGGGTACCTCGTGCAAGTGCCGCTGTCGACGTACGCCGCGCTCGGCGAGCTGCACACCGAAGCGAGCCTCCTGATTCATACCCACGTCCGCGAAGATGCGCTGGCGCTGTACGGATTTGTCTCCGCGCGCGAAAAACATTTTTTTGAGATGCTGCTTTCGGCTTCCGGTGTGGGACCCACGCTGGCTCTGAAAATCTTGAGTGGGATGAGCGTCGAAGAGCTGGTGCCGGCGATTCGCGGCAGCGACCTGGCACGGCTGACAAGAATTCCCGGCGTGGGGCGCAAGACAGCGGAGCGCATGGTGGTCGAGTTGAAGGACAAACTGGAAGCCGTGGCGATGGAAACGGAAAGACCGGCGGCCTCCTCGCCCGCGGGAATCGAGGCGGATGTCACTTCGGCGCTGGTGAACCTTGGATACGACGGCCGCGCCGCGGAGACCGCCGTCGGAGAAGCGAAGAGCCAAGCGGGCGCCGGAAATTTTGAGAAGTTGCTGCGCGGCGCATTGCAGTCGTTGAGCGCGCCAAAAGGGCGGGCCGCGCGTGGGGCATGAAGACCAAACGAACGAGGATATCGCGCTAGGGAAACGTAGATAAGAATTGCGGATGGAACGGCAAAGCACATGAAGCCACAGAGACAGCCCGAGCGGATTGTGTCGGGACAGGCGTTTGACGAAGACGCTCGGATCGACGTGAGCGTGCGGCCCAAGCGCCTGGACGAATACATCGGGCAAAAACGAGTCAAAGAGAATATCCAGATTGCTATCGACGCGGCGCGCAGCCGTGGCGAAGCGCTGGACCACGTGCTGCTCTACGGACCGCCGGGCCTCGGAAAGACAACCCTGGCGCAGATCATTGCCAACGAATTGAACGTGCCGATCAAGACCAGCGCGGGGCCGCTGCTGGAACGCAAAGGTGACCTGACCGCCATCTTGACCTCGCTCGAAAAAAAAGAGGTTTTCTTTCTCGATGAAATTCACCGCTTGCAGCCTGCGGTGGAGGAAGTCTTGTATCCGGCGATGGAAGACTTTCGCGTGGACCTGATCATCGGTCAGGGGCCGGGGGCACGGATTCATCCGTTCCAATTGGGGCACTTTACGTTGATCGGCGCGACGACGCGCGCGGGGCTGATTACCGCGCCGTTGCGCTCGCGTTTCGGCATTGTGCACCGGCTGGATTTCTACGAACCTGCGGATTTGCTGATCATCATTCACCGCTCGGCAAAGATTCTAAACATCCAGATGGACGAAGGCGGCGCCGAAGAAATCGCCAGTCGCTGCCGCGGCACACCGCGCATCGCGAACCGCTTGCTGCGGCGCGCGCGCGATTTTGCGGAAGTGCGCGCGGCGGGCCGCATCACCCGCGCGGTTGCGCAGGAAGCACTGCCGGCCGCCCTGAGCGAAGAAGAAGACGCCATCGAAGAGATGTACGAGCCCTACCTCATGCAGATCGGATTGATCGACCGCACCCCCCGGGGCCGAGTGGCCACGCAGCGCGCCTACGAATATTTCGGCCGCGACCTGCCGAAGCGCCAGCCGCGACTGTTCTGAGAAAGGATGTTATGCGGAAAGAAACCACCTCTCTCGCGGAGAAAAATGAGACCGCTGACGAGCGTGGCCATATATGAGGTTGCCAAAGCCGAAAAGCTGCACTCCAAGCGGCCTTCACGCCGCGCAGGTCGAGCTTGGAGAGAGCACCATCGGGCCATCTGCAAGTGGTGTGTTGCTTCCGGAATTAGCCGCTCGGACACCGGCCGGAGCAGCACCGCGGCCCGAAATTCAGGCATCGATTCTATTTGCTTTGTGTCACAGCACCGCATCCGGAACTTAAACACAAGGCCATAAAGATAGGACCCATCTGGTAGTAGGTGTGACATACGCGCGGTGGCAAGGAGTGATTGGCAAGCCTGGCACGCGCGGCGCACGACTCGCAAGACTGGGGCGTCCGCAGACTTTGCAATACCAACTCCCCGCTTGTCGGCCCGCCAGACATTCTCGAAGCTAGCTTAGCTGCGCTTGGGCTTTTTCCGGGCGCGGAGGTACTTGAGGGCGATCAGCCCTCGCGAGAAGGTTTTGTTTTCGAGCAGAGAGAACTCGCGTTGCGGGAAGCCGCTGGGGAAGAGCGGAAGGCCTTCGCCGATCAGGACCGGAACGATTCCGATATAAAGCTCGTCGACCAGATCTTCTTTGAGGAAGGAGCG
>WNGC01005826.1_pt1 | contig 10744 bp, 7 predicted proteins | sample 5400051 | NCBI WGS metagenome assembly WNGC01 (sample SAMN13153368, study PRJNA577476) | soil metagenome | isolation source: 20 cm soil or saprolite under grassland replicate 2 | place: USA:California | collected 2016-06-15 | reverse complement strand
ACGAGCGGAAATGATTGCTAATATCGAGATTGCCATTCCCGAAAAGTTCAAGTCGTGCTGTACCGCCTGTAGAATTGTCGTAGAATTGAAACGCTCCACCTTCACCGCCGTTAACCCCACCGTTGGCGATCAGCGTTGCGGAATCAGCGGTCGCGTTGCCGGAGAACGAAACAAAGCCACCGCGCGCCCCGCCGACGGTACCGCCGTTGTTAGTAATCGTTGCGCTGCCCGCACTGGCATTGGGGAGAAAAAACGTTGCACCACCATAAGCACCCCTAACTGTCCCGGCATTGTCGACAAACACACCATTGGCCGCCGTCGCATTGCCTTCAAAATATGTGGTCCCCCCATTATCGCAGCAAGTGCTGCTCGCCAACCCGCCATTGTTAGTAAACGTGCCATTAGCTGCAGTCGCGCTGTCGGTAAAAACTATTGAACCGCCATCTCCGCCGGCGCTGGACGTACCATTGTTGGTAAATGTGCCATTGCCTGCAGTTGAGGAATTGAAGAAGGCCATCCCACCTGGGCCTCCGCCATTCGTGCCAGCATTGTTGGTGAACGTGGCACTGCCTGCCGAGGATGCGTTGTAAAAAAGGGTTAGACCGCCGCGGCCGTCGGAGTCAGCTGCTTCATTTGTAAAATGGACCAAATTTCCCGCATTTGCACTATTAATGAACTTTATCATCGCCTGAGGTCCTTGGATCGTGCTACTACTGGCAACTCGAAAGTTTTGTGTGTGTCCCGAATTGTTGGTCATGCCCGAGCCGCTGATCGTGAGCGTCAAACGGGAGTTAATGCTGATGGTGTAGGGATTTGTCGCGGCCGGGGTAAAGATGATGGCATTGACCTCCGTGTCCGCAGAAATCGAGACATCGGTAGTATGCGAAAGACCGAAGGTCGCAATATCCGCTGGGCCATTGGGAATGCCCATCGGCGTCCAATTGGCAGCCGTATTCCAGTCGCCCGAGACCGGATCGAGATCCCATTGGGCACTGATCGCGTATGTAACGGTTGGAAGGATGAACGTCAGACAGCAGCAAATCGCTGCCACGACAAGTGTTTTCATAGAAGTAATCTCCTGTTTGCTATCGATGTGAGAGATTCTGAGCTGCCAACAACTGTCGCCGAAGCGTCACCAGACCGAGCAAGCCCAACGTCAAAAGCAGAAACGTTGAACCCTGATCAGGAAGCGGAACGTTCCCCGCTGCCACAGTCAAAACCGCGTACGATGGGAAGTAGCTAATCTCCCAATGCTCAGGCAAGTTGTCGATGTTGCGGTTGGGCATATTGAGTCCTCCGTACCTGGCTCCATAATACAAAAAAGTAAATGAGTCACCAATCGTTGGGACAAAACTGTTGAGAAGAACGGGATCCAATCTGCCACCTAGATAAGCAGTCCCAAGCACATCCAGAACGCTGAATTGACCAGCGCTGGTACCTGCAATTTGGATCATAAGACGACAATATCCCCCCTGCGAGAAGTTGTGCGCGATCGTTAGCGTGCCCGGCATGCCAGCGCCTCCCGGGCTGACTATGGCGTTGATGTTGTCAACGTTGCCAAAAATCGTCCCCGTACCAGCAAGCGTGCTGTGGCGGGGGAAACTGACGAACGTGTTGCTTGTAATCGATCCATCGACCTGCAACACCCCGCCCATGACATTAGTATCGCCGCTGTAGGTGTTGGCACCTGTGAGGATGAGCGTACCGGACCCGATCTTGGTCAATGAGCCTCCGGTCCCCTCAATCACGCCGGAATATGTGGTGCTCAGTCTGTTGCTGCCTATAGTCAAATTGTTGCCTCCCAGAAAAGCATCTCCGTCGCCCTCAATCGAGCCGATCGGCACACCGGGGGCAGCATGGGCACTGATATCCAGGCTGCCGTTGCCGAAAAGCTCGACCCGCGATCTGCCGCCAGTGGACTCCTCGTCAAAGAAAATCTGCCCACCTGCGCCACCGTTCGATCCTCCATTCGCAACAAGGATGGCGGAAGCTGCGGTGGAGCTGCCATGGAAAACTGTGGAGCCGCCAGTTCCGCCGCTGACGGTGCCACCGTTGTTGGTAAACATAGTGGAAGTCCCGGCGGTCGCGCTGTCGCTGAAAACTATTAGCCCGAACTCCCCGTTTGCACCTACAGCGGTTATGAAATGCTGTGTACTGCCCGAATTGTTCGTGATGCCGGTGCCGCTAATGACAAGCGTGAAAGGGGCGCTGGCGGTGATGGTGTAGGGATTCGTGGCGGCTGCAGTGAACGTTATGCCGTTGACCTCGGTGTTAGCAGAAATCGAGACATTCGTGGTATTTGAAAGAGCGAACGTCGCAATATCCGCTGGCCCATTGGGGATTGTCATTGGCGTCCAGTTTGCAGCCGTATTCCAATCGCCCGAGAGGGGATCGAGATCCCATTGGGCACTGAGCGAGTAGGCAACGGTTGGAAGGATGAACGTCAGCAAGCAGCAAATCGTTGCCACGATAAGTCTCCTCATACTAGTAATCTCCCGTTTGATATCGACGTGAGAGATTACTAAGCGGCGGCCCCGACAAACCGTTTGGGCCTAATAGTCCGCAGGCATCGATTTAGATCAATCGTAAGCGAACCTGTGATTGTCATGCAAGCACAAGTTTGCACATTTAAACAACAAATTCAGAGGCTTCATAGTGCCATACCCGCGGCCTGATACAAAGTGATGCGAACACTGAATTTTTTCACGGTCGTTTTCTACGGCCTGACAATGTTGGCTGCAAAACTCCGCAAGTCTGCGTAACGCGGCGCAAATGTCGAATCGCCGGAATACCTGGGATCCGCGACGATGTGCAAAGCAGCGAAAACATGCGCAAAAACTGTTTCTTCAATTAGAAATCCGTTGTTCTATCCGGCTGAGTTACAGGCGCAAATGACACATAAAATCGCATAGGCCGACAGATTTCTCATCTCCTGACACGTGGGGCAGCATTTTGTTATCCGCAGCAATCATTCGATGCAATCACCGCGCGCCATTTTTCACCGCTATATGGCGCAAAAAAGCAGCGTGCCACGATGACGGCAGGACGCTCAGGGCCGTGCACGCAACAACTGTCGCCGATGCAGCACCAAACGTCGCAATTTTATCTAGCAGGAAGAGGAAAAGATATCTGGGCGTCAGTGCTAATCATTAAGTTCAAGTAGAAGGGCGGGCCTACCTTGCAAGTTACGAAGCCCGACAGCGCAAACATAAACGCGGCGTTGATCTGATTTCCGATGTGCTCCCATTCGGCGCGCTGTTGGCCTGTTTGAAGCGCGGCAACGGTTCATCAACGCGCCCGTCTTAAAACCCCCGGCAAACCTAGCCGGGACCGCACCGAGTAGCAAGTAACCGCTCGACTGCGCTTCGATGACTCTGCGAAAGTGTCGCCTTACCTAAGGCTGGAGTCGAATAACGTAAGTGCACCAGTTCGCCAGCATTGTACGAGCAATATCCGGCGTGTACTCGGTCGCCATCCAAATCACCCCATCAGTATCGACCGCCGCGCCAGAGTAATCACCCCATCGGGCCACTCCATTGCCGCCGAATTCCGGATAGCCGGTGAAACCATCTTCAGGTTCATTGCCCTCGCGGGCAATCTGAACGGGGCCGACACTGGTGTTACGAACAGGGGCAAAGGCGGCACTTGGATAGTTATCCGGCCCGACAAGTGTGAAGACAATTCCTCCCTGCTGCTGTGCATTCACTACTAGCGCCGGATAGAGGAGATTGGCGCCAGACTTTGAGACGATTCCCTGCGTCACCAAAGTAGCCGTGAAAAAGGGGAAATTAATTTCTGGATGAAATGCGAAATATTCCGCTACTGTCCGTCTTACTCCTCCCCCGTCCAGCATTTGCGAAGCGAGCGTCGCCCACAGGCGGCCCGAGGAATAGGTGGCGGAGATGACGCGGAAATCGCCGGAGTCCAACCTTTCCACCGGCTCGCCCAGTGAAGCGCCGAGGGGATGAAAACCGTTCTTCTGAGCCACTGGCAGAACGGGAAAGTGGTAAGGCTGCGTATTGACCACTACCGCGCTCAAATGCAAGTCCGGCGTGGGGGAGTTGAGCGAGCGCGTATTTGTCAATGCCCAGATCGCCAAGGTATGCTCGGTGGTGGTCACGAAGTGCGAACTGACAAAAAATTGAGTGCCGTTATTTGCCAAGAGTGGGCCACCCCCGGGCGGCGTATAAGCGGGAAAAACCGTGAACTCAAAGCCGGAAGAGAATGGCAAGGGGAAGCGCACGACGGGCGGAAACGTGCCGCCGCCTCCATTGATCAAGGCTTGCTTGGAGATAGCGAGGATGGCTGCGTCGATGAGGCCATCGAAGCTCCCATCGGGGTTGATGGCGAATTCGTTGATGCTGATATAAAGCCCGTAGTGATCCACGGCAAAGTGGGGGAAATCAGGGATTCGCGGACCGCCTTGATCGGGATTATGCGCAAGGGTAGTATTTAGAACATAGATCAAATAGTCCCCTGTGGGGTCATCAGTCTGGCTGACCGCAAGATATAATCGGCTCTGTTGCAGGGGGAGACCGTCGGCGGTGTTCAACTGGGCCCAGGCAGCCAAAAACCAGCGCTGTGTTTCCGGATCGAATAATGCAACCGGGTCGCCTGGAAAAACGCCAAAAACTCCGGTCGTCCGATTGATCCCGGCAGGCAGGCCGAAAAATTCCGAGAGAGCAACCGGTCGCACGAGCTGCTGGATCCCGTTTGTATCATAAACATTCAGGGCGGAATTCACTGCTTCCAGAATGAGGCCGTTACCAACCGCGAGGCCCTGATCCGGCGGCTCTGTTGAGAATTGATTGCCTCCTCTGGCAGTCCGTTCGTCGCGGTGCGTCAACCCAGTGAAACCTCTAAAATTAGGCGTTGGAGTCGCCGCGGGCGCCAGTGGAGCAGCGGGCGCTTGCTCGGTGACTGCTCCCGAATCGCGGACTGGAGGCCGGAGGACGGGTCGGCGGTTCGGATGTATTTCCGGTCCAGCTTTGGAGGTTGGCGCGGCCGGAGCGCTGGCCAGCTGGGTCATGTTGACGGTTGCACCTCTCACGAGGTCGCCCGTAATAACGTGACCAGTGTACTTTCCCGGTTTTGCTAGCGGCGGTGTTGCTTGCGCGAACAGCAAGCATCCCGGAAGCAAAATAAGAGCTGCGAGAAATGTGATGGAAGAACGCCGATTAGTCGAAATAAGGTGAGTTTTCATAGGTAGTTTGTGCCTGTTCTCAAATGGAATCGCAATGAGCAGACGATTAGATGCTTTTTTTTGGCGACCAAGTCCGCTGACAACTGGCCTCCCCCAAAACGACCTGGCGCGCTCTGCTCATGCCCGCTGAATTTTTTCACGGTCGTTTTCTACGGCCTGATAATTTTGCTGCAAAGCAGCGCAATTCTGCGTAACGCAGCGCGAATGCAGAATAGCCGAATTACCTAGCGTCCCCGACACTGTGCAATGCAATGAAAACACGCGCAAACACTTCTTCTTCAATTAGAAATCCGTTGCTCGATCCGGCTGAGCTACGGGCGCAGATGACAGGTAAAATCGCATAGGCTGACAGATTTCTCATCTCCTTGCCGATACGTGGGGCAGCATTTTGTTGCCCGCAGCAATCAATCAACGGCGCGTCATTTTTCACCGCTATGTGGCGCAAAAAAAGCAGCGCGCCACGATGACGGCACGACGCTCAGGGCCGTGCACGCAACAACTGTCGCCGATACACGACCAACCCGAGCAAGCCCAAGGTCAGGAGCAGAAATGTTGAGCCCTGATCAGGGATCGTGTTCGGTCCCACTGTCAGGGCGGTGTGGTTATTTTCGTAGATCACTGACCATTGCAACATGCCGTTATCGAAAACCTGGTGCTTAATATGGGAAAATGCACCAGTAAAGGACGCGTAATTCAGAAAGACGAAGGTGTCACCTATAGTGGGAACAAAACCGTTCAAAAGCACCGGAGCGAGGAATCCATTTAGATTAGCTGTTCCTAGAACATTCAGAACGCTGAATTGATCGGGATTGGCACCCGCAATTTGGATCATGAGAGTGGCATATTGCGTCTGCGTGTAGTTGTGGACGATGGTAAGGACACCTGGCGCATCGCCCGGGCTGACCCTGCCGTTGTTAGTGACATTGCCATTGATCGTCCCTGTACCTGCGAGGGTGCCTCTATCGTGCACAGAGGTATTGCTGTTGATCGAGCTATCGACCTGCAACACGCCGCGGTTAACATTGGTGTCGGCCGTGTAGGTATTGGCTCCTGTAAGCTCCAGCGTTCCCCTACCGATCTTTGTCAAGGAGCCGCCTACCCCGCCACCTTGACCGCCGTCCTGAATCGCACAAGCAAAGGTGATGTTTAAGTTGTCGTTGCCTACGGTCAAGTTATTGGCTCCTAGAAAGACATTTCCGTCACCCTCAATAGAATCGATCGTCATTCCCGGGGGATCATGAAGGCTTATGTCCAAGGAGCCGTTGCCGAAAACCTCAATCCGCGCTGTGCCAACGGTGGATTGATCCGCGAAGAGAATTGTCCCACCTCCACCACCGTTGGATCCGCCGTTCGCAACAAGGATGGCGGAAGCTGCGGTTGAGCTGCGATCGAAAACTGTAAAGCCGCCAGCTGCGCCGCTGGCGGTGGCACCGTTGTTGATGATCGTGGCACTGCCCGCGGTTGGGGTGCTGGCGAAGGCGCGGAAATTGGTGCTTCCGCCGGATGCGCCGCTCACCATACCGCCGTTGTTAATGATCGTCGCACTGCCCGCGGTTGGGGTGCCGGCGAACGCGAAGAAATCCGTGCTTCCGCCGTGTGCGCCGCTCACCGTACCGCCGTTGTTGATGATCGTGGCACTGCCCGCAGACGAGGTGTTGAAGAAGATCGTTTGGCCGAACCCTGCATTGCTGGCCATGGCACCGTTGTTGGTGATCGTGGCATCGCCCGCGCGCGAAGTGTCCGTAAAGCTCGTTTGGCCCCCGTTGATTAAGTTGCTGATCGTACCTCCGTTGTTGGTAAAGGTGCCATTGCCTGCGGTCGAGCTGTCAGAGAATCGCGTGGAGCCAGAAAAAAACGGGCCGCTCTTGTTCGTAAAGGTGCCATTACCTGCAGACGAGCTGTCGAAGAATTCCGTGTAGCCACCGGCCGTCATGCCGCCGTTGTTGATAAAGGTGCCGTTGCCGCCGGTCGAGGTGTCGAAAAAGAGCGTCTGGCCACCGACGCCTCCTGTGCCGCCGTTGTTTGCAAAACTGCCGTTGCCAGCGGTCGAACTGTCGGAGAATGCGGTGAAACCGCCTTGGAACAAGGAATTGCCGCTGACTGCGCCACCGTTGTTGATAAATGTGCCATTTCCAGCGGAGGAAGTGTCTAGGAACCATGTTCCAGCGGGGAGATTACCGTCTACGGATGCACCTTTGTTGGTAAACATGGTGGAAGTCCCGGCACTATTTGCCCGCGGTTGCCGGTTCCGTCGACGGCAGTCACGAAGTTCTGTGTGGTCCCCGAATTATTCGTGATGCCCGCGCCGCTAATGGTGAGCGTCAAACCTGGGGTCGCGGTGATGTTGTAGGGATTCGTGGCGGCCGAGGTAAAAATGATGCCGTTGACCTCGGTATCCGCTGAAATCGAGACATCGGTTGTGTTCGAAAGACCGAATGTCGCTGTATCCGCCGGTCCATTTGGGACCCCCATTGGCGTCCAGTTTGCAGCCGTATTCCAGTCGCCCGAAATAGGATCGAGATCCCATTGGGCACTGATCGCGTAGACACCAGTTGGAAGAAGGAACATCAGAGAGCAGCGGATCGCTGCCATGATAAGTCTATTCATAGAAGTAATCTCCGGTTTTGCTATTCGATATGAGATTACTGAGCGGGCGGCTCCGACTTACCGTTTGGGCCTGATAGTCCGCAGACATCGATTCAGATTGGATCTTAATGGAAACTGGGATTCTCGTGCAAGCACAAATTTGCACATTTAAACGACAAGTTTCGACTAGGCGGCGACAAGCGTGGCATTGATTTGATTTGCGATGCGTTGCCATTGGGTCACTTTGGGACGCCGGGCAAAAAATTTCTAGAAAAGCAATTGACCCCGGGCGGAATTTTGCTAAACCTGCGAGTCTGGACAGAAACCGGAAATGAAAACCAATTCCTTCGTGTGCCGCATCGATCCCTCCCGCCCCTCAGTCGACGCTTTCTGTCCACAAAATTAAGGCATAATCCGGGACGGCATTCGGGGGGAGATGGAGAGATAAATGGAATTCAACTTAACATTGTACAACAAGCTTCGATGGAATTTTCCGAATTTGCTCACTTATCGCCGCTTCACGAGTGGCGCAAAACATATGAAAGCGCGTTTGAACAGCTACGCTACAATCGTTTTCACATGCGCTTTACTGTTAGCGGCTAGAAATATCTCCGCAAGCACGGTGTATGCTGCGACCGCGAATCAGTCAGACGTTTCCGCAGCAATAATTCGAGCGGCAGATGGTGACACGGTCGTGATTCCAGTCGGCACGGTCCGCTGGACAACGGGCGTCGCGATCACCAAAGGCGTCACGTTAAGAGGCGCGGGAACTGGGCACACCATCATCAAGGATGGCGCGGCATCCGCCCCCCTGATCGATTGGACTCTGAAGGCCGGTTATGTCTCAAGAATGACAGGCATAGAATTTCAGGACGGCGGCAGAACGCCAACTGCCTCAGAACCAACCGGGACGATAGCTTATCACGGTGAGGCCGGGGACACGTTCGACCGACAGATTCGCGTTGACCATTGCTACTTCAACCAGATCAACGGAACAAACACCTTCCTAAACTGTATCGGCGTAGTCGATCACAATCAGTTTGACAAAAGGCAAGGGGTTGGAGCTGCGATGTATTGCGAACACAATGCGTGGAATAATGGGACGTATGGCGACCTATCATGGACATCCCCGACTAACTTTGGAGGTTCCAATTTCATGTTTGTTGAGGACAACGTATTCAATCCCACGCCTAACGGGTTACCAAACAATCTAGACATCGGTTACGGCGGATCGCGTATCGTGATTCGCCACAACGTTTTTAATGGCAACTCAAAGGTTGTAACTCATGGGACAGACACCTCTAAACGCCGCAGAGGGGTCAGGGCGATGGAAATATACCGCAACATCTATCACGGAGTGGATGGGGGCAACTCCATTGGAGACCTGCGAAGCGGAATACTTCTCTTTCATGATAACCAGATCGACGGTTATAACACTCACGAACTCGCTTACGACTTGAAAATCTACCGGATGTTTGCGCAAAGCTGGTTACGCTGGGGAATCGCGGACGGCACAAATGCTTTTGACGTGAATACACCAGGCGGCCCTTTCTATTTAGGAACAGCGGCGACAAATAGCGTCGATCAAACTGTGCGGCTTGGTCCGGATCCCGGGTGGACAAGTAACCGATGGCTATACTATTCGCTGAAGCGAGCCACGGACTTAGGCGCCACTGGCACAAAGAATGCATCCCGAATTTCAGGCAACACACACAATATCATAACTTGGCAGCCAGTAGCCGATCCAACCCAAGGTAGGACAATGAAGATTAGTGCTGGCGATTCGGTGCAGATTTGGAAAGTTAAACACGCTTTAGACCAGCCTGGTAGATGCCGTGGCTCACAAATCACAGCTTATCTGCCGGTGCCGCCCGCTGGCTGGCCACCAAACGATCAGGTCACCGAGCCGTGCTACTCGTGGAATAACACGCAGAACGTTACGCAGCGCGTGAACTTCGCGGCTATGAATCCAATACGACAAGGCGAACACTACTTTAACGACACGCAGATGCCTGGATATACGGAATACACTTATCCGCATCCTCTGACTTTCAGATGAAACTCATCATTTGCTGTGCACACCGCAATTACAAATCCTATCAGGCCGTGATCCGGGTTTATGACGCAGCGGGCAATGTGATCGAAACGCACAAGCAGACGAGAGAGTTCAAAGAGCGCTAGTGCGAGTTGCGTTCGGGCGGGCTTGGAGCTCAACTGGCCCCGTTTGGTTTGTGCCTCGAAAAGCTTTACTGATTGTTCTCGGCCACTTGCGGTGCAGGTCTGCTCATTTCAAGCCGCGCATTCACTTTCTGGATTTGCGCTGCCTGCTCTTCGAGACGTGCAGTGAGCTGCGCAATCGTTGCGCCGAAGTCCTTCTTTAGCTGCGTGATCGTCACGTCCTGTTGCTCTACTTTGCAATACTCTTTAAGGAACTCGTTGAGCAACATCGCGTCGCTAGCGGCGCCTTTATCACCGTAGATTTTAGGTAGTGGCAGTGTCAAGGCCTATAGCGATTCCAACTCCGACGCGGACGATAACTGCAAAGCAATGACGTTCGTCAACACGTAAGCCGATGGCATCTGTTGGTTGAAGGGCGCACTCCCTCCCAGAGCCCGAATCCGCAAAATGACCTCCGCCATCAAGTTTTATCCAAAGTAATGACTCAGACGCCATTCGGATACAGAGGCCGTCGATTTGGAAGAGCCGCCTGCTCATGCGACTCGCACACTTATTGACTTATCAGATTTAATTTTAGTCGAGAGCTGGTTGTGGCCTAAACCGTCCGATAGTGAGGATTGTTGTTCGGCATATGTCATGCGCTGCGGGAAAAGATCTGCAGCCAGAGCGATTTGAACAAAGCCATGCGCAGGACGTCCTGGTGTTTGTCGCCGACGGTGATGTCGTCAAGGAAAACTCCTTCCAGCTCGAAACCAAACCGGCTATTGAGATTGATAT
>WNGC01004464.1_pt1 | contig 10744 bp, 8 predicted proteins | sample 5400051 | NCBI WGS metagenome assembly WNGC01 (sample SAMN13153368, study PRJNA577476) | soil metagenome | isolation source: 20 cm soil or saprolite under grassland replicate 2 | place: USA:California | collected 2016-06-15 | reverse complement strand
AGCACGTTCCTCGACACGGCGGACATGTACGGGCCGTTCACCAATGAGCAGCTCGTGGGCCGCGCCATCGCGGGCCGGCGCGCGCAGGTGATCCTGGCGACGAAGTTCGGGAACGTGCGCGGTCCCGACGGCAGCTTCCGCGGGGTGAACGGCCGGCCGGAGTACGTCCGCGCCGCCTGTGACGCGTCGCTCAAGCGCCTCGGCGTGGACACGATCGATCTGTACTACCAGCACCGAGTCGACCGCACCGTGCCGATCGAAGAGACGGTGGGCGCCATGGCCGGGCTGGTGCGGGAGGGGAAGGTGCGGTACCTCGGGCTCTCCGAGGCGTCGCCCGCGACCCTGCGGCGGGCCCACCAGGTGCACCCGATCAGCGCGCTGCAGACCGAGTATTCGCTGTGGAGTCGCGATCCCGAAGCGGACATCCTGCCGGCGTGCCGGGAGCTGGGAGTCGGCTTCGTGGCCTACAGCCCGCTCGGGCGGGGCTTTCTCACGGGCCGGTTTCGCAGAGTGGAAGACCTGCCGGCGGACGATTGGCGGCGCGACAATCCGCGCTTTCAGGGAGAGAATTTCCAGCGCAACCTGGAGCTGGTGCGGAGGATCGAGGAGATGGCGCGAACGAAGGCCTGTACGCCGGCGCAGCTGGCGCTCGCCTGGCTGCTCAACCGGGGGAACGACATCGTGCCGATCCCCGGAACGAAGCAGCGCGCCCGGCTGGAGGAGAACGTGCGGGCGCTCGAGATCCGGCTCACGTCCGAGGAGCTGAAGCGCATCGACGCGGTCGCGCCGTTCGGCGCGGCGGCGGGAAACCGCTACCCCGACGCGGGGATGCGGGCGGTGAACATCTAGGGGCTGACCTTCGAGACCTCCTGGCCGAGCAGATAGCGCTGGGTGAAGAGGATGGTCGCGTAGAACTGGAAGTCCTGGTTGCTCTTCTTCCGGAACCCGTGTCCCTCGTCCTTCCCCAGCAGATACCAGACCGGCACGGCTCGCTGCTTCAGAGCGGCGACCATCTGGTCGGCTTCGCTGTGCGGCACGCGTGGATCGTTCAGGCCCGCGACGATGAACAGCGGCTTGGTGATCTTGTCCACATTGTTGAGCGGTGCGGTGCGCTCCATCCACGCCCGCTGGGTGGAGTCGCGCTCGTCGCCGTATTCGACGCGCCGGAGATCTTGACGGTATCCGGATGTGTTCTTGAGAAAGGTGGCGAGGTTCGAGATGCCGACTACGTCCACCGCACAGCAGATCCGGTCGTTGTAGAGCGTCGCGCTCACCAGCGTCATGTGGCCGCCGTAGCTCCCGCCGGTCACGAGCACGTGGTCCGCGTCGAGATCGGGGCGCGTGCGGATCCAGTCGAGCAGGGCGCCGATGTCCCGGTAGGCGCCCTCCCGCAACGTTCCGTTGTCGAGCTTCGCGAAGGTCTTGCCGTGGCCCGTCGAGCCCCGGACGTTGGGGAAGATCAGCGCGACGCCGAGCTCGTTCACGTAGTAGTTGTTGCGGCCCAGGAACCCGGGACGTGACTGGCCTTCCGGGCCGCCGTGGATGTTGATGATGACGGCCCGCCGGCCCGGAAAACGAGCCGGCGGCGTATACAGGAAGCCGGAGATCGAGCGGCCGTCGCCGGTCGGCCAGTGGATCAGCTCGGGCTCGGCGAAGTCTGCCGGATTGAGGCCACCGGTCTCGCTTTCGGTCCAGCGCTCCAGCCGCCCCGTCAGCACGTCGAGCGAATAGGCGTCTTCGACCGATCGGGCCGAGCTGAACGAGAAGCCGAGCTCGGTGCCGGTGCGGCGCCAGGTGACGTTCCCGATCAGCCCCGCCGGCAGTTTCGGGAGGCGTCGCTCCACGCCCGTCGCGGCGCTCAGCACGTGCAGCGCGCCGACGCCGTCCTCGTTGGTCACGACGGCGATCCAGCGCCCGTCGGGGGACAGCGCGAACTCGTCCACGTCCCAGGGGAGTCGGTCGCTCAGGAAGCGGTAGCGCTTGCCGAGCAGCTCGAGATACGCGAGTCGCCGCACCTCCGAGCCCTGGTCGGTCGTGAGATAAATCCCTTTGCCGTCGCGGCTGAACTGCGCACCGCCTCCGCCGTAGGCCACCGTGTCGGTGCCCGGCGTCGTGAGCAGCGTCTTCACGCCGGTCGCCAGGTCCGCCAACCAGAGGTCGCTCTCGTTCACCGAGATCGCCTGGTGCAGCAGGATGGTGCGATCGTCCGGTGACCAGTCGAGCGGCGCGAACCCGCCGCCCGTGAGCTCGACCACCAGGCGGTCGGTGCGCGGATCGGCCGGGTCCATCACCCAGAGGTCCAGGTCCCGGCCGTTGCGCCGCGTGGACATGTAGGCGTAGCGGTCGCCCTTGTGCGACCACACCCCGCCCACGTTGCGAGACTTGCCATCGGTCAGGAGCGTGAGGTCCCCCGTGGCGACGTCGTAGCGGTACTTCTGGAAGAACTCGCCGCCGCCGACGTCCTTGCTGAGCACGATGTAGCGGCCGTCGCCGGGCTGATACGACGCCCCGGAAACCGGGTCCGCAAAGAAGGTGAGCTGGGTACGCGCCCCCCCCGGGAGCCGGACCCGGTGCAGCTCAAGCGCATCGCCGAAACGCGTGCCGATGAGCATCTCGCGGCGCGTGGGATGCCAGTCCCAGAACGCCGCCGAGCGGAACTCGCTGTAGCGGCGTGCGGCTTCCGCGATGGAGGCCGGAACGGGCGGGACGCCGTCGGTCACGAGATTGTCACCGGGCGGGATGGCGCCGGTTTGGGCGGACAACGGGGGGGGGCCGCCGCCCACGAGCGGCGCGACGAGCAACAGGCGCAGGAGCTTGGTGATCATGGGCGTAAGCTAGCGTCCGCGGAGGACAGGGCCAGTCCGGCTCGCAGACCGAGCGCCGCCGTCGTAGCTTTCCGCGGAGTCGCAACGCCTGGAGTGAGGGTGACGGCCTACCGCTATCCCGACGGCCACGTCTTCTACCGCAAGCTGGGGCGCGCCTTCCCGCGCATCGTGCGGGGCGAGGGGTGCTGGCTCATCGACGAGGACGGCAAACGCTACCTCGACGCGGTCGGGGGGGCGTATGTCGCGAACCTCGGCCACTCGAACCCCGAGATCGCGGGCGCGATGGCCCAGCAGGCGCGCCAGTTCGGCTACCTCTCGGGGACGGCGTTCACCCATGGCCCGGTCGAGGAGCTGGCGCAGGAGCTCGCCGCCACCCTGCCCGGCGACCTCGACAAGCTGTACTTCCTGTCGAGCGGGTCCGAGGCTGTGGAAGCGGCGCTGAAGCTGGCGCGCCAGTACTGGGTGGAGCGGGGGAGACCCGAGAAGCACGAAATCATCGCGCTCGCGCCCGCCTATCATGGGAACACCCTGCTCGCGCTTTCCGCCTCGGCGCGCGAGCACTACCGGACGCCGTTCCGCGAGTGGCTGGTGGACGTGCATCGTCTCCCCGCGCCTTATCCGTACCGCTGTCCCTGCGGGGGACGGGATGCGGATTGTCCGGCGTGCAGCGGTGCCGTGCTGGAACAGGCGATCGCGCGGATCGGGGCGAGCCGGGTGGCGGCATTCATCGCCGAGCCGGTGGGCGGCTCGTCGACCGGCGGATCCACCCCCCGCCCCGAGTACTTCCGGCGGGTGCGGGAGATCTGCGACCGCTACCAGGTGCTGTTCATCGCCGACGAGATCCTGTGCGGCGCGGGGCGCACGGGGACGTGGTGGGCGATCGAGCCGTACGGCGCGGTGCCGGACATCATGACGCTGGGCAAGGGGATCTCGGGCGGGTACGCGGCGCTGTCGGCCGTGGCGGCGCCCGAGCGGATCATCGATGTGATCGCCGACGGCACCGGAAGCTTCCTGCACGCGCAAACGTTCTCGCACCACCCGGTGGCGTGCGCCGCCGGACTCGCCGCCGTCCGCTACCTGAAGCGGCACAACCTGGTAGAGCGGTGCGGCGCGCTGGGCGCCGTGCTGCACGAGCGGCTGGCGGCGTTGCGGGCGCTGCCGCACGTGGGTGACGTGCGCGGGCGCGGGCTGCTCGCCGGGATCGAGTTCGTGGAGGACAAGGCGACGCGCGCGCCGTTGCCACGCGCCGCGCATTTCGCCGAGGCGTTCACCGAGGCCGCGCAGCAGGCGGGGCTGGTAGTGTGGCCCAACGTGGGGCACGCCGACGGGATGAACGGCGACCTCGTGATGGTCGCACCGCCGTTCATCGTGACCGAGCAGGAGATCGACGAGATCGTGCGCCGATTTACGGAGGCACTGGAGGCGACCGGGCGACCGGTGATGGAGCAGCGCCGCACGGTGATCGAGGCGTGAAGGACTATCCGCGTATCGTGGTCGCGCCTCCCGGGCCGAAGGCGCGGGAGATCGTCGCGCGGCAGGATCGCTGGGCGTCCACGTCGTACCCCAAGGAGTATCCCCTCGTCATCGCGCGGGGCGCGGGGGCCATGGTCGAGGACGTGGACGGGAACCGCTACCTCGACTTCATGGCCGGCATCGCGGTCGCATCGACCGGTTACGGCCACCCCAAGGTCATCCGGGCGATTCAGGACGCGGCCGCGCAGTTCCTGCATATCTGCGGCAGCGACTTCTACTTCGAGGGTTTCGCGGCCCTGTGCGAGCGGCTCGCCAAGCTGGCGCCGGGACCGAGCAAGAAGCGGGTGTTCCTGTCGAACTCCGGGACCGAGGCCGTCGAGGGCGCGATCAAACTGGCGCGCCATTCGACCGGGCGCCCGGCGGTGATCGCCTTCCTGGGCGCGTTCCACGGCCGCACGTACGGGGGGTTGAGCCTCACCGCCAGCAAGGTGATCCACCGCGCCGGCTTCGCCCCGTTCCTGCCCGAGGTGCACCACGTGCCGTACGGCTACCGGTATCGCTGCGATTACTGTCGCGGGGAGCCGGCGTGTACGATGCGCTGCGTGACCGCCATCGAGGACGACCTGTTCGCGAAGAAGGTCGACCCGCAGAGCGTCGCGGCGATCTTCGTGGAGCCGATTCAGGGGGAGGGGGGCTACGTGGTTCCGCCGCCGGGCTATCTGACGGCGCTGCGGGAGTTGTGCGACCGGCACGGCATCCTGCTGGTGTGCGACGAGGTACAGAGCGGGATCGGGCGCACCGGGAAGATGTTCGCCTGCGAGCACGAGGGGATCGAGCCCGACATCCTGCTCTCGGCCAAGGGCCTGGGCAGCGGGATGCCGATCGGGGCGATCATCGCGAAGGAGTCGATCATGAAGTGGCGACCCGGCGCGCACGGTTCGACGTTCGGCGGCAACCCGGTGTGCTGCGCCGCCGCGCTCGCGACGCTCGACGTGGTGGAGCACGAGCTGCTGGCCAAGGTCCCGAAGCTGGGCGAGCGGCTGCTGGCGGGGGCGCGCCGGCTCGAAGCAAAATACGCCGCGATCGGCGAGGTGCGGGGGCGCGGGTTGATGGTCGGCGTGGAGTTCGTGAAGGACCGCACGACGCGCGAGCCGGCGCCCGAGATCCCGCACGACCTGACGGAGCGCGCGTTTCGCAAAGGGCTGCTGCTGCTTGGGGCGGGGAAGAGCACGCTGCGGCTCGCGCCGCCGCTCGTGGTGGACGAGCAAGACGTGGACGCGGCGCTGGCGATCATCGATCAGTGCCTGGCCGAGATGATCGATTGAGCAAGGTGACGTCGCTGCGCGACGCCGTCGCCCGGTTCGTGCACGACGGCGACACGGTCGTCATCGAAGGGTTCACCCATCTCATCTGCTTCGCCGCGGGCCACGAGATCATCCGCCAGGGCCGGCGCGACCTCACGCTGTGCCGCCTGACACCCGATCTGATCTATGACCAGATGATCGCCGCAGGGTGTGCGCGCAAGCTGGTCTTCTCGTGGGCCGGGAACCCGGGCGCGGGCTCGCTACACGCGTTCCGGCGCGCCGTCGAGGGGAAGGGCGCGCCGCCGCTCGAGATCGAGGAGTACTCGCACTTCGGCATGGTGGCGCGCTTCGCGGCGGGCGCCGCCCGGCTGCCCTTCTGGCCGCTGCGCAACTACATGGGGACCGACCTGCCGCGCGTGAATCCGCGCATCAGACACGTGACCTGTCCCTACACCGGCGAGACGCTCGCCACCGTTCCGGCGCTGAACCCCGACGTGAGCATCATCCACGCGCAGCGCGCCGACGCCCAGGGGAACACGCAGATCTGGGGCCTCGTCGGCGTGCAAAAGGAGGCGGCCTTCGCGTCGGCGCACGTGATCGTGGTGGTCGAGGAGCTGGTGGACGAAGCGGTGATCCGTGCCGATCCCAACCGCACGGTCATCCCCGCCATGATCGTGGATGCGGTCGTGGTGGAGCCGTGGGGCGCGCACCCGTCGTACGCGCAAGGGTACTACGACCGCGACAACGAGTTCTACGTGGCGTGGGAAGCGATCTCGCGTGATCAGGGCGCGCTGGAGCGCTACCTCGACGACTGCGTGCGCGGCGTGGCCGATCGGGCGGCGTATCTCGAGAAACGTCCAGAGCTGGCCGCCAGGCTCAAGGCGAAAGCCCGATACTGTGCCGGGGTGAATTACGGGTTCTGACGGCGCGTACACGCCCGACGAGATGATGGCGAGCGTCGCGGCACGCGAGCTGGTCGACGGGGAGGTCGTATTCGTGGGGATCGGCCTCCCCAACCTGGCGTGCAATCTGGCGCGCGCCACCCATGCGCCGCACCTCGTGCTGGTGTACGAATCGGGCGCGGTTGGCGCGGCGCCGGTCCGCGTGCCGGTCTCGATCGGCGACCCGGCGCTCGTGACGGGCTCCCTCATGGTGTGCGGCATGGCGGACGTGTTCCAGCTCATCCTGCAGAACGGCCGGATCGCCGTCGGCTTCCTGGGCGGCGCGCAGGTCGACCGCTACGGGAACATCAACACGACGGTGATCGGCCCCTACGAACGGCCGGCGGTCCGGCTGCCGGGCAGCGGGGGGGCGGCGGAAATCGCGATTCACGCGCGGCGCACGCTCGTGGTCGCGAAGTTGTCGCCGCGCGCGTTTCCCGAGCGCGTCGACTTCATCACGAGCCCCGGCCACGGCGGCGCCGGGGAGGGCGGCGCTTCCCGCCGGCGGCTCCGCATGCCGGGCGCGGGGCCGGTCAAGGTGATCACGGACAAGGCGGTGCTCGAGGTGGACGAGGCGACCGGGGAGCTCGTGCTGGCTGCGCTCTACCCCGGTGTGGAGGCGTCCGACGTGCAGGCCGGCGTGGGATGGCCGCTCGCGTGCCGCCCCCGACTGGCACGCATCGTGCCGCCCGCCGCCACGGAGCTGCGACTGCTGCGGGACGTGCTCGACCCCGCGCGGTTGTACCTCAAAGGATGAGGCGCGCCGCCGCGGTGGCGGTCCTGCTCGTCGTCGGCGCCGGGGGCCGGGGCGTGGCCGCGCAGGGCGACGTCGACTCCCTCGCCGCGCGGGTGCACCGGCTCGCCGACGCCTACGTCGCGGGTTACTTCGAGCGCCATCCGGACGAGGGCACGCTCGACGGTGTGGCCGGAGCGCGGCACGACCGACTCCCCGACAACTCGCCGATTACGCGCGGGCGCTGGCAGGCGCGCGAGGACCGCTGGCTGACGGAGCTGCGACGCATCGATCCTGCCCCGCTCGCCGGACGGCCCGAATGGACGGCGTACGGCGTGATGCGCGCGTCGCTCGAGGGCGCGGTGGCGATCCGGCCGTGCCACTACGAGTTGTGGAACGTGAGTCACGTGAACACGGGGTGGCTGCCGATCGTCACCTCGCTCGCGGCGGTGCAGCCCGTCGGCACCGACGAGTCGCGCGCGCAAGCCCTCGCCCGCTGGCAGGCGATTCCCCTCTACATCGCGAGCGAGATGGCGAATCAGCGCGAGGGGCTGCGGCTGGGCTATTCGGCGCCACAGAGCAACGTGCGGATCGTGATCAAGCAGCTGGACCAGCTGCTGGACCAGCGGCTCGATCGCTCGCCGCTGTACGAGCCGGCGCTGCGCGACTCCACGCCGGCGTTTCGCGACGAGCTGCGCCGCTTCATCGAGAACGCCATCCTCCCGACGATACGCCAGTATCGGCAATTTCTCGACAAGGAGTACCTGCCGCGCGCGCGCAAGGTGATCGGCGTCTCGGCCAATCCCAACGGCGCGGCGTGCTACAAGGGGGCGATTCTCGCGACGACGGGGCTCACGTTGTCGCCCGACTCGATCCACCGGCTCGGTCGCGCGACGGTCTCCGAGCTGGAAGGGGAGATGCGCGGCATCACCGAGCGGAGCTTCGGGTCGCGGGATTCCGCACGCGGGAGGCGATGCTGGCGTACGCGCAGGCGGCGCTGGAGCGCGCCGCGACCGCCATGCCGCGCTGGTTCGGCCTCCTGCCGCGGGCCGGCATCGTCATCCGCTCCTATCCGGCGTTCCGCGAGCGGGAGAGCGTCGGCGAATGGGACCCGCCGGCCGAGGACGGCAGCCGGCCCGCCGTCTTCTACCTGAGCACCTACGACCCGAAGCACAAGTCCCGGGCCGACGTCGAGGCGCTCACGTTTCACGAGACCATCCCAGGACACCACCTCCAGGGGTCGATCGCGCTGGAGCGGGGTGCGGCGATTCCGGCGATCGCGCGGTACTTCTGGTCGCCGGGGTTCGGCGAGGGGTGGGCCGAGTACGCCGAGCGGTTCGCGGACGAAATGGGGGTCTACTCGTCGGACACCGCCCGCCTCGGCGCGCTCGCCGACCTCACCCTCTCCGCGGCGTTGCTCGTCGTCGATACGGGGATCAACGCATTCGGCTGGACGCGTGACGACGGGATCCAGTTTCTCGAGGCGCACACCCGCGTGCCGCAGATTCGCGCCGAAGTGCCGGTGGACCGCTATCCGGTGTGGCCGGCGCAGGGCCTGTCGTATGCCCTGGGTCGCCTCGAGATCCGGCGATTGCGCGCGCTGGCGGAGCAGACCTTGGGCGCGAAATTCGACATCAAGACGTTTCACGACCGGGTGCTCGAGGACGGCGCGGTGCCGCTGCCGCTGTTGCGCGACAAGATCGAGCGCTGGCTCGCTGCGCCGCGTTAGCGGGAGCCATGGACATCCCCCGCGCCTTCAATGCCGCCACCTGGTTCGTCGACCGCCACGTCGCCGAAGGCCGCGCCAGCCGGCTCGCCGTCCGGTACGGCGGCAGGGACATCACCTACGGCGACGTCCGGGCCGGCGCCAACCGTTGCGGCAACGCGCTGCGACGGCTCGGCGTCGGGATGGAGCAGCGGGTGGTGCTGCTGCTGCCCGACGGCCCCGAGTTCGTGTACGCGTTCTGGGGCGCGCTGAAGATCGGCGCCGTGCCGATTCCCACGAACACGCTGCTCAAGCCGCGCGACTACGAATACATCCTGAACGACAGTCGCGCCCAGGTCGCCATCGCGGGCGAGGAGCTCGCGCCGGCGATCGAAGCGGTCCGGCCGCGCCTCCCGTGCTTGCGCCACCTGGTCGTGGCGGGCCGTGCCGGGCCGGGACAGATGGGGTTGAGCGAGCTCGTCACCGCGGAGTCGGGCGAGCTCGACCCGGCGGCCACCACCAAGGATGACGTGGCCTTCTGGCTGTACACGTCCGGCACGACGGGCACGCCCAAAGCCGCCGTGCACCTGCACCACGACATGGTGGTGTGCTGCGAGGCGTTCGGGCGGCACGTGCTGGAGATCGGCCCGGAGGACCGCTGCTTCTCCGTGGCCCGGCTGTTCTTCGCCTACGGGCTCGGCAACGCATTGTACTTCCCGTTCCACGTGGGCGCCGCGACGGTGCTCGACTCCCGTCGCCCCGAGCCGGTGAAGGTGTTCGAGATCCTCACGCGGGAGCGGCCGACGTTGTTCTTCGCGGTGCCGACCGCCTTCGCCGCGATGCTCCAGGTCGTGGACGCCGAACGCCTGTACGATCTGCGGTCAGTGCGCCTCTGCCTCTCCGCCGGCGAGCCGCTGCCGAAGCCGATCTACGAGCGGTGGCGCGAGCGGTTCGGGCTCGAGATCCTCGACGGGATCGGGTCGACCGAGATGTGCCATACGTTCATCGCAAACCGGCGCGGCACGGTGTGCCCCGGCTCGAGCGGTACGCTGGTGCCCGGGTACGAGGCGATGGTCGTGGACGACGCCGGCCGCGCGGTCCCACCGGGCGAGATCGGCAACCTGCTCGTCAAGGGCGACAGTGCGTGCGCCGGCTACTGGAACCAGCACGAGCGCTCGCAGCAGACGCCGCTCCGACGACATGATCAAGGCGGGCGGGATGTGGGTATCGCCGGCCGAGGTCGAGAGCGCGCTGGCGGAACACCCGGCGGTGGTGGAGGCGGGCGTGGTAGGCGCCGCGGATGCGGACGACCTGGTGAAACCGCTCGCGTTCGTCGTGCTGGCTGCGGGCCACGTGGCGTCGCCGGCCTTGGAGGAGGAATTGCAGGCGTTTGTCAAGCAACGGCTGGCCGCGTACAAATACCCGCGGTGGATCGTATTCGTTCAGGAGCTCCCCAAGACGGCGACGGGAAAGATCCAACGGTTTAGGCTACGGGAAATAGGTGCACAGACGAACAGGAAGGGCAACGGCTAGACGCACAGACGCGCCGCGGTGAACAGGTGTCAGAGAGCCGGAGGTCTTTCTCCTGTTCTCCATTCGCTGCTCACCGCTGCGCGTCTGTGCGTCTAGCCGTTGCCTTTCCTGTCCGTCTGCTCCGTCTGTTTCCTGTTCACGACAGCAGGAGGAGCGACACGTCGTACAACGCGTGCGTCCACGCGGTGATCCCGAACCCGCGCAGCAGGTACAGCGCGGAGAAGAACAGC
>WNGC01013074.1_pt1 | contig 10746 bp, 9 predicted proteins | sample 5400051 | NCBI WGS metagenome assembly WNGC01 (sample SAMN13153368, study PRJNA577476) | soil metagenome | isolation source: 20 cm soil or saprolite under grassland replicate 2 | place: USA:California | collected 2016-06-15 | reverse complement strand
TGTTCCTCCTTCGAAACAGATTTTAAAACCCTTACACTAGCCGTTCACCCTCACCCCGCTCTCCCCTTCGCTCAGGACATGCTTTACGCCTTTGCGCGAAATCCGAACCTCTACTCGGGGAGTCCATTGAGGAGGTACATGGCCTGAATCGCCTCGCTCGGCTCGCCGAAAGCGCCGAACCACCGCTCGTAAATGGGCCCAATGGTGCCTGAGCGGTAGAGCCCGGCTAGCGCTCGATTTACCGCGAGCCGGAATGCGCCGTCATTGCGGCGAACCATGAACCCATAGGGCTCATAGGAAAAGAGGATGTTCATCAAGGCGAAACGTGCCGGATCCTTTGACGTTACCGCGAGGCCGATCAGGATTCCGCGGTCCGAGGCGAAAGCTTCGGCTAGCCCTTTGTCGAGCGCCGCCAGGCCCTCCACATGGTCCTTAACGCGGACCATTTCAACGAGAGTGAATTCTTGCTTCAGAAATTCCGTGAGAGCTTTTTCGGTGGTCGTCCCAGGGATAACCGCAATGCGTTTGCTGGCCAGATCGGCGACGGTGCGCAAACCGGCGTCTGACTTCGTCAGCAAACTTCCGCCGTCCACGAAGGTCATCAGACTGAAATCTACGCGCTCTTGACGAGACAGACTCGCAGTGGTCGTGCTGCACTCGATATCCACTTTGCCTTGTGCCACCATGTCAATCCGGCTCTCGGGCGTAACCGGCACCCAGTTGAGCTTGAGATTGACTCCGAGCTGTTTTTGAACGGCGCTCGCGACATGCGTGCAGAGATCGATGGAATAGCCCACCGGGCGTTTGTCCGGCCCCGGAAAAGAAAACGGCGGCGCAGACTGAAGATAACCAAGAACGAAGGTACCAGAGGTCTTGATCTTCTTGAGCGTTCCGTCCAGGTCCTGGCCCAGGACCGGGCCCGCTAAGAATACCGTCGCTAGCAACGCGCTGAAAACTAACTTCACATTCGTCATAGTATTTCTCCTTGAAAGTGAAACTCGAAGCACCTCACCAGGTTACTCGCCGATTCGCGGCTGCTCGAAGACCCTCCATGGCTGAGACGACTCCTTCGCCATCACTAAAAATCGCCGAACCAGCGACCAGAACATTAGCTCCTGCATCGACTACGAGCGGCGCAGTCGTCGCGTCGATACCGCCATCAACCTCCAGATCGCAGCCGCGCTTGATCTCATCGATTAGCTGGCGGACGCGCCGGATCTTGGGCAGGGTCGTGTGAATGAAATGCTGGTGTCCGAACCCCGGGTTAACCGTCATGACCAGAACTTGATCCACGTCTCGAAGAATTTCCTCGAGCACCGACGCAGGTGTTGCCGGATTGATGACGATACCGACGCGTTTGCCGAGAGCCTTCACACGCTGCACGGTGCGATGCAAATTGTTGTTGCCTTCCCAATGGACGAGCAGCGAATCGGAGCCGGCCTCGACAAACTCTTCAAGAAAAAGGTCCGGGTCGGAAATCATCAGGTGCGTCTCCAGAGGCAGGCGGGTTACCGGCCGCAACGACTGCACGATCACCGCGCCCATCGAAATGTTGGGCACGAAGTGCCCATCCATGACATCCACATGGATCCGATCGGCCCCAGCCTTTTCTGCCTCCGCTACCTGCTCACCCAAGCGGGCAAAGTCAGCGGCCAGGATTGACGGGGCCAGCTTTACTGCACCTTTGTCCATTTCCTAAGTCCCTCGTGGTTACTATCCTCGGACCATTAGTGTGGTCGGCGATTCCGTCATCGACTCCCCTCGTAGGCTGCGGTCATCGCCTGCTTAGTGTTGGACGCCTCAAAGATACTCTGAATAGATGCATCCAGCATGGCATTGAACTCGGCATCGGATTGCTGGGCCGACAGCCCGTCTACCAGCGCCCGCGAAAAGCTCGCCACGATGCCGTGATTCCTACGGAGCCGCTTGTTGGCTTCTTCCCGCGTATAACCGCCCGACAGCGCAACCACCTTCACGACATTGGGATGGCTGACGCAATTAGCATACAAGTCGTCTCGGTCCGGTAAGGTGATCTTGAGCATGACTAGCTGAGCCGCTCGCAGTTTGTTGAGCTTGTCGAGGATCGCCACTTTGAGCAACTCTTCGGCTTTGTCTTTTTCCGGGCAGCGAATATCCACTTCGGGCTCGATGATCGGCACGAGACCAGCGGTGATGATCTGCTGAGCTGCTTCGAACTGCTGGTTCACGATGTTCTTGATGCCGGCTGCGTTGGCTTGCTTGATGACCGAGCGCATCTTGGTTCCGAAGACGCCCTTCGCTTTGGCTTTGTCGAGCAGCGCAGCAAGCGCGGGCATGGGCTTCATCAACTGGACCCCGTCCTTCTCAGCTGCAAGGCCCTTGTCCACTTTCAGAAAAGGCACAACACGCTTCACGTTCCAAAGATAGTCGGCGCTAGGCCTCGCCTCGATGTCCCTGTCCATGGTGTTCTCGAACAGGATGGCGGCAAGAATCCGCTCGCCGGTGAAGCTGGGGCTGGTAATGATGCGCGTGCGCATCTGATGCACGATCGCAAACATCTCATCCTCGTTGGACCACGCACCTTCTTTGATTCCATAAAGACGCAGCGCGCTGGGCGTGCTGCCACCGCTTTGATCCAGCGCCGCAATGAAACCGGGATGTGTCTTCATTTTCTGCAATTGTTGTTCGTTCAAGCCGAGCGTTTTCATAACGCCTCCTTAAGTTTTCGATACCGACGAATCAGATTGTTGGTTGAACTATCATGGCCGAGAGTAGGCTCTCGCTCGCTCTCTAGTTCCGCGATGATGTGTTGAGCCAACACCTTGCCCAGCTCCACGCCCCACTGGTCGAACGAGTCGATGTTCCAGATGACGCCCTGGGTGAAGACCGAGTGCTCGTAAAGAGCAATGAGCTTGCCGAGCGTTTCCGGCGTGAGCCGTTCGGCGAGGAGCGTATTCGACGGGCGGTTGCCCTCGAAGACGCGGTGCGGCACGAGCCAATCCGGCGTGCCCTCAGCTTTGACCTGGTCGGGCGTCTTACCGAAGGCCAGGGCTTCGGTCTGAGCGAACACGTTTGCCAGGAGTATGTCGTGGTGCCGGCCAAGCGGGTTGAGCGTCCTGTTGAACGCGATGAAGTCGCATGGAATGAGTCTCGTTCCCTGATGAATCAATTGGTAGAACGAGTGCTGGCCATTTGTGCCTGGTTCGCCCCAATAGATCGGGCCGGTATCGTACGAGACTTTGTTACCGTCGAGCGTGACGTGTTTGCCGTTGCTTTCCATCGTCAACTGCTGCAAATAGGCTGGAAATCGTTTCAGGTACTGCTCGTACGGAAGAACCGCGACGGTCTGGGCACCGAAGAAATCGTTGTACCAAAGGGATAATAGGCCCATGAGCACCGGCAAGTTGCGCTCGAGGGGAGCGGTGCGAAAGTGCTCGTCCATCTGATGGAAACCGTCCAACATGGCGCGAAAGTTATCCGGGCCGATCGCCAGCATCGTCGAGAGGCCAATGGCCGAATCCATGGAGTAGCGCCCGCCAACCCAATCCCAAAAGCCGAACATGTTAGCGGTATCGATGCCGAACTTCGCCACTTCCGCCGCATTTGTCGACACTGCAACAAAGTGCTTGGCGACCGCCTTTTCGTCGCCCCCTAGAGCCGCAAGCAACCAGTCGCGAGCCGTGTGGGCGTTGGTCATCGTCTCCAGGGTCGTGAAGGTCTTCGAAGAGTCGATGAAGAGAGTCTCCGAAGGATCGAGATCCTGGACGGCTTCCGCGAAGTCGGTGCTGTCGACGTTGGAAACAAAGCGAAACGTCATAGCCCGCTCGCTGTAATGCTTCAGTGCTTCGTAGGCCATCACCGGCCCGAGATCGGAGCCGCCGATGCCGATGTTGATCACGTTCCGAATGCGTTTGCCGGTATGGCCTTTCCATGCGCCGCTCCGCACGCGGTTGGAGAAGTCTGCCATCTTGTCAAACACGGCGTGGACTTGCGGCACTACGTTCTCGCCATCAACAACGATGGATGCCCCTCCCGGCGCGCGCAGGGCCACGTGCAAGACCGCGCGGTTTTCCGTGATGTTGATTTTCTCGCCCCGGAACATGGCGTCGATGCGTTCGCGCAGTCCGGATTCATCCGCGAGCTGCAGGAGTAGCTTCAGAGTCTCGTCGGTGATGCGATTCTTCGAGTAATCCAGGTATAAACCGACCGCCTCGGCCGTCATGCGCTCGCCGCGTTTGGGATCATCCGCAAAAAGTTGGCGCAGATGCAGCTCACGGACACTTTGATGATGAGCGGCAAGGGCATTCCATGCCTGAGGTTGAGTGAGTTTTATTGTTGGGTTCATCTTTAAGTTCCTTTCATTCCGTTCTTAGTCGTGCATTGCTATCCCTGCGTTCTTCTTTCCTTAGTGCCGCAAAAAAAACTATTCACGTTCGTCGTGTCCCCCTACATTTGTTCCAGCGTCTTGCCTTTTGTCTCGTGCACAGCGGCCCACACGAAGGGCAGTGAGAGCACAGCGCCCATGGCGTAAAGCGCGTAAGCGCCCGCGAGACCGGCCGCGTTCAACAATGGCAGGAAAGTGACGGTAACGGCGAAGTTAGCGGCCCAGTTGGTGGCGCCTGAGACAGCGAGAGCCGCGCCGCGTAGCTGGTTGGGAAACATCTCGCCCAGCAGCACCCACATCACCGGCCCCCACGACACACCGAAGGCCACGATGTACAGGTTCGCCGCCGTCAGGCCCGCCTACCGAGCCGGCTAGCAGCAACGGTTTGCGGCCGGTGCGATCAATGCGCGCGATGGCCGGGATCGTGGCGAGGATGTTGACGAAGCCGGTTAGCAGGTTAATGCGCAGGGCCCATTGTTCCGTTGCCCCCGCTGCCTTCCACAGAACTTCACCGTAATAAAAAATGACGTTGATACCGACGAATTGCTGGAAGGCCGCCAGACCCATCCCCACCCACACCACCGGGGCAATACGCCTCGTGCCTGGGATCACTAGGTCCGACAGGCGCGGGCGCTGTTCGCCCTTAAGGCTTTGCTCGACCTGCCGCACCAGTCCTTTGGCGTCGCCACCGATGCGCGCGAAGATTCGGCGTGCTTGCTCGCTCTTGCCGCGGAAAATAAGAAAGCGCGGCGACTCAGGGATGAACAGGACGCCCAGCAGAAACGCGGCCGCCGGCACGGCCTCCATCCAGAACATCCAGCGCCAGGCCGGTGCCCCCAGCCAAAAGATCGCGCCGGCTCCGCCGGCGATCCTGGCGATAATGTCGTTGGACAGAAAGGCGCTGAACAGCCCCAGCACAATAGCCATTTGCTGTAGCGAGGCTAGTCGGCCGCGCATATGCGCAGGGGCCACCTCCGCGATGTACATTGGTGCCAGCACACTGGCGGCGCCGATGGCGAGACCGCCCACGATCCGCGAAGTGATGAAGAAGCCGGCCGATCCGGCGGCGCCAGTGGCAAATGCGCTGGCCAGAAACAAAACTGCATTCAGCAGCATCGTTGGGCGCCGACCATGAACGTCGGCGATGGTCCCCGCGACGAAGGCGCCGACAGCGCAGCCCAGCAGCACTGAAGCGACGGCGAAACCAGTGCCTGCCGCCCGGGTGCCGAAGGCGTTCGCCAAGGCGTCCACGGCGCCGTTGATCACGCCGCTGTCGAAACCGAAGAGAAAGCCGCCGATCGCGGCCACCGAGCTCAACACGATTACATAGGCAGAGCTAACCGGGACGGCTTCGAAGGTCGCAGGAGCGCCCGTAGGCGGAGGTACGCGCCCGGTCAGGTCAGCTTGGATACCTTTTATTGGTTCATTCATAGCAAAGTCTTTTTCCAACAAGGGCTCGGTACGCCTCGTTCAAAAGTTGACCCCAGTCTGGAAGCCGAGCACGACTGCGTTTGAAGTGCGGCCCGTACCTCCCGGCCGGATGATGTACTGCAGGTCGGGCTGGAGGAAGAACGCGTCCCCGAAAAACCGCAGGCGGTAAGTCGCCTCCAGCACCGTCTCAAACCGCTGCACCGACTGCCCAGCGCGCCGCTGAGAGTCTTGCAGGTCATTGCTGAAATAGCCGAAAACCACACCAAAGCCGCCCACGTCCGTCGGCCGCGACGGGAAAATGCCGCGGACGAGGACGCCGGCTGTAGAAAAGAAAGGCATCTGACTCACGGATTGGTCGGGAGAGACCATAAACGAGCCGGTGATGCCGAAACCACGGTTGCTGCCACGTTCGCCGAATTGAACCAGCACTTGGTCGAACAGGCCATAGACGCCCCAGTTCCCCCGACTGGTATGGGGGGAGACGGCCCGCGCGACGGTGTTGAAGTCGGTGAATCCGCTGTTTGTTGTCGCGAATGGAGGGGTCGCCGTTATACCAGCCGCCCATAACGTAAGTTCGCTCAGTCGGTCTCCCTTTGATAAGAGCGCCCCAAGTGGCGTTGGGATAGGCGGTCATGCCGGGGGAGTTGAAGAAAATGCCTACCGGATTGCCGTCAAAGCCGTTTTGCACGAACACGTAGTTGTACGGTGACACGAGGAAATCGTCTCCTGCGGCGATGCGGCCGGCGCGGAAGCTAACGCGGTCATCAAATAGCTGCTGGCGGTAGCCGACATCGACGACCCGGAACGTTGCGCCACAACAGACTTGCTGCACGTTGAAGGTGTTGCCGATGTATTTTTGCGAGAGGCTGGAGCCGAAGCGGTATGAAGTCGAGAGCTCGAGTGAGCCGCCCTTGGGCCCGTACAGCTTCTCCAAATCAAATTGCAGGTCAACGCCGAGGTTGTTGAACGCAGTGAAGCTTTGTCGCATGCCGCCGCTCGGATTCCCGAGGGCGTCAGTAACGAACGTCAAGGTCGGGGTGATGCCGTGATCCTCGAGCCAGCTGCGCATGCCGTACCAATCTCCGAGCAGGTGCTCGCTAGGCAGGCTCAGTTGGAAGGGCGTATCTGCTATGGGCCGGGTGCCTGCGGGCGCCTGGGAAGCGTCCTGGGCCCGGGCTAAAGCCGGCGAGCAAAGAAATACGACGATGACGATGGAAACGCGGGTCTGGGACTTTGTGCTCATGAGGATTTGCTCTAGATTTCCTTGTGGCTATCAAAACGAGCCTTTCCGGAAGTCGAAGCATTGCGCCGGCTCGTTTTCTGCCAGAGGCGAAATCCGCCCGCGAATGCATTGGCGTTGTTCCCCGCCCGACAACCTGGAGGTAGCTCTTTTAGTTTCTTGACGTTTCCTCCGCCCAAAACGACGTCCTCGGGTTCAAGAGCGGCAATCAGACGGGCTATCACGTCCGCGACATGCTGCCGCCATTTCTTTTTGCCCAGACGCTCGAATCCGCGGACCCCGACGTAGTCTTCGAAGGTGCGCCTCTTGTAAGGCAGATGGCCAAGCTCCATGGGTTCCACGATGCCGTCTACAATCATGGCGGAACCGAGGCCGGTGCCTAAACCCAGGAAGAGCATCTTTCCACGTTTGTAGCTCCCCAAAGCTTGCATAGCGGCGTCATTGACGACTTTGACGGGACACATAAACGCGGTTTCGAAGTCGAACCCGGCCCACCCGCGTCCAAGGTTATACGGTTCCGCAAGCGGCCGATTTCTAACGACCGGCCCAGGATAGCCGATTGATACCGCGTCATACTTCCAGTCCCCGGCAAGCTTCTTGACGCCCGCGACCATCTGTTTGGCAGTCAACGTGGGGCCGGATGCAAATTCTCGAGATTGTTTCTGTCCGGTGGCGAGGATCTTCACGTGGGTTCCGCCTACATCGACAACCAGCACATTCATGGAGCCCTCCTTGGGTTTAGCTCGCCTTCGCAAGGGTGGCGCTCTTGGAAGCGATTACACCCATGAGCTCGTTCCAGGAATTGACGAACGATTTGGCCCCTTCGTCCTGAAGCCTTGCAGCCAAGTCATAGACGTCGATACCGACCGTGGCGAATTGGTCCAATACCGCTTCGCAATCGCCGCCGTCGGCCGACATGATTTCACTGATCTCGCCGTGATCGGCGAGTGCTTTCAATGTTCCCTCGGGCATCGTGTTCACCGTGAAAGGCGCAGCGAGAGCTTTTATATAAAGAACATCCGAGGCCTTCGGATCCTTCGTTCCCGTGCTTGCCCACAACAAGCGCTGCGGACGAGCGCCCGCGTTATAGATGCGCTGCCACCGAGGTGAGCCGAGCAGGTCGCGGTACGCCCTGTAAGTACGCTTTGCGATACTGATGCCGAGCTGGTTGTTGAGCGTGGCGGGCAGCTTGCCGGTAACTGCGGCGTCCCAACGGCTGATGAAAACCGAAGCTACGGAACCGACTTCGGGTTTAAGCCCGGCATCGATGCGCCGCTCGATGCCGCGCAAGAAAGCCTCGGCGGCCGCGACGTAATGCTCGCGGGAAAACAAGAGCGTCACATTGACAGGGATGCCGGCGAAGATCGCCTCTTCGATCGCCGGCAGACCTTCTTTAGTACCTGGAATTTTGATTAACAGATTGGGACGCCCGGCCCGGGCGTGCAGACTCTTGGCTGCAGCGAGAGTGCTAGCCGTGTCGTGGGCCAGCAGGGGCGATACCTCCAATGACACCCAGCCGTCGACGCCGTCGGTCCGATCGTAGATGGGTCTGAACAGATCAGCGGCCCGCGTGAGATCCTCGAGCGCTAACTCGAAGAACAGCTCCTCGCCCGACTTACCCTCGCCGAGCTTTTTGCGGATGACGGCATCGTAGGCGCTGCTGTTTTTAATCGCATGGTCGAAGATCGTCGGATTCGAAGTCAGCCCCGTCACCGACAGCTCATCGATATAGCGCTTCAGTGTACCGCTATCGAGCAAGTCACGTGTAATGTTATCGAGCCAGAGACTCTGGCCCAGGTTGTGGAGCAGTTGAGTAGCTTTCATCTTGTCACCTCCGTAAAAATTGGAACCGATTGTTGGCCCGCGACTAGAGCGGACAGGTCGTAATCAAGCAGATCGCCGATGCGCTCTACCGTCAGGTCCGCGGGCGGGCATTCGGCGATAATCTTTCGGTCATGGGCATACTGGCCTTGCCGGGGAAATACCGTGGTCACACGCGACCTCCAGGCCTTCTTAACCGTGGTCAGGATACGCAGCTTGTCGTCCACCAGGACGTAGTGTTCCGCTGGGTAAAACCGCTCGACGTCATCCAGCGTCTCTTCTTTGTGAATGTAGATAAGCACGTGGCCGTCTACGGCTTCGAAGATGCCCGAGCGTTCGACCTTGCGTGGCTGGAACACCACGTCGCCGTCCGAGAGAATGACCGTCTGCCCCCACGAGCGGAACCGCTCAAGCACGTCGAGCGATCCGGGATAGAGACGATTGGCGAACGGGTAGTCCACCAGGAATGACGACATAGTGAGCAGGTGAGGATCTCGAGGGTGCTCGACGCGGTAGCGCTGCAGGGCGCCGAGATAATCGCGGTATCCCAGATCACTGAAGAGCTGCTCGAGAATCGCCCAATACCGGTCGCGGCAGGCCGCCCCGAACTCACGTTCAAGGTGGCGCTTGAGATCATTTTGAATGCGGTCGTTGTCGAGCAACGTGTTGTCGACGTCGACTAGAAAAACAATTGGGCTCGGGGTCATGACGCGGCCTCCGCCATTTCACTCGGACTACGAAGCCCCGTGCGGTTTGAGCTTCTTGTCAGCTCTCGTAGCGAATGAAAGTCTGCATCCGACAACAACTCTTCGGTACAGCGCCAGCTCCAGTTGCCTTCCGCACGACCGGGTACGTTCATTCGAGCCTCTGGCCCGAGATTGAGCAAGTCTTGCAGTGGCGCGACGGCGAGCGCAGCCGCCGACGACCACGCGAGGCGTATCAAATCCCGCGCGACCTGGCCGCTTTCACCTTCCGGCGACTTCAGATATCGCCACAAGTTTTGCCGCTGGTACGGCGGCAGCTCTTCATACCATCCGCGGCTCGTGGGATTATCATGCGTGCCGGTATATACGACTGTGTTAGGAACGTAGTTGTGAGGCAGATACGGGTTATCTGAATGGCCGTCGAAAGCAAACTGCAGCACCCGCGTCCCAGGCACGTGGAACTGGTCGCGGAGCGCAGAAACGTCCGGCGTGATCAAGCCGAGATCCTCAGCAATGAACGGTAGTACGCCCAACTCTCTCTGTATCGCGTTGAAAAAATCAGCGCCCGGACCTGGTACCCACTGGCCGGATTGGGCCGTACTTGCCCCGGCCGGTACATGCCAGGCGGCCGCGAAGCCACGGAAATGATCCAAACGAACCACATCCACGTGAGCCAGTAGCGCGCGGAAGCGATCGATGCACCAGCGATAGCCCGTCCAGCGCAGCACGTCCCAGTTATAGACGGGGTTGCCCCAGAGCTGTCCTTGGGAGCTGAAATAATCGGGGGGCACGCCAGCCGCGAAGCGGGGCCTGTGCTGTTCGTCGAGCAGGAACAGTTCCGGGTTGGCCCAAACGTCGCTTGAGTCAGGAGAAACAAAAAAGGGCAGGTCACCGATCAAGTGCACGCCCTTGGCGCGGGCATGTTTCTTGAGCCGTTCGCCCTGGCGGAACAACAGGAATTGAGCAAAGCAAACTTGATCGATTTGGTTCGCCAGATCGCGCCGAGCTTGGGCCAAAGCCGCCGGCACGCGCTTCACAAACTCCGCCGGCCACTCAAGGTAGTAGGCGCCGTTATATTTGGCTTTCAATACTCGAAACAGTGCGTAGTCTTTCAGCCAGTGCCCCTGGTCGTGGCAGAACTGTTCAAAGGCGGCCTGTAACTCCGGAGGCGCGCCGGTGCTGAAGTT
>WNGC01007887.1_pt1 | contig 10746 bp, 7 predicted proteins | sample 5400051 | NCBI WGS metagenome assembly WNGC01 (sample SAMN13153368, study PRJNA577476) | soil metagenome | isolation source: 20 cm soil or saprolite under grassland replicate 2 | place: USA:California | collected 2016-06-15 | reverse complement strand
TGCCGCGGGCCGTGGCAGGGGCGCGAGATCGTGGGGCTGAAGCTCAACTTCTCCAAGCGCTACATCACCCTCGCCCCCGTGGCCACCGTCATCGGTCTGGCGTTCCGCATGTTCGATCCCGAGCGGCTGCTGGGCGGCAAGACCGACATCGGCATCACCTGCGCGCTGATCCCGCGCGGCACGCCGGGAGTGAGCATCGGGCGGCGCCATTTCCCGCTCAACGTCCCGTTCCAGAACGGACCCATCCTCGGCCGCGACGTGTTCGTGCCGCTGGATTTCATCATCGGCGGCCCGCGCATGGCCGGCAGCGGCTGGCGCATGCTGGTGGAGCAGCTGTCGGTCGGGCGCTGCATCTCGCTGCCCTCCAATGCCACCGGCGGCGCGAAGGCGGGCGTATGGGCGACCGGCGCCTATGCCCGCATCCGCAACCAGTTCAACATGCCGGTGGGCAAGTTCGAAGGGGTCGAGGCGGTGATCGCGCGCATGGTGGGCCTGACCTACACCATGGACGCCGCGCGCTCGGTGACCGCCGGGGCGATCGATGGCGGCGAGAAGCCCTCGGTGCCCTCCGCGATGCTCAAGTACCACGTCACCGAGATGGGCCGCCAGGTGGCCAACGACGCCATGGACGTGCACGGCGGCAAGGGTATCTGCCTGGGTCCCAGGAACTATCTCGGCCGTGGCTACCAGGTGGTGCCGGTGGCGATCACCGTCGAGGGGGCCAACCTCCTCACGCGCAACCTCATCATCTTCGGCCAGGGGGCGGTGCGCTGCCATCCGTTCGTGCTGCGCGAGATGAGCGCGGCCCGCAATCCCGATCGCGCCGCCGGGATCGATGAGTTCGACCGCGCGCTGTTCGCGCACCTCGGCTTCAGCATTTCCAACGCCGTGCGCTCGCTCATCATGGCTCTGACCCACGCGCGCTTCACCGCCGCGCCGGTGCAGGATTCCACCGCGCGCTACTACCAGCACATCGTGCGCTTTTCCGCCTCGTTCGCCTTCGCGGTGGATGTGGCGATGCTGACGCTCGGCGGCTACCTGAAGAAGAAGGAAGGCCTGTCGGCGCGGCTCGGGGACGTGCTGTCGTGCATGTATCTGGCCTCCATGGTGCTCAAGCATCACGAGAACCAGGGCCGTCAGGAAGAGGACCTGGTCATAGTCGAGTGGGCGTGCCGCAACCTGCTGTACCACGCCCAGGAGCAGCTGCACGGTTTCCTGCGCAACTTCCCCAACCGGGCCCTCGCCGCGCTGATGCGCGCGCTGATCTTCCCGCGCGGTCGCGTGTACTCGGCCCCCGATGACCGCCTCGGGCGCAAGGTCGCGGGCCTGGTGACCAGTCCGACCGAGGCGCGCGAGCGGCTGTGCCAGTACATCTACTGGACGCTCGAGCCCGCCAACCCCCTGGGACTGCTGCAGGAAGCGCTGCTGCTCGCGGTGCAGCTCGAGCCGCTCGAGAAGCGCATCCGCGTCGAGGGCGTCAAGACCGGCAAGGTCACCGCGCTGGATCTGCCGGGACGCATCCAGCAGGCGCTCGCCGCCGGCATCGTCTCGGAAACCGAGGCCGCGGCGCTGCGCGATTACGACCGCAAGGTCATGGAACTGATTCACGTCGATGATTTCGAGCCGCAGGAGCTCGCCGCTCACAGTGTCCCGGCGTCGCAGTCCGCGGCGAGGTCCAGCGCCCACGTCGCTTGAGCCGTCTTTCCAAGGAGTCGTCTGTGAAGGAGATGCGCATGCGTACCTTGCTCATTGCCGCCCTGATTCTCGCCGCCCCGCTCGCCGCCGCTCAGGCGCCAGCGTCGCCGGCTCCCGCCGCCGCGCTGCCGCGCACCGCCTCGCCGCCGGGCGCCGAGGCCTACATCATCTCTCCCAGGGACGGCGCCACGGTGACGAGCCCGGTACGGGTGCAGTTCGGCCTGAAGGGCATGGGTGTCGCGCCCGCGGGGGTCAAGTTCGAGAACACCGGGCATCACCACCTGCTCATCGACACCGACGCCCCCGCGGATCCGGGCGCGCCGCTCCCGGCGACCGACAAGATCGTGCACTTCGGTAAAGGCCAGACCGAGGCGAGCGTGCCCTTGAGCCCCGGCAAGCACACCCTGCAGCTGCTGCTCGGCGACCAGAATCACGTGCCGCACAACCCGCCGGTGATCTCCGGCAAGATCACCATCACGGTCACGCGCTAGCGCGCCCGCGGAAGCGCCACGCAGCGCCGCCATGACGCGCGCCGTCCTGCACGTCGACATGGATGCGTTCTACGCCTCGGTCGAGCAGCACGATGACCCGCGGCTGCTCGGCAAGCCGCTCATCGTCGGCTGGGACGGCGGCCGCGGCGTGGTGGCGGCGGCCAGCTACGAGGTGCGCCGGTATGGCGTGCGCTCGGCGATGCCGGTGCGCACCGCGCTGCGGCTGTGCCCGCAGGCGGTGTGCGTGCGCCCGCGCATGCAGCGTTACCAGGAGGTGTCTGGGGTGGTGTTCGGGGTGTTTCACGAGGTCACCCCACTGGTGCAGGGGCTGTCGCTGGATGAGGCCTTTCTGGATGTCACGGCGAGCCAGGAGCTGCTCGGCGGCGCCGTCGACATCGCGCGGCGCATCAAGCGCCGTATTCGCGAGCTCACCGGACTGACCGCCTCGGTGGGGGTGGCGCCCAACAAGCTGGTGGCCAAGATCGCCTCCGATCTCATGAAGCCCGACGGCCTCACCGTGGTCACGGCCGAGCGCGTGCGCGCGGTGCTCGATCCGCTGTCGGTGCGCCGGCTTCCGGGCCTGGGGCGCAAGACCGGCGAGCGGGTCGAAGCGGCCGGGATCGGCACCTTCGGCGAGCTGCGCAGCGCCCCGGATGCGGTGCTGTGGCCCCTGTTCGGCCGCTACTCGGCCTGGATGCGCGAGCGCGCCTCCGGGATCGACGAGCGGGCGGTGCTGCCGGATGTCGAGGAGAAATCCCTCAGCGCCGAGGACACCTTCGAGCACGACCTCGGCGAGCCGCGCGCCCTGCAGGCACAGCTGGCGCGTCTTGCGGATGTGGCCGCCGCGCGGCTGCGCACGCGGCAGCTGGTGGCGGGCTGCATCGGGGTGAAGATCCGGCGCGAGGATTTCACCACCTTTACGCGCCAGCGCGCCGTGGCCCCGCCGACCTGCGAGCTGCGCGCCATCGCCGGCGTGGCGGCGGAGCTGCTCGGCCGCTGGCTCGCCGGCAACCCGGGTGCGAAACTTCGCCTGCTGGGCGTGGTCCTCACCGAGCTCACGCCCGCCTCGCAGCTGGGACTGTTCGAGACGGCGGGCCGCCCGGGGGGTCTCGATGCGGCGCTGGACGAGGCGCGGGCGCGCTTCGGTCCCCGGGCACTGCGCCGCGGCAGCACCATCGGGTAGCATCGACCCATGTACCTGACGTTCTTCGGCCTCAACGAAAAGCCCTTCGCGATCACGCCCGATCCGCGCTACCTGTACCTGAGCGAGCGGCACGCCGAAGCCCTGGCGCACCTGTTGTACGGCATCAACGAGGCGGGCGGCTTCGTGCAACTCACCGGTGAGGTCGGCACCGGCAAGACCACGATCGTGCGCTCGCTGCTGGCGCAGACCCCGAAGAACGCCGAAATCGCGCTCATCCTCAATCCCAGGATGACGGCGCCGGAGTTCCTGCTGACCATCTGCGAGGAGCTCGGCATCGGCGTGCCGGACGCCGCCTGCGGGAGCCTGAAGGATCTGGTCGACATCCTCAGCGACTACCTGCTGCGCGCCCACGCCAGGGGCAAGCGAGTCGTGCTGGTGGTGGACGAGGCGCAGAACCTGTCGCCGGACGTGCTCGAGCAGGTGCGCCTGCTCACCAACCTCGAAACCAACACGCAGAAGCTCCTGCAGATCATCCTCATCGGCCAGCCCGAGCTGCGCGAGCTGCTGTCGCGCAACGAGCTGCGCCAGCTGGCGCAGCGCATCACTGGCCGTTATCACCTCAATCCGCTGTCGCACGACGAGACCGTCGCCTACGTGCGCCACCGGCTGCGGGTCGCGGGCGCGACCAGCGACATCTTCGCACCCGCGGCGCTGAATGAAGCATTCCGGCTGTCGCACGGCGTGCCGCGCGTCATCAACGTCATCTGCGACCGCGCGCTCCTCGGCGCCTATTCGCTCGACCGGCACCGCGTGACCACGAACCTGGTGCGCGCCGCCGCCGCCGAGGTCTTCGGCCGGCGCTGCACGCCGCACTGGCTCCCCTGGGCCCTCACGGCCGGCATCGCCGCGCTGCTCGGCATCGCCACCGTGACGCTGTGGAACCTGCAGCCGTGGAGCACGCGCTCGGGCGCAGCGCGCCTGTCGCGCGGGGAGGCGGCGTTTACCGGCGCCGCGCCGGCCGCGGTGACGCCTGCGCCCGCACCGCACCTCGCGGTTCGCGCGGCTCCTCGCACTGTGGGGCGCCAAGTACCAGGCCAACAGCACCGATCCGTGCAGCCAGGCGACGCAACAGGGCCTGGAGTGCGTGATCGAGCGCGGCTCCTTCGGCCAGCTGCGTCTGTACAACCGCCCGGCGATCCTCATGCTCAGCGACGGCGCCGGCACGAGTCACGAGGTGGTGCTCACCGCGCTCGACGACGAGCAGGCGCGCATCGAGCTCGGCGGCACACGCAGCGTTGGCCTCGGCGAGCTGTCGCACTTCTGGCTGGGCGATTTCGTCATGCTGTGGCGGCCGGCCAGCTCGCCGGTGAAGGCGCTGTCGGCCGGGATGCGCGGCGCCGAGGTGCGCTGGCTGCGCCGCAGCCTGCAGCGCCTGCACGGCGTGGCCGATGACGCTCCGGTCAGCGACCTGTTCGACGCCGAGCTCGCCGCACTGGTGCGCGATTTTCAGCGCCGGCACCAGCTCGCCGTCGACGGCATCGCGGGTGTGCGCACGCAGATTGCCGTCGCCGGCGCCCTCGGCGCTCCCGACACGCCGCTGCTGTCCGCCGTCGATACTGATCATCATGGCGGGTGATCGATGTCCTTCATCCTCGATGCCCTGAAGAAGTCCGAGAGCGATCGCCAGCGCCACAGCGGCCCGGCGCTCTTCGAGGTCAAGGTCGCCCCGCCACGCAGCGCCTTGCCGCTGTGGGCCGTCGCGGTTGCGGCGTTGCTGGTGGTGAACCTCGCGATCCTCATGTGGATGCTGTGGCCGCATCCGGCGGCGCGCAGCGCCGACAGCAGCACGGCCGCTACCCGCCTGGCGGCCCAGGGGCCACAGGCCGCAGCCGCAAGCACGCCCGCCCCGCCGCCGCTGTCGCTGACGGCGCCCGCTGCGTCCCCAGCGGCGCCCGCGCTGCCGCCAACCCCCGCTGTCGCCAGCGGCGCCGGCGACAATCCCGACGACTACGCGCCGGCGGCCGAACCGGCGGCCGCGCCCTCGCTCAGCAACCGCGTGCGGCGCGCCACCGCGGACGGCGTGCCCCTGTATCAGGACGCGGCGGCCACTGCCGGCGCGAGCATCCCGCAGCTGCGGCTGGATCTGCACGTGTTCGCGCAGCGCCCGCAGGATCGCTTCGTCATGATCAACATGCACAAGCTGCGCGAAGGCGACTCGCTTCCCGAGGGCGTGCACGTGGACAGCATCACACCCGAGGGTGCGGTGCTGTCGTACGGCGCAGCGCGATTCCTGCTGCCGCGGGACTGAGGCGGCGGCTACTCGGCGACGTACCAGTGCTTGTCGACCTGCTCGAGCACGAAGTGATCGAAGGGCAGCCCCTGGCCCGTCAGATCGTAGGTCGCGCGCTGTCCTTCGTACTCATAGCGCGGCTCGAGCCCCTGCACGATGTGCAGGGTCGCCAGCAGCATCTCGCGCGTGCCCAGGCTGTTCTGACACGCGGCCACCAGCGCCGCCAGCGCCTTCTTGCCGGTCACGCGCCGGAACTCGGGGCTCATCTGCTTGCCGTAGTAGAGGTCGCACTTGCCCTCCGACAGCAGCTTCTCCGAGGTGGCGAGCAGCTCGATGATCCCGGGTTGCGCCGGGGCGGTGCTGCGGCCGCCGCCGCGCAGCGCGGCGGGCGTACGCGCCGCGGCGGAGGTGCCGTGCCGGCCGGCGATGAGATCCTCGATCTGCGCCTCGATCTCCGCCGGCAGCGCCGCTTTCCAGTCCTTGCCGAAGGGCTTGAGGGTGACGACGTTGACCACCTGCACCTTGCCGCGATCGCGGGGCTGGCGGCCGCGGATCAGCACCTCGACCTTGCCGTCCTTGTCCGCAATGCTCGCGATGCCTTCGCCGCCGTCGTATTCCCGACCGGGCAGATACAGCCGGTCGGCGAGGGTTGCGTAGAAACCGGTGTCGGTGAGGTGCTCGATCTCGTCGAGCGGTCGGGCCGGACCAAACAGCCGGTTGCGCACCGTGCTGTCGCCGCGCTTCGCCTCCTCGTGCAGCAGGGTGAGGATCCGCAGCCGCAGGGCCCGCAGGTCATCCGGATGCATCGCGAACGCCACCGCTTCCGGATCGCCGCTGGCGACGGCCTGTAGAAACTCGAGCGCCGCGTTCTTCTGGCTCATGCTCACCCCGGTGGCGCTGACCGCCGCCCACGCCTGCGGGCAGGCCGGCACGATCGCCAGCCAGGCTGCCCAGGCCCACGCACACCTCGGCGGAACGTGTCGCATCACACCTTCAGGATATGTCGCCTGTGACTTCGGTCAACCCCACGTATGACCAGTTTCACAGAATCCGGCGGCCGTTAGCGACAGCCCGCGTGCATTACGTCATGGTAATTCCCGCGGCCGGGCGCCGAGCCCAACGGGCGGGTTTCAGATTTTGACAGCCGTGGCTTCCCACACCAAAGCGCAGAGTTCGGCCGCTACGCCACCCCCGGGCGTCGCGCCGCCGCTCACCCTCATCGGCAAGCAACTCCTGGCCTTGACCCAGGACCGCAAGCTCATCCAGACCCTCAGGCAGGTCGCCGACCCCGCGCACGAGGTGTACGCCGCCGGCTCCGAGATCGATCTCGCCGGTGCATTGATGGCACATCACACCGGGGTCGTGGTCCTGGATGTCGCCGCGCTCGCCACCTCCGCCGGGCAGCTGGCGGCGCGGCTGCACGCGCAGTTCCCGGACATCGTGCTCATCGTGGCGGGCGGCGCCGAGGACCAGGTGGCTCTCTCGGCCCAGATCACCGACGGCTCGGTGCATCGTTTCCTGCACAAGCCCGTCTCCGAGCAGCGCGTGCGGCTGTTCGTCGAGGCGGCCTGGCGGCGCCATGCCGAAGGGCCCGGCGGCCCCGCAGGCACGGCCACGGCGCTCACCGCGCGCGTCCCTCGGGGCGCGAAATGGTGGCTGCTCGCCGCGGGCTTGGCGGCGCTGGCCGCACCATTCCTGTGGGTCGGCCTGAACGCTCCCCCGACACCGCTGCGCCCGGCGCCGGCCACCGCGGGGCGCGCCGCCCCCCCCACGGATGCGGCCCTCGAGGCTCTGCTGGCGCGAGCCGACCGCGCACTGGCCGCCGGTGAGCTGGTGGCGCCGCCCGGGGCGAGCGCCGCGGACCTGTACCGCGAGGCCCTGCGCGGCAACGCGCGCGATCCGCGCGCCGCGAAGGGCCTCGAGCAGACCATCGACAGACTGGTGTCGGACGCGGAAGGCGCGCTGCAGGAGCGACACCTGCAGGATGCGCAGCAGCTCGCGGACTCGGCGCACGCCATCGGCCCCGAGCACCCGCGCGTGGCGTTCCTCCTGGCGCAGATCGGCGCGCAGCGCGAACGCCTGGTGCTCGACAAGGCGCACCACGCCGCCGCCACCGGCAACGTCGCCGGCGCCCTCGCGGCGCTCGAGGACGCCACGCGCGGCGGGCGTCAATCGACCGTCGTCGAGCAGGCGCGCCAGCAGCTCGCGCAGCAGCAGGTCGACGAGCGCGTGGCGGAGGCTGTCAGGCGCGGCCGCGAGGCGCTGCTGCACGGGCAGCTCATCGACCCGCCCGCAGAGAGCGCGCGCTTCTTCATCGAATCGGCGCGCGCGCTCGCCCCCGGCGATCCGCGGGTGCAGCAGGCGACGCAGGAATTCATCGCGCGCCTGCAGGCCGAGGCGGGCAAGGCGCTCAGCGCCGGCAACCCGGACCAGGCGGACAGCTGGACGTCCGCGGCCGCCGCGGCGGGCGCGCAACGGGCCGACGTCGCGGCACTGCGTGCCGAGGCACAACGGCAGCGCGCCGGCGGCAAGGCCGACTCGCTGGCGCGTCTCGCACTCAGCTTCAACGAGCGCCTCGCCGCAGGAAGGATCACCGACCCCGCCGCCGACAGCGCCAAGTTCTACCTGGCGCAGCTGCTGCAGGCCGATCCGGACCACCCGACGACGCAGCTCGCGCGCACCGCATTCGACACCCGCGTGCTCGATGAAGCGCGCGGCGCGCTGCGCGCGCAGGACTATGCGCTCGCGCGCCGCTGGCTCACCGAAGCCCGTGCCGCGGGCGCCGACGCGGCGAGCATCGCAGGCGTGGAAACCGCCATCGGCGCCGCTCAGGATCAGGCGCAGCGCGCCAGCTATGTCAGCGCGAGCTCCATGACCCGCACGCACTACGTGGAGCCGCAGTTTCCCCTCGACGCCAGGCGGCGCGGCATCGATGGCTGGGTGGACCTGCAGTTCGTCGTCAACACCGACGGCTCGGTCGGCGAGCTCACGATCGTCGGCGCCCAACCGGTCGGCATCTTCGAACAGGCGGCGCTCGATGCCGTGCGCCACTGGCACTACCAGCCCGTGATGCGCGACGGGCAGGCCGTCAGCCAGCGCGCGCGGGTGCGCCTGCGCTTTGCCATGCAGCGATGAGCGCGCAAGTCATGAACACTGCGGCCCGCGTGCTGGTCGTCGACGATGACGTGCGCTACTGCGAGTGGCTGCGCCATCACCTGGACGTGCTCCTGCCCCGTTCGAGCGTCAGCATGCTCAATAGCAGCGAATTCGAGCGCTGGTGCACCCAGTTCTCGGGCCGCGACTGCGAGCTGCTGCTGCTCTCGGCTGTGTTCGGCTCGAGCCCCGATGACCCGCAGTCCCCGGGGCTGTCGCTGTTGCGCCGCCTGCGCGAGCAGCCGGCGATGCCCGCGGTCATCGCGCTGGCCGAGGACGGTAACGAGCTCACCGCGGTACGCGCCCTGCACCTCGGTGCGCTCGACTACCTGCCCAAGCGCCTGCTGACGCCCGAGCGTCTGAGTACCGCGGTGCGCGTGGCGCTGCGGCGCATCGAACGGCGCGTGGCGCGGCGTCTGGCGAGCCTGGCGAACCTGTCGCGCGACCAGGCGCTGCGCGCAGGCGCCGCGCCAGAGTCGGCACCGGAGTCCGGCGAGCCGCCGTCCGCGAGCGAGCTTTCCGCGCTGGGCGCCGCCGAGGCCGCCGCATCCGCTGCCGCACCCGCTGCCGCATCCGCTGCCCTACCCGCCGCCGGGGCGGCCCCCGAGTCCGAGCCGCTGCAGGACGCGGGCGTGGCCGGGCTGCTCGCGGGCGCAAACGTCGAGGTCATTCCGGGTTACACGCTGCGCCTGAAGATCGGCGAGTCGGCAAAGGCGGTGGTGTACCTCGCCACCAGCGCGCACCGCGGACACAACGTCGCGCTCAAGGTAAGCAAGACGCTGCGCGACGAAGCGGCCGGCCGCCAGTTCCTCGAGCGCGAGTACACGGCGGTCATGGCGGTCACGAGCCCGCTGGTCGTTGAGATCTACGACTACGGGGTGCACGCCGGCTTCGAATACCTGGCGATGGAGTACCTGCCGCGCGGGGATCTGAAGGCGCGTATCCAGCGCGGCGTGAGCGAGCGGGAGGCGCTGCATCTCGTGACACAGATCGCCGCGGCCCTGCAGGTGGTGCACGAGGCGGGGCTGGTGCACCGCGACCTGAAGCCGCCGAACGTGATGCTGCGCGAGAACGGCACCGTGGCGCTCATCGACTTTGGCCTGGCGCGCTCCCTGGACGGCAGCACCGTGAGCACGCAGACCGGTGTGCTGCTCGGATCGCCCTATTACATGAGCCCCGAGCAGGCGCTCGGCGAGCCGCTCGATGCGCGCTCGGATTTCTACAGTCTCGGAGTCATCTGCTACGAGATGCTGACCGGGAGTAAGCCCTACACCGGCAACACCGCCATGGAAGTGCTGCAACAGCACGTCAGCACACCGCTGCCGCTGCTGCCGGCCGGGCTGGCGCGCTACCAGCCGCTGCTCACGGGGCTGCTGGCGAAGTCCCGCGCCGAGCGCCCGGGGAGCGCTCAGGAGATCATCGCCGCCGCTACCGCGCTGCGCGCGGGCGCCGCAGGCGACGCGCAGTCGAGCGCGGCCTAGGGATTGGCTCGCGCGCTGCGACCACGCTGCTCAAAGGCGCGTCCCAACGCGAGCGCCAGCACGCTCCACAGGGCCGAAATCCCCGCGCCCAGCCAGCCGATCGCCGTGGGACCTGCGCCGAGCCCGCCGGCGAGCCCCTTGTAGAGCGAGCCGGAGAGCGCATCCCCGCCGCGATAGGCGAAGGTGTCGATGAGGCTCTTTGCCTGGTATTTCTCCTCGCGGCTCACCACGGTGAACAGCGAGTCGCGGCACGGGCGCGTGATGGCGTAGTCGGCCACGCGGCGCACTGCGTACACCGACACCAGCACCGCGAAGACCGGCACCAGCGCGAACAGCGCGTAGCCGGCCGTCATGATGAGCGGCACCGAGGCCAGGAGCGAGCGCATGCCGAGCCACCTGAACAGCCGGCCGAACAGCAGGAACTGGATCGTCAGCGATGCGGCCTGCACGCATAAATCGATGCCGGCGAAGAAGCGCGTGCGCTCATCCGCG
>WNGC01002724.1_pt1 | contig 10746 bp, 12 predicted proteins | sample 5400051 | NCBI WGS metagenome assembly WNGC01 (sample SAMN13153368, study PRJNA577476) | soil metagenome | isolation source: 20 cm soil or saprolite under grassland replicate 2 | place: USA:California | collected 2016-06-15 | reverse complement strand
GGCCGAGGTTGCCTTCGCCGTCGGCGGCAACGCCGCCATGCTGAACGACCGCGACGGGTTCGAGGTCGATCTGGCTGTGCCAGCTCTCTCTGCTGCCGTTCCGGAATGGCAGGCGCTGCTCGAACAGGCGCGGCTGCGCGCGGAACGCGCCTTGGCCCGTCCGGTCACTCATGCGGTCGTCGTTGCTGATGCAGCGGCGTTTGAGCGCCTTCAGGGCGGTGCGGCCGAGGGTGATTTGGTGCTGTTGCGAACCGTGACGCCCGATCAGCTCCCTGCGGCCGAGAAGCGCGCGCTGGCGGCGGCGATCCTCGCCGAGGATCTGGCGCCAACGCCCAGCGCGGCTTGACATAAATGCCGAAGATGACCTTTGTCGAACGCAATGGGACGCGGCGCGAAGTCGACGCGCCGCTTGGCTTGTCTGTGCTCGAAATCGCTCACCGCAACGACATCGATATCGAGGGCGCTTGCGAAGGCTCGCTTGCCTGCTCTACCTGCCATGTTATCGTCGACCCGGACTGGTACGAATTGCTGCAGGACGCCACCGAGGACGAGGAGGACATGCTCGACCTCGCCTTCGGCCTGACCGTAACGTCGCGGCTCGGCTGTCAAATCATCATCACCGAGGAGCTTGACGGGCTGACTGTGCGGCTGCCGGCTGCGACCCGCAATATGCTGCTGCGATGATTTCCGGGACCCTATACGGCCGGCTCGTCGATAGCGCGGGCGATGCGTGGCGCAGCTACACGCGGCATGAATTTGTGCTGCGGCTCGCTCGCGGCGATCTGCCGGAGGCGGCGTTCCGGCGATACCTCGTGCAGGATTACCTGTTTCTGCTTCATTTCGCCCGCGCCTGGGGTCTCGCGGTCTACAAATCCGATACGCTGTCGGAAATGCGCCGGGCGCAGTCCCTCCTCGCCGCGATCCTGGATGTCGAGATCGGTCTCCACATCGATTACTGCCGGGATTGGGGCCTATTGGAAGCGGCGCTTAAGGCCGAACCGGAAGCGCCGGAGACTGTTGCCTATACCCGTTTCGTGCTCGACCGGGGCGTCGCCGGCGACCGGCTCGATCTCGAAATCGCGCTGGCGCCGTGCATGATCGGCTACGCCGAGATCGCCGCCGAGCGGATCGCCGATCCGGCCACCCGCCACGACGGCAATCCGTATCGCGACTGGCTCCTGATGTACTCCGGCGATGAGTATCAGAAGCTCGCGCGCGAATGCGCCGCCGCGCTCGACGAGCAGTTCGCGCGACGGGGCGGCGAGGGGCGGCTGCCAGCGCTCGCCGCAACTTTCACGGCGGCGGCTCGGCTCGAAGCCGATTTTTGGCAGATGGGCCTCGCGGCTGCGCGATGATGCCGCATCCCGATATCGATCTCCCCGGCGACCCGGCTGGTCACCGCGTCGTCGTCGCGATGTCGGGTGGGGTGGATTCCTCGGTCACGGCCGCGCTCCTCGCCAGGGCTGGGTTCGATGTCGTCGGCATCACATTGCAGCTCTACGATCACGGCGCTGCCGTCGGCAAGAAGGGCGCTTGCTGCGCCGGTCAGGATGTGCGCGACGCAGCGCGTGTTGCCGCTCGTCTAGGCATTCCCCACTATGTCCTCGACTACGAGGCGCGCTTCCGCGCCGCGGTGATCGAGGATTTCGCCGAGAGCTACCGGCGCGGCGAGACGCCGATCCCGTGTATTCGCTGCAATGAGCGCGTCAAATTCCGGGACCTGTTAGCGACGGCGCGTGAGCTCGGTGCCAGTGCGCTGGCGACCGGGCATTATGCCCGGCGCGTCGCCGGTCCGGCCGGGCCGGAATTGCACCGCGCCGCGGATCCAAGCCGAGACCAAAGCTATTTCCTGTGTCGCACGACGCGCAGCGAGCTTGAGTTTCTTCGCTTTCCTCTAGGCGAATTGCAAAAGGATGAGACCCGCCGGCTCGCACGCGAGTTAGCGCTTCCGGTCGCGGCAAAGCCCGACAGCCAGGACATCTGTTTCGTGCCGCAGGGCTCGTATGCGGCTATCGTCGAAAGGCTCCGACCCGAGGCGGGCGAGCCTGGCGACATCGTCGACCAGAATGGACGCGTGCTCGGCCGCCACAATGGCATCGCGCATTTCACGGTTGGCCAGCGCAAAGGGCTGGGTATCGCCGCCACCGAGCCGTTTTATGTGCTGCGACTCGATCCCGAGAACCGGCGCGTGATCGTCGGCCCGAAGAGCGCGTTATGCGAGACGCGCGTTCATCTCGGCGAGCTCAACTGGCTTGGTCCGCCGCTGCAGCCAGGCGAAATGGTGCCGGTCTCGGCCAAAGTACGTTCAACGCAGCCGCCGGTTTTCGCAACCCTCCATGCCGGCGCCGCAACCGGCGCAGCGGAGCTGCTGCTCTCCGAGCCCGCGGGCGCGATCGCACCGGGCCAAGCTGCGGTGCTCTACGATGGCGAGCGGCTTCTCGGGGGCGGCTGGATCCGCCGCGTCCCGGAAAATCCTGCGCTGCAAGCGGCGGAGACGGGCGCCGCCGCGGCTTGACCGCCTAAGGCCCATCTCCTATATGCGGGGCCTCCCGGCGGGGTAGCTCAGTTGGTTAGAGCAGGGGAATCATAATCCCAAGGTCGGGGGTTCAAATCCCTCCCCCGCTACCACTCTCCTCAGATGTTCAGATGCGCATCACCGCGGCGGCACCGGTCGCTGCTTTGTTGCCGCGACGCGCGTGAGAAGGTCGCGTGCGGCTTCCGCATCGCCCGGGGGTGCGGAGCGGGGCGGCGCTGGAATTGGAGCGGCCCCCGGTGACCGTTGTATCGACGCGATTGGTATCGCAAGTTTAAAGGCGCTCTCCACCTCGGGCATGAGCGTCACGACGGCCGCCAAGATCGCCGCAATGGGCGCACCGGCGGGACCTGCGAGTTCGAGCGGTATCGTCGGATTTGCAACGATCACCGTAATGACCTCATTCACCCCCTTTACGAAGTCGACAACAGCGTCAGGGGAAGCGGCGGCTTGTGTGGTCAGCTCCCATCCGCCTGCATTGATGGCTCGAAAGGCATTGGTCAGTGAGGCTTGTGTCGCGGGGGATATCGCAAGAGCCGGAACTTGCGCCACGACAAACCGCCAAGTGGCATCGAGTGCATCAGCAATGAGCTGGGCATCTGTCCCCGCCCTGCTTAACGCACAGGCGGTCAAGCCGGGGAGGAATAACAGGCCGGCCGCCGCCCGCAATGCGCTTCGGCGCGACAAATCTGCCGTCTTCATTGCGGTGGCCTCTCAGGTCAATCAACCTGAGATTATGATAACAGCTGGGGCCGGCGACAATGCTGCCGTGGCGCATCCACGATCAGGGCGGCCCGCCGAGCGCGGTGCCGTTCTCGCCGACAACGCGATAGTGGGTGACGCCGCGCGCCGGCGCGTTCTTCTGTGTTTGAACCAGCCAGTACTTGGCCTCGGCTACCGCGGCATCGATGCTATTGGTCTCGCAGTCCCGATGATCGATCGTCTCTGCCGGCTCTTGCCAGCTTGATCCTCGCGTCAGCTCGATTCTGAACACATCCTCTGCTCCACCCCGCTTCGGCTAGGCACGACCGAATTATAGGTCCGCCGGATCGGCCGATCTGTGAGCGTTTTTGGGGCGAGGTTGCTGAAGCAGACGTCGATAGCGCGTTATAGGCGAGTGCTCTTGAAGATGCCGGAATGCGGTCCTCTCAAAAGCTAGGGTGCGACGATGTCGATGCTGTACCAGTCCCCCGCCTCGCTGCCGGGCCGGCCGCGCGAAATGTCGATCAGTGGTTCGCCCTTCCCGAAATCGTATTCCATATGGATCGTGCCGCGCTCGCTGTGCGATTGACGTGGGCTCATCGTAGGAAAGCAGGCGTGAACCGACTGCAGCATCTTCTGATAGTTCGCAGCGACGGCGGCCGACTTTTCGAAGCTCCACATGCAGCCGTAGGAGCGCGTGTCCTTCTCGACGTTGCACAATTTGGCGCCGGGCAATTTGACGTTCTGAGCCTGCGCGAAACCGTCCTTGGCTGATTGCAGCAATATCTTCAACGGGCCGCAGTAATCGTCAGAGTGCTGCGCGTTTGCGAGTCCACCGACCAACATGACGGTGAGACCGGCAAACAGCATCGTGGTGACAAGCCGCTTCATCTTGCATGCTTCTCGTCAGGAAATAGGGGACATGTGCGGCAGGGCCGTCTTGGGGCAAATGCTTAACCGGGTTTGTGCGCGGCCGCAACTGCACCCAACCGGCTGTCGTTCGGCGCGTTCTAGGCCGGCTCGGTCTCCAGTCCAGCATCGGCCAGCTCCTTGAAGCCGCCGATGTTGTAGACCGCGCCGTAACCGAAATCCTTCAGCGTCTTGCCGACCAACGCCGAGCGCCCGCCCGAGGCGCAATAAATGAGCATCGTCTTGTCCTTCTGGAAAGCGGGGTTGTAATAGGGGCTCTCGGGGTCGGCGCGGAATTCGAGCATCCCGCGCGAGACGTTGACTGCGCCCTTGATCTTGCCGCTCGCCTGCACCTCGGACGGATCGCGCACGTCGAGAACCAAGGCGTCGCCGCCCATCCGGGCGCGCGCGTCGGCCGGCGTCAGCCGCGGCACCGCCGCGTTCGCTTCCGCCAACATCTCTTTGATGCTCGCTGGCATGGCAGGCCTCTCCTCGCTCGACGCGAATGCCGGATCTTAGCACCGGGGGCTCCAACAGGTAAGCAGCCCCTACGCTTGAGAAACGCGGCTTTATTCGCCCGCGCCAAACGGCGGATTGACCCACTCGGCGTCGGCCTGCTGAACCTCACGGTGCCGCGCGCGCTTTGCCGCGGCGCGATGCCGGATGCGCGGCTCGGTGGAACTGCCGTAATGGCGCACGATGTCGCCCGCATCCGCTATTACCGGCGTGGGCGCTGGCGGGACGCGGCCTCCCGCAGTGGGACGGTCCGAGGGTGAGCAGGCGCAAAGCGACGCCGCAACACCGATCGCCAGCAAAACCGCCCAGTTCGCTCGCAGCGCCACGATCCACCTCTGCACAACTAGCAGGAGAACGGGCACTCCTCGTTGGCTGTTCCACTCTGCGCCGCATCGGCCGACCCGCCGGGGAACAGATGACCGCAGATTTCCGTTCGATGAAGCGCGGGACGATCCCAGCCGCATCGCAATTCGCGTTGCCCGCTCGCCAGCGGGCCCGGAGCGGGAACGGAGCGAGATGTCGATCTACGAAGCCTTCCGGCGTGCGATGCTCGGGCTGGCATTGACCGGGGGGCTCGCGATCTTTGCCGCGGTCGTTTTTATCGGCTACTGCGCGTATACCTTGCCGCTGACGCGCCCGGTCGGGGAGCAGTCTCCCGCTGCAATCGTCTACGCGACAAGTGAGGGCACGCCTTTTGCGGCCCGCGGCGTTTATCGCGGCGAGAAACTGGCGGCCGACCATCTGCCCAAAAACCTTGTGGACGCGGTCATCGCGATTGAGGACCGACGGTTTTTCGAGCATGGCGGCCTCGACCCGCGCGGCATCCTGCGCGCCGCCTGGCGCAATTTGACCGGCAGCCGCGGCACCGAAGGCGGCAGCACGATCACGCAACAGCTGACGCGACTCACCTATCTCTCGCCCGAGCGCACCCTGCGCCGCAAGGTGCAGGAGATCATGCTGGCCTTTTGGCTGGAGTCGCGCCTCAGCAAGAACGAGATCCTGGCGAACTACTTGAACGCGGCCTATTTCGGCGCCGGCGCATTTGGTATCGACGCGGCGGCTCACCGCTATTTCGGGAAGAAAGCCGCCGATCTCGATGTCTCCGAGGCGGCGATGCTGGCCGGACTGATCCGCGCGCCCTCCCACCTGTCGCCGAGCCGTAATCCGAAAGCCGCGGCACGGCGAATGGATCTTGTGCTGGAGGCGATGGTCGAGACAGGCGCGCTCGATAAAGCCAAGGCGACGGCGGCGCGAAATCATCCGCCGGAACTCGCGATGCCGCCGGAGACCGAACCCGACGACAATTATTTCCTCGACACGGCCGAAGTCGAGGTCAAGCGGCTGGTCGGCAATCCGCCGCTCGATCTCACGGTCACAACGACTTTCGATCCAAGGCTCCAGGACGCCGCCGAGCAAGTCGTCAAGAACTGGCTGAGCGGGGAGGGGGCGCAGCGGCATGTCGGACAGGCGGCGCTGATCGCGATGGCGCCGGACGGCGCGATCCTGGCGATGGTCGGCGGCCGGGATTACGCCCAGAGCCAATTCAACCGTGCAACCCAGGCGCATCGCCAGCCGGGCTCGCTGTTCAAGGTGTTCGTCTATCTGACGGCGCTCAGCAACGGCTTTACGCCCGAGACCATCATGCTCGATCAGCCGGTCGATATCGATGGCTGGCAACCGAAAAACTACGACGAGCAGTATCGCGGGCGCGTCACGTTGCGGACCGCGTTTGCGCAATCGCTGAACTCGGTCGCTGCCCAGGTCGCGCAAACGGTCGGCATCGACAAGATCATCGCAACGGCGAAGAGCCTCGGCATGCAATCGGAATTGCCCAGCGTGCCGAGCCTGGCGCTCGGCTCGGCCGAGGTGACGCTGATGGAAATGACACGCGCAATCGACGCGATCGCAACCGACAGCAAATCGATCGAACCCTACACGATCCGGTCGATCAAATCGCAGACCGCAGCGCCGCTCCTCTACACCCGGCCCGAGACCAGCGCCGAGCGCCCGGATTGGAATTGGGCCTCGATGATGCAGCTGCTCGAGGCGGTCGTCACCGAGGGCACGGGGAAAGCGGCGCGGGTCGACAGGCGGGCGGCCGGGAAGACCGGCACGACCGACGAGTATCGTGACGCGTGGTTTGCCGGCTTCACCTCCGACATCGTCGTCGGCGTCTGGGTCGGGAACGACGACAATAGCCCGATGGAAAAGGTCGCGGGCGGCGAGATCCCGGCCAAGATCTGGCACGATTTTGTCAGCGAGGCCGAAAAGATCATCGCTAAGCCTGGCGCACCCGCGCCGGAGGTACTGACCGGCAGCGGAAGGCCGCCACCCGCTGTGGCGGAGCAGCAGAAGCCGGCGCAACCCCCGGCGGGTCTGAAGCCGGCTGCATTGACCGATGCGGCCCCGCAATCCTTGCGCGGCGTGCCGCGGCTGGTCGATACCGCGACCCTCGTCCTCAACGGCGCGAACGTGCATCTGAGCGGCGTCGAAGGCAAAGCCGGCGAGGCGGTACGCGAATTGGGTCGTTACATCAGAGGCCGCGAGATCGCCTGCGAGCCGGTAGACCGCGGTGCGGCGCAGTACCGCTGCAAGCTCGGCGACTACGATCTGGCGGAGGCGGTCGTGCTGAACGGCGCGGGCGCCGCCGCCGAGAATGCGCCCGAGCGGCTGCGGAATGCCGAGGAGAAAGCCCGCAACGCCGGCCGCGGCATCTGGCGGCAATAAGCTCAGAGGCGTGTCGATAGCCAGATCGCCAGGCGCGAGCCGGCTTTGATGACGCCGGAGATCACGTCGTAGCCGAGCGTATCCAACGCGCCGTGCTCGATCGCGCGCTCCCGATGCGCCAGCTCGTCTTCGCGGAAGGCAAGGATCGTGTGTTTGAGCGCCGGCTCGGCGTCGCCGAGGCGCTCCGCCTGATCCTGGTAATGCTCGTCGATGACCTCCTCGACGGCCACCGTGCAGGCCATCGCCGCTTCCTCGCCGAGCAGCGCGGTTGCAGCACCGAGCGCGTAGCCGGCGATATGCCACAGCGGCTGCAGCACGGTCGGGCGCACCCGGCGCGACTGCATGAGCTGGTTAAAGGTCGCGAGATGGCGCGCCTCCTGCTCCGCCATCCGGCGGATCGCGTCGCGGGCGCGGCCGCGGCGCATCACCGCAAGCTGGCCCTCATAGATCCGCACCGCGCCGTATTCGCCGGCGTGGTCGACCCGGATCATGCGCTCGACCTCGCCCTCGGGCACCCGATCACCGGGGAGGTAGGGCGGGCGCCCCGGGATATCGGAGGTCATGCAGCCCCGCGCGGAACTCGATTGCCGGCGCGCGCGTGCCGCCAAGCTCCACGGGCATGCAGAAGCGCGCCAACGCAACAGCCGGTCATGATTAGCGACGCGAGCAGGTTCCAGCCGGCCAAGGACACCCGGAACAATGTCCAGCCTGGGCGGTCGCACAGGACCGGCGCCGTGCCGAGGATCTGCTGCTTCATCTGTTCGAGTGTCGTCGCACCGCCGGGGGCGGCGGTGCAGGCGCTCGGGCCGGCGAACCAGTGCTGCTCGACGCCGACATGATAAAAGGCGAAAACGACGCTGGTCGCGAAGACGAGCCCGAGCACGAGCGCGACCCAATCGAGCCGGGCGCGCTCCCCGACCAGTACGAGGACGAGCGATACGACGATCGCGGCCGCCCACGGCCAGCGCTGCAGCAGGCATAACTCACATGGGGCGAGCCCGCCCCAATATTGCGACAGGAGCGCCGTCCCGAGCACGATGGCGCTCGCGATCAGGACAAAGCCGGCAAAAGCGCGGGTCGAGAGGCTCATCCCTTAGAGATAGCGAAGCACCACAAAACCGCCAACGAGCCCCACGGCAAAAAGGCTCGTCGCCAAGGTCAGGCGTTTTTCGATGAAGCGGCGGGCGGCATCGCCGAACCACCACAGCAGCACGGCGACGAGAAAGAACCGCAGGCTGCGCGAGATGATCGAGGCGCCGATAAAGGCCCAGAGGTCGAAATGCGCGACGCCGCTGGCGATCGTGACCAGCTTGTAGGGGATCGGGGTCATTCCCTTGAGAATGATGATCCAGGTGCCCCACTGGTCGAAACCGGCCTTCAGCGCGTCGTAGCGATCCATCGCATGGTAGAATTCGAGAATCGGGCGCCCGATTGTGTCGAACAGGAAATAGCCGATCGCATATCCGACGAGGCCGCCTATGACCGAGGCGAGCGTGCAATAGGCGGCGAGGCGGAACGCGTCGCGCGGCCGCGCCAGGATCATCGGGATCAGCAGAATGTCGGGCGGGATCGGAAAGAACGAGCTTTCCGCGAACGAGATGATCAAGAGCGCGGTCAGCGCATTCGGGCCGGCAGCGATCGCCAGGATACGAGAGTAAAGTTTTTGCAACATCGGGTATTGCGTCGCGGTGTTACCGAACTGCCGCCTGGCTGGGCCGCGGCTCGGGAAGCGGGATGCCCTCGTAGAGATCGGACATCGCAATCGTCACCGGCACCGAGCTGAGCGACAGGGTCGCGGCCGGGCCTTGCACAATCTCGGTGATCCAGTGATCGCCCTCGCGCCGGAGCACTTCGGCGAAAACGCTCTCGGAGTCGATCAGGACGATTTCCTGCACGCTCGGAATGCGCCGGTAATCGGGAACCTTCGTATGTCGATCGAAGGCTGTTGTGCTCGGCGACAGGATCTCGACGATCAAGATCGGATTACGGACGAGCCGGTCGTCTGGACGAAGCGGTTCGCAACTGACCGCGAGGTCCGCCACGTAGCAGGTGTCGTTCCGGTCCGGTCTGACGATCCCGGCTTCGTTGTATATCCCGCAGGGCGGCCGCGACCGTAGCGCAGCATCGATCGCGCCGCCGAGCCGACCGGCAAGGCGGCCATGCTTGGCCGCCGGCGGCGCCATCGCGTAGACCAAGCCACCGACCAGCTCGTAACGCGTGTCGGTGCCGTCCTCCCAGTGGAGGAACTCGTCTACCGTCATTCGACGCGGTGCGGGTTCGCTCATCGGCAGATCATACGCTTGCCGGGTCAGTATACCCGATGCTTTGGTTAACGACTTAAGCGGCGCCCCAGCCGCCGCCGCCCGGCGTCTCAACGACGATGATCTCATCGGGGCGGAGCGACAGGCTCGCCTTGCCGGGCTCGTCGCGAATCGCGCCGTCCGTCCGCACGACGTAATTATGCCCGGGCTTGGCATCGGCGCCGCCATGCAGCCCGTAAGGAGCAAAGCGGCGGCGCTCGCATTGCAGCGAGACGCGCGCGGTATGGTCGAGGCTGCGGATTGCGCGCACCAGACCGTTGCCGCCGCGATGCTTGCCGGCACCCGAGGAGCCCTCGCGTAGTTCGTAGCGCTCGACCCGGAGCGGATAGGTGATTTCGAGCGCCTCGACCGGCGTGTTCATCGTGTTCGTCATGTTGCACTGAATGCCGTCATCGCCCGGCCCCATCGGCCGGCCGCCCTGGCCGCCGCCGATCGTCTCGATATAGCTGTAGGGGCGGCCCCCAGGGATTTTGCCGCGCGGGTCGTTGCCGCCGACCGCAATCGTGTTCATCGTGCCTTGGCTCGCGGCCGGCACACGGTCGGGCGCGAATTGGGCGCAGACCTTCAAGACGGTGTCGGCGATGCGCTGTGTCGTCTCGGTGTTGCCGGCGCAGACCGCCGCCGGCGACCGCGCGGCGAGAAAGCTGCCCTCCGGGATATGCAATTCGACACTGCGGAAGGTGCCGGCATTGACCGGGATCTCCGGGTCGGTCAGCACTTTGATCGCGAAGAACGAGGCCGAATAGGTCATCGGCGCGACCGCGTTGATGTTGCCGGGGCGCTGCGGCGAGGAACCCGCAAAGTCGAGGACCAGCTTTTCGGGCGAGACGGTGATCGTGAGATTGACCCGCACCGGCTCGTCGCTGTTGCCGTCATCGTCGAGAAAATCCTCGCCGCAATAGGTGCCGGGCGGGAATTCGGCGAGGCGGCGGCGCATGCGCCGCTCGGTGTAGTCGAGGATCGCCTCGAACCCGGCGGTGACGAGATCGGCGCCGTAGCGCGCCGCCAATTCGCGGATGCGGCGTTCGCCGATGCGCA
>WNGC01008877.1_pt1 | contig 10747 bp, 8 predicted proteins | sample 5400051 | NCBI WGS metagenome assembly WNGC01 (sample SAMN13153368, study PRJNA577476) | soil metagenome | isolation source: 20 cm soil or saprolite under grassland replicate 2 | place: USA:California | collected 2016-06-15 | reverse complement strand
TGCCCAACGGCGCATTTCGCGGTTTTGGTGCGCCGTTGGGCTCTTTGCCGCTGAGCTGATGGTCGAGCACGTGGCAGAACGACTAGGGATGTCGAGTGTGGATCTGCGCCGTAAGTGGATGTTGCGCGTCGGCGACACTACCGCTACGGGCCAGGTGCTCACGGAGAGTGTGGGCTCGGAGTTGGTTTTGGATGCGGCGCTCAAGGCTGCGAGACACGTCGGCACGTCGGCACGTCGGCACGTTCGGCGTGGGCGAGGTTTGTCACTCGTCTTCCACGGTTCAGGTTTTACAGGGAGCGGGGAGAAGAAATTACAGGGCACGATCGCGTTCGAAGCATTGGTCGACGGGACGTTCCGGATTCTCACCGCGTCGACGGAGATCGGGCAAGGCACGAAGACCATCTTTTGCCAGCTCGCCGCGGATGCGTTGGGAGTCGGGTTGGACCAGGTGGTCCTTGCCCCGCAGGACACATCACTCGTTCCCGATTCCGGCCCCACCGTTGCCTCGCGCACCGCGATGATCGTCGGTCGCCTGGTCCAGGATGCGGCGACTGCGCTCAAGGAGCGGCTGAAGCGTGAGGCGCCACCGCTCCGCGTCGAAAAATCCTACATCCAGCCCGATTCGGTCCATTGGGACGAGACCACCTACCGCGGCGACGCATATCCGGTGTACGCGTGGGCGTGTACGATCGTCGATGTGGACGTGGACACGACCACGGGCGAGGTACATGTCACCGATTTGGTCACCGCCGTCGACTGTGGGAAGGCGCTGCATCCGGTGATGGCGGAGGGCCAGATCGAGGGTGGCAGCCTGCAGGCGGTCGGCTGGGCCACGATCGAGGAAATCAAAGTGAAAGACGGCGGCTATCAGAACGACCGCCTCGCGACCTACCTCATTCCAACCGCACTCGATGCCCCGCGCATTCGTACGATTCTGGTCGAGAACCCGTACTCGCGCGGCCCGTTCGGGGCAAAGGGAATCGGCGAGTTGCCGATGGATGGCCCAGCGCCCGCGATCATCGCCGCAATTCACGATGCGACAGGCGTCTGGCTGGACGAGATTCCCGCGACTCCAGAGAAGGTCCTCGCGGCATTGAACGGGACACGAGAAACGGGAAACGGGAAACAATCGTGACGGTGCGATTCACGCTCAATGGCGTGCCTGTAAGCATCGAGAGCTCCGGATCGCGGCGACTTCTCGATGTGCTGCGCGAAGACCTCGGCAAAACCGGCACGAAAGAGGGCTGCGGTGAAGGGGAGTGCGGGGCCTGCTCGGTGCTGATCGACGGCGAAGTCGTCGACAGCTGTCTGGTTGCCGTCGGTCAGGTCGAAGGGCGGAACCTGCTCACCGTGGAAGGACTTGCAGCGCCCAACGGCGAGTTGTCGCGTCTGCAGCAAGCCTTCATCGAGCACGGCGCGGCGCAATGCGGGATCTGCACACCCGGCATGTTGCTCGCGGCCCATGTCTTGCTACAGCGCGCGACACAGCCGACCGGAGATCAAGTTCGGGAGGCCCTGGCCGGCAACCTGTGCCGATGCACCGGCTACACGAAAATCATCGAGGCGGTGCTGTCGTGCACGACGTGACATATCTCCGCCCCACAGACCTGAAAGACGCAGTGCGGTTATATCGATCGACGCCCGAATGCCGCCCGCTTGCCGGCGGCACGGATCTCATGGTGATGCTCCACGCGGGAACGTTTCGACCCGCTCCGCGGGCCGTGCTCGATGTGTGGTCGATCCCCGAGCTCAAGGGCGTGCGGCGGACGCAAGGCATGTTGGAGATCGGCGCCGCCGAGTCCTACACCGGCATGATCCGGTCGCGTGACGCGCACGAGCATGTGCCGGCGCTCGTGGCGGCGGCGCGCACGATCGGCGCCGCCCAGATCCAGAATCGCGGGACGCTCGGCGGCAACCTCGCGAACGCCTCGCCGGCCGGCGACACGCTGCCGGTGCTGCTCGCCTACGATGCCGTCGTGGTGACGGATCGGCGCGCGATTCCGATCGATCAGTTCTTCACCGGGTATCGCAGGACCGCGCTGCAACCCGACGAGCTCATCGTGGCGGTGCGCATCCCGCTCGGCCGTCACGTCGCGTTCCGCAAGGTGGGGACGCGGGCGGCGCAGGCGATTTCGAAAGTGGTCATGGCCGTCAGCCGTTCGCCCGCGCGTGTCGCGATCGGGTCTGTCGCCGAGGTGCCGCTGCGCGCGGCGCGGGCGGAAGCGGCACTCGCTCGCAACGATGCTGCGGGTGCCGTCGGCGCCGTGGCGGACGACATCCGCCCCATCGACGACGTTCGCTCGACGGCCGCCTATCGGCGCGCCGTGACGCAAAACGTGCTCCGCGAGCTTCTGCATGCACCCCCGCGCCCGTGAGCTGTTGAACACCCTCGGCATGCGCCCGCATCCGGAGGGTGGGCACTATGTCGAGCAGTTCCGCTCCGCGCAGCGCGTCCAGGTGCTCGCCCGGAAAGTCGAACGGACCGCGCTCACCACGATCTATTTCCTGTTGGCCGCGGGTGAATTCAGTCGCTGGCATCGCGTGATGTCCGACGAGGTCTGGCATTATCACGAGGGTGACGCGATCGAGCTGGTGCTGTTCGATGATCGCGGTCTGCGCCGCTTGCAGCTCGGACCGGTGGCGAGTGTAACGCGTCCCACGATTGTAGTGCCGGCGGGAACATGGCAGGCCGCGAGAACGACGGGTGCCTACACGTTGGTCGGCTGCACGGTAGGTCCGGGGTTCGAATTCGCGGATTTCTCGCTGCTCGCCGATGCGCGCGACGCCGCATCCCGCTTTCGCGAGGGGCACCCCGATCTGGCCGACCTGATCTGACGGTCGGCGTTCCTGCCCCGGCGGCCCCGGCTTGCGTGCTGAACGCAAGCTGCGGCGCGCGCCCGTCAGGAGCGTGTTGCAGGCGCACATTGCAGATTCCACAACCGACGCGCTGACTAGGTGGCCCGGGTCACACAATCGGCACGACTTCCGAAACTGGCGCGTCAACCCTGTATCAATGGAGCGCGGGGGCCGCCGAACGACGGGCGTAGCGCCGGCGCAACAGCGCGTTTCCGCTCGGCACAGCGCTTGCGAGACGGTGTAACGATGGCGTCACGCGCGTGCATCGTGTGCGTCACCAACAAACGCTTACGACGATCACGCGTGGCCCGGTCGGAAAACCGCCAACGCGAGAATTGATCATGCCGAGGTACCCCCGTCCGGTTGTGCAGCTCGCTGCCCAGATCGGCGTGTCTCTCCTTGCCACAGCATCGGCCGATGCGCAAACGGCCCCCACGGTAATCACGGTGCCGCGCCTCACACGCGCCCCCGCCTTGGAGTACTTCGAAGGGCAGGACGGGCACGCGACCGACAGCAGCCTCGCCGCGGAACGCGCTGCGGCCGGCCTCGGGGTCGCCGTCAACGACTTCCGCCAGCGGGAGCCGGGGGACGGCACACCCGTCAGTCAGATGACCACCGCGTATCTCTCCTACGACGATGCGAACCTATACGTCGTCTTCGTGTGCCGCGACGATCCCGCCAAGGTGCGCGGCCGCGTCGCGCGCCGCGAGGAGATCGGGGCGGACGACCAGGTGGTCCTCTACCTGGACACGTTCCGAGACCGTGAGCGGGCGTACTTTTTCATGGCCAATCCGCTCGGCGTGCAGCTGGACGGCATCAAGACCGAGGGGCAGGACGATAACGTAAGCTGGGACGCCGTGTGGCAGACCGACGGCCGGCTCACCCAGGACGGGTACGTGGTGCGCATGACAATCCCGTTCCGGAGCCTGCGCTTTCCGCGCGCGCCGGTGCAGACCTGGGGCGTTGCACTGGGGCGCGTGATCCGCCGCAGCAACGAGGAATCCTACTGGCCCTTCATCACCAAGCGCGTGAAGGGACTCGTGGCACAGTTCGCCGAGCTCCAGGGCCTAGCGGACATCTCTCCGGCGCGCAACATCCAGCTCAATCCGTACGGCACGTTGGCGCGCGCCCGCTTCCTCGACAAGGATGTCCCCGCCCTGGTCACCGACGGCGACCAGCGGGCGGGGCTCGACGCCAAGATAGTCTTGCGAGACGCCCTCACCCTCGACGGGACCGTCAATCCCGATTTCAGCCAGGTGGAGACCGACGATCCCCAGGTCACCATCAATCAGCGCTTCGAGGTGTTCTTTCCCGAGAAGCGTCCTTTCTTCATCGAGAACGCCGGCTACTTCCAGACGCCGGTCAACCTCTTCTTCTCACGGCGCATCGTGGACCCCGGCGGCGGCGCGCGGCTGACGGGGAAGGCCGGTCGCTGGTCCCTCGGCGCCATCGCGATCAACGACCGGGAGCCGGGACGCGTACCGGCACCGGATCCGCTGGCCGGAAGCCGCGCCGACCTCGGCGCGTTGCGGGTGCAGCACGAGCTGGGCGAGGAGTCCACGATCGGCGCGCTCGTCACCGACCGCGAGCTGGAAGGCAGCTACGCGCGGGTGGTTTCACTCGATACCCGCCTCAAGCTCGGCCGCACCTGGGCGGCGACCGGGCAGGTGATGCGCAGCGACATCCGGGAGGACGCGACGGAGAGCGCGGGGAGCGGCGTGTTGATCGACCTCGAGCGCGACGGCCGCTCCCTCGACTACTCGGGCACTTTCCTGGCTCTGGACCCCAGCTTCGCCGCACCGCTCGGTTTCGTGGAGCGGACCGGCATGCGGCAGACGGAGCACAAGTGGAAGTACCGCGTTCGACCGCGCGGCAAGGCTGTGCTGAGCTACGGTCCGGAAGTGAAGGTCTTCTACGTGTGGGCCCCCGACGGTTCCAGGTGGAGCTGGTAGGGCAAACGCAGCTCCAACTCAAGCGGACCGAGTTGCTCGAGCGATTCGAGGACGCGCCATTCCGCCCATACAAGAACGAGGCGTCGTTCTCGACCGAGTGGCTCAAATGGCTGGCGATCGACGCCACCTACGCCTGGGGCGGCGACGTGAACCACGACCCCGCGTCGGGTCTCGCGCCGTTCCTCGGGCGCGCAACCGAAGCCGACCTGCAGCTCACCGTGCGGCCCACGCCCGGGCTCCGCGTGGATCAAGCGGCGATCGAGAGCCGGCTCGACACGTGGTCGGGCGCGCCCGTCTTCACCGAGCGGCAGCTCCGCACCAAGATCAACTACCAGTTCAGCCGGTTCCTGTCGCTCCGCGCCATCGTGGACTACAAGGCCGAGTTCGGCGACACGACGCTCGCGGACATCGAGGACAAGCGGAAGTGGGGGGCCGATCTGCTCCTCACCTATTTGGTGAATCCGGGGACGGCGTTCTTCGTCGGCTACACCGATCGCTATGAGAACCTCGCGATCGGCCCGGGGTCGCCGCCGTCGTTGTTCCGCAGCCGCTCGCCCGATCTGTCGGTGGGGCGGCAGGTGTTCGTGAAGCTCAGCTACCTGTGGCGCTTTTAGGCGCGGGCGGAGCCGTTCCCGTGAACAGACGCCGGAGGAAAGGGGACGCCGACACATCGCCGGACGCCGGCGACGTGCCGAAGATCGTGGAGACGCTCGAGCTTGCGCTGCACGCCCTTTCCGCATCGGCGGCCACGCCCGGGGAGTTGGCCGAGATCCGGAGGCTGCTCGACGGGATGCGCGCGTCGCCGGCGTTGCGCGCCGACCCAGTCACGCCCACGCGGTCACACCTGCCGCCGCTCTCCGAACGTGAGCCCCCTCTCCCGCGGATCGCTACGTACTCACAAGGGATGCACGGGTTCGGACACATTCGCCGTAACGCCACGATCGCGCACGCGTTGCGCGGCGCGGGCACGCGGGCGGTGATCCTCATGATTGCCGAAGCGTGGCAGGCCGGCGCCATCCCGATGCCGGAAGGCGTGGACTGTGTGACGCTGCCGGGCCTGCGCAAAGAGGCCGATGGCGTCTTGAATGCCCGTTTCCTGGACGTCTCCGACCAGGAGTTGATCAAGCTGCGGAGCAAGGTGATTCGGAAAGCGATCAAGACCTTCCAGCCCGACGTGTTTCTGGTGGACTACCTGCCGCTCGGCGCCGGGCGGGAGCTTGTCCGGACGCTCGAACATGTCCGCAAGCACGGGCGGACGCGCTGTGTGCTGGGACTGCGCGAAGTGCTGCAGGACCCTGAGACGGTGCGCCGCACCTGGTCGGCCGACGGCACCCTGGACGCCATGCGGGACTACTACGACGCCATCTGGATCTACGGGGACCCCGCCGTGTTCGATCCCGTGCGCGAGTACGGGGTCTTCGACGGCGTGGCGAGCAAGGTGCGCTACACCGGCTACCTCGACCAGCGGCCGCGCCTCGAGTTTGCCGGGACGCAGGCTGCTCAAGTGCTGGCGAACCTGCCGGCCGGGGGGCTCGCGCTCTGTGTGGTGGGCGGTGGCGTGGACGGCCATGCCTTGGCCGAGGCCTTCGTCGAGGCCGAGCTGCCCCCCGGTACCTCGGGCCTGGTCGTGACCGGGCCATACATGCCGGTGGAGCAGCGACAGCGTCTGGTGCAACGCGCGCAGGAGCACCCGCGCTGCGACGTGCTCGAATTCGTCCCCGATCCGGTGCCGCTCCTCGATCGGGCCGACCGGATCATCGCCATGGGTGGGTACAACACCATCTGCGAGGTGCTGTCGTTCGAGAAGCACGCGCTCATCGTGCCGCGTGTGCACCCCGAGCCCGAGCAATGGATTCGCGCGCAGCGCCTGCGGGACTTGGGCCTGGTCGACGTGCTGCACCCCGACGACTTGAGCCCACGGGCGCTGAGCGAGTGGTTGGCCCGCGATCTCGGCGCGCCACCGGCCAGCCGCAGCCGTGTCGACGTGGGCGGGCTCACCCGCATCCCGGGTCTGCTGGCGGAGCTGTTGGGCGTTCCGCTCGCCGCGACGGTGGTGAGATGACGGCGGCCGCCGCCCCAACCGTCCGGAGCCGCACGCTCCTGATGTACGCCCAGGATCACAGGGGTCTCGGGCACATCAATCGGACGCTGATCATTGCCCGGCACCTGCTGCCGGCGCACCCGAACGCGGTGGCGTACATCGCCACCGAGTCGCCCATCGCCAGCACCTTCACCCTGCCAGAGCGCTGCGATTACATCAAGCTGCCGGGCCGCATCGTCCCTGCAGCGACGCAGCAGACCGAGGAGGACGAAGCGGTGTCGCGGGAGCGCTTCGCGCAGATTCGCGGGACGCTCCTGCGCGACGCGGCGTTGGGGCTCGCTCCCGATCTCGTGCTGGTGGATCACGAACCGCTGGGCAAGGCGGGTGAGTTCCGCGAAGGGCTGTACGCGCTCAAAGCTGAGCACCCGGGCACCCGGTTCGTCTTCGGCCTCCGCGACATCATGGACGATCAGGCCGCGATCCGTGCACTCTGGCGGGACCTGGGCGTCTACGACGCGTTCGAGGATCTGTATGACGGCATCGCCGTCTACGGCTCCCCTGTCCTGTACGACGTCGCCGACGCCTACGCCATTCCGGCGTCTGTTCGTGGCAAGCTGCACTATTGCGGCCCGATCGTGCGCGATCTGCCCGCCGTCGATCCGCGCGGGTTGCGGCGGCGTCACGGGCTCCCGGCGCGGGGACGCCTTCTCGTCGCCACGGTCGGCAGCGGCAGTGACGGGTATCCGGTGCTGGACGGGGTGCTGGCGGCCCTCGAGCACCTGCGAGAGGACCTCTACGCGGTTCTCGTGACGGGACCCTACATGCCGGCCGACCAGCGGGCGAACCTGCAGGCGCGAGCCACCGCCTCGTGGCGGGTGGTGCCGCAGGCCGACAACCTCGAGCTCATGGCTGCGGCCGACGTCGTCGTTGGCATGGGGGGCTACAACAGCGTGTACGAGGCCCTGCGTGTGGCGCGCCCGCTGGTCATCGTGCCGCGGGCGACGCACAAAGTCGAGCAGCGCATCCGGGCCGAGGCGGTGGCCGCGCACGGCCTGGCTCGCTGGGTTGCGCCCGCGACGCTGAACGAGGCGACCCTCGGCGCCGCGCTCAAGTGGGCGCTGCAGCAGGACCCGGACGCGCACGCGCGGCGGGTGCGCCAGGTCATCCCGTCGTTCGACGGGGCCGCCCGGCTCACCGCGTACCTCTCGCGCTGGCTCGGCGGCGACTGATGCGCATCCGCTTCAAACCCACGCCCGCGCAACGCGCCGCGGTGCGCGCCCAGTTGGCGCGTCTCGAGCAGCCGGGGCCGGCGCTCGAGGTTCTCGGGCCCACGCTGCCGGCGGACTTCCAGCCCGCCGGGGCGGCCTGCACGCTGCAAAGCGCGCATGCCGATCGCTTCGTCCTCCGAGTCCTGGCGCGCTCGCACACCGGGCAGGAGCAGGCCTACGCCGTGAAGGTGTATGCGGACGATTTCGGAGAGCACGTGTGGGCGCATTCGCAGGCTCTGGCGAGCCGGTTGCAGCCGAACCACGACGGACCGTGCCTGCCGTTGCGGTACGTGTCGAGCGAGCGCTCGCTGGTATTTCCATGGGTGGATGGGTCGTTTCTGTCCGAGATCGTTGACGATCGCAAGCTGGAGCTCCTGCGTCGGGCGGCCCGGTTGGCCGCGACCCTGCACCGCTTGCCCGTCGTTCCGGAGCCGGTCACGACGGCCCAGATGTTCGTCGCCGAGACCCAGGGGCGGTGCGACCGTCTGCGGCACCGCTGGCCCGAGACGGCCGCGATCATCGAGCCGCTCCTGGCGGGCATCCAGGACGCTGCGACCCTGCTCGATCCGGCCGAGCCCGCCCCGGTCCACGGCGACCTGGCGGCGGGGCAGTTCCTCTGGACGGGCGATCGCCTCGTCTTGCTCGACCTGGATATGTTCGGATACACCGACCCGGCGTACGACGCCGGCCATTTTCTGGCGCAGCTCGAGCGACGGTCCTTGTGGGATCGCACACTGCCGGCGCACGCGGACGACTGGGTCGCCTGCTTCCGGGACGCCTACCTGAGCGCGATGCCCCAGGTATCCCCCCGCAACGTGTCGTTTTACCAGGGCCTCACGCTCGTGCGCAAGATCTACACGATCTATCGCAAGCAGACGGCCGACCGGGCGCGGCTCGCGCCTCAGCTCGCCGCGCGGGCGCGGGCGGCACTCGAGGACGCGGTGCCCTCGGGGCAACCCCGATGAACCCGCCGCCCACTTCACTGAGTGCTGTGGACGTCGGCGGCGCCCTGGCTGCGGCGCTCCGCGCGGTTCACGGCGCCGACGGGACGGTCGAGATCTGGAGCGCGCACCCCCTCTCGAAGCGCGGGAAACACCGCGTGGTGCGGTACGACGTCCAGGGCCGCATGCCCGGTGACGCTGAGGTACACCACCAGTGGGTGGGGAAATTCTACGAGCGCGACGAGGACGCCTGCGGCGTCGTGACGATACTCCGCGAGCTGGCCGCCTCCGGGTGCGGAGCCCGCGGCGGCTTCGTGGTTCCGCGTGTGCTCGCCTATCACGCCGCGCAGCGCCTGCTGCTCCTGAGCCACGAGGCGGGCGAGTCGGTCGTCAAGGCGATCGGGGCAGAGGGCGCGCACGTGCTGGCCGCGATGGGACGCGCGCTGGCCGCCCTGCATGCCGCTCCCGTTACGCCGGTCGGGACGACGGGTCCGGCCGGTGTGCTCGCCGACCTGCAAGGAAGGATCGCGGAGCTGCGCAGCCGGTTTCGCGCGGAGGCGGCGTCATTGCAGGACTGGCGCGTCCGGCTCGAGCGCGAGGCACCGCCGCCGCCGACCACGCTGTCGTTTCTGCACGGCGACCTCGGCCTGGTGCAGCTGCGGTGGAGGGCGGGCACCATCGTCGTCCTCGACTTCGACGATTGCACGCGCGGTGATCCGGCTCTGGACCTCGGCAATCTGCTGACACAGCTGCGTCGGCTCACCCTGCGCAAGCCTGGCAAGCTGCCGGACTTCGCTGCCGCGCGCACCACGATCCTCGATGCTTACCGGTGCTGGTCCCCCGACGATCCAGGTCTGCTGGAGCGGGTCGCCTGGTACGAGCAGATCGCGCTCCTGCGGAAGATCCATTCTCTGACCTTCGACCGGACTCGCCATCCGGAGGCCGAGGCGATCCGGCAGCGGCAGGCCGAGGCGATCCACCTGCTAGCGAGCGTGCTCTAGCCATGCGACAGCGGAAACGCACGCGGTTTCGCCAGATCTTCTGGGCCCACCTGCGACGGGTCAAAGGGCGTCTGCTCCTGGCGGCCGTGTGCACCGTGGGCGTCGCGGCCACCGAGCTACTGAAGCCGTGGCCCCTCAAGATCATCATCGATCACGGCATCCTGCAGAAGCCAGAGCGGCATCTCTTGCCCTTTATCCGGGATCTTCTTCCGAGCGGCCAAGTCCCCCTTCTCGTGGTAGCGTCCTGCGCGATCATAGTGATCGCGGTATGTGGTGGGTTGCTCTCGTACGTCCAGATCTTCATCACCTCGTCCATCGGCTACACCACGGTGTACGCCCTCCGCCGGGAGTTGTTCGCGCACTTGCAGCGACTGTCGCTGTCCTTCCATAACCAAGCGCGGTCGGGGGACCTGCTGACCAGAATCGGAGCGGACACGAATACCCTCAAAGACGTGTTCGCGGACTCGATCCTCAAATTCTCCGCGCAGCTGCTGACCGTGATCGGGATGTTCGCGATCATGTTCGCCATGAATTGGAAGATCGGCTTAATCGCCCTGGGGACCCTGCCGTTCCTGGGTTACAGTCTGCTGCATCTCTATCGCAAGACGAAGGCCTCCGCCAAGAAGCAGAAGCGGCAGGAGGGTCAGGTGGCGTCGCGCATGAGCGAGGTACTGTCGGCGATACCGCT
>WNGC01003787.1_pt1 | contig 10752 bp, 10 predicted proteins | sample 5400051 | NCBI WGS metagenome assembly WNGC01 (sample SAMN13153368, study PRJNA577476) | soil metagenome | isolation source: 20 cm soil or saprolite under grassland replicate 2 | place: USA:California | collected 2016-06-15 | reverse complement strand
AGGCGGATAAGATTCGGCGCGGCAAACACGGTGACGGTGAGTCCCAATATTTCGAAAACCGCCGCCACGTATGCTGGGAGCTCGATACCTTCGGCCACCAATGAATGCTGACGCACTGCGAGTGCTGCAGCAATTGAGAGTCCGGTAGCTGCGAAGGCCAACAGCGGATAGCGGTCTGCGGGTTCATGAGTTTTTCATCATCTTGTACTTAGGCGGAGGCGGACCGCTCCCAGTGATCGACACACCACGCTACCGTCGTGCGCCGGCCAATCCGGCGGAAGCCGGCCCCGTGGATAAGCGCCGTCATCGCTGCCTCAGGATGGACAAATGTCCTAAAGGCATTCCGCGTGAGACGGTGGAAGAAGTTTTCCGCTGCTACTCGCAGTCGCACAAACCACCGGTCCCTCGGAAAGCTGAGTGACAACGTTCGTCGCGCGCTGGCAGCAGCTCGCTCGAGGAGAGCGACGTAATCCGGGTAGCAGCACACCACGCGATCCAACGTGACGATGTCGGCCGTGAGCGGAGGCTGGAGATCAACAAAATCGCCCGGCACGACCCGAAACCTTGCAGATGACTCGGCGTTGGCAAAGAGGCGGTCGGCGACACTCAAAGAACTTTGGGCAGCATCGACCAGAACGATCTCTTGCAGTCCGCTTGTCTGCAGCTCGAGCCCGATCACGCCGATCCCACCGCCCACGTCCAAGAGTGTGTCTCCGGGACGCGTGATGGGACGGAGCTGCTCCAGGATCAGCTTCGTGGTTGGATCGGGGCCGTGGCGTTGATAGCGGGCTAAGTCTTTTTCAGCACGCTTTGGGTCAAACTGCAAAGCGGTTGCCGTGCAATGAGAGCAGCAGGACATACCTTCGTATCTCCATAGCTGGAGGACCAAATCCGCCAGGCGATGGCTACCCGGGTCATCTAGCAGGGCGTCGGGATTCAATCCAGTCGTTCAGATAGGGCATCGCGACGTCTTGCAAGTCCGTCAAGAAAGCCGTCACAGGTTGACGAGTCAAGCCGTTTGTCTTTGCGAGGGCGGGTCTCTGTGGACTAACTATCCGCGCCGAGCATATTAGAAGCTGTTGGTGCTGGTCGCTCGCCGTCGAATCGTCTATCTCAAAATCGTCCACTATGAAAATCGATCGCCGCAGTTTTCTGGTAGCGTCGTCCTCCGCGTTGGTGTTGGGGAAAAAAGGACTTTCTCCGGCGGGGTTTGAGCAACCGTCCGCGAGCCCGGAACCGCCCGGGATCGACCGCACGCTCCAGGGAAAGTCGATCGCGGTCTACACCACCGCCGACAAAACCAATTACCGACTCTCACCGACCGAGACGCTGACGTTCAAGCCGATGGGTCAGCCCCTGGAGACGCAGATCTGCGTCTTTGTCGATCCCTCGAAGAGAGCGCAAACGATCCTGGGCGTCGGCGGCGCACTCACCGATGCCTCCGCTGAAGTCTTCGCCAAACTGCCGGCTGCGAAACAGCAGGAATTTCTCGCTGCCTATTTCGATCCGCGCGGAGGAAAGCTCACTCTCTTTGGCAGCCCATGGAGTCCGCCAGCATTCATGAAGACCAACAATGACATGCTGCATGGCGGAAAACTGAAGCCGGAGTTCTATCAGTCGTGGGCCAACTACTACACGAAGTTCATCAAGGCGTACGAGAGAGAAGGAATCCGCGTTTGGGGCATTTCAATTCAAAACGAGCCCATGGCGACCCAGACCTGGGAGTCGTGCATCTATTCAGCCGAGGACGAGCGGGACTTCCTGAAGAACTATCTGGGGCCGACGATGAGGAGAGAAGGACTGGGCGAGAAGAAGATCATCGCCTGGGATCACAACCGCGATCTCATCTACCAGAGAGTCAGCACGATCCTCAAAGATCCCAAAGCCGCGCAGTATGTGTGGGGCATCGGATATCACTGGTACGAGCCGTGGAGCGGTGGCGACCAGATGTTCGACAACGTCAAGCTCGTACACGAGACTTTTCCTGACAAAAAACTGCTCTTCACGGAAGGAACCGTCGATTCCTTCAAGCCTCAGGACATTTCGGCCTGGAGACTGGGCGAAGCGTACGGACGCTCCATGATCAACGACTTCAACAGCGGCACCGTCGGCTGGACGGACTGGAACGTATTGCTGGACGAACAGGGCGGGCCAAATCACGTCGGGAATTTCTGCTTCGCGCCGGTTCACGCGAATACGAAAACCGGTGAGCTGATCTACACCAACTCGTATTACTACATCGGGCACTTCTCGAAGTTTGTCCGCCCGGGCGCAAGGAAAATCGCTGCCTCGCCGAGCAGGAGTGCTTTGCTTTCCACCGCCTTCGTCAATCCGGATGGGAAAGTTTCGGTGGTGGTGATGAACAGAGGCGATCAAAAGATTTCCTATTTTCTCTGGCTGGACGGGAACGCCGCGGAAGTCAGCAGCTTACCGCATTCCATTCAGACGCTCGTATTCTGACGTGCGCGACCACGGCACGGTCGTCGCAAGTTAGACGCACCCCCCAATAACGAGATAACGTGGACGCCGTCGGCATCCGCGCAGCAGCTCCCGGAGACATGCCGGTCATTGGCCGACTCGGCGCGCTCCTCGTCCGTACGCACCACGACCTGGACCCCGCGCGTTTTATCGCGGCGACGTCGGGGACCGAGAAGGGGTACGGCTCGTTTCTCGGCACGCAGCTCGATGAGCCGAACGTCATCATCCTCGTTGCCGAGCGAGACGGCGAGGTAATCGGATACACCTACGCTGGGGTCGAGGGCATCGATTACATGTCGCTGCGCGGGCCGGCGGGAGTCTTGTACGACATCGTGGTCGACCCCGCCCATCGTGGGCAGGGCGTCGGTCGAATGCTGCTCGACGCAACCCTCGACGCCCTCAAGGCCCGAGGCGCACCGCAGGTCGTACTCTCGACGGCAGAGCGGAACACGATCGCGCAGCGCTTGTTCGAGCATGCCGGGTTCCGGCGCACGATGATCGAGATGACTCGAGAGCTGGACGTGTAGCGGTCGCCCACTGGTGAACGGGTGATCGCTTTGTTAAACGCTCAACAGTACTGACGTAGGCGCCCGTGGTGCGGTGATTCGGAATTGCTCGAAGTCTTCGACGACTGCGGCTGCAGAGAGTCGAACGACGCGCGCGAGACATTCACCAATACCGAGATCCTCGGTCCGCAGGGGCTCGGCCGGACCCGCCTGCGCCCGCCGGTAGATTTTCTCGAGCAGGGAATTCCTGCGACGAACAGATAAGACGCCGCTTGTCGCACACCGATAATTCGCCGCCGCCATCGCTGCGCTGGTCTTGCGGTCCGCCAACAACCGGCTCAGCGCCCGTTCGAACATCAACTGGTCGCGTGCGAAGTCGTCACCTTCACTACGCACGAACAGAGCTCCCTCCTTGCCGAGGAACTCACCGACGTGCGCCATTTGTGATCCCGAGCTCGTAACTATCGCCAGGCCCGCCGCCATCGCCTCGGCGTACACCATTCCAAAACTCTCATAACGCGCCGGGTGAAAGAGAATGTGAGACTCCGCAATGATGCGGAGGGCTTCCGCACGTCGCAGCGTACCATGGAAGGTCGCATTGGGCACCGACTCGAACCGGCGCATCACGGCGTCGCGGGGCGCCTCGCCTATATAATGAAAGCGCGCCGCAGGAATGCGCTCCGCCAGCGAGGTCATTACAGTCAGCGCCACGCGACCATTCTTCTGGTGGTAGTCGCGCCCACAGAACACCACCGCCAGCTGATTGTCGCGCCATTTCCGGTGCATCTCATCGCGGTCGAGCGCACGATGCGCGCCCGGTACGACATGACAGCGCTCGAGGAATGCGCGCGTGACTTCAGAAGTCGCCACCGTTCTGAGCCATTGATAAGCTTCAGCAACAGCGTGCTCGGTGGGAAAGAGGATCGCCTTGCAGCTCGGATGTGTGTATGCGCCAAGCATCCGCGCCGAGCGTTGGAGCATAGTACGTTGCCAGAGGCCCGGTCCGCCTCGCGCGAATCGCCGGCGCTGGCGCGGATCGATTCCTGAACGCCCCCACAGCACAGGATAGCCGAAGTTGTCGAGATCGACGACCCAGCTTTTGCGGTTCAACACTGGCCAGCGTGCGGAGTGGAAGAGCGAACGACCCGGTCCCGGATCGATAACTTCCGCCTCGGCAAAGTCGCGACTCGGACGAAACGACCGTCGGCTCGAGTCTCGCGTCCCCTGTGGGCGCAGGAATACATGCTCGGGTGCTGAGACGCGATATCGCGTTCCGGGCGGTGGGTCAGTCAGCAGCGACGCATGGATCCCGCTATGGAACTCTATGCTGGAACCGATGTCGACCGTGCGTGACCTCGCGCGTCGCTGCGCCTTGGTCAATGCGCCTTCGTTGGAACGAGCCTGGCGATCCGATTGAGGCTGAAGCCATGCGACCTGAAGTACTCGTCGATGAAGTTACACAGGGCGTAGGTGTAGTTGCATCGCGCCTCCTGTCGGCCGGCAAGGCTGCCGTCGAATGCCGGCAGCATCGAGCATCCTTTCTTCCAGCGACATCCGGTACAGACGCGCGCGATCAACGCGCTGTCGCGCGCGAAAGACCCCACGTACTCGGAGGAGGCCAACACCTCGTCGATGGGCTGCTCGAATATGTTGCCGAGCGCCCATCGCTCGTCGTATGCCTCGTGTGTCTGGAAGAGCGTGCCGTCGGTGTTCACGATGAACGCCCATTCACCAAGTTGTCGATCGTACTTCCAGGTTTGCGAGCCGTGGCGGCACCGCAACACCGTCGCGATGCAGTCGTCAATGGGAAGCACTGACACTCTCCGTTGCTGCTCCACCCAATGAACGAAGAGACGTTGGAGCGCGTCTTCCGCCTGAGCGATGGTGATCGCGAACGGCGCGTCGGGCGTGTTGAATGGCGCGGCAAACAGTGGAAGAAACCGCACGGAAACGCCGAGCGATCGATAGAAGTCGTAGATGTCCGTGATGCGAGATGCCGTATGCGCGCCGAGCACGGTGATGGCGCCAAAATCGACGTCCGCGACGCGCAACCGGTCCATGTTTCGCGCGACCTGCTCCTCTGTCTGGTGGTTTCCCAGCGACAGACGCACGCCACCCACCACATCGCACGAGACTCCGAGCTGGATCTTCTCAGCCTTCAGGAGCGCGATCTGTTCATCGGAAATACGATAGAGGTTGGTCTGCAGCGCGTTGACGACCGCACCGGTGTCGAGCAACCCACCGAGCATCTGGTGTTGCAGCTCGAACACCGAGCGTAGGTAGGGAAGCGGCAGCAGGAGCGGCTCCCCGCCATGCCAGATGATCGTCGTCGTGAACGGCTCGCCTACCTCGGCGATTCTTAGCTCGTGATAGCGGCGGATGGACTCGAGCAGACGCTTCCACTCGCTCAGACTAATCCGCTCCGTGCGGTGCAGCTCGTTCCACTCGTAGCAGTAGCGACACCGCATGTTGCACAACTTCGAGGCCTTGACCACCCAGCTCACCATCCTGAGTGGCGTGCGCGGCTGGTCGCGCGAAGGCGCGCCGCGCCGAGAGACGCGGCTTCGCCCTGATCGCGTGACAACCATCGTCACCCCTTCTTCTTGAATTTCTTGAGTGCCTTGAGCGCAGCCCGCTTGGTCTTCTTACTGATGCCCTTGTTCTTGTACTGGATCCAGCTGATGGGTCCGATCAGAAGCCAGACGCCGCCGTCGCCGTTCTCACCGTGAGGACGCCCGGTACCCTTCTGCGTCGTGGTGAAGTGGATGAGCGCGCCCTTCTTACCGGGTTTTTTCTTCGGCGGGCGTTTCGTCGTCTTCTTGCGCGGTGATCTTGGGGGCATGCGCGCCTCCTGTGGAGGGTGGTGCCAGGATCCAGCGCCTACGTTGGCGCCGTAAAAGTCACTCTGTCCGGCCAGGTTGTCTAGCGTTTTCTTGCATCAACCGACCGTTCTTCAGCTCGAACCGGATGATTTGCCGACCCTCATGCAACGACCGGCGCCGCCCCTGCCATTCAAAATCACCAGATAGTCCGCGCGGGAGCGTGATCTCGGCGCGCAGGCCGTGCTGACCCTCGCGCACGAGTTGGACGTCGATGTCGCCGAGCGGATGCGGCACGCGCCCCTCGGCGCGGCGCAGCGGGCCAAGCGCCGGAGCAATGCGTACCGTACGGAAACCCGGACTCGATGGACGCACGCCGAGCACGGTGGCGAGCAGGCCATAGTTCGGATGCGCGGACCACGCATGAGTGTCGGAGCGTGTGGGTTCCGGATTCTCCGGAGCCGACGTGAGACCGAGTTGCAGCATCTTCTGCCACGGCGCGAGTCGTTCGATGTATCGGTCGCCGAGCCCGGCCTTTCGTAACGCTTCCAACACGTAGAAGCTGAAGTAATAGGACGCCGGCGTCAGCGTCGTGTCGGCGAGGACGCGCTCCATCAGCCTTCGCTGCTCAGCGACCGGCACCGCATCGACGAGGACGGCGAGCACGTTGGTCTGTTGACTGTAGGCACTGCTGTCCGGCGAGTCGCGAAACAGTCCCCGCGCCGAATCCCAGGCACGCGCGCGTACCGCTGCAAGCACAGCATCAGCGCGTGCTCGGTAGCCGCTTACCGCCACCCGCCTCCCGCCTCCCGCTTCCAGCTCCGCCGCGCGCTGCAACGCGTACACGTAGAGCAAACTGATCGTAGTCGAGTGACCATCGTCGGCGCCAGGCGGAACTCCGCGATCCCAACGCGGCGTCCAGTCGACATAGTTCCAGTACGGCATCGGACCCAGCATGCCGGTGGCGTCAACATGTCGCCCGAACCAGTCGAGGATTCCGCGCACGCCGGCGAGACGCTCGCGCACGAACGCGGCGTCGTCGCGGTGCATGAAATAATCGTGTACCATTGCGACGTAGATCAGCGAGAACGGAGGAATGATCTGCGTCAGCGCCGACGGATAGCGGCTTGTCGTGAGTCCTTCAGGAATGCGCGACCAGTCGAAATGCTCGATCGCCTGTCGCATCAGTCGATCATCCCCCGCGACGTAGAGCGAAATAAGGCTCTGCACGCGTGTGTCGCCGATGTACTGCAGCTGCTCCCAGTACGGCGTGTCCATGTATGTCTCGAACGCGCCGATGCGCGCGCCGTTCCAGTTCATGCGCCACATATCAGTGAGCCACGGAAGATCGCTCGCGAAGCGTCCGCGCGGGACGAACGGATACGCAGTAAAGATCCCGTTCAAATCGTGCACGCGAAGTGGCTCATTCGCCGTCGCGATGTCCATCTGGATGTAGCGGAAGGAGCGCCAATACAACGTCGTGAAGCGTCTATGCGCTCCTCCGTCGACGAGGAAGACGTCGCGCACGCCTTTGATCGTGCGACCCGCGACTTCGTTGCGATTCCCTTTTTGTCCCGCCGAGTCGATCAGTGCCTCGGCGTAGGTGAGTCGCACCATGCTGCCGGCGCCGCCGCTCGTCTCGAGGACTGGATAGGCATTCGTGACGTGCGACTGATCGACAAGGATTGCCGCAGTCGTGCGCGCGGGGATCAACAGATCGCCCGCTCCCTGCAGAAACAGGCTGTCCGTGTGCACGCCAATCGCCCGTCGCACGTGTGCGAACCGTTCCGCGCGCTCCTCCATCGGCGCTATCGAGCGCGGCTCGAGCTGCCACCCGGACACTTCACCATACTCACCGGGCGGCATCGCACGTCGGTGCACGCGTCCGACGATGACAGCGGTACTCCATGCATCGTCGACGTAATCCGCGCGCTCCCATCCCCACGGATAGCGCGCGCCGTCGATCGAATCGCCGGGCGCCGCGGCGTAATAGTTTCCCATCGCGGCGCTGGTGGTGACGATCGGCGCATACGCTGCATCGCGCAGCAACTTCCACCCCGCCCCGGTGTTCGCCAAGGTTGCTTCGACTGGACTGTCACCCTGTAGCAGGAATCCGGTGCGGTAACTGTGTTGCGCGACGGGACGTGCCGCGCCCCAGTTCCACACGAGTGCGGCAATGACGTTGCGCCCCGCGCGCAGATGCGGTGCGAGGTCGACTGTCTCGTAGCGCCAGTGCGTGACGTCTGACCGCTGTGGGCCCGACGAGATTGGCAGCCCGTTCACGTATAGTCGGTATCGATTGTCCGCGGATACGTGCACCACGAATCGCGCCGGCACAACGGTTAGCTCGAATGTTCGCCGCGCGTGAAAAACGGTGAAACTGTCGCCCGGGATTCCGGCAGGCGCGATCCAGTCTGCAGCCGGCGCGCGGTCGAACAGGCGCGGCGCTTGCGCGTCAAGCGGCGCGGAGAAGAGGAAGATTGCCGCAAATGTGTAGCGCCAGATCAAGGCGCGAGCCGCTCGAGGAATTTTCGCGTTACCGTGTATCGGCTCCTAATAATTGTGGCGCCTGTTGCACACCACCTCGATAATGACCGCAATCGCCAGAACGAGGATGTGGTCCGTCTCTCCTTCCTCGATCTGGACCCAGTAGGTGTCAGCGAGTCTGAACCACTGCCTCGTAATCGTGGCGATTTTGCGGTCGCCGCGGTTTACGACGTACTCGAAGTTCAGAAAATCTCCAACGGCTTCGAGATCGTTCGGACCAGGGACATCGACAGTGAACCGGTGACGGGGAAATGAGAAGAGATCGCGCGAGACGTCGGCGATCAGGTTGCCATCGCGCCAAAGCTGGTACGTCCCGACCCAATTGAAAACTTTTTGCTCGATATAAACGAGCTCGTTTCCATCGAGATCCTGGAACGAGAGTTTGTCACCCAAACTCGCAAGCTGTCCCTTGACCTGAAACGCGTCGCGGCCTTCGACGTCCTTGATGGTGAAGTTGTTGCCGAGTGAGACGAGCTTTTGTTTCAGTACGTAGTCCATATCTGCTCAGCTGGTTCCCGTCATGTCCAGATATTCGAACATGTTGGACGTCCATCGGATCTAACTGTCACTCAGAGCGCGGGTAGTTGATGATAATCACGAGGTCCTCGGCCCCGACCTGACGCAGGCCGTGGAAACCGCCGGCGCGGGTGAGGATCGCCGTCCCCGCTCCGACCAGCTGTCGAGCACCATTCAACGTGAGCTCGCCACGGCCCGACAGCACGTAGTAAACCTCGTCGACGTCATTCTGATGGTAGCCAATCGCCGCTCCGGGGTGCAGTGCGCGCTTGCGAAACACGAGCGCCAACCCGTCTTCACGCGTGAAGAAAGAATATGCGGTCGTTTCGCCGCCTCCGTTGTGCGGGCCAGGCTCGCGCACAGCTACGAGCGAGTCGTACTGAATCAGTGAGCGGGTGGAGGTCGGGGGCGGCACGATGGTCGTGCGCGAACAGGCGGCGAGCGAGCCGAATACGAAACAGCCGAGGACAACAGAGCGCTGCATTACAAAACCCTCCGGTAACAAAATCTCAGACAACGACTCCGCTCACGTGTCCCGCGACGACACGCCAGCCATCCGCATCTGCGCGCCAGACGCGCGTATATCGAAATGGCCCGGCAAACGCTTCACCCTCGAATGTCCCGCTCATCTCCATACGGACGCTCACCACGGCGATGTGTCCAAAACGCTGGATACGTTCCTCGCTTGGCTCGAGACGCGTGATGCGAATCACGCCGTGGCGGTGCGCGTCCAGATCATCTTTTTTGCCGTAGACCGCGCCCTTTGGGCCGGTGAAGACAAGCGCGTCGTCCAGGAGCCGATCGAGTATTCGCACATCGCTGGCGAGTTGCGCCTGGCGAAGCGCTGCCTCGCACTCGCGTAAAGAAGCTTCAGATGGGTCGGTCACGCGGGTCATCCGAGCCGGCGTCAGCGGAATAGCCCGCAGTTCAAGCTCCTGCAGCCGGGTTGTAGCGCGCCCGGAACCGCAGGCAGACCGGACTCGGTAACGCGATCCGCTGGCGCGTCGACGTTAGTCGGCCGGTCTCTTCATCGCGACTGAACACGACAACGGAGTTGGACCGTTGATTGGCGACGAGCAGCCACCGGCCCGACGGATCCAGACTGAAATTGCGCGGCCAGTCGCCCTCCGTCGAGATCACCTGTTCGAGCGTGAGCGCGCCCGTCGATTTCGCCACCGAGAACACGGCGATACTATTGTGGCCGCGGTTCGACACGTACAGAGTGCGCCCGGATGGTGCGACGTGGATGTCGGCTGGATAATTGGCGCCGGTCCATCCGCGCGGGAGAGTCGAGCGGATGTCGAGCGGAGACAGTGCGCCCCGCTCGGCATCGAAGCGAAGCGTAGCAACGGTGGAATCGAGCTCGTTGGCGACGTACACCAACGGCAGCGTTGGGTGGAAAGTGATGTGGCGCGGGCCTGCTCCAGGATGCATGACCGCGTCGCCGCCCTCGATGTGACGCAGCGATTTGCTATCGACGTCGAGACGGTAGACGAACACGCGGTCGGCACCCAGGTCTGCGGCGAGCGCGAAACGGTTGGAGGCGTCGGCCCGGATGCAGTGGGCATGCGGCGCATTCTGACGCTCAGCATTCGGTCCCCTGCCCTTGTGCTGTACAACCTGCGTGGCTGGCGCGCGCGCGCCATCAGCCTGACTCGGCAGCAGAGCGACACTGCCTCCGTCGTAATTGGCGACCAACACGACTCCGCCGGTGCGGTCCACGCTCACGAAGCAAGGTCCAGCACCGCCCGACGACTGATCGCCGAGTCGAGCGAGTGCCCCGGTGGCGCTCGCGATCGCGAAGGCGCTCACCGCACCGGCCCGCTTCCCGTTGTGCGTATCGACTTCATTCACCGCGTAGAGAACGCGGCCATTCGGGTGCATGG
>WNGC01002720.1_pt1 | contig 10753 bp, 8 predicted proteins | sample 5400051 | NCBI WGS metagenome assembly WNGC01 (sample SAMN13153368, study PRJNA577476) | soil metagenome | isolation source: 20 cm soil or saprolite under grassland replicate 2 | place: USA:California | collected 2016-06-15 | reverse complement strand
ATCCGGACAAGGCGGTGTGCTTCCACTGCAGCAACCTGCCGAAACATTTCTTCAAGGAATTCCGCATGGACTTCCAGGAAATCATCGCCGGAACCGTCGGCAAAGAGAACACCTTTGGCACCGTCGTGGGGCGCGTGAAGAGCGGCCCGATGAGCTTCGCGCGGTTTTCCACCAATGACCGCGAAGGAAAAATCTCCGGTTACGTCGGCGAAGGCGTCTTCACCGAGGATTCCCTGGAAACCTTCGGCGGCGCGGGAGTCGTCCGCATCCCCCGGCTACAAAAGTTACTGCGCTTCATTTGCGAGCGCGGCTTCGAACATCACGTCGCTGCCAACTTCTCCACCGTCGCTTCTGCCGTCTACGAAGCCGCAACGCGCTATCTCCGTTGGGACATCTACTGGCACAAGCCCTGATCGCCGGGAGTTTTTCCGCTGGGCCTGCGAGCGACGGGTAGGGGCCGCCTTCTGAGGCGTGCCGCACTTCTGGTCAGAAATCCAGGCTCGAAAATCACTGCGCTTGTGCTTGGCTGGGCTGAGGATTGGGTGGTTCGATCCGGTAGCCGAGGCTTCGCAGTTGGCGGATGATTCTCGCTGTGCGCTTTTGCCTCGATTGTTTGGTGACCGCTGGGCCCCGTTCTTCGTAACGAGCTCCCTGGTGCAGGATCAACCAGATCAGTCGACACTGTCGATGGGCAATGGCCCCGATGGCTTGATTATGTCCCAGGCGCGGGACCGAACGGCGATACAGAGTCGAAGACCCCACCCGTATAGGCCAAGGGTTGGGGCATTCAGCGCGAGGCGGCGGACTACTTGGGAACGCGAGCTTTTAATGGTGAGACGGGCTGGGTGACGAAACCTTTGGCTTCGGGGCTGCGAGCGCTCCAGTCTTCGGGAGGAAAGGCGATGCGCCAGAAGCGAGGGGAAGGCTCAAGGAACTCAACGGCTACTTCGGATTTACCGGCGTGGGACTCCGCGATTTCCACGACCTCGCCCTGAAGTTCTTCGCCCGATTTGACGTTGCGGATGGTAACCAATTGGCCGCGCGTGACTTCCTCGGCCAGAAGAATCAGCGCGCCATGCGCATTGACCACGGAGGTGCAGGTTTCCTCGGAGAATCGGTGTCCATTGGACCGATCACCAGTGATGACGATTCCAATGGAGAGCATGACACGATGGCTGCGTCGCTGATTCGTATTTTTCTTCTGGCGGATAGGAACGGTAGTCACAAGTCTTCTCCTCGTTTGCCTGTGCGCGGGAAGGGTGAAATTCCACATCCTTTGGAGAGCAATTTGCGAACCAATGCCCAACGATGAGAAAAAAGTTTACAGGAACCTAACAATTTCTCCGACAGACTAAGACTATGCCACCCGCTGCCGCCACCCTTGCCGCGGTGGCATGCCGGGCGATGGCGCTCCTTCCCCAAGCCCGGCCTTGTAGCGAACGCTGGAAGATGAAGCTGGCGTCGGGGACGTTTCTAGTTAACAATTCAATGTCATGAGCGGATTTGCCGGAATGCGAGTGCTGGCGCTGGAGAGCCGCCGCGCCGAGGAACTCGCCAAATTGATCAGCACCTATGGCGGACAGCCCATTGTTGCTCCTGCGATGCGCGAAGTTCCCCTGGAATCCAACAAAGAAGCGCTAACTTTTGCCGCTAGACTTCTCTCCGGCGAGTTTGACATGGTCGTATTCTTGACCGGGGTCGGCACCCGCACGCTGCTGGCCGTTGTGGAAAAGGTCCACGAACGCGGCGAGTACGTCGCGGCGCTTCAGCGCGTGAGAGTGGTGGCGCGCGGACCGAAGCCCGTCGCGGCCCTGCGCGAAATCGGTATAACTCCCGCCATCACCGCCCCCGAACCCAACACTTGGCGTGAACTGCTGCGCGCGCTTGATGATGCGGGCAAGGCTTCGCCCGAGCGCGGTTTGCAAGGGGCGCGAGTCGCCGTCCAGGAATATGGCGTCTCCAATCCTGAATTGCTGGCTGGGCTGAGGGAACGAGGCGCACAGGTCACGCCCGTGCCGGTCTACCAATGGGCGCTGCCGCAGGACCTGGCTCCCCTCCGGGCCGCAATATCAGCGATTGCCGAAGGAACCGTGGATGTCGTGCTCTTTACGACCGCCGTTCAGGCGGTCCATCTCTTCCAGGTTGCTGCGGAAATGAGGCTGGAAGAACCAGTGAGGAATGGTCTGAATCGCGCGATAGTGGCTTCCATCGGGCCAACTACATCGGAAGAATTGGAGCGGCGGGGAATCCGAGCCGATCTCGAACCCTCGCATCCGAAGATGGGTTATTTGGTGAAGGAAACTTCTGAGCAAGCAACGGAACTTCTTGGCCGAAAAAGGCAGGGAATTGCCTCCGCCGGTTGAGGCAAACTAGTGTTGAAGAGATTTGCGCGAACCGGTCAGTTAGAGTTTGCGCCTGCGGCCGCTCCCATGGCCGACGCAGCGCCAGGAATCACCTCGAAATCGACTCCGGCCTGGGCGAGAGCTTCCGTCTCGTCGTCGGCATGAGCGGAGGGAAGCGCCTCGTTCGCTTTAAGCCGCACAACCTGATGTCCTTCCCGCGCTGCTGAGATGAGCAGGGAATGAATTCTTTCTTGGAGATTTCCCGTCTGCAAACTGAGTTTACGGACGTTGCGCACCTGCGCTGAAGCGGGAACTAATTCGAGGATTTGTGGCGAAACCAAGTCGTCGTGCAAAACAACTTCGGCGGCGCGAAGTACGTGCACCGCTTTGACGGTCAGGAGATCGGTATCGCCCGGACCGGCTCCCATCAGATAGACCTTCCCCTTCATGGCTAGAGCTTGCATTGGATTTTATCCCGCCACCAGCATGAGCCAGCGGCTCTTCTTGCGGCGGCAGTTCACGCAAACCGTCAATCGCTGACACCGCACTAGAACACTAGCACCGCGGCTGGCCGGTGGAGGTGCGGAAGAATGAATTCTCTGAATCGATTTTTTTAATGCGATGCGAAGGGAAATGGTCAGGTTCTGGAAGAAACCCAAAAACTCAATCGGGGCGATTCGAATGGCGGCGATTTCGGAGGAACGCTTCGAAGGCTTCCTCGCTGGCGTCCTCGTGGAGCAGGCGTTTCCGTTCTTCAGGGTCCAGCTTCTTAGAGAAGAGCTTGTCGCGAGCCTCACCTATTTGCGCGAGCCATTCTTCGTATTCCGGGCCGAACTGATCTTCGAGTTGTTTTCTGAGGCGCTGCGCAAGGGCCGGGCTCTGTCCGGCGGTGGAAATGGCGATCTGCAGTGCTCCGCGTTTCACGACGGCGGGATAGTAGAAATCACAAAGAGGGGGGACATCCACAATGTTGCAGAGCACGCCACGCTGCGTTGCTTGAGCGAATATGCGCTGGTGGAGATCCGTGGAGGATGTGGCTGCGACGACCAAAAACATTCCTTCAAGATCTTCCGGTTGAAAAGGGCGCTGATGCCATTCGATGCTGTTCGAATGCGCCCAGGAGCGCACTTGCGGAGTCGCTTCGGGCGCCACCACGCGCACGCGACCGCCGGCCTCGAGGAGGCTGCCGATTTTGGATTCGGCGATGATTCCCGCTCCGACGACGAGGCAGGACCGGGCCGAAAGCTTGAGGAACATGGGGAAGAGCTTTGCAGGTTTCATGCTTTCACTCAGCGCGCTCCCCGCTGAAGCGTGAAGACCAAGTCTAAAGCAAATCTGACCTGTCATTGTACTCAGGGTCAAGGCGAGAGCGCGGGGAATTTTGATTTACGAGAGACGATCGGGAGTCAACAGAGCGGTCATTTCGAGGACGCGGTGATAGTAGTCGCGCTGGGTGAGCTGCGAAGCCGCGGCATCGTCGATAATGAAAGTCACGTCGGGATGGAGTTGGAGGGCGGAGGCGGAAACAGCGGACGTGATGGGGCCTTCGATGGACTTAGCGATGGCCGCAGACTTGGGCTGGCCGCTGGCGAGCAAGAGAATTTTCCGCGCCTCTAAAATCGTGCCGATGCCCATGGTGATCGCGCAGCGGGGACTCTCCTCGCCCGGAGCGAAGAATTTAGAGTTGTCGTCCATCGTTTCCTGACTCAAAACTTTCAGGCGCGTGCGGGAGCCGATGCTGGAAGTCGGCTCGTTAAACCCCACGTGGCCATTACGCCCGATGCCCAGAAGCTGGAGGTCGATTCCTCCGGCCTTTCGAATGGCATCTTCATAGGATGCGCAGTACCGATCGTAATCGCCGCGAATGGTCCCGTCCGGAATGTGGATGTTGCGGGGATCCACGTTGACATGCGCGAAGAGGTTTTCCAGCATGAAATGATGAAAACTCCGAGGATGTGCGGCGGGAAGTTCAAGATATTCATCAAGATTAAAAGTTACGACGCGCGAGCAATCAAGCGAGCCTTGTTTATGAAGACTCACGAGATGTTTGTAGACGCCGACCATGGTGCCGCCGGTGGCCAATCCAAGCACCAGTGCAGGTTTCTTGCCCACCGCGCTGGCAACAAGTTGCGCGGCCTGGAGGCTGATTTGCTCATCGTTGCGTTTCAGGATAACCAGCATGCGGCGGCCTCTCTGAACTATGCTTTTCCCATTACCTGGAAATTATGGGCTGACGAAAGAAATTCGTGAGCTTTACCGAAAGCGACGAATGACGAGATTGTGCCGGTCCGAACGATAGAAGCCCAGCACGTACATGATGGCCTGGCCTTTCGTGGAGTAGATTACCTGGCGAATGCGCAGCAGGGGATCGCGGCGGGGAATGGAGAGGATCTCCGCGATTCTGGGGTCGGCAGCGGTCGCGTCGATCTCCTCGTCGGCATAGCCAAGCTCGATCTTGTAATTGCGTTCGAGAATTCCGAACAGAGATTCCCGGCCGATGGGGGCCTCCAAAAGCCCCGGGAATTCAGCGGCGCTCAGATAGCAGGTCTCCAGCGCAAAGGGCTCGCGCGCGGCGTGGCGCAAGCGCTCGATCTTGATGACGCTGGTGGCGGGGGAAAGGGAGAGACGCGCGGACGCTTCGTTTTCATTGTCGAGCACTTTCGCGAAGAGCACCTTGGAGCCGGCGCTGAGGCTACGGCTGGACATCTGCTCGGTATAGCTCATCAATTTATTGAAGTGAATTTTTGGAGTGGTGACAAAAGTTCCGATGCCGCGGCGGCGCTCGACGATTCCTTCGCGTTCGAGGGAGGCGAGAGCGTGGCGCGCGGTCATGAGGCTGACTTGATGAAGCTTGGCGAGGTCGCGTTCCGAGGCGACGGCGTCACCGGATCGCAATTGGCCGGATTCGATGCGCTTGCGGATCCCGCTTTGGATTCTCTGGTACGCGGGCAAGCCGTTGTGGTTCTTCACTGACATTCTCTCTCCCGAACTGGCGTGGACCTTCTTCGTGGGCATTTGGACGGAACCTATTTTTCAAAGCATGAACGATTTCGATTGCACTTCTCCAGCAAGCCCCGAAAAGGCGGCGCGTTCGTACTAGAACCCCGTGGTGATATAGAGCGGAATCTAGCCCGTGCTATAGTCCGCTTTTCCATATATCTATATAAAGCACGATTTAATGCTTGACAATAGAAAAATGGTGCTATATAGCTATCCAACATTCGGCCATAGAGCTGGCCAGGGGTGCTGGTTTCCAGTCGAGAATTTCAGCCAAGAGGAGAAGCCCGTTGGGCGGCCGACGGCTTCGAATCGGAGGAATGAACATGAGAAAGATGAAGTCCTTGGGGTTGGGGCTTGTTTTTATGGCGCTGGTGGCGCTGCTGTGCAGTGCGAACGCAGCGTGGGGTCAGGATGTGACGGCGTCGATCACAGGAACAGTAGCGGATCCGAGCGGCGCGGCTGTCGTCGGGGCCACGGTTACCGCAAAGTCGGTCGAACGCGGCATCACTTATACAGCCGTGACCAACGATTCCGGGATCTATCGTATCGCGCAACTCCCGGTGGGCAGTTATGAACTCAAAGCGGAAAAGACGGGGTTCGCTTCGGTCGCATACCCGGCATTTGTGCTCACCTTGAATCAAGTCGCACGCATCGACGTCGCATTGAAAGTCGGCCAGGTCACCCAGATCGTTGAGGTAACCGGCGCCGCGCCTGTATTGAAAACAGAGGCGACGCAGGTCGATACCATCATCAACTCGGCCACCAACGACAATCTACCGCTGGCCTCACGCAATTACGTCCAATTGACCCTGCTTGCGCCCGGGGCGGTATCGACCGATCCGAGCAGCTTCAATAACGGCAACAACACCGGCGGTTATGGGGGCCGGCCCTTGATCAATGGCAATCGCGAGCAAGCCAACTATTTCTTGCTCGACGGCATGGATAACAATCAGGTATCGGATAACCTGCTGGGCTACACTCCTGCTCCTGACGCCATTCAGGAATTCAACCTGATTACCAACAATGCCTCCGCCGAGTTCGGCAATTTTATGGGTGGGATTGTCAACGCCACAATCAAGTCCGGTACCAACAGCTTCCACGGCGATGTGTGGGAGTTTTTCCGGAACGATAAATTGAATGCGAATAGTTGGTCCAATAATTTTCACACTTTGAACGCGGGTACCGTGTGGGATCCACTTCCCAAAGCCGCACTGCGCTGGAATATGTTTGGCGCTACCTTGGGCGGTCCAATCCTCAAGAACAAGCTCTTCTTCTTCGTTGACTACCAGGGCCAGCGTTTCGATATTCCGAGCTCGTCGAGTGCAAACAACGTCTTTACGACTGCCGAGCGTACCGGAGACTTTAGCGCTCTTTGCCCGGCGGGTTTCACGAACGGTCTTTGTAACTCGACGGCCAACGGAAACGAACAGTTGTATAACCCCTGTGCATCGTTTACCGCGCCATGCACTCCTTCTTCTCCCCCAGCGGGGGCGACTCGCCAGCCATTCCTGAACAACCAGATTCCGTTGGCTATGATCAGCCCTGTGGCGCAGAATCTGTTCAACTCCTCGCTCTATCCGAAAGCCATCGGCACCGGACTGCAACAAAACGCTGTCAATACTACTGCTTCGGCCTTTAACGTGAACCAGGGCGACATCAAGGTAGACTACAAGGCCACGGACAAGGACAGCATTTCGGGCCGCTTTACTAGGGCATTCCAGAACAACCCTTCGACGAACTCGCAGGTGCTGCTGTCCAACTCGTTTGCAACCTCGCCGATTTACAACACCGTGGGCGATTGGACGCGGCTGATCAGCACCAACCTCGTTAATGACGCGCGCATTGGCTGGAGCCATGTTACCCTCAACAGTGGTAATAGCTGGGCTTCGGGCGTCGGGCAATTCGGCAATACCCTTGGCATCGGCAATGGCAACCCTGCGGGTCTCGACGGACTTCTGGCCCTCAATTTCGCCAACACAACCGTCAATAATCTTGGGTCCGGGGAGAGCACCCAGAGCTTCGATGACCACGTCTGGCAGTTCGAAGATGCGGTAACTTGGACGCACGGCAGGCACAACGTCAAAGTTGGCGGCCAATTCTGGCGTCAGATCATCAAGACCTTCTATGCGGGGAACAATGGCCAGCTTGGCTATTTGCACTTTGATGGCCGCTTCACCAGCAACACCATCGGTAGTTCTGCCACTGGGGCTGGGGATGGGGGAGCGGACTTCTTCCTTGGCCTTCCCGATTCGTACGGCCGCGGTGTCAGCACTGGCAAAACCTGGGAGCAGTCCAGTAATGTCATCGGCATCTATGCTCAAGACACATGGCGCGTCTCGGATCGCTTGACCTTGAATCTTGGCTTGCGTTACGACGCGCACACTCCCTGGGTAGAAACGAATAACCAGCAGGCCAATTACAATTTCGCGACAGGCAATATTGACCTCGCCAACCAGAACGGAGCCAGCAGGGGCCTTTATGATGGCTTCTATGGCGGTAAGGACTTCCAGCCGCGCATCGGTTTCGCGTGGACCCCCGCCAGGCTGGGCAGCCACACGGTCGTCCGTGGCGCCTTTACAATCTCCTCGTACCTGGAAGGTACAGGTACGAACCTGCGTTTGACCTTGAATGCGCCTTTTACTCCAAGCGAAATCAATACCGTCTACAACAACGTGGCATTGCCTGCCACGAGCACCTCAGACGGCATTGTGGGCACTGCGACGGGGACATCCTGCGCGGCACCTGCCTATGCTTGTTACACTGGAGCCTTGCTGCGCGTTTGGGATCCAAAGGTCCAGCCAGCCATCGACGATCAGTGGCACCTGACTATCCAGCACCAATTCTGGGGCGATACGACCTTCCAGATTGGCTACCTCGGTCAGCGAGCCTATCATTTGATGGTGCCGTTCGACTACGCGCAGAGAGTACTGATTCCCAATTCTAATTGTCCGACTATTACGAATAATCCGCCTGTGCCGTGCAGTGATCCCAGCCCGTTCTTTGCCAAGAACCCGACGCTCTATAACGTCCTAGGCAAAGGCGGCCCGGGAGCTAGGATCTCCGGTACCCAATCGAACGGCACGATGATGTACAACTCGCTGCAGGCCGTTCTCCAGAAGCAGATGAGTCACGGTCTGCAATATCAAGTCTCGTACACGTACTCCAAGTGCATGTCCGACAACTCCGGTTACTATGGAGCCTGGAATAATGCCATCAGCGCCTATCCGTACTGGCAGAACGTCTACGACAAAAAGGCCGAATGGGCGCCGTGCTATTACGATGCCACCCACGTCCTTTCGGCATACGCCATTTATGATCTGCCGTTCGGCAAGGGTAAGAAACTCGCTAGCGGCGCGAACAGCGTGGTGAATGCCGTTGTGGGAGGCTGGTCGGTTAGCCCGATCATCAGCTTCCGCACTGGCTTCCCCTTGGCAATAGCGCCAGGCGGTGTCGCTGATAAGTCCGGAACCTTTTCTCGCGGTGAGCGCCCCGATTGCAATTCCATCCCGACCATTACAGGAGAAACCCCGATCACCACACCGGGAGTCGGTGGCTTCCAGTGGTTCACCAACAGTGGCAACTTCACCACGCCGGCCGTTGGGACCTTCGGTAGTTGCCCAAATCAGCTCGGATACCTGCGCTCGCCGCGTTACACCGACGTGGACCTGAGTTTACACAAGGACTTCCAGTTTACGGAACGATTCAAGCTGCAGTTCCGGGCTGACTTCATCAATGCGTTTAACCATGTACAGCTCAACGCACCCTACATTTGGGACTTGGGTTCGTCGTTAGGACAGGCTACCAGTGCGCAGCCTCCAAGAAACATTCAGCTTGCGCTGAAGCTCTACTACTAAACATAAACCGCGTATAATGAGGCAGGCGATTACCCCCGCCTGCCTCATTTTCTTTTTGCCGCGACGTTCGTTAGGGGCACTTTCGAAAGCAGAAACGCCTAACGCAAAATGTCTAGAAACTCAGGTACGGCCGCGGTTTTTGTCCTCTTCATTGGTTTTTTGTTGTCCGATCCGGCCATTCAGGCTCAGCAAACGAAGACAGCTGCTACACCAGGCGCTGGGTCGGGGTTATCCCCGAACAAGGCGCTCGCCCTGGCGGAACAAGGGCGTTGCCAGGAGAGCATTTCCGCGCTTAAGCGTGCCATGACCGGCCAAGTCCCGGCGGAAACCAGAAAGAAAGCCGGCATAGTTGGACTGCGCTGCTCTTTGACTTTGGATGATCGCGACTCGGCCGCCGACTTTATCCGCTTGCTCAACAAACAGTTTGCCCGGGACCCGGATGTACTTTTTATCCTTGTCCATGCCTACTCCGATTTATCGACGCGAACGGCCCAGGACCTCGGTCGCACGGCCCCGCAATCAATTGCCGCTCATAAGCTGAATGCTGAAGCCCTCGAAATGCAAGGGAAGTGGGAACCCGCTCAGCTCGAATATGAAGGCATAATCGAAAAGGAACCTAATGCTTCCGGTACCCACTTTTTGCTTGGCAGGCTGTTGCTCTCGCGGCCGGATGCCGGCCCCGACGCCGGGGAACGCGCAAAGCAGGAATTCCTGAAAGAACTTGAGGTTGACCCCAATAATGCAGGCGCCCACTACGTCCTCGGAGAACTGGCCCGGAGGGACGAGAAATGGGATGAGGCAATCTCCCGATTTTCCCAGGCCGCAAAGCTCGATTCGAATTTCGCGGAAGCCTACCTAGGCTGGGGGGCTTGTCTTGTCACCGTCAAGAGATACGAAGACGCAATTCCGCCTTTGCGCGCGGCGGTGCGTCTGACGCCTGGAAATCCCGCCATCCATCACGCGCTTGCTACGGCCTTGGAGCGATCCGGTCACAAGGAAGAGGCGGAAAAGGAATTTGCGATTCACCGGAGCCTCGATTCTGCGACGCCCATGGAGCCAGCCCCTGAGAAGCCGCAATAGTTTTTGTCCTCATTTGATTTCGGATGCTAATACCTGGAAACTCTGAGAGTTTGCTCGGCACGGACGGAATGAAAATGCCAAGTGGGATTCGTGCAGCGCAACTAACACGGCGCGATTTCGTCTCCAAGATGGCTGTGGGAGCCTTGCTCGTGCCGCGATGGCCGGGATTTGTAGTGCCCGAGGCGCCGCAATTTCCCTTCGAGGAAATTCTCCCTGAGAAGAGTGGAATCCGATGGGTTCATTCGAACGGGAAGTCACCCGAAAAATACCTTCCGGAAACGTCAGGTGCAGGCTGCGCATTTCTCGACTATGACAGCGACGGCTGGATGGACATTTATCTGGTGAACAGCGGCAAGTGCGATTTTTTCACTCCGAACCCGCCGTTGCGCAACGCGCTGTATAGGAACAATCGCGACGGAACGTTCACCGACGTAACGGAAAAAGCCGGTGTGGCGGCGGGCGGCTTTGGCCAGGGCG
>WNGC01011264.1_pt1 | contig 10754 bp, 10 predicted proteins | sample 5400051 | NCBI WGS metagenome assembly WNGC01 (sample SAMN13153368, study PRJNA577476) | soil metagenome | isolation source: 20 cm soil or saprolite under grassland replicate 2 | place: USA:California | collected 2016-06-15 | reverse complement strand
GCTTAATCTTGACGTTTGTAGCTTTTGTATTCTTTTCCGGCTTGGGCGGCGTGGTGGGCGCCGCATTACTGCGGCGCAAGGACGCTCGCTGATCGTCCAACATGCTGATTCTGGAGCAGCTTATGGCTACCTGCACGGCATACCTTCTTGCTCGCCATTGCTCTCCCCGCGTATGATGCAGCGTTCATGACCCCTAGAACCTCGTCCCGGCAGTCCAGCCTGCGCGAAAAAGCGCAGCTCATGTCCGCTTCGGAAATCGAGCGCACTCTGGTGCGACTGGCCCACGAAATTATCGAGAAAAATAACGGGGCTACTGACCTTGGTTTGGTGGGAATCCGGCGGCGCGGAGTTTTCCTAGCCCAGCGCCTGGGAGCCATGATCCAGCGCATTGAGAAGACTCCGGTACCGGTTGGCTCGCTCGACATCACTCTGTACCGTGACGACCTTTCCACTCTCGGCCCAAAGCCGGTGGTGCAGAAGAGCGAGATTGGGATCCCGATTACGGGAAAGAACATTATCCTGGTTGATGATGTTCTCTACACCGGGCGGACGACCCGTGCTGCCATGGACGCGCTGTTCAGTCATGGACGCCCAAAGCGGGTGCAGCTCTGCGTGCTGATCGATCGTGGGCACCGCGAGTTGCCGGTGGAAGCTCAATTCGTCGGCCGGCGCGTGCAGACCACACTCGACGAGATCATCGAGGTGCAACTGCGCGAGTTGGATGAAGCGGAAAGAGTTCTGCTGGTGGAGAGGCGAAGCTGAAGCGCCGTGACTTTGCATGCGCGTCGAATCCTCTGACCCTTGCCAGAGCTCTTAGCCGCAGAATGCGCTAAGAGCTGTCGCAGAGCCAATCATCGATTCATGCAGCGCGATGGGAGCACATGACCAAGGCAGCGCGCGGTTCTCTGCTGGGAATTGAGTACCTCCGGGCGGAAGAAATCGCCGGGTTGCTGAAGCTGGCCCGGCGAATGAATCCGCAAAAGACGCGTCCTTTGCTGCGCGGCAAACGCGTGCTACTTCTTTTCTACGAACCTTCGACCCGGACGCGCAGTTCGTTTGAAATTGCTGCCAAGTCGCTGGGAGCGATCACGACTCTCATCCAATCGAGGGGGTCAAGCATCGAAAAGGGCGAGTCACTGCTCGACACTGGTTACACGCTGCGCGCGGTGGGAGCGGATGTAATCATCATTCGGCATCCTAATGCTGGCGCACCTCTGTTGATGGCACAGCATCTGGATATTCCCGTCATCAACGCGGGAGATGGCATGCACGAGCATCCGTCGCAGGCGCTGCTCGACGCCTACACAATCCTCCGACACAAGAAATCACTGAAAGGCTTGCACGTTGCCATCATCGGCGACATCTATCACAGCCGCGTTGCCCGCTCCGCGATTCATTTGCTCAGTAAGTTTGGCGCGATGATCACGCTGTGTGGCCCGCCGGAGTTCCTGCCGGAAGTAGCCGCCAAGCTCGCTCCCGGCCTGCACATTACGCGTACTGTTGAAGATGCGATTCGCGGTGTAGATGTCATCATGCTGCTGCGAGTGCAAAAAGAACGACTGGCGGGGATGAAGATCAGCCTGCAGGATTACATCGCGCGCTACCAGGTCACTATGGCGCGGCTGAAGCTGGCAAAGAAAGACGCGCTGCTGATGCATCCCGGGCCGATCATTCGCGGGCTGGAGCTGACCGGAGAGGTCGCCGATTGCCCACAGTCGGTCATCGTTGAGGAAGTGCGCAATGGCGTGCCGGTTCGCATGGCGATTCTGGCGAGGGCGTTGGGGAGAGCAAGGTGAAATGAAACCTTGCCACGGATTCACGCGGATTAAAACGGATTAAGCAAGTGAATCGTAAAGAAAATCACAGCTTGTTGATCAAAGGTGGCCACGTGATTGATCCTGCTGCGAGGATCAACGCTCCCAGGGACGTGTTGTTACGCGATGGGCAAGTTGCGGAGGTCGCGCCGCCGGGTAAAACGCGCGGCACCGCGTATGAAAAATTCGATGCGCGCGGGCTCATCGTTGCGCCCGGATTCATCGATCTGCATGTGCATCTACGCGAGCCGGGGCAAAGTTATAAAGAATCGATCGCAACCGGCACAGCAGCAGCAGCGGCGGGCGGTTTTACATCCGTCTGCTGCATGCCCAACACGCATCCCGTGGTGGACTCACCGGACTGGGTGGCGTGGTTGCAAGCACCAGAGCGCGGCGCTGTGGTCAACGTGTTTCCCATCGCTGCAGCGACAAAAGCCAGCAAAGGGGCAACCCTTACCGACTTTCGTGCGCTACAGCACGCCGGCGCAGTTGCGGTGACCGATGATGGCAGGCCAATTCTCGGCGACGGAGTCATGCGGGAGGCGCTGCGGTTAGCGGCTGAACTGAATTTTCCCGTGATCCAACACGCTGAAGATACGCGCATGACCGAACACTGCTCCATGAACGATGGCCCAATCGCTTTCCGGCTGGGGTTGCGCGGCATGAAAGCCACGGCAGAGGCCTCGATCGTGGAGCGCGATGTGCAACTGGCGCAGCAGTTTGCGGGAGCGCGTCTGCATGTGGCGCATGTTTCTACTGCTGACACGCTCAAGGCGGTGCGGCGGGGCAAGCGCACGAAGGCGCGGGTCACGTGCGAAGTGACTCCGCATCACTTTACGCTGCTTGACTCCGACATTCGCGACTACGATTCCAATTTCAAGATGAACCCGCCACTGCGCTCGGCATCAGATCGCGAGGCGCTTCTGGTTGCGTTGGCTGATGGCACCGTGGATGCCATCGCCACCGATCACGCACCGCACGCTAGCCACGAGAAGGTGGTCGAATTCGAACGGGCGGCATTTGGCATCATCGGCCTTGAAACCGCGCTCGGACTAGCAATCACTCGTTTGCATCGGGAACATAGAATTCCGCTCACGCGCATTGTCGAGTTATTTAGCGCCGGACCGGCCCGCGTGGTTAACCTGCGCGGACGCGGCACGCTCGTCCGGGGCAGCCACGCCGATGTGACCATCTTCGATCCGAAAAAGCGCTGGACATTTGAAGCGGAGAAGTCGCGATCCAAATCGCGCAACACGCCCTTTGGTGGATGGCAGCTCACGGGGAAGGTGGTGGCGACAATTGTGGGTGGGAGGGTCGTGTATCGGGCGGAGTAATAATTTGGTAATCACGTAGGGACAGCCGCCTCGGCTGTTCCAGTCGAGCGAAGCTCGACGGCGCCATTCAGGTCGCGAAGCGACGGTATTTAACTCGCCCAGCCCGTAGGTGCTGGGTCACTGTAAGCCTCGATCGAGTCCCGCAAGAGACGGAACTCAGGTTGCGAAGAGACGATCAGCGTCATGGGCCACGCCGGACTTCCGAATGAACTCCTCTCTTTGCCGCGAGGGATCTGCTCTTGAGCAGTTTTCCGCAGCCTGTTTAGACCTGCCGCGCAAGTATATTTTGAGGTCCGTTTTCGGGCGCTGAAGGAAAGCGATTTGAATTTCCTCCGGGTCCGCGAGAAAAATTCTAATCTCTTTTCAATTGCAGATTGATTAGCCATGCTCGACCGGCGAGGATTTCGGTAGCCGCCGATTCACAGGTCGGCTGGCCAATCCTGTCGTATCATCCTGTGCATGGCTGCCCAGCCGGAACCGTCACTGATTCTCAGCTTTGAAGAAGCGCGCCATGTAGTCGAAGCGCATGCTGCACGTCTTCGTCCTTGTGGAAAAGAGCTGGCAGATTTGCTTGAGGCCACCGGGCAGGTTCTGGCCGAGCCAATAGTAGCCGACCGCAATTTTCCGCCATTTCCACGGGCTGCACGCGATGGCTACGCGCTACGAGCGGCCGATCTTGCTAAGCTTCCCGCCACACTGGAGGTCGTTGCTGAGATCAAAGCCGGAGTGGCACCGGAATTGGCTATCAAACTGGGGAGAGGCCAGGCCGCCGCCATTATGACCGGCGCGCCAGCTCCATCCGGCGCTGATGCTGTGGTCATGGTCGAGTACACATCGCGGAACGGCAACCAAGTGGAAATTACAAAGGGAGTTTCAGCGGGCGACAACATCGTTCCCTCCGGTTCTGAAGCCAAGCGCGGCGAACGCCTGCTCTCCCCGGGGACGCGCCTGGATCATGCGGCCATCGCAGTGGCAGCATCGGTGGGACGAACTCACATCCTCGTCTACAGCAAGCCGCAAATCGCGGTACTCTCGACGGGCGACGAGATTGTAGATATCGATGTTCCGCCCGGTCCCAATCAGATTCGCAATTCCAACAGCTACTCCCTGGCCGCGCAGATCAAAGCGGCCGGTGGAGAACCCGTGCTGCTGCCCATCGCACCAGACGAGCCTACTCGCTTACGCGAGTTAATCTCCGACGGATTCGAATCCGATTTGCTCCTGCTCGCCGGTGGAGTTTCCATGGGCAAGTACGACCTTGTCGAGCAGGTGCTCGCAGATTTCCAAGCCGAATTCTTCTTCACCGGCGCGCAAATCCAGCCCGGCCGCCCCATCGTGTTCGGCCGGGTTCCACGTGGCGCGGGCGCCCCCGCCCGCGAAAAGCATTCGCAATCTGACAACTACAAATACTTCTTCGGCCTCCCCGGCAATCCTGTTTCGACGATGGTCACCTTTGACCTATTCGTCCGTCCCGCGCTGGACGCGCTGAGCGGCCTGATCCCGCACAAGCTGATCTTTCTGCATGCAAAACTGAAGTCAGAGATCAAAACGAAAACCGGACTGAAGCGATTCCTTCCTGCGATTCTCTCAGGGGAGTTCGAACAGGCGGAAGTAGAACTCGCCCGCTGGCAAGGCTCCGGGGACATCGCCGCGACCGCCCGCGCTAATTGCTACGTCATGATTCCGCCAGACCGCGAGCGAATCGCGGCAGGGGAATGGGTCCCGGTGCTGATGCGGTGATGACTTCAACCATCTGTTCGGAATCGCGGACTGGTGACCGAGCCGGACCAATGGCCGTCGAGCAGCTATTCGGCGTTATGCTTACGGCGAACGCGGGACCGTGTTGGTGAGGGGGGCAACGCCAGCGCGGAGTTGAGAGTAAGAGACCGTTAGGCGTTTCTGTTTCCATGTGTTTGTACCATTTTCCCTTTCGATTCGTCACTTGTCGGGGTATCGAGTCATATCGATCGTTTTACAGCATCGTGCAAGCCGAGATTGCGGATCAGGCGGTGCAGGTAACTTCGTTGTAAGCCGAGGTATTTTGCAGCTCGCGTGTAATTGCCTTGAGCATGGGCAACGGCAGCACAGATGAGCTGCTTCTTTGTATCTCTGACCGCGGCATGGAACTGGCTCGGTGGAGCGCCTGCTGAAGGCATAGCCTCGAGCACCGATTCGGGCAGATCCTCGGCCAACACCGTGTCGGTCGAGCCCAGCACAATGGCGTGCTCGATCGCATTCTCGAGTTCCCGCACGTTTCCGGGCCAGTCATAGTTCAACAAGCAGGCCTCGGCTTGCTGCGAAATACCTAAAACACGCCTGCCGGCTTTAGCCGCATATTTCCGGATGAAATGATTTGCCAGTAGAGGAGTGTCCTGCCGTCGCTCCCGCAGAGGAGGCATGGACTTGGAAACGACATTGAGCCGGTAGTATAAGTCTCGCCGGAAAACACCTTGGCGCACAGCATCCTCCAGGTTGCGATTGGTGGCGGCAATCAAACGAAGATTGAGTTTGATGGCGCGTGTTCCGCCGACTCGCGTAACCTCATGCTCCTGCAAAACACGCAGCAGCTTGGCCTGAAGAGGGGAAGCCAATTCACCGATCTCGTCCAGAAACACGCTGCCTCCCTCCGCCACCTCCAGCTTGCCTCGAGTCTGTTGAGTGGCGCCCGTAAATGCGCCCTTCTCATAGCCGAAGAGTTCGCTCTCCAGCAGAGTCTCTGTAATGGCTGCGCAATTGATCGCTACGAAGGGCTGGCGGTTGCGCGGGCTGCTCTGGTGAATGGCGCGCGCAACTAACTCCTTACCGGTTCCACTCTCGCCCAGCAAGAGAATCGTGGAGTCACTGGCTGCAACTTTGGCAACAAATTGGTAGATCTCATGCATGCGCGGACTTTCACCTACCATCGCATGCTGCAGATTCACTTCGTCCCGCAGCCACTGGTTTTCCTTTTCGAGCCTTTGCAGGTGACGCGCATTTTCCAGCACGGTGGCGGCGATCGCCGCTATGATCACCAGCATGTGCAGGTGACCCGCGTCGAAGCGAATGTCTGACTTCGTGGTCTCCAGGTAGACAAACCCGAGCGCGCGGTCGAAGACGATCAAAGGGGCTGCCATTACCGAGCGAGGAGCCGCGTCATTTTGGCTCGCAACCGCATTGCTGGACAGCGCCAATCCCTCGCAGAGCACCCGATCAGTCATTTGCTTGCATATGCGCAGTGACTGTGATCCCTGATCTTTGTTCCAGGCCAGCAGGCGTGGGAGTGATTCCGTGCCTTCGGTTAGCACCAGCGCGCCGCGGTCGGCGGGGATAACATCTAGAATCAGCTCGAATAGCGGGCGCTCCAGCCAAATCAGTCCCTGGATCGCATTGACGGCGCTGACGAGTTTCAATAAGCCATGCACATCGCGCGCCATGCGCCCCGGCGACTCAAGTACCGACGCCAGTTTGTCTGGCCCCACGGAAAGCGCCTCCTCTCGTGACAGCTGAATGAGATTTCCTAGTGCCATCTCCGCATCAAACACAATCCGATCGGAGGTGGATGTATCGGTTTTCAAGAAACCTCCAAGCCTGCTGAACTAGCTGCTGGGAAATGACGAAAAGAATTTCGGCGGTAATGCTATAAAGTCCTGCCTGATCTTATTGATTTGAGAGAAAAATTCAACAAGTATGCTGCACGTCAGCCGTTGTATCCGATCAGATAGCTAGATCTGTTGCAGGCGTGACAGCAGGCGCCACCGCTGAAAAGGCCGACGCTGACGTAATTTCCCCTCATTTCCAAGGGATTACAGGCAAAACTCGAAAAAACGAGGCGGGGAAGCCCTGCGTGGGCATGCAACGTGCTCTAAGACGGAACAAGCCCGACGGCGCCGCCGAAGGGTTTTGCGCAGAGTAGCACTGGAGATTCGCCAATGGCTTCGCCACGCTTGGCTCCACAGATCGACGGCTTCGAATGGCGCACCCTCCTCGGTCCCACGCACCATTGGCCAACTCCAACCACCAACTTCACCAACACTGACCAACAACCAATTTCAACCGAACGCTGCGAGTTGTGTGGCGAGCCAGTAGGCGATGGCCGACCGTTCATGACCGATTCTGCAGGACAAACACCGGTCCACATCGCATGTTCAAGTGGTAATGAATCGCTCGCCCTAGAGCGGCAGCAAGTAGGGATCTGGTTCCGTCTCCTGCTGCGCTTCCGCCATTAATCGCCATTCCTTACCCAAGATCAGCAATGCGCGCCACATGCCTCCCCGGGATCACACGAATCAGTTTTCGAACTCCAGACTCGTTTCCAGGCTGCACCCTTCCCACTTTGGAGCCGCGCCAGCCATGTATCTGGACGGATACCTTATATCTGATTTGATACGCTGCCGGGAGACGTCTGCTCTTTACGGACACTGTGCGGGTATTCCAACAAGAGTTCGTTAGCCAAAGTTTTCTTCGGCTTACAAATCCGTTCCTGACTATTCAACAAGTTTTGAGTAAAGGCACCATGAGTGCTCATTGCCGATATGTGCTCGGAGTCAGAGGGCATTCGGCGAGGTGGATCATGGAAACGCACCGTTCCGTTTGCGCTGTGGGGCGAACGCTGATTGGCGAAAGTCTTTGCCTCGTGTTCGTATTGTTTGCCGCTTTGGGCATGATTTGCCCGGTAGCAAAGGCGCAGGACTGTCCTCAATGCGTTGCGAGCGACCCTCCCGAGCCTCCCTTGCCGACGGGTCTATGGTTGATGACGACCCATGTCAACGAAGTCAACGTGCTCTTCATCGCCGCGCACAAGGGCGCGTCGTTAAGCGACCTTTCCCGGGACGACATATTGGTTCGAGACGACAACAAGCCGCCCGCCGCCGTGTTGGGCTTTCGAACTGAGCATGAGCTGGCGCTGAGGGTCGGGGTGGCGATCGATACCAGCAGTTCCGTCACGTCACGCTTCCGCTTTGAGCAGGCCGCGGCCAGCGCATTTTTTCATCAGGTCTTGAATCGGCAGAGTGACCTGGGCTTCGTCATAGGCTTCGAAAATTATCCGACGGTAACGCAGGATTTCGTCGGCGATCCGAACCTGCTATCTCAGGGTGTGCAGCGGTTGAAGGTCGGAGGAGGAACTGCACTCTACGATGCGGTCCGCACCGCTTGCCAAAAAATGGTGCATCGGGAAGAACATGACAGTGTGGCGCGGGTATTGGTAGTTCTTTCCGACGGCCAAAGCAATGCCGGTGAGGTCACCTTAGAGCGCGCAATCGACGCTGCCCAGGAAGCTGATGTCATCATCTACACCATCAGCACCAACTACGGCTCCGCGAGACCAGATGATCCGACTTGGGACAACGTCCATGCGGGTGACAACAATCTCCGTAAACTGGCGGAGCAGTCCGGCGGCCGTATGCTTAGGCCTCAAAGTCCTAGCGAAGTGGCCAAGGCCTTTGCCAAAATTGGCGAGGAATTGCGCAGCCGCTACTCAGTTTCCTACAAGCCTGCAGATTTCACTCCGGATGGCCACTATCGCAGAATCAAGATTGAAGCGCACAAATTGGGAGAGAAGTTCGAAATTCGCGCGCGCAAAGGATATTTCGCGCGGTCCGTATCCTCGCTCAGTGCCGACTCCTCGACCGTGGCCGGCGGCGCAATTCTGGCCTCGCGATAGCGCGGGCCAGAAGTTTTGGGACCCCACCTGCTAACATATCTCGTTTAGACCAACACTCTCGTGCCTCCCAAGGTCTCCCACTACGACCGTGTGTGGCGGCGTAGGGTCTTACAATTTTGTCTTACGCGGCCGCGACGGAAATAGTTCTCGTTGCGCCTGTCGAGTCTGGCACCTCGGTTTGCTTGACCACCCTGGCTGGAGACCCTGCAACGACGCAGCGTGGGGGAACATCGCGAGTCACCACGCTGTTGGCCCCAACAATACCACCTTCTCCAATCGTAACTCCCTTCAAAATCAACGCGCCGAATCCGATCCAGGCTCCTCTGCAGATCCGGACCGGTTGCATATCCTCAAGATCTGGAGCACAGCCTGCGACCCTTTTCTCCATCAGGGTTGGGTGGCCGTCATAATCAGAGATCTTGCAGTTACCCGCTATTAGGACATCATCTTCGATAACCACCTGCCGGTTGCAGGTGATGATCACATTGTGTCCGATGAAGGCTCTGTTTCCAATGCGCAGTGTCGGACGATCCCAGAACCTACCTGAGGAGATGGTGACGTTGCCACCAAACCGGACATCGTCACCAATATAAAGCAGCGTATGCCCACTGACGTTCGGCATGGCGACCAATTGTAGACGTCTCCCCACCGATTCACATCGGCAGGAAAATATAGGTTGGATATAAATCAAGCATTCCAATCGTTTCCAAACCACGGGGACGCAAGAGCGCCCTTCATAAAGCAGGCGGCCCACAGGTTTGAAGAATTGGGGGACTGGAAGACTTGCGCTTGAAGAGAAATCGTATACTTTTCGTGCCACTCGAAAGAAAGGTGTCTCGGCACGTTTGAGCCGGAGAACAACCGGTTCTAAGCTGAATGTCATTGGCGTTCCTCCGACCGGCCTGCTCGGAGCAACAGGTCCCGCGCGGAGGGAACAGTACCACTTTTCTCTGATTCTGCAAACGATTTTCCCTCTTCTAGTTTTCCCGGCTGACGACCGCACTCTTTGCTAGCTGGAAGGACTCGCGACCTGATCCATTCTCACACCTGCTATCATAACCTCTATAAGATCGCACCCGTGTCTCCCAAGCTCTCCCACTACGACCGTTCTGGACGCGCGCGGATGGTGGATGTTTCCAACAAAAATCCCTCCAAACGCGAAGCGGAAGCCAGCGCCTTCGTGGCGTTGAAACCAGTAGTGCTCAAGGCGCTGCCAAATAATCCAAACCAAATAATCCAAAGGGCGATCCCCTCGAAGTGGCGCGGTTGGCTGGCATTATGGCTGCCAAGCGGACGTCGGAATTGATCCCCATGTGCCATCCTTTGCCGCTTTCGCACGTTGATGTGGCTTTGCGGCTGTGCGAGAATGGCGTCGCTATTACCTCAAAAGTGACGACCACGGCGGCGACTGGAGTCGAAATGGAGGCGCTGGTCGCAGCCAGCGTTGCCGCCCTCACCGTGTACGATATGTGTAAGGCGCTCGACAAGGGAATCGAGATCCGGGAGATCGCGCTCGAGCGCAAGTCGGGCGGCAAAAGCGGTGACTATCGCCGCACGCGGAAAAAGACGTAGCTCGCATGCCCAACACCACCGTCAAATTGCTGCTGGTAGATGATAATCCCATGGTGCTGGGGATGCTGCGAGGCGCGCTTACGCCGTTGGCCAACGTCACCACTTCAAACGATTCCGCCGACGCGTTGCTGAAGGCTGTCGATGATCCCCCTGATCTGCTGGTCAGCGATTACCGCATGCCCGGCATGGACGGCCATCAGTTGGTCGAAAAGCTTAAGAGCCGCCCCAAAACTGCGGGAATTTCGGTAATCTTACTCGCCAGCAAAGCCGACATCACCGAGAAGCTCTCCAATCATGAGCCGGTGGATGATTTCGTCGAGAAGCCGTTTTTCCTGAAGGAAGCCACGCAGCGCATTAAGCGCGTGATTGACAAAATTGCGCTGGAGAAGATGG
>WNGC01003014.1_pt1 | contig 10755 bp, 12 predicted proteins | sample 5400051 | NCBI WGS metagenome assembly WNGC01 (sample SAMN13153368, study PRJNA577476) | soil metagenome | isolation source: 20 cm soil or saprolite under grassland replicate 2 | place: USA:California | collected 2016-06-15 | reverse complement strand
GTCGCCGAGCGCGATGCGCCTGTCGGTCGTCACGCGGGTATTGTCGGGCGCCGCCGCGGCGAAATCAAGGAACGGGGTCGGCCGTGTCGGTCGTCGAGCCGACGACGTGCGACGCGTGGTGGTGGATCAGGCGCCAGCCGCCGTCGTCGGCCCGCTCGAAGATGTTGGTCGCGAGCACCGACGTGACGGTCACGCGCTCGCGGACCTCGGACAGGATGTTCTCGGTGCAGGTGACCCAGGCGAGGTCGCCCATCACCTCGGCGAGGACTTCCGAGATCGTGAAGCGCATCTCGGCCGCGCTCTCGAAGATGGCCTGCCACGAGGACCGCACGGCCTCCCAGCCGACGAGGAGCTGCCAGCCGGGATGGACGCACTTCACGTACTCGCCGTGGGCCCAGACCGCCTCCATCTGGCCGAGGTCGAGCGTCTCGAAGGCGCGGTAGAAGCGCGCGTTGGCCTGCTCGACCTCCTCGAGGTCGGTCATGCGCGCAAGCCTCGCGGCTCGACGCCGCTCAGCTCGCACTGCCATCGGGCAATTTCACCGCTCGCCTCGCGGCTCGACGCCGCTCAGCTCGCACTGCCATCGCGCAATCTCACCGCTCGCCTCGCGGCTCGACGCCGCTCAGCTCGCACTGCCATCGGGCAATTTCACAGCTCGCCTCGCGGCTCGACGCCGCTCAGCTCGCACTGCCGTCGCAGCGGACGACGAGGGTGTCGTTCTCGACGTGGAGCGGCAGCGGCGTCAGCCGGTCGCCGGCGCACGGCCCCGCGGTGCAGAGCCCGGTGTCGGGCTCGTAAAGCGCGCCGTGGGTCGAGCAGATGAGCGCGCGCCCGTCGTCGGTGAAGAACTCGTTGGGCCAGAGGTCGAGCGGCGTGCCGACGTGCGGGCAGCTGTTCACCCAGGCGCCGTAACGCCCCTCGAAGTTGACGACGAAGCCCTTCACGAGGCGCCCGCCGCACTCGAGCGTGAACGTCGCGGTGCTCCCGGGGGGAATGCGCGCGGCGGGACAGCGCCACTCGCCGGAGACCGTCATGCGCCGCATGGTACCATCGGTGGGTATGTTTGCGATCGACGCCCACGACGTGACGAAGACGTTCCGCTCGGGCTGGCTCAGGCGGCGTGAGACGGCGGCGCTCCGCGGCGTCTCGCTCACCGTGCCGCGCGGGGCCATCTTCGGCCTGCTCGGCCCGAACGGGGCGGGCAAGACGACGCTGCTCTCGGTCCTGTCGACGCTGCTCACGCCCGACGGCGGGAGCGCGCGCGTCCTAGGGCTCGACGTGCGGCGCGACGCGTCGGCGCTCCGCCGTCGCCTCAACATGGCGAGCGGCCGGCCCTCGTTCCTCTGGAGCCTCCGGGTCGGCGAGATCGTCGCCCTGTACGGCCGGCTGTACGGCCTCCACGGCGGGGCACTGCGCCGGAAGGTGGACGAGCTCGTCGAGCTCTACGAGCTCGTGCCGTATCGCCGCGTGCCCTACAGCGAGCTGTCGACCGGCCTGAAGCAGCGCGTGGCGCTGGCGAAGTCGCTCGTGAACGACCCGGAGCTGCTCTTCCTCGACGAGCCGACGCTCGGCCTCGACCCCGACGTGTCCGTCCGCGTCCGTGAGCACATCGTCAGGCTCCGGCGCGAACGCGGCATCACGATCGTGCTGACGACGCACTACATGCGCGAGGCCGAGGAGCTCTGCGACGAGGTCGCGTTCATCAAGGGCGGGCGCATCCTCGCGCGCGGCACGCCGGCGGAGTTGAAGCGCCAGATCCGGCTGGGCGAGGTGATCGCGCTCAAGCTCGACCCGCCCGCAGTCCCCTGGCTCGGCGAGGCGCCGGGCGTGCTCCGCTGCGTGGCCGAGGACGGCTGGGTCGAGTGCACGGTGGACGAGGCCGAGAAGCGACTGCCGGAGATCCTGCGCGCGCTGCACGCCGACGGGGTGATAGTGCGCAACGTGCGGGTCCACGAACCCGAGCTCGAGGAGGTCTTCGTTGCACTGGCGAAGTGAGGCACTCCCTGTCTCGGCGATCGTCGTTCGGAACTCGCTCATGGCGTCTCGCAACGTGTTCTTCTTCTTCGAGCTCCTCTTCTGGCCGATCGTCGGGGTGGTCTCGATCGGCCTGATGGCGCGGTTCCTCGGGCTCACGCCCGAGCAGGCCTCGTTCGTGCTGATCGGCACGATCGCGCTGTCCGTCGTGAACGTCTGCCAGCTCGAGGTCGCCTACGCGGTCCTCCTCGACGTGTGGTCGAAGTCGTTGAAGCATCAGTTCCTCGCCCCGATGGGGATCCGCCACCTCACGCTCGGCTCGTGGCTGGTCGGCATGGTGCGCGGGCTCCTGATCTTCGGCCTCCTGGCGGCGCTCGGCTGGTGGGCCTTCGACTTCCGTGTGCTGGCGCCGGGCCCCGTCGCCGTCGCGACGTTTCTCGCGGGGTGCTTCCTCAACGCCTGGATCGTCGGCGTGGCCGTGTGCGCGCTGATCACGCTCTTCGGCAACCGCGCCGAGGCGTTCGCGTGGTCGAGCGTGAACCTCGTTCTGGTGCTGGCCGGCATCTACTACCCCGTCTCGGTGCTGCCGGAGCCGGTGGCGGCGCTCGCGGCGGCGATCCCGCTCACGTACTTCCTCGACGCCTACCGCGCCCACTTCGGCTTCGCCTCGGAGTTCCGGTCGCCGGTGGCGACGGGGCTGGCGCTGTCCGCGCTCTACGCCCTGCTGGCGCACTGGGCCTTCTGGGCGGCGGTCCAGCGCGCGCGGCGCACCGGGCTCCTCCTCAAGATGTCGGAGTGATCGTCATGGACATCGACGCGTTCGCCAAGCTCCCGCCGACCGCCTACTCCGACGTGCTGACACGCGACCGGGTCATGGACCCCGGCATCCGCCCGCTCTGGGACCCGATGCCGCGCCTCTGCGGGCCCGCGTATCCCGTCGCGTGCCCCGCCGGCGACAACCTCATGCTCCACGTGGCGATCCACCGGGCGCCCGCGGGCTCCGTCCTCGTGTGCGCGGCCGGCGACTCGAACTGGGCGATGGCGGGCGGCAACGTGTGCGCCTACGCGCAGCAGCGGGGCATCGCCGGGTTCGTCGTGGACGGCCTCATCCGCGACCTCGCGGAGACTCGCGAGCGCCGCTTCCCCGTGTTCGCGCGCGGCGTGATCCCGATCCCCGGCGTGCGCAAGGTGAAGGGCCTCATCGACGTGCCCGTCGTGTGCGGCGGCGTCACCGTCGCTCCGGGCGACGTCGTCGTCGCCGACGAGGAGGGGATCGTCGTCCTGCCCAAGGGGCAGGCGGAGGCGATCCTCGCCCAGGCCATGCAGCGGGCGGAGAAGGACGCCAAGACCACGCTCGAGGAGTGGGTGAAGGCGCACAAGGCCCGGATCGACGAGGCGGTGCGGAGCCTCGGCATCTAGTGGACCCGGTCCTCTCGGCCGTTCTCCTCGGCTTCGTCCTCGGCCTCCAGCACGCGACCGACCCCGACCATCTCGTCGCCGTCGCCACGATCGTCACGCGCGAGGCGCGCTTCGCCAACGGCGCGCTGGTCGGCGTGCTCTGGGGCGTCGGCCACATGGCGACCCTCACCCTGGCTGGCGCGCTGATCGTCGGCTGGAGGCTCACGCTCGGGCCCGGCGTCGCGAGCGGTCTCGAGCTGCTCGTCGCCGCGATGCTGATCCTGCTCGGCGCGCTGCGGCTCCGCGACGCCGCGCGGGGGCTCGACGCGGTGCCGCCGGCGCACCTCGCCGCCGACCACGACCACGGCCATCTCGAGGCCGTGCACAGCCACCCGCACGTCCACGGCGCTCACGCCCACGCGCATCCCCACGTCCACCCGTCGCGGCGACTCCTCGGCGCGCTCGCCACGCGGCGCGGGCGGCTGCCGCTGCGCGCCCTGCTCGTCGGCGCGGTCCACGGCATGGCGGGCAGCGCCGGGGCCTCGCTGCTCGTGCTGGCGACGCTCCCGTCGACGTCGGGCGCGGCCGCCTATCTCGCCGTCTTCGGGGTGGGAACGATCGTCGGGATGACGCTGCTGACGGCGGCGATGGCCTATCCCGTCTCGCTCGCGCTCGGCGTGCGGCGCGCCCGCCGCTCCCTCGCGGTCTGCGCCGGGCTCGGCTCGATCGCGTTCGGCCTGGCCTACGCTCTCGCGGCGCTCGCCTAGCGCTCCGCGCTTTTAGCGGCGATTCTCGACTGGACGTGCGCCCGCCTCGCTGCGATGATCCCACGGGGAAGCTGGCCGGCCAGAGGCACCCAGACGCGGGAGGAGCAACTATGAACGGACACGACAACTCGTGGGCAGAGGACTGGGGATTGGTTCCCCTGCGGCTCGCCGTCGGGCTGGTCTTCGTCGTTCACGGGGCTCAGAAGCTCTTCGTCTTCGGCCTCGGCGGCGCCGCGGGCTTCATGGCCAAGGTGGGCGTCCCGTTGCCCTCGGTCGCCGCGGTCGTGGTGACGGTGGTGGAGATTCTGGGCGGGGTGGCGCTCGTGCTTGGTCTGGGCACGCGGCTGGCGGCGGCCCTCCTGGCGTTCGAGATGCTCGTCGCCATCCTGACCGTTCGCCTCAAGACGGGCTTCGTGGGCGGCTACGAGTTCGAGCTCACGCTGCTCGCCGCCAGCCTGAGCCTGGTCCTCCTCGGTGCCGGGCCTGTGACCGCGAAGACGGTCTTCGCGCGCCGCGCTAACGATTCAGGAACTTCCTGACACTGCTCGCGATCCCGGCCGGGTCGAGGCCGTGCTTTGCGTAGAGACCCTTCGCGTCGCCCGACTCGCCGAAGCCCTGGACGCCGAGGCGCTTCATCGGCATCGGCATCACCTCGCCGAGCGTCTCGGCGACCGCGCCGCCGAGCCCGCCCGAGATCGAGTGGTCCTCGACCGTCACGACGTGACCCGTCCGTCCGACGGAGCGGAGGAGCAGCTCCTCGTCGAGCGGCTTGATGCACGCCGCATCGATGACCTCCGCCGCGATCCCGTCGGCATCGAGGCGCTTCGCGGCCTCGAGCGTGTTGAAGACGGTGCCGCCCGAGGCGATCAGCGTGACGTCGTGGCCGGGACGCAGGACGAGCCAGCGGCCGAGCTCGAAGCGATAGTCGGGCGGGCACACGGGCTCGAGGTTCTGGCGCGTGAGCCGCAGGTAGATCGGGCCCTCGTGCTCGACCGCGTAGGCGACGACCTGCTTCGTCTCGAGCTCGTCGGCCGGCTGGACCACCGGGACGTTCGGCAGCGCGCGGATGCACGCGATGTCCTCGAGCCCCATCTGGCTGTAGCCGTCCTCGCCGATCGCGACGCCGCAGTGGGTGCCGACGAGCTTCACGTTCGCCTGGGTGTAGGCGACCGACATGCGGATCGTCTCGAAGCGCCCGACGACGAAGCAGGCGAACGAGCACACGAACGGGACCTTGCCGGTGAGCGCGAGCCCGGCGCCGATGCCCACCATGTTCGACTCGGCGATGCCGACGTTGAAGGCGCGCTCGGGGTAGGTCTTCGCGAACTTCGCGGTCATCGTGGATTTCGACAGGTCGGCGTCCACGGTGACGATGCGGTCGTCCCGGGCGCCGAGCTCGAGGAGGGCTTCGCCGAACGCGGCGCGGCTCGCTTTGCCCGGCATCACTTGGCCTCCAGGGCGGCGAGCTCGTCAACGATGGCTCGCGTCGCCGCGTTCTTCGCCAGGTACTCCGTCCATCGAGGCTCGGGGACGCCGAGGATCTCGCGGATCGCGCGGATCGCCTCGGCGGGCTTCGGCGCCTTGCCGTGCCACTCGGGGTCGTTCTCCATGAAGGACACGCCCTTGCCCTTCACGGTGTTCGCGACGACGAAGGTCGGCACGCCCTTGCGCGCCTCGGCCTGGTCGAGGGCCTTCGCGATCTGGTCCAGGTCGTGGCCGTCGATCTCGATGACCGGCCAGCCGAAGGCCTGCCACTTGGCGAGCACGGGCTCGAGATCGAGGATCTTCTTCACGAAGTTGTCGAGCTGGATCTTGTTGTAGTCGAGGATCACACAGAGGTTGTCGAGCGGGTGCTTCGGCTGGCCGAGCTTGGGCGCGGCCATCGCGGCCTCCCACACCTGGCCCTCCTGGATCTCGCCGTCGCCGAGGATGCAGTAGACGCGCGCCGCCGAGCCCTGGAGCCTGAGCCCGAGGGCCAGGCCCAGCGAGACCGACAACCCCTGCCCGAGCGAGCCGGTGGCGGCCTCGATGCCGGGCAGCGCGGTGCGGTCGGGATGCCCCTGCAGGGGCGAGCCGAGCTTCCGGAGCGTGACGAGCCGCGACTCCGGGAAGTAGCCCGACTTCGCCATCACGGTGTAGAGCGCCGGCACCGCGTGACCCTTCGAGAGGACGACGCGGTCGCGGTCGGGCCAGTCGGGGCGCTTCGGGTCGTGGCGCAGGCGCCCGAAGTAGAGCGTCGTGAGAAGGTCGATCACCGAGAGCGAGCCGCCGGGGTGGCCGGACCCCGCGTGGGTGAGCATGCGGATGATCTGGACCCGGCACTCCCGCGCGATCGTTTCGAGGCGAGCGTCTGCCATCAGTCGAGCTCCTCCATGAATCCTGCGATTGCGTCGACGCGGACGCCGCGGACGGCGATCTCGGGGGCATAGACGACTTCGTCCGTGGCCCAGACAATCGTGCCCTTCACGTCCTTGGTGATGCCGACGATGCTGTCGAGGATCCTGCCGATGTTGTCGTTGATCCGGATCGCGTTGGCCCGGAGGGGCGACGCGAGCCTCCCGTCGCGAATGATATAGGAGTCCGCGACGACCGTACAGGTGAAGTCCCCCGCGCGGAGCCCGTTGATCGGGTACGTGTACCAGATGCGCCCGACGTAGAGCCCGTCTTTGACCGCGCGCACGAGCTCGTCGAGGGCGACCGGCTCGGCGCCCTCCACGACGATGTTGGACGCGGCGATGCCCGGCGGCACGTCGAACTGGCGCCCGCCGCCCGCGCCGAAGCGGAAGCCGTTGCGCGGCGCGAGCGCGGCCCGGGCGACCTGGCCCGTGGCGCCGAGCTTCTCGCCGAGCGCCGGGTCCCGCAGGAGCCGCTGGGTCGCGTACCAATTCGAGAGGCAGCCGACCAGGACGCCGTTCCTGATCAGGTCGGTGCGCCCGGTGGGCAGGCCCTCGCACGTGATTCCCTTCGAGCCCATGAGGCCGGGCGTCGCGCCGTGGTCGTAGACGCTCAACTGCGGCGCGGCGACGGGCCGGCCGAGCTTGCCTAGGAAGGGGGTGCGCGACGCATAGAAGGCGTTCGCGGTGCACGCGGGCACCACGAGGTTGTTCAGCAGGTCGGCGACGGGCTGGCGGCCGAAGATCACGGTGTACTCGCCCGACGGCACGCGCTCGCCGCCGACCGCCCGGATCGCGTTCTGGGCGGCCTCGACGCCGGCCTCGTCGGTGAAGTGGTCCAGGCGGGTTCCGGTGGATGCTCCGGAGCCTTTCGCGGCGTGGGCCTCCACCATGGAGGTCACGAAGGCCGTCATCAGGGTGGACTCGTCGGTCTGCACGTGGGGCAGACGCGTCGAGACGATCGCGATCCGCTCCTGGAGGATCGTCACGTCGCCGCCCACGATGAGGCCGAGCCGTCGAAGCGCCGTGTCGTTCTCGACCAGGGTCGCGAGCCGGCTCGACGCGAGGAACGTCCGGAGGGCGCCGCCCACGACTTTCCACCCCGCGTCGACCAGGCTCGCGTCGTCGACCTCCATGAGCCGCGGGTCGTGATAGCCCGCGAGCGCGCGCGGCTCGCGCGACGGGTCGGGGAGCGAGACGAAGTCGGGGTCGGCCACGGCCGCGCGCCGGGCCCGCTCGAGCGCCCGCTCGGCGCCCGCCGGGCCGAGGTCGCTCGGCTCGCTGCCGAAGCCGATGCGCGGCCCGTCCGGAGACGCGAAGACCGCCCGGATCCCGAGTCCGCACGACTCGGTCGACTTCGGCTCCTCCACGCCGTTGCACGGGATGTGCGAGGTGTAGTTGAGCCGGGTGAGCAGGGCGCCGTTGGCGGCCGTGAAGACCTCGGCCTCGAGGAGGCCGGCCTGGCCCCGGACGTATTCGAATGACCGCTCGGCAGCGGCGGCCAGCTCGGCGGCGCTCGTCACGGGACGCTCAGTGTCTCGGCGTGGCGGTCACGTCCGTTCCCTCGACGGGATAGCCCTTCGCGTGCCAGCCGGGCAGGCCCTCGTCGAGGACACGGTGGTTTCGCCAGCCCATGCGATACAGGATGTCGCTGGCCCCCCGGGACAGCGCGTGGGGGCACGTTCAGTAGAAAACGACGAGGCCGGTCTTCGGGATCTCGTTCGCGCGCTCGGACACCGCCCGGAGCGGCATCGAGCGCGCACCCTTGATGTGCAGCTCGACGTACTGAGGCCAGTGGCGGACGTCGATGATGTCCGCGGGCGTCCGACGGTCGAGGAGGGCCTTGAGCTCGTCCACCGCGATGAAGCTCACCGGCGACTCGGGCGGCGCGGCCGGCGCCGCGCCGATCAGGAGGATCGACGCCGCGACGAGGGCCCCGAGCGTCCGGCGCATCGCTAGCCGCCCGCGACGCGGGCGCGGCTCCGCATCGTCGGGCCGCCGTTGCCGAGCTTCTTGACCTGCATCGGCTGGCCCTTGCCGCAGTTCGGGATCGGGTAGAGGCGGAAGTCGGCGCCGACCGCATCCACGTTCATCAGGTAGTCGCGGCTGTCCGCGACGATCCCGCCGTCGCGATAGAGCCGGCCCAGCGCGCCGTCCCTGATCTCGTAGACGGCGCGCGCGGAGATCCGGAAGTTCTCGCGACTCTCGGCGATCGAGGGCGTCCGGTGGCCAGCGAAGTACCAGCCGCGGTCGACCTCCTTGAGGATCTCCTCCGGCGGGCGCGTGCCCGCGCCGAACACCGTGCTCGACATGCGGATCAAGGGGACGAGTGCCGCGTCCGTCGCCTTCCAGTGGCCGTTCGGCTGGCCCCCGAAGATCGCGGCCGTCTGGCGGCTGTTCATGAAGCCCTGGAAGACGCCCCGGTCGATGTGGACGACCCGCCGCGCCGGCGTGCCCTCGTGGTCGTACGTGTAGTGGCCGTAGCCGGGGAGTGCCGGGTCCGAGTAGGCCGTGACGAGCGGCGAGGCCACGCGCTTGCCGACCTGGTGCTCGCCGAGGCCGGCGAGGAGCCACGAGCGCCCGGCGTACGCCGTCTCCATCTTCAGCGCGCGGTCGAGCTCGACGGGGTGGCCGATGATCTCGTGAGAGACGAGCGTGTTGTAGTGGGGGTCCGTCACGACGACGACCTCGCGGTCGGAGGTCGGCAGGGGCGGCGCCACGGCGAGGGCGACGGCCTGTCGGGCGAGCCCGAGTGCCCAGTCGCTGAACTTGGGAAAGCGGATGAGCGGCTCGTCCACGCCCTCGAGGAGGATCTCCCAGCCGCGCTGGTGGCCGAGGACGTCGTAGAGATCCTGGCTGGTCGCGCCCGCGACCGCGACCACGGAGCACGAGCCCTGGGTCAGCGCGAACGCCTGATCGATGCACGCGCCCTCGGTCGAGGCGAACAGCTCGCGCGAGAGCCGGGAGAGCGTCGCGATCCAGTTGTATCTGAGCGCGGAGTCCAGGGAGGCGACCTGGCGAGACACGTCCGTCGCGAACCGGGTCATCCCGCCGAGGTCGAGCGCGCGCGGGTCGAAGCGATACACGGCGGGCACCGTGTCGCGGCGGATCTCAACCGGGTGGAGGCGCGTCTCGCCGAGCGCCTCGCCGAGGCCGCCGAACTTCTCTCTGGCCTCCGCTTTCTGCTCGGCGTTGGCCGTCGCGCGGCGGTACGCGCGCTCGAGGGCGTCGCGGAGGATCCGGGGCAGGTCGGGCGCGTCGGCGGCGCCGAGCGCGAGCCCCACGTACCCGGGGGCGACGGTGCGGTCGCCCGCCAGGACGCGCACCCCAAGGGACAGGCTCTCGTCGTCGCCCGAGCCCTTGGCCGAGCCGTTCTCGGCCACCGCCCACTTGGCCTCGCTCACCTCGAGGCGGAGATCGGCGTAACGGAGGCGCGCGAGACGCCGCGGGGCGTCGTGCAGGCACTCCTCGGCGACGGGCTTGATCGTCTCGATCAGGTCGACGCTCAGACGGGCCGCCACGCTCGGCCTCTCAGAACGGCTCGACGAGCACCGTTTCGCCGGGGGCCACGTCGCCGCGTTCCTCGTCGAGCACGATCAGGCAGTTGCCGGCCGCCATCGAGGACAGGATGCCCGAGCCCTGAGGCCCGGTGGTGCGCACCTGCCAGGCGCCGTCCTTCCACTGGAGCACGCCGCGCTTGAACTCGCGCCGGCCTTTCTTCTTGGGCATCGCCTCCGTCGCGCGCGCCTCGAAGGTGTCGCCGAAGAGCCGGCGCCGGCCGCCGAGCTTGTGGAGGGCCGGGCGCACGAACAGCAGGAACGCGAGCATCGAGGCGACCGGGTTGCCCGGCAGCCCGAAGAAGTGCGCCGTGCCGACTCGGCCGAACGCGAGCGGGCGTCCGGGCTGCATCGCCACCTGCCAGAAGTCGATCGCGCCGACGTCGTCGAGGACCTCCTTCACGAGGTCGTACACGCCGACCGAGACGCCGCCCGAGGTGACGACGGCGTCGGCGGCGCTCGCCTCGAGGAGCCGCGCGCGGAGCTCGTCGCGCAGATCGGGCACGATGCCGAGGTCGAGGACCTCGCCCCCCGCGCTTTCGATCGAGGCGGCGAGGCTGAAGCGGTTCGCGTCGTAGATCTGCCCGGGCGTCCGCGGCGAGCCGGGCTCGACGACCTCGTCTCCGGTGGACAGGAGCGCCACGCGCGGCCGGCGGTGGGCGAGGA
>WNGC01002719.1_pt1 | contig 10758 bp, 10 predicted proteins | sample 5400051 | NCBI WGS metagenome assembly WNGC01 (sample SAMN13153368, study PRJNA577476) | soil metagenome | isolation source: 20 cm soil or saprolite under grassland replicate 2 | place: USA:California | collected 2016-06-15 | reverse complement strand
TCGAGTCCCTCCGGTCGCATCCTAACTACCGTGCGTCGTGCGTCGTGCGTGGTGCGTCGTGCGTGCGAGCCTTCGCGAGCAACCACGTACGACGCACGACGAACGACGCACGATTAGATTTCCACGCACATGCCGGACATTCTGATCAAAAAAACTCGCGACGAACCCGGTGAGGCCTCACTCGAGGTCATCGTTCCCACGGAAAGCGTGCAGGCTGCCGAAGAGCGCGCGACGCGCGTCTATCAGCAGCGTGCCCGCCTGCCGGGGTTCCGCCGAGGCAAGGCACCCGCAGCGGTTGTCAAAAAGAAATTTGCGGACGACATCCGGCAGGAAACGTTGCGCGAGCTGGTGCAGGAGAGCTGGCGCGTGGCGCAAGAGCAGGAACAGCTGAAGCCGATCGCCGACCCTCACATCCATAATCTCAAGTGGGACGCCGGCAGCGGCGGGCCGGTCACGTTCGAGATTCACGTCGAGCTGAAACCCGATCTGAAGCTGCAGCGGCTTGGCGGCTTTCGGCTGACGCGTAGCGTCCCTGCCGTCAGTGCCGCGCAGGTCGACGCCCAGCTCAATTCGCTGCGCGAGCAGCGCGCCCCCTGGACGCCGGTGAGCGGTGAGAAGCCCAAGCCGAAAGATCTGGTCGACGTGATCATCGCGACACGGGAAAACGGCGAACCGAAGGACCCGCAGCCGTATCAGCTCGTGCTCGGGGAGGGCCGTGCGATTCCCGATGTCGAGGAGCGCATCATGAGCCTCCTGCCGGGCGAGTCGGTGGATGCGACGGTGCGGTTCCCGGACGACTTCGCCGAGGAGGCGAAGCGCGGCCAGACGCGGGACATCCGCGTCACGCTGCGCGAGGTGAAGCGCCAGCAGCTGCCGGCGCTGGATGACGCCTTCGCCCGCGAGGTGGGCGATTTCGAGTCGCTCGAGGCACTGCGCACGGCGGTGACCGGTGATCTCGCCAAGGAGGCGGAGCGCGAAGCGGATGCCAAAGTGCGGGCCGAGCTGATCGAGCAGATCGTGCAGGCGAACAGCGTCACCGCGCCACGGCCGCTGGTCGAGCGCGCCCTGGCGGCGTACGCCCAGGCGTACGGCGTGCCGGAAGAGCGCTGGCAGCAGTTCGCACAGGAGTTCCATTCCATCGCGGAATCGCAGGTGCGGCGCGATCTGGTGCTCGATTATGTTGTGGAAGCGCAGCAGTTGCGCGCCACCGAGGCCGAGCTCGATCAGCGGATTCAGGAGCTCGCCACGCGGCGCGGCGTACCGGCCGCGCAGGTGTACGCCTCGCTGGAAAAGGCCAAACGGCTCCGCGACGTCGCGCGGACCATCACTGAGGAGAAGGTGTTCGCCTATCTCCTCTCGCAGTCCACCGTGGAGCAGACGTGACCAAGAGCCAGATCTACGCACCCTATATCATCGAACGCTCGAGCCGTGGCGAGCGCACCTACGATATCTTCAGCCGGCTGCTGATGGACCGGATCGTGTTCCTCGGCACCTCGATCAGCGACGAAGTCGCGAACATTGTCATCGCCCAGCTCCTGTTTCTCGATGCCGACAATCCGGAACGGGACATTTACCTGTACGTGAATTCCCCAGGTGGGCTCGTCTCATCGGGAATGGCGATTTACGACACCATGCAGTTCCTGCGGGCGCCGGTGAATACGATCTGCATGGGGATGGCGGCCTCGATGGGCTCGTTCCTGCTCACGGCGGGCCGCAAAGGCAAGCGCTCGGCGCTGCCGCACGCCCGCATCATGATGCACCAGCCCTCCGGCGGCACCCAGGGCACGGCGGCGGACATCGAGATTCAGGCCAAAGAGATCCTGTTCCTCCGGCGTAAGCTGAATGAGCTGTACGCCAAACATACCGGCAAGACGGTCGAATCGATCGAGAAGGATATGGACCGGGATCGCTTCATGTCAGCCGAAGAGGCGAAGGAATATGGCCTAATCGATCACGTCATTTCGAACTTCGAGGAAATCAAGGAAGACGGGAAGGCAAAGAAATGATCCCTTGCGCCGCTCCGAGCGCCTTCCCATACTAGGATACGATGTCTCACGATAAACATCTCCGCTGTTCGTTCTGCGGCAAATCCAAGGATTCGGTCCGGAAGTTTATCTCCGGCCCGTCCGTGTACATCTGCAATGAATGCATCGCGCTGTGCAACGAAATCCTGGCCGAGGATGAAGAGCGCGAAGTCGCCGAAGCGATCACGCAGGTCCCCACGCCCGCCGAGATCAAGGACGTGCTCGACCAGTACGTGATTGGGCAGGACCGAGCCAAGAAAACCCTCGCCGTCGCGGTCTACAACCACTACAAGCGCATCAACTCCCATTCCGGCCGCGAAAACGACGTGGAGCTCGACAAGAGCAACATCCTCTTGATCGGTCCGACCGGCGTGGGGAAGACACTGCTCGCCCAGACGCTGGCGCGCATTCTGGATGTTCCCTTCACCATCGCCGATGCCACGACGCTCACCGAGGCCGGGTACGTCGGGGAGGACGTCGAGAACATCCTGGTGCGGCTGCTCCAGTCAGCGGACTTCAACGTGTCCGAGGCCGAGCGCGGCATCGTCTATATCGACGAGATCGACAAGATCGCGCGGAAGTCCGAGAATCCGAGCATCACGCGCGACGTCTCGGGTGAAGGGGTACAGCAGGCGCTGCTCAAGATCCTGGAAGGCACGGTCGCCAGCGTCCCGCCGCAGGGCGGCCGCAAGCATCCGCAGCAGGAATACATCCAGGTCAACACGAAGGACATCCTGTTCATCTGCGGCGGCGCGTTTGACGGCCTCGAGAAGATCATCGAGTCCCGGACGGGGCGCCGGCAGATCGGCTTTACCAAGGAAGAGGTCGCGGAAGGTGTAGCGGAGAAGCTGAAGAAAAATCCATTCCAGGACGTCGAGCCGGACGACCTGCTCCGCTACGGGCTGATCCCCGAGCTGGTGGGCCGGTTACCGGTCACGGTACCCCTCGATGCGCTCGACGAAGACGCGCTGGTGAAGATTCTTACCGAGCCGAAGAACGCGCTGGCCAAGCAATATCAGAAGCTGTTCGACCTCGAGGACGTGCGGCTCACACTCGAGAAGGATGCGCTGCGAGCGATCGCCGCGAAGGCGATGAAACGCGGCACCGGCGCCCGCGGGCTGCGCGCCATCCTCGAAGAGATGATGACCGAAATCATGTTCGAGCTACCCAGTCGCGATGACGTGCGCGAGGTGGCGATCACGGCTGAATGCGTCACGTCGGGTCGCGCGCCCCTGCTCGTCACCGAGCGCCCGCGCCAGAAGAAAGAAGCCTGACCGACCCGCAATACGTCGGCTCGTTCCCACGGGCTGACGCGCCGCTCGATCCCCCGCTCCCCGAAGTCGCTTTCATCGGTCGCTCCAACGTCGGCAAGTCCTCGTTGCTGAATGCGTTGGTGGGGCGCCGCATCGCAAAGACGTCCGGAACGCCTGGGAAGACGCGCGCGCTGAACGTCTTTCAGATCGGCACGTCCCACTACTTCCTCGACTTGCCCGGGTACGGCTACGCCAGAGCGGGCAAGGAGCAGCTGGCGAGCTTTCGCCGGCTGCTGCGATACGCCCTGGATCGGGAGCGACTGCGCGGCGTGGTGTGGCTGTTGGACATCCGCCATCCTCCGTCCGCGGATGATCGTACGATGCAGGACACCCTGGCGGAGGGAGAGAGGCACGTCCTTGCCGCGCTCACGAAGGGGGACAAGCTTTCGACCATGCAGCGGCGGGCGCGCGAGCGCGAATTGCGCGACGAGCTCGGACTCCCCGAGGATCAGGTCATTGTGACGAGCGCGAAGACTGGTGACGGGATTCCCGAGTTGCGAGAGGCGATCGCGGAGCTGGTGCAAGGAGCGGTGCAATGACGACGGTTAGACGGTTAGACGGTTGGACGGTTAGCAGGGCGCTTCTCGCGTTGTTGCTAGCCGTCTATCCGTCTAACCGTCTAGCATCCCAAGACACCCTCCCCGCCGGGTACGGGTCGCTCCGCCGCGACGACATCGTGGTCCGCTTCCGCACCGGCAGTGTGGAGATCCAGGTGCTGCCGCTCGAGCAACAAGTGATCCGGCTGCTCGCGCCCGATACGTACCGATCCCTGAATCAGCTCTTGCAGAGCCGTGACACGGATCTCATCGAGGCAGCGCGGCGCGCGGGAACGGAACGTCCCATACCGATCATGGTCACGTTCCTCGGCGTCGTCCCCGAGGCGCGATTCAATCCCGAAGATCTGAACATCACGAGTCGCGGCCGCTTGTTTCGCCCTATCGGCATCGTGCCGCTCTCGCCGACCTGGAGCTCGTATCAGCTGCAAGCGCGGCAGCAGGCGGTCGCGATCTATCTCTTCGAGCCGGGCATCAGCTTCCGTGAACAGCTGACCGTCAGCTACCAGGGCATGTCGAGCGACGCGTGGAGCCGTTCCGTGCGCCAGCTCGATCAGGAGCGGGCGCGCGTCAGGGCGCGCGCCCAGCTCGGCCCGCCGCCCGCGTCCTCCGCTGGTCCGCCGGCACCCTAGGCAGCAGCACGCGCTGCTCGAGATCCGGCGTCCAGCGCACGCCGCTGCTATCCGCGCACACGACGCTGACACGCGAAGGCTCGAGCCGCGGCGCGAACACCAGCGCGCTGTCGCATCCCATCTCGAAGAATGCACTCGACCACGCGTCGGCGGTGAGGGCATCGCTCGCGAGCACCGTCACCGAGCCGGGCCGCGCGGAATCGCCGCGCTCACGCGATTTCGTCCGCACGGATCCGTTTTGGAGCTCCACCGTTCCGATCGCGCGCAACGAATTCTCTGGATCCGGAATCCCCACCGTGCGCCGCGTGGAATGCCCCGCCGGCGCGATCCAGAGATACTGACCGCCGAGGGTGAGGAGCGCGCTGTCGGCGACGGTTGCCAATACGCGACCCGCGCGATCGAGCGCGTAACCGCCCGCGACGCTGTCTGCCTCGAGACGCACGCCGGTGCGGCGCCGGATCTCGCGCACCACGGAATCGAGTGCGGTGATCGCCGCGTGGCGCTGCACCAACGAATCGATATGATCGACGGAATCTTGTACCGCGTCGATCGCACGCGCGATGCGCGCACTGTCGCCGCTTCCGCCGCCCCTCCCGCCCCACGCGGCAGCGGACATCATCGTGCCGAGCTCCGGCCAGGCGCGAGATGCTGTGGGAGGATGCGGAGCGCGACAGCCTGCCAGGAATAGGCTGAGGACGAGTGCGGGCGGGATGTTACGCGTACGATTGATTCTCAAGAACGATGGTTGAATATAGATGAGCATGGAGCTGGCGCGAGAAACCCCATTTCTCTTTGGGGTCATTGTGATTATCGCCGCCGCCGCGGGCATCGCGGTCTGGCGGCTGCGACGCCGCCTGGCGCGCTCGGAGCACGAGCGCCAGCGCGCCGCCGAGGAGCTCAACCGCCGGCTCTCCGAGCTGTTTTCGCTCCAGGAGTTGTCCTATGTCCTCTCCGACTCGCTGGAGCTCGACCGGATCGTCGAGCAGGTCGTGCGTTACGCCCTGCGCTTCCTCGACGCCCAGGGCGCCTTACTCGCGCTGTTGGGTGAGGCGCCAACCGATCCGCTGCACGTCGCCGCCGCGGAAGGCACGCTGGCGTCCCTGCGCGGCCGCTCGATTCCTGGCGACGACGCCGGGCTGGTGGCACGGTCGACGGGGCGCGAGCACCTCCAGTTGGTGCGCAATTCCGGTCCGGAGCCCACGCGCATTGTCGGCGAGGTCGAGGCTGCTGCCGCTGCCGCCGTGCCGCTGCGCTCCCACGGCACCGTGATCGGCACGCTCGTCATCACCGATCCGCGCGAAGGCCTGTTCGCGCCCGAAGACATTCGGCTGCTGTCGACCCTGGCCACCCATGCGGCAGTGGTCATCGCCAACGCACGCTTCTTCGAGATGGTGCGGAGGGCCAAAGAGCAATGGGAGACGGCGTTCGACGCCTTGAGCGAGGGGATTGCGGTGGTGGACACGCAGGGGCTGGTGCGTCGCGCGAACCGCGCGCTCGCAAGCCTCCTGGGGGTGCCGCTGCCCCAGCTGATCGGCGCCTCGCTCGGCGACGCATTGCTCGGCAAATCGCACGCGTTGATCGATCTGCTCGCGGCCACGCGCCGCGGCGACCGCACCGCGCCGCTGGTGGTCCGTTCGGAACGGCTGCAACGGGCGGTGCGGCTGAACGCCGCGCGCATCGCCGGCGCCGGCTTCGAGCAGAGCGTTGTCGTGCTGGTCGAAGATGTGACCGACCAGCAGGCGCTCGAGACGCAGCTCGTCCAGAGCGAGAAGCTCGCGGCGGTGGGCCAGCTCGTCTCCGGTGTCGCCCACGAGCTCAATAACCCGCTGACCTCGATCGCGGGATTATCCGAGTTTCTGCTCGAGCAGAAGGAGCTCGGGAAGAAAGACCGCGGTCACTTGCAGGTGATTCAGGAGCAGGCGGAGCGGGCGGGCCGCATCGTGCGGAACCTGCTCACCTTCGCGCGCAAAGGAACCGCGGAGCGCACGCTGGTGGATCTGAATGACGTCCTCCGCCGCACGTTGTCGCTCATGTCCTACGACCTGAAGCTCAACGACGTCATGGTGAACCGGGAGCTGAGCGGCGTGCTGCCCGAAGTCTTGGGCGACCGGCATGGCCTGCAGCAGGTCGTCCTCAATCTGATCACGAATGCCGCGCAGGCGACCGCGGAGAATCCGCGCGAACGCCCGCGCGGCATCACGGTTTCCACGTGGTTCGACGGCCATGTCCATCTGCGCGTCGCCGATACCGGCCCCGGCATCTCCGACGACATCGTGCAGAGCGTCTTTACGCCGTTCTTCACCACGAAGGAGCCGGGCAAGGGAACGGGGCTCGGCCTTTCCATCACCTACTCGATCGTGGAGTCGCACGGCGGCCACATCACGCTGGAGCGGCCCGCGCCGAACGGCATGTCGGGGGCCGCGTTCCGCGTCGACCTTCCGGCGGCGCCGGCCGACGCCACCCGCGCCACCACCACCACGCCGGCGGCCGCGCAGCCCGCCGAGTCATCGCCCTTCGTCCGGCGGACGATTCTCCTCGTCGATGCGGACCCGGCGGTGCAGCGTACGATCAAGGCGCTGTTCGCGCGCGATGGTCACGACGTCGAGGTCGCGGGCGATCCGCAGCACGCATTGACGCTCGCCGAGCGCGGCGGGTTCGATCTCGTCATCACGGACGCGCGCGCGACCGCGCCGGGCAAGCGCGGCATGTTGCTCGCGGAAGAAATGATCGCGCGCGTCCCCGCGCTGCGAGATCGCATGATCGTGGCGACGGGAGATGTGCGGCCGGCTACGGAAGAGACGCTGACGCGGCTCGGCGTGCGTTACGTGCGCAAGCCTTTCAACTTGCGGGACCTGCGCGTCGAAGCGGCGCGCTTGTGGGCGACGACGGCGGTGTCGTAAGATTCCGCCGGCCAGCCGAACGTCCCGAGACTCACTGCCCCGCCCGGCGCGAAGCGCACGCCTTCGCGCAGCAACAACGCGCGCTGCAACACGGCGCTGTGATCCTGTCCCGAAAATGAAATGCGCCCCGCCGCATTGATCACGCGCCACCACGGCACGTCATTGTCTTCCGGCAGGGCCGAGAGCGCCCAGCCTACCGTGCGCGCCGCGCCGGGACGCCCCGCGAGCCGCGCGACGACGCCATACGTCGCAACACGTCCTTTGGGGATGTGACGGACGATGCGGTAGATGCGATGATAGAAAGGATTCACGAGCGACCTTGGAGGTACTAGGATACTCGCAACACATCTTCCAGCAAGCCCGCATTCCCGCCCCCCACTATTGACAAAATGTCATCTACTGCTCTGCGCTCGCGCGGCCAGGCGAATCGCGTGGCGGCCGCGGCCGGGCGCAGCCACTCGGCGCGGTCGTGTTCGTCCGAGAGACGTGGCGTCGCATCCGTCGCGACGAACGCCACGAATACGGGAATCAGCGCCAGCTCGTCGCTGCGATGCTGATAGAACGCTTCCGTGCGGCTCAGATTGTAAAATTTGTCGGGCGCGAGTCCCGTTTCCTCACGCAGCTCCCGCAGCGACGCGTCCACCGGTGTTTCACCGAGCTCGATCGTGCCGTGCACCGTCTCCCACGAGCCGGGATTGCGGCCGCGGGGACCCCGGCGCAGCGCCAAGATTTCCAACCGCGCACCGGCGCCACGCAACGCATAGGTGTCCACGAAGGACACGCGGATGGAGGTCAGCGGCGGCGGCCGAGGACCGCTTCGAGACGTGCGGACAACGCGCGGGCGCGGAACGGCTTGGTGAGAAAGTCGTCGGCACCGAGCTCGAAGACGCGGACTTCGTTGTCTTCGTCGCCCTTGGCCGTGAGCACAATGACCGGGATGCCCGCCGTCGCGGGACGCGAGCGCAGATGGGATAACACGCCGTAGCCGTCGAGGCCCGGCAGATTCAAATCGAGCACGATGATGTCGGGGCCGACGCGATCGACCTGATCGAGCGCCTGCACGCCGTCGCGCGCTTCGGTGACCAAGTAGCCGTCGCGTTCGAGCAAGTCGCGCATGACTTTGCGCAGGCTGTCCTCGTCGTCCACGAGCAGCACTTTCGACGCGGGCTGCCCGTGCGCGCCTGAGCGCCGCGGCGGCGATTCCTCGAGCAGATCGAAATGCGTGGAGACCGGCTGAGGAGGTGCGGTTACCACGCCGGGAGCCGGCGTGAACTGCAGCGCATCCTTGCTCCCGGAGCGGCGCGATTGTCCTGATTGCCGCGCAGCATCCGCTTCAGGGTCCTCTTCATCTTCCGGGATGTCCACGACCCGTAGGAGCTCTTCGATCGTCGACTCGCCGCGCGTCACGTGTGCGAGCCCCGAGTCCCACAGCGATTTCATGCCGCCGCGTTTGGCAGCCTCGGCGACACGATCCGCCGCCTCCCCCGCGGCGATGCGCCGCTCCAACTCGGCCGTCATCGTGAGGATCTCGAGGATCGAGAACCGGCCGCGATACCCGGTCATCGCGCAGTCGGGGCAGCCGGCGTGCCGGTACAGCGGCGTGCCGGATGGAATCCAGCGCCGCAGCCGCGCGGGGGGCGCCTCCATCCAGACTTCCTTGCAGGTGGGACAGAGCTTGCGCATCAGGCGCTGCGCGACGACCCCGCGCAGCGACGCGGCGATCTTGTACGGCTCGACGCCGATATCCACGAGGCGGGTGACCGCGTTCGCGGCGTCGTTCGTGTGCAGCGTGGACAGCACGAGGTGTCCTGTCAGCGACGCCTGTACGGCGATCTGCGCGGTTTCCTTATCGCGGATCTCGCCGACCAGGACGACGTTGGGGTCCTGGCGCAGGATCGAGCGCAGCGCGGCGGCGAATGTGAGTCCCGCTTTTTCCTGTACCTGCACCTGCACGATGCCCTGCATCCGGTACTCGACCGGGTCTTCGACCGTCACGATGTTGACGCCTTCACTCTTGATCTGATTGATCGCCGAGTACAGCGTCGTGGTTTTTCCCGAGCCGGTCGGCCCCGTCACGAGGATGATGCCTTCGTGGTTCTCGAGCAGCCGCTTGATCGCATCGCCTTCGCCGGGATTCAAGCCCAGCGAGTCGAGCGACTTGACCGTCGCCCGGGAGTCGAGAATACGGATCACGACCTTCTCGCCGAGCTGGGCCGGCAGCGTCGAGACGCGGAGGTCGATCGGCTGCCCGTTCACCGCGACGCGTGCGCGTCCGTCCTGCGGTCGCAGCCGGTCCGCGATGTCGAGCGACGACATGATCTTGATGCGTGAGATCAACGGCAGTCCCGCCTGCCGCGGGATTTTCATCACCTGGCGCAACACACCGTCGATCCGGTAGCGCACCGCGACGCCGCCTTCTTCCGGCTCGACGTGGATATCGCTCGCGCGGGAGAGAATGCCTTCGGAGATGATCATGTCCACGAGCCGAACGACCGGCTTTTGGCTCGCGTCGGCTTCGGAGACGTTCAGCTCCTCCGGCAGCACATTCGGCAGCGTCGTCAGCACGTCGGCGTCGCCCATGCCTTCGAGCAGCTTGTCGATGGCTTTGTTGGGCTTGTACATCTCGTCGAGCTTCTCGCTGATCTTCGAGGGCGGGAGCAGCAGCAGCCGGATCTCGCGCGCCGTGGCGAACGCCAGCGCCTTTTCGGCGTCCAGATCGAACGGGTTGGCCGTCGCCAGCTCGAGATACGAGTCCGTGAGCCGCAGCGGCAACACGCGGTAGCGGCGCGCGAGCTGCTCCGGCACGCCTTCCCGGATCGTCGGATCGATCTGCGACACGTCCGCCACCTTCAGGCGGAAGCGATGGCACAGCTTGTCGATGATCTGCGCGTCGGTCGCGATCTTCTCGGCAATCACCATCTCCCACAGCGTGCGGCCGGCGTCCGCCTTCCCGCGCAGCTGCTCGAGCAGCTCCGCGGTCAGAAGGCCCTCAAGCGAATGGGCCAGCCACTCGTCGGAAAAGGCAGTTACCGGCATGCGATCGTCTCCAAGCTATTATCGCGGCCCGTCCAGTCCAGTATCACGCGTCACAATATGTCCCAAAAATCGCGCGCGACATCGAATGCGATGTGGGTACGGCGTGACTGGATGCCATAGCCTGCTTCCAGCCGGAACACCCCGAGCCACTCCGCGCCGAGCCCTATAGTAGCACGCGTGCCCGGTGTCGAGCGCCACAGCGTGCTCGGGATCGCGTCGCGGGCCCATCCGGCGGCGACGTATGGCGCCAATGTGAGCGTGCCAGGCGTGCGGGCCGGTCCGGCGGCGATTCGGATGAA
>WNGC01003103.1_pt1 | contig 10764 bp, 8 predicted proteins | sample 5400051 | NCBI WGS metagenome assembly WNGC01 (sample SAMN13153368, study PRJNA577476) | soil metagenome | isolation source: 20 cm soil or saprolite under grassland replicate 2 | place: USA:California | collected 2016-06-15 | reverse complement strand
GGGCGGGGAATTCATGGCAGGGCAGACGCTTGCCGGCCGGGTGGCGCTCGTGACCGGAGGGGCCCGCGGGATCGGCCTGGCCTGCGCGACCGGGCTCAGCCGGGCCGGCGCCGCCGTGGTGATCACCGACCGGCTCGACCGGGAGGGAGAGGTCGCCGCGCGGGCGATCGCCGCGGGAGGGGGCAAGGCCGCGTTCGTCGCCGCCGATCTCTCACGCACCCCTGAGATCGCGCGGGCCGTTGAGGAGGCCGGCCGCGCCTTCGGCCGGCTCGACATCCTGGTGAACAACGCCGGCATCCTGAGCGAGGTCCCCAGCGAGGCGCTCACCGAGGAACAATGGGACCGCCTCATGTCGATCAATCTCAAGGCGGTGTTTTTCGTGAGCCAGGCGGTCCTGCCGTGGATGGTCCGTCAAGGCGGCGGGGCGATCGTGAGCCTCTCCTCCCTGGCGGCCCGGGTGGGCGGGATCGTGACCGCGCCCGACTACGCCACGAGCAAAGCCGGAGTGATCGGGCTGACGCGGACGCTGGCCCGGCAGTACGGGCCCAAGGGGATCCGCGTCAACGCGGTAGCGCCCGGGCCGATCATGACCGAGATGACCCGCCACTGGTCGGAGGACGTCCGCAGGGAGTTCATCGCCCGCATTCCCCTCCGGCGCCTGGGGACGGCGGAAGACGTCGCCTCCGTGGTGGTCTTCCTGGCCGGCCCGGAGTCCGGTTACATCACCGGCGCCACGATCGACATCAACGGCGGCCTGCACATGAGCTGACAGAGGGGCGGCCTGCGCGGCCCGTGCGATCCTTGCAAGCCGCCGGCGCCGCTGTTAGACTACGAATTGCACGGACGCCCTCGTAGCTCAACCCGGTAGAGCACCTCACTTGTAATGAGGGGGTTACCGGTTCGAATCCGGTCGAGGGCTCCAGCTGTTATCCCTCCGCGAGTTACGGAGGAGCGCCGACGCTCGAGCCCCCGGTCTGGACCGTGAAATACGTCTGGGTCAGCGGGTTGCCTGAACTGTCCATCAGGTGGTCATCGGCGTAGGCGATATAGGCCATCCCGCGCGAGTCGACCGCGACCATGAACAGGTCTGCCAGATCACGGTTGCCCGCGCATCCGGTGCCGCTCTCGCAGATCGCCCCCGTGTGGATGATGTGGTCGCTCGCCACCGCCTGCGCGAAGGTTGGGGCCGCGGAGGCCGCATTCAGCGACTGGGCGAACCACACGCTCCACTGAGCGGAGCTGTCATCCGCGGACGCCGCGCTCGTCCCATACCAGACGAGGTCGACGCCGCCATTCTGCCCCGCCGCGATCCATGGGAAAATGCTGGTCTGCAATTGGGCCGAATCCTGGCTCACCTGGTGGGGAGCGCTCCACGTGCTTCCGCGATCGGTGGAGGCGCTCAAGAACACGTTCCGCCCGTCAGACCAGGTGGTGTACACGTTGCCGGCGGCATCCACGGCCGCGGCCGGGAAAATGTTGGCAAACGATGCCGTCGGGGGGCCCGCAAAGACCCGGTGGTCGGTCCAGGTCTGCCCGCCATCCATGGACACGCCCATGTAGACGGCGTTCGCCGGCGCCCCGGTCTGGTTCTGCAGGGCGTCCGACGGAGCCGCAAACACCTGGTAGAGGATGTGGTTGATCGGATCGAGCTTGATCTCGCCCGCGATGTTTCCCGTGGCGCTGGGCGGCACACCCAGGGCGGCCGGGGCGGTCGCGAGGTCGATGGCGGTCCCAACCGGCAGCCAGGTCATCCCACCGTCTTGCGAACGCAGCACGTCAATGTTCGAGGTCGCCACGTCGTGGAAGGTCATATAGAAGGTGTTGGGACCGTCGGCCACCACCCACTGCCGGTCATCGGCCGGGATCGGAGACGCGACCGGGTTGGTGAAGAACGTCTGGCCGCCGTCGGTGGAGCTCACCACGGTGATATCTCCCAGCCAGAGACTGGCCACAATCAGCGTGCCGGGGCGTCCCGGCCCGGATGAGCCGATGGCATGATCTTCATCGCCGCCGCCCGGCGCAAGCCCCGTCGGGTTCTGCGCGGAATCGACTTCTCCGAGGAACTGGAAGCTGCAGCCGGAGGTGGTGCAGCTCCCGGCCGGCGCCTTCCACATGACGGTGCCGCCCGGGATGCCGTGAATGGCGGCGACGTACACGTTATTGGCGCTGTCGATCTTGATCCCCGGTTCGGTGTCGGCGTTGGTGGAGAGGAGCAGAGAGTTCAGCGGGTTCGCGGGCTCGATCAACCTCTGGTTTTGGCTGAACGAGAAGCCGGGCGCTTGGCCCGTCACCGCCGGCACGCCCATCGCCACAGCGAGGAGAGCGACGATCAAGAACCGCACGGTCGACACCTCACGACCCCCCTCTGTTCGCTCTTGATCGAAGTACCTGGAGTATGGCGCCCTCTGGATGATCCGAGGGATCGGGTATTTACCGGAGAGGATTGTCGAAAAAACCTGTAAGCCTTATCCGAGTAATGATGGAACTTTCATTTAAGGGGAAATATCCAGTGACCACCATGGCCCCGCTGCGGGACGTCCGGCGTGCGCTAGGACCCGGCGCTGTGGACTGGCGGTGCGATGCGGGCGTCGACCTCGCTCGCAAAAAACGCGCAGCCCATGCCGGCGAAGAGCTCACGCGCGCGCCGGAGCACCGGCGAGGCGCGATCCCGCCGTTTGAGCACGAGCAGCGCCTCGCCGTACTTGAGGAGCGCCAGCGCAAGGTCGACCACATATTCCGAAGGCTCGAGTAGCTTCAGGCCCGCCTCGAAGAGCCGCTCCGCTTCCGCCTCACGACCCTGTGATGCGCGTACCCGGGCCAGCGTAACGCCGTGGGTGGCTTTGGCCAGCTGGTCGAAGTCGGAGACCGCCCGCATGGCTTCCTCGGCGTACTCGGCCGCTTGGAGCAGATCGCCCCTCGCCAGCGAAGCCTCCGCCAGCCCGCGGAGGAGCACGGCGGACTCCGATCGGGCGCCGTACTCCGCCCGAAGCGTCCGGGCTCGTTGGAACGCCGCTTCGGCCTCATCGATCGCTCCCATCCGGAGGTGGTGCATCCCCAGATGACGGTGCGCGCTTGCCGCGCCCATCAGGTCCCCCAGCTCAAGGTAGATCGCGATCGCCTCCTGGTACCGGTCCAACGCCGCAGGCGACTTGCCGGTCAGGTGCGCGACGATGGCCAGGCCCACCACGGCCCCCGCCTCGCTGATGCGCTCATGGGACTGTCTGGCGAGCTGTAGGGCGCCGGCGAGCAGCTGTTCGGCGCGATGGATCTCTCCCGCGTTGACCAGACAGCGGCCGAGCCGCACGCTCGTCCGGGCGACGCCCTGTGCGTTGCTGATTTCCCCATAACGCTGCAGCGCCTGCCGGTACGCCTCCCCGGCGGCGGTCAGTTTGCCGCGCAGGTCCTCGGTGGTGAAGCCGAGCATCTCCAGTGTCTCGGCCTCGCCCTGCCGGTCGCCGAGGGAGCGAAACAGCGTCTCAGCCCGCTGCAGCGCCTCTTCGGCCTCGTGCAGCCGTCCGCGATCGTTCGCGGCGAACGCCCGGTTCAGCCAGGCCCGCGCCAGCAGGTCCTCGCGGCCCGCCGGCGCGGCCATGTCGACCACCCTCTGGGTGTCCTCGAGGACGACGTCGGGCACATCGAGCCACTTGACGACTTCGCACCGGTCCGTGAGGAGTTCGAGGAGGAGGGGGACGTCGGCATCCAGTCCCGCCGAATGCAGGATCCTGAGCGCGCGATCGCAAAGGCGGCGGGCTTCCGGGAGCGTCCAGCGGGCCTTCGCGCGCGCCGACGCTCTGCGGATCGTCTGAATCGCCTTCCGTGCCGTGTCTTGGGCTTCCTCTCCCGTTTCGAATCGATACCGCCACGCATCCTCGTAATGGTGCGCGAGGACCTCGAGGAACTCATCCGCATAGTGCGCGATCCCCTCGAGCCAGCCGGCGAACTTCAGATGTTTCGCGCTGCGCATGGTCTTGGGGAGCGTCCCATACGCGACCTCGGGAATGAGCGCGTGGGTGAATGCATATTCCCGTTCTCCCGCCACCGTGGAACTCGCATGCTCCTCGACCAGGTCCAAGTCCAGCAAGCGCTCGAGCGCCGCCTGTGCCTCGGCTGCCGGCAGGCCCATCGCGGTGATGCTGCCCAGCCAGAAGACCCGCCCCGCGACGGATCCATCCTGGACCACCCGCCTCTCCAACGGCGACAGCAGATCGATCCGGGACAGGATGATGCCGTGGACGGTATCCGGGATGCGGATATCCACCGGATCGCCGCTCCAGCGCCATCCGCCGCCATCGCGTACGAGATGCCGGTTGTCGATGAGCATGCGGAGCGTTTCCCCGATAAAGAACGGATTGCCCTCGGTTTTCGCCTGAATCCGCAGGCGCACGTCGGGAGGGATGGACTCGCCTTTGAGCAGTTCCGTGATGAGCTGGTGGCTCTGCTCGGTCGAGAGGGGGGACAGCGACATCGTGGCATAGTTGCGGACGTGCTGGCCCCAGGTGGGGCGCCGCTCCAGCAACTCGGGGCGCGCGAGACAGAGGATGAGGAGCGGCGCGTCGGTGCCCCGCGCGCCGAGCTGCTCCAACAGGTCCAGCAGGCTCTCTTCCGCCCAGTGCAGGTCCTCGAACAACAGGATCAGCGGCCCGGATTCCGCTTTGGCCTTGAGGAACTTTCTGAGCGATTGGAACAGCGTCGTGCTGGCCGACCCGGCATCGTCGCCCTCGCGCGGGTCGGGCAGGCTGACGCGGCGCTCCGCGGATTCGAGCGCCAGCAGCACCCCCAACCCCGCGGCGACGGCCCGGCTGTCCTCCGGGCCGAGCCGCGGCGCACAGACACGGTCCACCGCCGCCGACAGTTTCTCGGCGACGACCGCCGGGGAGTCGCTCTGTGAAATCTGACACTCCTGCTCCAACATTTCGGCCAGCGGCCAGAAGGTCAATCCGTCGCCGTAGGCCGGACAGCGCCCGCGCAGGATCGTGGGCGGCGTGCGCCCCCGGGAGACGGCGTCGAGCACCTCTTCCGCGAGACGCGTCTTCCCGATCCCGGCGGGCCCGATCAGCGCGACCAGGTGGTGCTGGCGGTTTTCGAGCGTGTGCCGGTACATCGCGAGGAGCACCTGCACTTCGTCGGCGCGCCCCAGCAGGGGGGCGCTGAGGCGTTTGATCTGGGCGCCGTCGATGACGCGGAAGACCTGCCAGCGAGGCCGGTTGGCGAAGTCCCCCGTCTTGGGGGCCGCCAGCGGAGTGTACCGGACAAAGGAATGGGTGGCGGCGCGCGTGCGGTCGTCCACCACGATCGCATCCGGGGGCGCGGCCTGCTGGAGCCGGGCGGCAAAGTTCACGGTTTCCCCGGTGACCATGGATTCCCCGACGGGCGCGGCCGTCGGGTCGGCGATGACCTCCCCTGTGCTGACGCCGATGCGGATGTGCACCTCGCCGATCTTCGTCCGCAGCGCGGCCATGCGCCGCTGCATCGCGACCGCGGCCCGCACCGCCCGCTGCGGGTCGTCCTCATGCGCCTGCGGGAGGCCGAAGACGGCCATGATCGCGTCACCAACGAATTTTTCCACGGTGCCGCCGTGCCGGGACGCTTCCTCGCGCATGGCCGACGAGAACTCGCCGAGGATCCCGCGCATCGGCTCGGGATCCATCCGGCTCGCCAGGGACGTCGATCCGACGATATCCGCGAAGACGACGCTGACGAGGCGTCGTTCGGTTGTTTCCGCCCCGGCGAGCGACGTGCCGCAGGTCAGACAGTAGCCCGCGCCGAGGGGATTCTCCGTTCCGCAGGTCCCGCACGCCTGCGAAAGCCGCGCGCCGCACGCCATGCAAAACCGCGCGTCGGATGGGTTCGCCCTGCCGCATCTCGGACACGTCACCATGGTAGGTCCCGTCGGGATGATTCGACAGTCCCGGGCGGAGTCCGTCTCCCCTCCCGGCCGGCTCAACGCGGATGCGCCGGGCTCATTTTACCCGCGAAGGTTAAGGGGCATCGCAGCATGCCGGATCCAAGGCCAGGAGAGCCGGCTCCGGGACCCGCGCCCGGTGCGCCGATTGCGCCGAGGGCGCGGGGCTCGGCTGCGTCCGGCTGGTGATCATCAACGCCACGCCGGAGAGAATGACCCCCATCGCCCAGACCGTGCGCTGCGTGACGGGCTCGCCGAGCAGCCCCCATCCGACCAGGACCGCGACCACCGGCGCCGCATAGGCCACGGTCGATGCCACCGCGATCGGGAATTCTTCAAGGAGCCAGATGTAGATCACGAACCCGAACAGACTGCTGAAGAACGTCAGATATGCCAGGGCCATCCCCGCCCGCCAGGTCCAGTGGATGCGAGAGACTTCGCCGGCAGCAAGCGCCGCCACGAGCAGGACGGCGCCGGATGCGAGCATCTGGAGACTCGCCGACACCACCGCGCGCTTCGGGAGCGAGACCCGGGGAGCGTAGACTGAACCGACCGCCCACAGGACGGCCGCCGCGAGGGCTGCCCCCGTTCCGAGGGGATTGAGATGCTCTGTCCCAACGGGCCGGAGGAGCAGGACCATCCCCACGAGACCGAAAACGAGGCCGGCTGCCGTCCCCCACGAGACCTCTTCGTGCAGCACGCCGCGGCTGATCAGCACGGCCCATACGGGGGCGGTCGAGACGAGGAGCGCCGCGATCCCCGACGGCAGAGACTGCTCGGCGAAGGCGACCCCGCCGATGCCTCCCACGATCACCATGCCGCCGATGAAGAGGGCGCTCTTCCACTGCTCCACCGTCGGACGTTCGCCGGACCGGCCTTCGCGCCGCATCGCCCATGTGTACAGGATCGTGCCCGCGACGGTCCACCGGATCGCCAGCGCCAGGAAGGGCGGCATGGCCTCCAGCACGATCTTGATGGCCGCAAAACTCGACCCCCAGAGCACGTACAATGCGAGCAGCGCCGATGCGACCATGATTGTCGATGTTTCCCGACGTGATGTCACGATGACGAACGTGACCTCCTCTTCCCGTGTGCTTGTGGCAACGCAGCCCCCCCGGGCCGAATCCCTTTCCGGCGCGGGCAGGAGCGGAGCCAATCGGAGCGGCGGGATGTGTGCGGCCCGGACATCCTTCCCCTCGTGGGGAAAACTCGGGGTCGGCAAAAACGAGCGCAGGCCGCCGGTATGTGTGATGTAACCCGGGCGGCGTCTCCTCTATTCCCGGGTCTTTACGAAGGGCCTCGCGCTGAGCCCGGCCGCGCGAGGCCCTTCGTGATCGCGAAGGTCGCGAGCTCGACCCGGTTGCGTGCCATATGAGCCAACGTCATCCCTCGGCCGGAGGCCCCTGGAAGCTACCCGACGATGGTCCAGTGTGCCGTTTGCACGGCGCCGGCGGGTTTGTGGGTTGTATTGTCGCCCCAGTAGATCTTGATGGTGTGAGTTCCCGTAGACAGCGAGGGCAGCTGAAACCGGTAGCGGTGCGAGCCTACGCTGGTCAATTGCTTCGCCCAGGGCATGAATGTCGCATTATCGACGACGACATGGAGGTGGACCTGCGGTCCCATGTGGCTCATGCCTGCCATCCCGCCTCCCAGCGTCAACCGGGAAATGTCGCCCGGTGTCTCGATGACCAGGGCCACGGGGTTCCTCAGGCGCAGGTTGTTGGCAGGGGCGATGAGGTGGAGCGGCGGGAGGCTCGCCGCGGGGGGCCTGGGTGAGAGGGCGCCCGCTCCAACCGAGAACCGGAACGAGCCTTCCTCCACCTTGTTATCGTCCGCGGATATGGCATGCCATCGAACCACATATGTGCCCGCCGCGAGGTGGGGCGGCACGATCTTCATCACGACGTGCGTCTTCACGCTGATATCAATGCCGCCCGCCGCGATCTGCTTTTGACGGGGATCAAACAGTTTCAAGGTGCTTCCTTTGACCGCCAGCTCTTCGCTGAACCAGGCGCGGATGACCGGAGGAGCTTTCGTGAGAGAGGCGCCGTTGGCCGGAGACGATTTGACCAGCGCGGCGTGGCCCCACGCCGGGAGAGCGGGCTGAGACAACGTTGCAGCGAGCATGACGCACACCGCGGTGATCCGGAAGGTGTTCACCTGCGTCCGCCTCCCAAGGAATCCGGCCTCACGAGAACCTCAGGATGGCCGCCCGGGCCCACCCCTATTCCCCGCGAATATACCACCCGTGCGGGGGACAGAACAATGTGTCAAAAGTAGTAGAGACGCTTTCTCGCTCGTAGCCTAGAATGGGAACACAGGCAAACGGTTCCCTCCAGGCGCCAGCCCCGCGGCCGGCGGAGGGAGTGGCGGCCGACCTCAAGGAAAGGGGGACACCTGATATGCCACGCACCGTGTGCGTGCGGTCAACGGCGCTCCTGGCGCTCCTGGGGATCGTGCTCGCCCTTGCCGGCCCTGCCGCGGCGCATGAGCGCCGCACGGTGGGAGCGTATGTGATGAGCGTGGGATGGGCGGACGAGCCTCCCTACGCCGGCGTCAGGAACGGCGTTCAGCTGCTACTCAAAGACGCGTCCGGCAAGGCCGTGACGGATCTTCCCGAGGATCTCAAGGTCGAGATCATCTTTGGCACCCAGAAGATGGGTCCGCTGTCGCTCGAGGCGGCCTTCGGCCGGAGCTTTGGGACCCCGGGCGACTATCGGGCGGACGTGATCCCAACACGTCCGGGAAATTACACCTTCCACTTCGTCGGATCCCTCAACGGCCAGCCGATCGATCAATCGTTCACGAGCTCGGACAAGACGTTCGATCCGGTCCAGGAAGCCGCCGGGATCGAGTTCCCCGCCAAGGATCCCTCGCCCGGCGAAATGGCGGTGCTGCTGGAACGCCTCGCTGCCCGGGTCGAGTCCACGCAGTCATCCGCCCGCGAGGCGGCGGGCGCCGCGGGCCAGGCAAGAACTCTGGCCATCCTTGGGATCGTCATCGGGGTTGCCGGTATGGTTATGAGCCTGGCCGGGAACCGGAAGCGGGCGGTCCGGTAATGCCCGGCCGGGAGCGTCCGCCCCAGATGAAGCCGTCCAGCGAGGCCGCCCCGGGGCCGGCCAGCGCCAGGATCGCGCCGAGGACCGCGAAGATCAGAGGGACCTCGACCCCGCCCTTCGTCCAGTAGAACCCGCGGGCGAGATTCACTGTGAGCCCCGCGACGATCATTTCGATGGTGATCAGGGCGGCCGCCGCGCGAGTGAAGAGCCCAACGCACAGGCAAATCCCGCCGGCAAACTCGACCAGCGTCACGAGCCAGGCCCAGAACAGGCCTGGATGGAAGCCGATGGCGCCCACCGATTTCGTGAAACCCGGGATGTGAGGATCCTGAATCGCAGCCATGAGCTTGCCCGATCCGTGTACGATGAAGAGCGCGCCCAGCAGCACCCGGAGCACAGCCGGGATCCATTGCCCTGCGCCGTCGCGCACCGCAGATCCCGCCAGACCCGCCTCTTGGGCGGTGTCCCGGACGCGCACGCGCATCTAGATCCTCCGCCTGGCCCACGCCGGGACCAGGAGGGCAACGGCCACGGCGGTCGTGTAGTGCATCAGCGTATCCGCCGCCAGATTCGCCGCGGGGAAGTGGCGCTCGCCGAGCCGGCCGATCCCAACGAGGGCCGCAATTTGCCTCAGGGGCACGATGAGGCCCACGATGGGCAGGCGAACGGGGCTGGCTCCCGCCGGCATCGGCAGGAAGGCGATGAGCGCGCTGTCGATTGTCGCCAGCGCAAGGGTGATGATCCACAGGGCCGGAGCGGGGCGGTCGATCAGCCGGCTCAACCATGCATAGAGCAGCCCCCCGAGGACGCCCGCAGCAAACGCGGACCACGCCACGAAGAATGGGGGCGGGATGCTCGCCCGCATCACCGCGCCCACGGCCAGGCCCGCCAGGGCGGCCACCACCCCCGCGCCAACGCCCGCCAGCAACCCGAATCCCCATCCCACGACCTGCCGGGTACGTGGGGTGGCTGCTCGGTGAGGGAGACGGGTGGAGCGCGCGGCGCCTGACGCGCCGTCAGTCTGGGAAGGCTCTGCGAAAAATGAAGTAGAGCATGAAGGCGACGAGCCCGATCGGCGAGATCACGATGCCGAGCACGTGCGCCACGACGAGCGCCGGTGTGAACGACAGGCCGAAGACGTTGAACGTGACCCGAGTCATCCAGCCGATGTTCGGATCGAATCCCAGCGCCCCGATGAGGGTGGTCACGTGTGTGTCGCTGCTCCGGACCACGTCGATGAACGGGCCCGAAAACGTCAAGGTCAATGTGATGAAGGCCAGGCAGACGCCATACCCGATGATGTGTCGTGCGCCTGTCAGGAAGTATCGCATACCCACCGCCAGAGCCAGGATGCCGGACCTCGCACATTCACTATGCCCACGGGTCCCCCCTTGCAGACACGGCCGATCGCGCCGTCTCCGCCCCGGACCGTGCCCTCCGCGGCCTGGGCAGGGACGGCCCTGCCGGCCGCCGAACACGCGTGGGTCAGATCCGCGCTCTCGGGGGTGGTGTGATTGAGACGGTTGCCGATCGGCGTGCTCGCCTGCGTCCTGCTGGCTTCGTGGGCCGGGGTGCCCGGGGGGCTCGCGGCCAGTTACGGTCCCCAACAGACCGTGGTCATCGCGCACGACATCACCGATGCCGTCACGCTCGATCCCAACCTCGCCTACGAGCTCAGCGCGAGCCTGACCGACCTACAGATGTATTCGAATCTCGTGACGTTTGCCCGCGGGAACCTGACCCAGCCCCGCCCCGCGGTGGCGCAATCGTGGGACGTGAGCAAGGATGGCCGGATCTACACCT
>WNGC01006923.1_pt1 | contig 10765 bp, 9 predicted proteins | sample 5400051 | NCBI WGS metagenome assembly WNGC01 (sample SAMN13153368, study PRJNA577476) | soil metagenome | isolation source: 20 cm soil or saprolite under grassland replicate 2 | place: USA:California | collected 2016-06-15 | reverse complement strand
GACGATATAGAAATCATGCTCTCCTTTGGCTTCTATGGCGGCGCGGAGCTTCTTCAGCTGTTCGTCCAGAGGAATGACTTGTTTGCCTGTCATGTGGCCACATCTTTTCGGCCAAACCTGATCTTCTAAAAACATACCGGCAGCTCCGGCGCGAATTAGATCCTGAACGGTCCTTATCACATTGACGGCGTTACCATAGCCGGTATCGGCATCGACGATCACCGGCGTATCAACAACGGAGCAAATCCGCTGTGCCGCGTCGATCACTTCTGTTTGTGTAAGAAGACCAAAGTCCGGCTCACCCAGAAGCGTAGCCGAAAGACTATAACCAGTAATGAAAATCACCTCGAAGCCAGCGCGCGAGGCGATTTTGGCGCTGAGCGCGTCATACACGCCGGGCATAATCAACTGACCCAGATCGCTTAAGGAGTTCCGAATAAGCTTGGCCTTGTCCATAGCGCCTCCCATGATAAGAATTGCTAGGCTATTTGCGTAGACAAAGCACAGCCTAGTGTCGGGCAAAAGTAAAATCTAGTGCGGTCATTCTACTACGGTGACTGACAGTACCGTCGCGCGAATCTACGACAATACGCTGGGAAGATCAATCAGCTGTGATGGCGCACTACATGTTATAAAGAAGGAGCTTAGAAGCTCTCTAGGTAAGGGCGGACGTCGATCTCGTGCGTCCAGGCATTACGGGGTTGTTTCAGCGTGTGGATTACTGCGGCGGCTATGGCGTCAGGAGGTATGACAGACTCAACTGATCGCTGCGGGTCCCGGGCCCGGAGTTTTGGGGTATCGATCTGTCCGTCGACAATCACGTGAATCACGTGAATGCCCTTGGGATGAAATTCTCTAGCGAGGGATTGACCGAGCATCCGCAACGAGGACTTGGCGATGGCCAAAGGAGCAAAACCGGCACGCCCCCTTAATGCCGCAGTAGCACCCGTCAATGAAATGAAACCGTGACCAGCGTTGAGCATCTGCGGAATGATCGCTTGGGCTAAATGAACGGCGCCCATGACGCCGACGTCGAAAGATTGCCGAATTTGCTCCGGTTCGATTTCCAAAAAAGCGCCGCGGCCATAGCCACTGGCATTGTAAGCCAGAGCAGTGATGGGACCCAATTCAGCGCTGGCTCTTTCTACTGACTTCAGCACCGCCTGGCGCTGAGTGACGTCGGCGGGAATGATAATAGCCTTGCCACCGGCGGAGCGGATTTGCTCGGCAACTGGTTCGCTGGACTCACTGCGTCGAGAGATAAGCGCCACGGCATAGCCTTCGCGGGCGAACGCGCGGGCAAGAGATGAACCCAATCCTGGGCCGACGCCGGCGATAACCGCTGTCTCCATGGTCATGACTGCGCAGCCGTATTGATGAACAGCTCGTCAAGGGACATTTCTCTTCCGAGCAAACCTTGCTCTTGGGAATACTGCATCAAGGCCTCCAGTGTTTTTCGATTCGCGTCGCCGAGCCCATACACCCAGGGATCGTCCCCAAGAATCTCTTCTTGTTCTTCCAAAAAATACCGAAACCAAGCGAGCGGAACAATCCTCGGGTTTTCCATGCGCTTATATGCGGCCTTTTTCGACTGTTCAAAGGCCTGCATCAGATTGATCGGCACCCAAGGGTATTTTTCCACCACTTCTTGCTTAATCGCCGTCGTGTGCATGATCGGGAAGATGCCGGTGCGCTTGAAATATTCGATTTCGAGATCCCGGTAGTTCGGAAACAGACGAGTGACTCTCTCATCTTTTTGCAGTATCGGCCGGATTACTTCCGGGTGAATCAGCGCATCGAGCTCGCCGTCAACGAGCATTTTCTCAACGTTCTTCCCCGGTGCGATCCGTTGAATCTTCAAGTCGGCTGGCGGTGTCCACTCCACCTCTTCTTCGTCCTGTTTAAACCATTGGATCTGCCGGTGCGGCACCCGGTATTCGTGCTCCAGGAGGCCGCGAATCCACAAATTTGCGGTCGCTTGAAAGTTCCGGAGCCCGACCTTCTTACCGATCAGGTCGGTCGGTTTGCGAATGCCTTTGGCAGTGTTTAGAAAGACAAACCCATGGCGAAATCGGCGATGCAGAAAGACCGGAATGGCGACAAAGGGCAAGCCGATGTATTTCGCCATCAAATAATTTGACATCGATAGCTCTGCCGCGTCGAACTCGCGGTTGCGTATCATGCGCCAGTGACGAATATCAGACGTCATGTCGGTGAGGACGGTCAACTCGATGCCGTCGGGTTTCACGGTTCCCTCTTTAAGGGCGCGAATGCTCTCGTAATCGCCGGTAGCCAATGTCAAATGAATTTTCTTGCTCATGCGGCCTATCTAACACGGCGAAGGCACTTTGCCAATCCGTTAACTATGATAAATAGTATTTGAGGGCTTTTCTTAGGAGGTTTTTCAAATGAAGCAGCTATCGCTAAGATTTCTGGTTTTATTTCTCGCGATACTCACAGCGCCACCCGCCTTGGCGCAGAAGACGCGCATCAACTGGACGGCGGTAACCGGAGCGCAAAGCGGCATGTTTCTGGCACAACAGGAAGGGCTCTTCAAGAAAAACGGTCTGGACATTGAGTTGATTCATATCCCATCTAGCTCCCGAGCCATCCAAGCGATTTTGGCTGGCGAGATCGCCTTTTCTTTCATGGACGGGAACAACGAAGCCCAGGCGAATCTCAAAGGAGCGAACCTGGCATTGGTCGCAGGTGCCACGAATCGCATGGTTTTTTCGCTCATGGCGAAGCCTGAGATCAAAAGAATCAACGATCTTAAGGGAAAAAAGATCGGCATCACCCGGGTCGGCTCGTCCACTCACACTTCCGCGCTTTACGCCCTGGGCCAGGCTGGTTTGAAATCGGCGGATTATCAAATTTTACCCTTGATGGAAGTGCCGAACATCTTCACTGCTTTGACGGCTGGTCAGATCGATGCCGGCGTCGTTTCTCCGCCGACGAACAGCCGGGCGCGCAAAGCCGGCTTCAACGAGTTGATGAACCTGGCCAAGGAAGGCCCTGAGTATGTCTCAGTGGGAGTCGGCGCGAGCCGTTCTTACATACGCGCCAACGAGGATATCGTCCGCCGGGTCATCCGTTCATATGCCGAAGGCGTGCAAATCTTCAAGACCAATAAAGCGGCTGCTCTGAAGATGATCCAGAATCAGCTCAAAGTGAAGGAACCTGACATCCAGGAGGATACTTACAATCAATTCCGTGAATATTTAGAGTTTCCCCCGTACGTGAGCCGCAAAGGAATGGAAGCGGTTATCGCGGACTTGGCTGAAACCAATCCCGCGGCCAAGGCGGCGAAGCCCGACGGTTTCATGGATATGCGCTTCGTCGCCGAGCTGGAAAAAGAGGGATTTTTCAAGAAGGTGGGCGGCAAATAGCAGGGGCGACCCCCCTGTGGTTGCCCAAATCAGGGCAGGTATGGGAACATGCCCCTACATCGACTTGCGAAATTTTTTGGCGCGGCGAACGAAGTAATCCCACATAGAGCTTAATCGATGCGGCGTGTAAATCTGCTCATACTTTACCTTCGCCTCTTCGTCGCTGGTCCAAGAAGGCTCGCCGGAAGCGGTAGCGAGCAGTTGGATACGCGCTGCCTTTTCTAAGAAAACCGCGTAAAGCGTAGCCACTTCGATACTCTCACCCACTACGGTGGAGCCGTGGTTTTTCATTAGCATGCCGCGGCACTTTCCGAGGCTCTCGGCCACTTCCCGGCCAAGCTCCGGCGTGCGAATCAGCGCCGTCGTGCGGTCGAACAAGGGCAAGCCTTCGTTAAAAATAACACCTTCGTGACTGATGGGCCGGAGCGGCTGGCGCAGTGCGCCGAAGGCGGTGGCGTAGGGCGGATGGGAATGGACCACACAATTCACATCCGGGCGCGCTTTGTAGATCTCCGTGTGGATGAACACCTCCGAATGGCGCTCGTACTTCCCTTCGACTTTCTTGCCGTTCAAATCGACAACAATGATGTGCTGCGGGCGAATCTCCTCGAAGCCGAAGCTGTGTGGCTTCATCAAAATCCTCGCCTGGCCGGGAATCCGCACCGAGACGTGGCCCAAAATATTGTCCCAATGGCCTTCGTAGGCGAGGATGTTACAGGAATAGGCCAAGGTTTCTTTAAGCTCTTTGATGCTGGGCATGAAATCTCCTTGTTGCGAAAGTTGAAAAACTACTGTGCGCGGAGCCTGAATCGTTGAATCTTACCAGTGACGGTCTTCGGCAGGTCGTCCACAAACTCGACCCAGCGAGGATATTTGTAGGGCGCAAGTGTGCTCTTGACGTGGGATTGCAGCTCGGTCTTTAACGCATCGGTGGGTTTGAATTCGTTTTTTAGCAGCACGTAAGCTTTCGGCTTGAGAAGTCCGTCAGCGTCGTGGTCGCCGATCACGGCGGCTTCCAACACCGATGGGTGCTCCATTAAGGCGTTCTCGATTTCGATCGGAGACACCCAAAGGCCGCCCACTTTGAGCATGTCGTCCGAGCGGCCGCAATACCAATAATATCCCTCGGCATCACGGTAATAGGTATCGCCGGTCTTCAGCCACTCGCCCTGCATCATTCGCTTGGTCTGTTCGTGTTTGTTCCAATAGTAGGGTGCGTTCGCATCGCCTTTGACCATTAGATTGCCGACTTCGCCGATGGGAACTTCGCGCCCTTCCTCATCGACGATTTTGGCCTCGAATGCCGGTGTCACTTCGCCGCTGCTGCCGGGCTTGGCCCGACCGGGCCGGTTGGCGAGGAAATCATGCGTGGCCTCCGTCGAGCCGACGACATCGAGAAGCTCTCCCCCGAATCTATCCTTCCACTGATGAAACAGGGCCGGGGGAAGAGGCTCCCCGGAAGAAAGGCAGATTCTCAGCGAACTCAGGTCGTATTTCTTTTCCACCCGAAGCAGGCGCGCATAAAGCGTCGGCACGGAGAAAAAAAAGGTCGGGTGATACTTATCGATAACCTGGAGAATCTTTTCCGGGTCGGGCCGGTCGGGCCAGAGGACCGTGGATGCCCCGAAGCGGAAAGGAAAGTAAAGAGAATTGCCCAGGCCGTAAGCGAAGAAGAGTTTCGATGCAGAAAAGCAGATATCGTTTTCGTTCATTCCAAGGACGGGCTTTACGAACAGATCGGTGATCGTAATCATGTCGTGCTGAAGATGGACGGCACCTTTCGGGGAGCCGGTGCTTCCTGAAGTGTAACCCCAGAAGCAGACGTCGTCGCTGTTTGTAGCCTCGGCCGCGAGTTTATCAGATGCTTTGGCGATCAAACTCTCGTAGGAGAGAGCTTTTCCTGTAGACTTGCCGACCACGATCAAATGTTTCAGGAATCGAGTGTTGATCTTGTCGACTTCGGGAAGAACCGATTCATGAACGATAATGGCGCGCGCCCTGCTGTCGTTGATTAGATACTCATAGTCATTGGCGGACATCCAAGGATTCGTGGGAATGGGGACGGCGCCGATCTTGATGGCACCGAAGAAGCTAAAGGCAAACTCAGGGGAATCGGGCAGAGCCAGCAATACCCTGTGCTCGATTTCGACACCGAGTTCTTTCAGGGCGTTGCCGGTGCGGTTTACTTTTTCAAAGACGTCTTGGTACGTGAACTTTTCGTCCTGGTAGTAAATCGCCGTGCGTTTACCCCGACCCGCGGCGATGTTCTCGTCGACGAAAGTGGTAGCGGCATTGTAAGTATCAGGCAGTTCGAGGTTCATCTCATCGTCCCTCGTGATCAAGGCTCGTGCGCGTAAAAACCCAGAGATGAAATCCAAGAACGATCACGAACACGGTTTATTCTCCAGCGCTGGCCTCTGACTGAGTCTCGGTGGCGATCACGACTGACTTGGAGTCGGTGTAGTGCTCGATGGCCTCTTCGCCGTGCTCCTTGCCGAGACCGCTCTGTTTCACACCGCCGAATGGCAGCTCGTCGTAGATGATTTGCGCAGAGTTGACCCAGGTATACCCCGCCTCGATGCGTTCGGCGCCGGCCATGGCGCGGTTGATGTCACGGGTCCAGATGGAGGAACCCAAACCGAAAATGGAGTTGTTCGCCTGCTCGATCGCATGATCAAGGTTCTTGACGCGAACGATCGGCAGCGCCGGACCGAAGACCTCTTCGTGCAACATACGAGACTCCGGATTAACGTCAGCCACCAACGTCGGCTGCAGGTAAAAACCTTTGTCATACTCGTCGCCCTTGAGTCTTTGGGCGCCGAATAGCACTTTCGCCCCGCGTTTCACGGCGTCCTCTACCTGCTCTTCCACTTCTTGCCGCTGCTCTTTGGTGTGGAGCGGGCCCATCAATGTTCCGGGTTTTAATCCGTTGCCGACGCTGATTTTCTTTGCTTTTTCCACCAGCTTTTCCATGAAGGCGTCAGCGATGTTATCGAATAGATAGAGCCGTTTTACCGCCAAGCAAGCCTGGCCGCAGTTGAAAAAGCGGCCCACGGAGGCGGCGCTCACGGCGCGGTCCATGTCCGCGTCGTCGCAAACGATCATCGGATCGCTGCCGCCGAGTTCCAACGTCACGTGCTTGAAATCTTTAGCCGCGGACTGCATGACCCGTCTTCCGGTATCCGTCGCGCCGGTAAAACCAATCTTCCGCACGGTGGGATTGACGAGCAGCTCTTCACCGACGACGCTTCCCGGACCGGTGATAACGTTGAGAACCCCTTTAGGTCCGCCCGCGTCTTGGATCGCTTTGTCGATCAATTCACAGACGCGGATATCGGTTAATGGTGTGGTGCCTTTGTTGCCCATCAGTGAAACGGGAAAGTTCCACGGCACAATCGCGCCACAGACGCCCAAAGGTTTGCGCAGGACCAGGCCGTGGCGACCGTTATCAAGAACGACCGCGCCGGTCCGAAGACTTTTGGCCATTCCCCCATAGTGATCCAAGGTATGGACAAAGCGCCGGATTTCCAGAATCGACTCGCGAAGTGGTTTGCCTTGTTCGCGGGTCAAAAGATTTGCCAACTCTTTTTCTTGTTGAAGAATAAGGTGGCCGGCTTGGAGCAATATCGCTCCGCGTTTAGATGGGGCCATGGCCGACCATTTCTTGAGAGCGGCTTGAGCTACGTCGATGGCGCGACGGATGTCGTTAACGGTTCCCTTGGGTACGGTGTCCACCTCTTCGCCCGTGGCCGGGTTGCGAACTGAGGTTGTTTCTTTGCTTTCCGAGTCGACAAATTCACTGGCCAACAATAACTTCGCCATGCGATTCCTCCATTCCCATGCAGAAATTAGAAAAAAATCACGTTCATAGAGGGTTGTCAAGAATCGGACCGCCATGGTGACCCCGAGTTCCTGCTGAAATGTCATTGACTTAAGCGATTTTTGCAATTAATGGTTTGGTCTCTGATGCAGAAGCATTTTGTTAGAGGAGAGTTCAATGGCTCGCAATGGGTTCAAGATTTTTGACGCCGACACTCACGTGAGGCCCGATGCGGATTTGCTCCAACCGTATCTCGACGTCGATATGCGAGCAAAGCTGAACCAATTTGATCGGTACAAAGCCACGAACAAAGAAGGGACAGTCACTTATCTTATGGGCACACGCCATTATCAGCGCCGGCTCGGAGCCGCCGCCGAGGACGCCCCTGAAAACAAAGAGTATATGAGCGGTTACAAGAGGCATCAGCACGGCAAGCCCGATCCGCTTTGCGAGCGCGATCCGGCGGTGCGCCTCAAAGACATGGATATCGAAGGCATCGATGTGAATCTGATGCTTCCATCCGGTTGGTTTGGCGCCTGGACGACAATCGACGACGTGAGTTTGGAGGCGGCCATTTATCAAGCCTATCATCGCTGGATGGCGGACTATTGTTCCGCATTTCCCAGCCGTCTCAAGGGTGTCATCCTCATACAGGCCAGAGACATCAAAGCATCGCTGGCTGAACTGCACCGCTGCGCGAAAGAGTCGTGGCCGTTGGCGATCTTCGTTTATGCTCCGTATCAGTTTCCCTTGGACCATCCGGATCTCGAACCAATTTGGCAAGCGGCGGCCGATTATGATCTGTCCATCGCGCTGCACACTTTCACGGTCATGCCTCCCTATGCCCCTGGCGGTTTAGATTCTTGGGACAACCTCTGGTTGCAAAGATCGGCGGCCCATCCTTGGTGCGGCCAACGCAATATGGCTGCTATCATCGGCGCTGGCATTATGGATCGCTATCCCAAGATAAGAGTCGGAACTCTGGAAGCCGGTCACGGTTGGTTGCCTTCATGGGTCAATCGCCTGGAGGAGCATACCAAGCTCTGTCCTGAAGCTTTGCCGCCGCTGAAAGAATCAATTCGTAAATATGTGACGGGAGGCCGCTATTTTCAGAGCATCGAAGTCTCAGAAGGCGCGGCCATCACCAAGAGCGTGATCGATCTACTTGGTCCGGATATCCTCATGTTTGGATCGGATTACCCCCACGGCGAGAGCTGGTTTCCGGTTTCGGTTGAGACCGTCATGAGGTGGCAGCTAGCAGAAGACGATCTCCGCAAGCTCTTATGGAACAATGCGGTCAGCTTTTACCGGCGCTATTCTCAATGAGACCCTCCACCAAATTACGGCAACTGTTGCGCCGAAAAAATAAGGTTCTCGCCGTTCTCGGCGCCCCTAACGCTTTTCACGCGAAGATCATGGAAGCCAATGGGGTCGAGGCCTGCTTCGTCGGCACGAGTATCACCGGTGGCAATTACACCGGGCTCCCGGATCTCGGCATTCTCTCGATGACGGAATGCGTCGCCATCGCCAAGTGGATCGCGCGCAGCGTGAAAATTCCCGTGATTCTCGACGGCGACACCGGCCACGGCGGCATCATGGCCGTGCGCCGCCTGGCGCGGGAGTCTATTGAAGCAGGCCTCGCGGGTCTCCGCCTCGACGACCAGCCGTTGGAGCAAAAGCGGCGCACGCTGTCTGCCGGCATTTCCATCGTTTCCCGTGAGGAAGCCATCGCGCGCTACCGCGCGGCGGTGGACGCAAAAAACGAGATCGATCCCGATTTTGTGATCATGGCCCAGTGTTATGCTCGGAACGCGGTGAACGGGGGCATGGCGGAAACGCTGAAGCGGCTTCGTCTCTATGAAACGAAAGCTGGTGTCGATTGGGTCCAGTTCGAAGCGCCCCATTCGGTTCAAGAGATCGAGCGGGCGCGGAAAGCAGTCAAGGGTCCTTTTTCCGCAATGAAGGGACAACTCCCGCGGGCTTTGACTTTGGAAGAGCACGGAGCTTTGAAGCTCAACGCCGCGTGGTACACTTTTCTTCCCGATCTCGTACTGAAGGCCTCCGCCTGGTCTTTCCTGGAGACGTTCCAGGACAGAGGAGTCAGCGCCTGGTTCGAGTTCCTCGAAAAAAATCCAGACACGCCATTTACCGGTGGCAAGGCCTGGAATTGGGACGCGACCGGGATGACGGAGCTAACTAAGCTGGAAGCCCGTTACTTTTCCGGCAAGAAGCGGCGGTAGGTGCATGAGAGAGGCATTGTTATTGCTCTTCGTTTGCGCCTTCTTTGCTTTTAAAGTTGAAGCGCAGTCAGACTTCTATAAGGGAAAGCAGATAAGAATTATTGTCGGGGCTTCGGCGGGCGCGGCCAGTGACCTCTATGCCCGCGTGGTTGCCAACCATTTTCCCAAACAGATTCCCGGGAAGCCGGACATAATCGTACAGAACATGCCCGGTGGTGGATCCATAACCGCGGCTAACTATGTCTACAGTGTGGCCAAGCCGGACGGACTCACCCTTGGAGCGGTCACCGCGCCGATCTATTTCGCGCAGCTTCTCGGGCGGAAAGAAGTCCAGTTTGACTGGGCGAAATTCACCTGGATCGGGACGCCGGAGGAGAACGACGAGATGTTCTTCATAAGATCGGATCAGCCGTACAAGATGTTGCTGGATCTTCGCAAAACGAGTGAAGCTCCGCGATGCGGCGCTCCCGGAGTCGGCAGCACAGGATATTACATACCCAAGCTATTGGAGGAAGTTTTCGGTTTGAAAATCAATATGGTTACCGGATACCCCGGCGCGGCCGACGTAGATATAGCGGTAGAGCGGAACGAGATTCATTGCCGCGGCACAACCATCAGCGCGTTTTTTGGTCGTGAGCCCGGTCGCACTTGGGCCAAGAATGGATTTGTCAGGATCCTTGTTCAGACGGGGGAGAAGAAAAATCACAGACTGCCTGATGTACCGACAATTTGGCAGTTGATGGATCAGGAAAAAGTCTCAGAGATAAAAAAACGTCTAGCAATAGTAGTCCTGGGCCCGGGTGCATTTGGACGGCCTATCGTGGCAACGCCCGGTATTCCCCCGGATCGGGTCAAGATTCTCCGCGAGGGGTATATTAAGATGCTCAAAGACCCGGAGTTCGTTGCGGACGCGAACAAACGACAGTGGGAGATCAATCCGGTCCGGGGCGAAAAGCTGGAAGGCCTGGCGAAAGAGGTCATCAATCAGCCGCCCGATGTCATCGAGCGGATGAAAGGAATCCTGGGGGAGTAATCATGGACATTTCGAAATACATCGTTAGGGCACGGCCCGGAGTCGTGGGCGGGCGCTTCGAGGAAAGACGGCCGCTCCGTGACCGGATTGAATTGCCGGTCAGAAGACATATTTTTATCAACCGGGACTCGCACCCCGACGCGGACATCTATGTAGCGATACACGAGGCAAAAGATCTGTCAGAGACCGTCCCCGACTATCAGGTGCCGCATTGTCACAACACGGATGAATTCTATTATTTTATCGGCAACAACTCCGACCTCAGCGGTTTGGAAGGCCAGAT
>WNGC01002715.1_pt1 | contig 10766 bp, 8 predicted proteins | sample 5400051 | NCBI WGS metagenome assembly WNGC01 (sample SAMN13153368, study PRJNA577476) | soil metagenome | isolation source: 20 cm soil or saprolite under grassland replicate 2 | place: USA:California | collected 2016-06-15 | reverse complement strand
GCTCTACCTCTCTTTCCTCATTGCGCGTAGGGCCACTTTGACGAAGCTCTACAGACCGCCTTTTCTGATTACACTCTCACTCTTCTTCTGGTATTGCCTCATTCAAGCTCTTAATCCAGCGTCAACCAGCATCTTTTATGGGCTGATGGGATTGAAGCTCTGTTTCTTCTACGCGCCCCTCCTCCTCGTGAGCCATGCCCTCGTCGATTCCGAAAGGGAACTGCGCCGCTTTTTCTTCTTTAACTCGGTCCTCATTCTCGTGGTGGCGGCATTTGGAATCGCGCAGTCCATTTTGGGACATACTTTCCTAAACCCCGAAGTGATCCAGGAAGACATCCGCGGCTTAAGCACATTATATCGCGTCTCCCCCATCACGGGTTTGGTCGCTTACCGACCCACATCGTTCTTCGTCAGCGCCGGCCGTTTCCAGAATTTCTTGTTGGTCTCGTGGATTCTGGCTCTTGGTTTTGGCGGATTTCTCTTGATGCGCAAGCAGACTGGTCGGTTGCTCGCGTTCACAACCGTGGGCATTGTCGCTGCGGCTTCTCTGCTGACGGCTTCGCGGGGCGTCATCCTCTGGGGTCTCGCAAGCGCCATGGTCGTTGCTCCTGCCGTCATCTGGGGTGCATCCTGGGCCGGAGAGCAGCGAATCCGCGTAATGCGAGCCGTCCAGCGGGCAGCAATTTTCGTTGCCTTAGCCCTGGCCATTCTTGTGGGAATATTCCCACAAGAAGTTGCTAGCAGGCTGGCGATCTACACCGAAACTCTTTCCCCTTCCAGTTCCAAAAGTGAACTCGGTTTTCGATCCTGGGAGTATCCCCTGCGGAATTTCGTCGCAGCGTTTGACTATCCACGCTGGCCTTACGGCTATGGAACAGGAACCGCTTCCTTGGGGGTGCAGTACGTCGTTCGCATTATGCACGTTCCGCCGATGAACGTTGGTGTGGAAAACGGCTATGGCCAGCTGGTGATCGAGCTTGGAATTGTAGGCCTGCTCTTGTGGATTTTACTGACCTATAAAATCAGCCATTCCGCGTGGAATGCCGCAAAGAATCTGAAAGGAACGGTGTGGTTTCCAATTGGGTTTGCGATTTTCTGGTACGCCTTTCTGCTGGTCTTCCCACTGAGCTTTTACGGTTTCGTTGCTTACCAGGACTTCGTCCTGAACGCCTATTTTTGGCTCATGCTTGGCATGCTGTTCCGAGTTTCGGAATTTCCAAGAAATCTTCCTATCGCGCAAACAACCGCGTGAAAACGATAAGCAAACGGAGGCCTGCTTGCAGATTGTTGTCGTGTCGCCATTTCTAGATCGTCGCCATGGTACTGAGCTTTGCATCATCGAACAGATCGAAAGGCTGTCGACGAAGTACGGCTGGGGGATCCATTTGTTTTCCCAGCAAGTTGAAAACGTAAATAGTCTCCTCACAGAAGATCCGACCAGTACGGCGACCGGGTTCATCCGTTGGTACAGAGTCTCTGACATTCCCGCTCCCCATCTTCTCAAATTCTTGTGGTGGTTCTTTGCGAATCGAGGCGTAAGAAAGAGCGTGCTAAAGCGCCTTGAAAACTGCCCCTTGCTGGTCTACTCGCCCGGAATCAACTGTCTGGATGCCAATGCCATTACCGTCCACATCGTTTTCCATGAGTTCTATGCACGTGTCCGCCATGAACTCGCACTCCTGAAAGTGCCGGTCAGCAGATGGCCTGTCACAGTTCACCGGAGACTGTACTACAAACTGATTATGGCTTTGGAACGCCGTATCTACACAGACCCTAAGGTCCGTTTGGCGGCCGTGTCAAAGCTTGTGTCCACTCAACTCGAAAAACACTTTGGACGAACCGATTCGGTCGTTATTCCCAACGCCGTCGACACCGGGGTTTTTAACTCCGAGGCGCGCCTTGCCCGCAGATCAGTTTCGCGCCAGAGCCTAAAGCTGGACGACAGTGACTTTGTCGTTTTGTTGATTGGCAACGACTGGAAGAAAAAGGGACTCGACCAATTGCTCCGGGCTTTGGCCATCATCGAGATTCCGATCCAGCTCTTGGTGGTCGGAAAGGATGATCCGGGGCTGTACCGGTCTGGCCTTCGGCAACTACAGCTAGATGATCGTGTGCGTTTTCTGGCACCCTCTGCCGATGTGCTTTCGTTCTATGCCGCCGCCGACGCCTACGTTGCGCCGTCTCTCGAAGACGCTTTCGGCCTGCCCATATTGGAAGCGATGGCTTGTGGATTGCCGGTGATCGCGAGCGTCCAAGCAGGGGCGAGCGAAAACGTCCTTGATGGAGCGACAGGATATCTCTTGCGAGAACCGATGAACCACGTCGAACTTGCTGAGATCATTCTCCGACTTGCCGGCGACAGGTCGGCGGCGCGGGAGATCGGTGCGGCCGCTGCCAAGTACGTGCAAGCTTCCGTCAGCTGGGATCGCAATGTTTCAGCGACCCGCGAGTTTTTGGAAAACGCGCTAGCTTCGAGGCAGATTTGAAACTCGACGCGTTGACGATGCTCACCGATAAACCGGTGCATGCGCTTCTATAATAACTTCCATATGTATCCGAAAGTGCTGAGCGCGCGTTCTCGATCCCTCCGCATTCCATCAAGCTCTGGCATACGAGTGGAATCTTCCACCCTGCTGCTGATCATCTCCGCGTATCCTTATCCTCCAAAACTGTAGGACGGATACACCCGATTTCCCGTATCATCTCCACGAATCGTTTTTCAGCAGCCTACTAATCTAAGGACTATGATATTAAATATATAACAACTCGATTGATGTACGAATTCGCTGGATTATCCAAGCTCCGAATGGAAGACCGAAAGTCGGAGGGGACATTTCACCAGGTCCTTCCATGGAATAGAGCGTTGTGCGACGCTGTTTCTTGAAGGGATGAGTTGACATGTCACGAGAGCAACTAGACCGCTTTCCACAATTCACCGAAAGGGGTGTTTAACACACTTGGCGAATGAGATCTTTATTCTCACCACCAGCCCAATAGAGCGACTGGGTGGGATGGAGCGATTCTTACAGTATGTGGCGAGCGGGTTCCAAGAACGCGGTTATGGGGTTCGTGTTTTTCATGCCGAGAACTCATGCCCGGAGCGATGGCAGCACTCGAGCGTCGACAACAAGCTTCAATCCTTAATAGCCTCGGGGCTTCATGGCTATTACATCGGTAGGGCAGCAAAGCAGGCGCTTCATCCTGGGGCGCGCTTGGTGCTTTCAAATTCCACAGTGGGCTGGTACCGCTTTGGCAAAGGGGTAAGACACGCCCAGTTTTTTCACGGCACATACAGAGGTCAAGCCGAAGTCATCCGACCGTTCATCAAATACCGCGGCTATTTAAGACTGAAGTGGTGGGATTCGATGCTCCTTGAGCGACTTTCAGGGAAGAATCGGATTGCGCTGTGTTGCTCGGAGCAGATACGGGCTGAGATTCGCCTCTACTTTGGATATGAGGCTCAGGTCATGTGGTATCCTATCGATCTTAATCACTTTCGCCGACTTGATATGCAAGACTGCCGGCGGCAGTTGGGAATCGGGACGAAGGCAGTAGGGCTATACGTGGGGAGTGCCCACCCGATGAAGGGCTTCAGTGTGGTCGTTCACGTGGCAAAGAAGTTCCCTCAAATGACTATGTTGGTGGCGGTGCGTGGTGCGGTGCCCGAAGAGATTGAGAAGCTTCCGAACGTACGCGTGTTTCATAACGCCACTTATGATCTCTTGCCACTCCTATATAACGCTGCAGACTTTTCCATGTGTCCTTCTCGCTACGATCCGTTTCCCTTTGTGGTGGCTGAGGCTCTCGCCAGCGGGACTCCAGTTATCGCTTCGCCGCATGGTGCCAGCCTGACCTTTTACAATGAAGCCGTTCTAAAACCGCTATTGATATCTTCAACGGATGATCTTGAGGGATTCGAACGGGCCGTGCAGCAAGTACTTTCAGACCCGCAAGGATGGCGCGAGTTGATCCAGGCTAGGGTGCGCCCACGATTGGAAGAAATGATGGCCCCGGAGAACTGGTGGAGCCGATTTCAGCGCGTTGTCGGTCTTTGAGGCCGGCGCGGTTTGCCGGGGTCGATGATGTGCTTCGCGTAGTTTCATTGAAGACCCGCACATGGGAGGCCGATCTATGAATGACCCCAGGGCGCGTTGCAGGTGGTCCTGCGCAAATTAGAGTTGAAATGATTCCATAGACATCCTTCGCGCGTCAGGATTTTGTGGCGAGTCGGTTTACAGAATGTGTGCTGATGCGTTCGAAGATTTCGTGCAAGTAAGCAAACAGATCGATGTCGAACTGCTTGCGCCAGGTAACGAAGCTGGCCCGGATTGTCGCATCTAGCCTCGATGCTTATTCTTTCCTTGCCAGTCTCGAAATGGCGTTCAGGGTGAAGTTCTCTGCAAAACGGGGAATGCATAATCCCAGTCTGATTCCTGAAAAGACCTTGTCTGCGTGCCGTGCACCAGCTAGGTCACGCGATATCTGGACGCTTCACTCTTGGGCTAGCGGTTACGGCTTTAAGGCAATCCGACCAGTGTAATCGATTCGATTTAGGAGAATAGGGATGCGATGCTGCACGAAATACTCGTCGCAGGCTTGCCGAGACCCTTTCCAGTGGCCGTAGTCGTCGATAAGGATTACACCCCTCTGGGATAGGCGCGGGAAAAGGTGAACGAGTTCGTGCTTTGTCGATTCATACCAGTCGGTATCAAGTCGCAGCAGAGAGATAAAATCCGGGGCAGAACTGGGTATGGTGTCCTCCACCTTACCCTGAATGAAATGGACCCTCTCTTTTGGGTAGCCTGTTTCATAGAGCACTTTTCTGACGCTTACCATGGGTGCGTCGGCGCACCTAAAGTCAGGGTTCTCCATCATAAGTTTGGAGGCTTGCTTGCCGGAGTAATCAATGTCTCTCGAAGTTGGCTCAGACATGCCCTCAAAGGTATCGAAAAGGTACAAATCACGCTTAACATCGTGCTCCTGGAGAAGCGTCCTAGCGATTGCCGCCATGCTGCCCCCCTTCCACACTCCACATTCAACTATAGCTCCCATGATGGCATTTGTGCTCACGTACCGAACCGCTTGAATGAGAGCGTAAATTCTCTCAGGGCTAGTCATGCTCCAGGGGCGGACTTGTCGAATAATCTCGATCTCATCAGTGTGGAAGTCGGGAGGGTATACCTCTTCTTGTTCTTCACGAGAAAAACGGACGATGTCGAAGCCGAACACCCTCAAGGATTTGTGTATTGAGGTCTTAATCATGGCTCTTCTCAGCTCAATCATTCTCTCCCTTTTCAGCCCGATTGACTAGAAGTTACCTAGTTCCATTGACGTCCTCGGTACGTCAGGAATTTGGATAGAGGGACAAGGAAGAAGTTAGCCGAGATACGACTAGGCGAGCACTTGGAATTGCGTAGCGTGCTGGGGCTATCGAGCGGCTCGACTATCCAACCTTGGCCGTCATTACCACTTTCCAAGTATCAATCAGCATCCCTAACCCTTCCGCGATCTTCACACTCGGAGCCCAACCCAACAGTGTTTCCGCCTTCCGGATATCGCTTACATAAATTTTCTGATCTCCTGGACGAAATTCGGCGAAATTCATCGCAGGCAGCTCGCCGACGAGGGGTCGCAAAACATCCCGAAACTCGGTCCAAATGGAAATTGTGTTGGTGGATCCCCCACCCACATTAAATACTTCACCAGCTATCCGATCGATATTTTTGTAGGCGCGAAGCATAAGTTCTACAAGTTCGTCCACGTAGAGTAAATCGCGCACTTGTTTTCCGTCGCCATAGATTGTTAACTGCCCACCGCGAATTCCAGTAATACAAAAATGCGCTACCCAGCCTTGGTCTTCATTACCAAACTGGTGTGGCCCGTAGATGCAGGACATACGCAAGACGATACTCGGCAAACCGTAAATGCGGTGATAATCAAGTACGTATTGATCCGCTGCGCCCTTCGAACACCCGTAAGGCGAGTGGAAGTCGAGCGGGCAAGCCTCCGACACACCTTCGGGAAGATTCTCGAACTCGTATCGGGAAGAACACTCCACAACACCCAAATGTTCGAGACCGCCATATACTTTATTCGTTGATGTATAAAGCACGACAGGCATTGGTTCTTGGCGCCGGGCCGCTTCCAAGACGTTCAAAGTCCCTTGTGCATTTATCGAAAAATCCTCTCTCGGATTTGAGACCGACGTGGTCACCGCCACCTGTGCTGCGAGATGGAATACTGCATCTACATTTTGTATTGCTGTCAGAACAGCATCGAAATCACGTATGTCACCTTGAACAAACTGCAACTCTTTGCCGTGTGTCGCTTTAAGCCAATCGAGATTATGTTGAACACCCGCGCGGCTAAGATTGTCGAAAAGAATAACTTCATTGCCATCGGACAACAGCCGATGGGAGAGATTTGTCCCAATGAAACCGATTCCACCCGTTACCAAGGCTCGCATGAAAGCTCCTCCCTAACCCCAAACGGATACCCATCTTGACACTCAGAACAAGCCACGACCTAGAACATGGCGGATAGTCTTGAGCACCATCGGGAGTCCCCTATAGTAAGCCCTTGGACTTGCATTCCGCAATTTGGTAAATTCCTCTAACGTGGCATCGAGAAGCTGATATCGATAATAATACTCAAGATAAGTCAAGTAGACATCTGCAGCCGGCCAGCTTCGCGCGGGCGAAAAGAACTGACGGGGATTCTCTTCAAGCACGCTTGTCATCTTGTCTGAACAACACTGGAACGTGAAATTGCTGAGCGTCAATTCTTGACCAGCGCGAGAAATTTCGGAAGCCTCTTTTTCGTGGCGGAGATAATAGTCAACGAGATCGGGAATTTCCTCCTCGTTGCGCCACCCTACGAAATGCGTGCCCTCACAGAAACCCCACTCAGTTAGCTCTGTGGGTATCCCAGTGATCAGAAGAGCTCCACCGGCCATTCCTTCATAACAACGCATGTTCGCCTCTGAAGGAAAATCGTCCCGGCTGACATTCACTACAATTTTACACTGGCGGTAGACTTCGGCGAGCTGCTCTTTGGTGTATCTTTTCCGGAAGTCATTCATTTTAAATCGAGTCGCAAGCGGCTCAATGATTCTTCGCCGCCTAGCGTAGTGACCGTAGCCGAACTCACCAATCCACCCTAAGTCTAATGGGCGAGCTGTCTTGGAGTCGCCCCTAGTAAATAAGTTTAGATCAACGGCGTGGGGAAGGGCGAATACCTTTGGGTGACCAGCCGCTTGGTACAGAGGCACGAATGACTTATGCCACACAAATACGTAGTCGAATAACATTGACCATCTGATACGCGAGGCAGTCCACCCAAATGAATCGATGTCCAAAGATACTGTAGGCACGGGAGCAAGAGTAAGATCACTCGGTAGGCCAGGTGTATGGACGACGTGGGCAAATGCGTCCGGAACTTGGTCGTGACTCCGTGCGATCTCGAGCAGCCGAAGGACGCTGATATTGGGCCTGAACAGATCTAAATCGAAATGAATTGCAGATCCAGGAGCAAGGGTATCGGAGAGATATTTCTCGGTCACATGTCGGCGTGAGGCATTATAACTGAAAGCAATCTTCACAGGCTCGACCCGACAGGATTTGCCGGATCTCGTGGACAAAAATGTAAATGATCGGTTTCTCTCATGGTTGATAGCAGCTCTATTTAACCTTGTGTCCTTCCTCAAAATCTATCAGAATCTGTGCCGGTTCCGGAAGTCCCATAGACATTCATCAACTGCAAACAATAAAATCACCAATGCGCATAGGGGAGAAGTTTCTTGAACTTGATTTTGGCTGGGCGAAACCACGCTCTGTTCAGGATCGCTGAACCACTACCAGCGAATCCACCTCATGAACAATTCTCCATCCTGAGAGAGTCCGCGAGCGAAAAAGTCTATCTACAACTCTGACTGGGCCCCAATTTGGTTGGGGCCACCCCCCCTGAAATATCGCTGCATCGTGGAAAGCGACTACCCCACCTGGGATCACGTATTGATGCCAGTCATCCCAATCCCTTTGAACTTCCGTTTCAGAGTGATCACCATCTAGAAATAAAAAGTCTATTTGATCGACCCAGGCCTTTACCGCCTCGAAGCTAAATTTGTTTATCCAAACAACGCGCCCATTATTAATAGCGTTTACTGCCCGGTGTGCTAAGCGTTTCATGGCGTTAAGGCGTTGCACGCGACTGAGATGGAACGGATCAATCAGCCAAAGGCTTCCCTCCGGCGACATCGCCCCGCGGAGCGTGACAGCGGAGGCACCCTCTGCAACACCAATCTCGACCAATCTCGACCTTCCGGTTGCCCATTCCCTCAAAGCAGCGTCTTCTGCATCGGTATGCTGTCCCAAGATAGGCCTAAGGCCCATCAAAGCAAAAACAGGATGGCGGAGCAGCGAATGTGTTCGCCTCTCCGGTGTCGCGTCCTGTCTCACCAGAGTGGGCTTATCAAACATAGGTTCCCTGATTCAACTTAGTTAACCAAGCCACCCCTGTGGCAACACAAGCTGCACTCATTTTACAGAACTATTTGACGGGATGGAAACGAATAGCGGATCATATCAAACACGAACATATACAAAGATAAAGATAAAGATAAAGATAAAAAGGATGCCGAAGGAAAAGCGTAAGACGCTCTTGGACGCGAAGCCTAGATGATTGCTGAATCCGATAATCCGCTTTTGGTGGAAATTCCTATCATCAGAATCGCACCGCCACATGGCTGGTTTGATTTCAACCTCCGCGGACTGTGGCAATACCGGGAATTGCTGTACTTTTTCGTGTGGCGGGACATTAAGATTCGCTATAAGCAAACAGTCGTTGGTGCAGCTTGGGCGGTCTTCCAGCCGTTGATGACCATGGCGGTTTTCAGCCTCTTCTTTGGCAAGTTGGCAAAGATTCCGTCGAATGGGTTACCCTACCCGGTTTTTTACTTTAGCGCGCTGCTACCTTGGACGTATTTTTCTGGCGCACTTCAGAATGCAACGAGCGTCGTTGTTGAGCAGCAACGCGTAATTACCAAAGTTTATTTTCCTCGGCTGGTGTTACCATTATCGGCGGTAGTCGCCGGTTTAATTGATTTTTCTATTGGATTCGTCGTTTTCCTGGTCATGATGGCCTACTATCGCATCGTGCCTAGCCTTCCGATATTCTTCTTTCCTCTCTTTTTGTTCATGGCCGTCCTTACAGCACTTGGCGTCGGGCTATTTCTATCCGCCTTGAATGCCATCTATCGCGATGTGCGATACGTGCTCCCCTTCCTCGTTCAGTTCTGGATGTTCGCCTCCCCCGTGGCCTACCCGAGTAGCCTTGTCCCGCAACGTTGGCGTTGGCTGTATGAACTCAATCCGATGGCTGGAGTTATTGACGGATTTCGTTGGTCGCTTACTGGAAAAGGACAACCCCCTGGGATTTTGCTGGCGGTTTCTGCGTCCATGGTGGTGCTACTGGTTGCGGCTGGAACCGTTTATTTTCAGAAGATGGAAGGAACAATTGCGGACGTGGTTTAAGAGATGAGTGATATCGTCATTCGTGCGGAGGACCTAAGCAAACGATATCGCATTGGGGAACGGGAGCGCTACCTGGCATTGCGTGACGTCCTAACGCGCGCCTTTTCCATTCCATCACGACTACTTAGATCGCGAACACCTTCTTCCCCTAATGGGGATCATTCGTACATCTGGGCGTTGAAGGACGTCTCATTCGAGATTTCCCAAGGTGAAGTTGTGGGAATGATCGGCCGTAATGGCGCGGGAAAGAGCACATTGCTGAAGATTCTCGCCCGCGTGACCAAACCCACAGGAGGCTACGCCGAAATCCGGGGGCGCATGGGAACCCTACTAGAGGTAGGAACTGGCTTTCACCCTGAACTCACGGGACGAGAAAATACATTTTTGAGTGGCGCCATTCTTGGCATGAGTAAGACAGAGATTCACAGGAAGTTCGATGAAATCGTAGCTTTCGCAGAAGTCGAAAAATTTATTGACACCCCTCTAAAACATTACAGCAGTGGTATGCAAATGCGGCTTGCGTTTGCGGTTGCGGCACACGTGGAGCCAGAAATCCTTCTCATCGACGAAGTACTATCTGTTGGGGACCTCGAGTTTCAGAAGAAGTGCCTCGGCAAAATGGGTGAGGTTGCCAAAGGTGGCCGCACTATTATCTTTGTCAGCCACCAGATGAATCAGATTCGGCGGCTGTGTGACCGGGTACTGTGGATTGATGCGGGGCAACTTCGTTGTCAGGGTCTGACAAGCGAGATATCGACTCAGTACGAGGCGGCGAGCTCCGGGCGACTTAGTTTGCAGGAAGGTCGGGACAATTCCGGTGTGAAAGTCTATCCTGAGAATTGGGAAATCTTGGAATCTCACGGAGGATCACCGAATATTTTTGATTCTTTCGGGCCAATAGCCGTCGGATTCACCGTCAACGTGATGCAGCCTCTTCGGAACGTGCAGCACGGGCTGTTCCTCTATAGCGCAGATCGACAATTACTCTGGGGTTCTGAGATCAATGGATTGCAACTCCTGGCGGGTAGGCAAGTGTTCGTACACAGACTCCCGACGCTGCCTTTGCGCCCTGGCGCCTATACTTGGCGTGTGAATCTATACGATGACGACGGGCTAATTGACGATTGGGAATGCCTTCCTGAGTTGGTAGTGGCGACGAAACCTGTAACCCACTCCAAAGACGAGTGGGCTGGTATCTTGAATATGGCGTCCTCCTTCTCGGTGACTCCTCTTGAG
>WNGC01008772.1_pt1 | contig 10773 bp, 10 predicted proteins | sample 5400051 | NCBI WGS metagenome assembly WNGC01 (sample SAMN13153368, study PRJNA577476) | soil metagenome | isolation source: 20 cm soil or saprolite under grassland replicate 2 | place: USA:California | collected 2016-06-15 | reverse complement strand
CGCTTTTGGTTATATGGCTGATGACAGCGCTTGGGTTCTGGGGCTTCAGTCTTGTGTGGGGTGATGAGGGGCCACTACTTGGTCCTCGGACCATTGTGGTCGCGCTTGACGGGACGGGAGATTTCGTTTCTCTTCAGGAAGCGGTCGATGCGGCCAAGAAGGGCGACACGGTGTTCCTCAAGCCGGGCCAGTACCCTCAGGACGTCACGATTCACAGCAAAGAGAAGATTAGGTTCGTCGGGGCTGGAGTGGATCAGGTGACGATTCTGGGCCGCGATATCGTGGTAGGCGCTCTCCACGTGGGCAAGTGGCCCTATGGGGCGACGGACATTGAAATCAGCGATATGACCATTAATGACCAAGGAGGGCATGCCGTCGGTCTCTTCAATGGGAAAGGGATTGTCCTTCGCCGCATTAAGATCAATGGCATGTTATTCAGCCAGCAAGTCCACGATGTGCGGATAGAAGATTGTGTGATCGGGGGGAGCGAAACGACCGGCGCTCAGTTTGCCGATTCAGAAGCCGTCCTCATCGGGAATTTTATTCATGATAATGATCATGGCGTCTCGATTGCCGGCAAATCGAATGTGCGGTTGGAGCGAAACGTGATTACCCGAAGTCTTTTTGAAGCCGTCGTTGTCAGCGACCATGCCCGAGCCGTGCTGGTGAGCAATACCTTGGTCAAGAATGGTGGCGGTGCAACGTTTCTCGGTCAATCCCGGAGTGATGTGACGGGCAACGTGGTTGTGCTAAATCGAGTGGGATTTGTGATCGCCCCATCCAGTCAGGCCACCACCTCTTTCAATGCGTTCTACAACAGGGATGGTGATTATCTGCGCGCGGGTAATCCGAACCAACCGGCTCCGGAACTGAAAGCCCAGTCAGATATTACTGGCGACCCGTACTTTGTTGACGCAGAGCATGACGATTTTCGCCTGCGTCTCGATACACCGCTTCTCAAGATCGGTCATTTCCCATACCTCGGCGCCCTTGCACCTGCTTCAACCGCTGCACGTCGATCGACTGAAAAGTAGCTTGCAATCAATACGATAGGCCTTTCCATCAGGGCACTGACTTCCATGTGCTATGCTACCTGTACGCCGTAAGTCAGTTAAGTGATGAGTCTCTGGCGTAGGGATTGCTCCTCCAACTGTCAGAGAAACAGGAGGCGACCGTGGCAAGTTACCGACAAGAGCTGGAAAAGCGTGGAGCTGATGGGATTCCGTCGCTCGACGACGTTGAATCAGGTAAGCTGGTCGGTGCCGTCCTCCCCATGTCCGAAAAGGCCCAGATCCAGATGCGTAACAGCATCGAAGTGATCGATTACCTCCTCAATCAAGAACGCGTCGTCTGGAGCTGACGCACGCGTTCGCTACTTCTATAATCCCCGGTCCAAAGTCGCCCTCTTGACAGTCCTCTCGCGCCTTCGTACGCTCTTTGCCTTACATTTTTCTTTATAACCAGGAGATACACCGATGGCATGCATTCACTTGCATCCCAGGAGCCTGTCCGACATTGCCCATTCTATTGCTATTGTGGCGAACAATGCGCAAGCATCTGCTTTGTTCTCGGCCCCAAAAGATCCTCAACGTATTCCACCGGATATGCTCCCAGTTTTTCGGGGCCTGCGGTCGCGCATCTGCCAGCGCCTTCTTTGCCTCGGGACGAAGTCCAATGTCGGACAGGTTCCTAGGCGTGCTGTGGCTATGGCGTATCGGTTCATGATCGCAACGGCGTTCGTGCTGCTGATGCCTTTCACGGTGCAGGCTGCTGATGAATTGCCGAAAGAGGCAGTCTTGCCGATGGGTCTGGCCGGCAAGGCGATCCAGGCATCGTTGGATGCATGCGACAAAGGTGGTTACCGGGTGACCGTATCGGTCGTGGATCGAGCCGGCGTGCTTCGCGCCATGGCCCGAGCCGATGGGGCTGGGCCGCATACAGTCGATAGTAGCAGGAAGAAGGCCTATACCGCGGTTAGTTTCCGCCGTCCTACGACCGAATTGGCTGAGCTGATCAACAAGGTGCCGACCTTGCAAGCTCTTCGCGAGATGAACGATGAGGTGCTGATGCTCGGCGGCGGACTCCCGATCGAGATCGGCGGTGAGATCGTCGGAGGGATCGGCGTTGGTGGGGCACCAGGCGCACACCTCGACGATGTCTGTGCTCAAGCAGGGCTGGATGCGATTGGCGCTGTGCCGAAAGTTCCAGCAACCAAGTGATTTGGGCGTACCCGGTGAGGTGCTCGGCAGGCCTTTTCTTACTTCTGGCGGCCTGCAACAGCGATGTGCCGGAGTCGGCCTCTGTAGAATTCTCTCCAGATCAGACGCGCCTGACGATCACTAGAGTCGCCACCAGTCCGTTCCTCTCCCGGCACGATCTTCGGCTCACGCTCGTAGGGCCTGGAGGGTGCTCCAACGAGGCTGTGTTGTTCCCCAACACGGGCTATGTGAGCCGAAGAAATCTCTATCAAGCGGGAGCGGGTTTGCTCTATGTGGTGGGCCAGTTTGATGCCCGCGTCATCAACCCTCGACAATGCACGATCACGCTCGTGGAGTTTCGCACCCTCGATCGCTATGTGACCTTCCTCGGAAGCTTCGACGAGAACGAGGAGAAGCGCTGGACCTACTTTCCCGCCAGTCAGCGGCCAGAACTTCCCTTTGAGAAACGGTGAGGGATGGGGATGACAACGTTGGGCAGGTTCCTAGCAGTTTTCGGAATAACTCGTTTTTTGTGCGACACGCTGTTGTGTGGTACGTAGAGGGAAAGTGTATGAATAGTTGGCAGGATGCTCAAAAAGGCCGTCCAGCAAGGCCGCAGGCGAGTCGAACCCGGAGGCGTACCCACAGGGGTACGTTGAGGATTTCGATGAACCGAGAACGAAGCTGGCGGACTTTTTCAGCATCCTGCTAGTGAGAGCTTCGGTCTTTGAAGGTAAGTTCAGAGACGGCGGACTTGTCCAGCCCGCCTTTGCCGAGTGCGACTAGTCGCAGGTATTGATCATAGGTTGTTTGAGCTACCGGGAGGGTAAGCGCAGCGGTTTTCGCTAACGCGAGAGCGATTCCTGAGTCCTTGGTAGCATGGGCTGCCGAGAAGTAGCAGTCATGGGCGCGGTTCTGCATATCCTCGCCGTCCGTCTCTAGCACGCGCGACGAGGCTCCAGTTTGGGCGAAGATTTCTCGCAACATCGTTAGATCGAGGCCGAGTGCTGCTCCAAGCCCAAGCCCTTCTGCCAATGCGGCCGTATTGCAGTTCATCACCATGTTGACAAGGGCCTTGACCTTCGCAGCCTCTCCGGCCGATCCGATGTAGCGGAGGTGTGAGCTCAGTTTTTCCAAGAGGGGCTTCGCCGACTCGAACACATCAAGACGTCCACCGCACATAAGGTATAACGTGCCCTGGCGCGCCTGCGTGATGCTGCTGGCCATGCAGGCTTCGAGACTCTGGCCTCCCCGTTGCGTCACCAGAGTTTCGACGTCGATATGCACAGCCGGCGAAAGGGTGGCGCAGTTCATGAAGAGCCGGTCCTTGGCGTGCCGAAGAAGACTTTCCTTATCGGTCGTGGAAAAGATCTGGCGCATCGCAGCGTCATCGGACACAACTGTGAGAACGATGTCTGCGAGTTCTGCGACGCGGCCAGGGGTCGCAGCCGCTTCACAGCCTAGCTCAGTCGCAATGTCGGTGGCCGTGACATGATCCCTATCGTAGACCGCTACGATTGTTTCCTGTTGATCCCGCAAACGCCTGGCCATGTTGGCCCCCATCCGTCCGACTCCTACGAAGCCAATCCTCGAATCACACTTCCTCATCACGCTGGCCCCTTCGTTCGTGTTAGCATGCACTTGATCGCGCAAGTGTAGCATACCCCCATAGGACGCTGAAAAAGTCCGCCGACCTGTCATGTTCATTTGGTCTGTTCGTCCTGTCTGGGTTGTTTGGTTGAATAGACTAACCAGATGGACCTGATAGACTGGGCTCTTCTCAGAGAGGCGAACCATCGAAATTCTGGCATGCCACAATAGCTCTCCTGCTGCTGCAAGGGAAACGATGGGGATGTGACGGAGGTTTTTGCGTGCATCAACCCATTGTCGGATTTCATTTAGACGAACAGGGTGATTGGGTGGCTGACCTACAATGCGGCCATGGTCAGCACGTGCGTCACCAACCACCGATGACGAATCGGCTCTGGGTCCTGATAGAGGAAGGCCGAAGACAGCATCTCGGAGAGACCTTGAACTGTAAGAAGTGTGACGAAGCGAGTGGTTGATCTAGCAGGATGCTGAAAAAGTCCGCCAGCCTGTCTTATTCATTCGGTCTGTTCGGTCGGTCTGGTTTGTTTGGTTGAATTAAACTAACCAGATAGACCTGACAGGCCGGGCTTGTCTTAGACATACAGACCATTGAAGTAACTCGCGTGCCACAATAAACTTTCCGTATTCTATTATTTGACGGTGGTGACGCTCTGGGAAGGTGCTGCCTTCATGTCGAGGCCTGGCCCTGACCAGGGTTGCAGGCGCGAACCGTCATATCCGTAACCGCCCGTGACTGGATCACTGGCAAGCAAGAGCGGGGTGTCTAGGTCGAGCAGGTCGAAACCGCCGAGTCCCAGGACCATGCTGAAAGAACAGCCCATGGCAATCCGTGTTTCGACCATCCCGCCGATCATCAACTTGAGGCCGGACGCTCTGGTGAAGGATGCGATCTCCATTGCTTGGGCGACGCCGGTTTTCATGATCTTGATGTTGATGTAGTCAGCTGCGCCTCGGGCGACGACCTCTTGATCGCCGTCATGCTGTCGAGGTCGTCCCGCACCACCGGCTGTTCGAGCAGCACCATCGTCCCACCATAGGATTTCACCCCCTGTGCAAACGTCAGGCAGTCTTGGCGCGAGAAGCCCTGGTTGCCATCGCCGATGAACGAGATGCCTGGTAGTGCGTGATGCACGGCTTCCAGACGTCGGATGTCGTCCTCGACCTTCTTGCCGACTTTCATTTTGAAAAGGCGAAACCCCTTCGCGTACCATCCGCGCGCCAGGGAGACGGTCTTGTCGAGATCGGTGATGGGAATCGTAATATCCGTCTCCCGTGCCCGCACATCCGCGCCACCCCAGAGCTGCCACATTGGGATGTTCGACGCCCGGCAATAGGCATCGATGATGGCGGTTTCGAGTCCGCAACGTGCGGCCGGATGAGCGAGCGCCTGTTCAGATAGCCACAGCCCGATCTCCTTGTACCGAGCGGCTGAGCGACCAAGAACTGCCTTACAGATTTGGCAGAGAGCCGTAAGGCAGCTCTCACGAGTTTCTCCCCCGACTTCAGGAAACGGCGCGGCTTCGCCATACCCTTGGGCACCGTTCGACAGGGTGACTCGCAGAAAGACGTTCTCTGCAATCGTTCGTGCGCCGGTGGCGACGACGAAGGGGTCAGTGATGGGTACATCCACCGGCCAGAATTCAACTTTAAGTATGGTGGCTGACATGTCATCCATTGGATAGAAAAGTACCTGCTCATAGTCGGTTGATAAACGTCAGCCGAACTGGGGCCTGAATCTTTGAATAAAGGTTCTTGTCAGTCAATGGAAGGAGGGGACTGGTTCAGGTCGGCTAGACGGTCTTACCCATATCGATCATTTTCCCAGGGGAACGCGCTGTTCGAGTAGCCCCGCACTTCCCAGAACCCCTTTTCCTCTTTATCAGAAAATGTAATCTCCTTCACCCACTTGGCGCCTTTCCAGGCATACCGTTTCGGGACAATCATGCGGACCGGGCCTCCATGTTCTTTCGTGAGGGGTTTGCCGTTCCATTTGTACGTCAGGAGCACGTCCTGATCGTCGCAGGCTTCAAGCGGCAAATTGGTACTGTAGTCATCGAACGATTTGAAGAGGACGAACTTTGCCGAAGACAGCGGCTTCACCACGGACAGAATCTGTTTGAAGCTGACCCCTTCCCACTTGTTGTCGAACCGGCTCCAGCTCGTCACACAGTGAAAGTCTGAGACGTCTGTGAACTGGGGCTGGGCGAGAAACTCTTCCCAGTTCCAGGTGATGGAATGAGCCACGAATCCACCGATGGTGAGTTTCCATTCCGAGAGTGGAATGTCAGGCTTTTGACCGAGATCGAGCACAGGCCAGGTCTCGACGAGATGCTGTCCCGGTGGCAGGCGAGCATCTCCTTCGTAAAACACCTCCCGTTCTTCACCGCCACGTCGGGCTTGCGCCCACTGTTCTTTCGTCTTGGTTAAACGACTAGATTCAGCCATTTGTTGTCCTCCATGTAAAGAGTAAGGCAAGAAGGTCTTGTGTTACAAGTACTAGGCCTTAGATTACGGGATAGACAGCGTCGTATAAGTCAGTGCAATGTTTAGCTATTGTCCAGGCCTGCTACACTTGAAGAAATTTGCAATTAGGAGGGGCATGAATAGGGGCATCTTAGAACTTGTTGTACTCGTAGCGGTCTGCGCCGTGGCCGCACTCGCGACCACGGTCGGGCAGACGTTTGCGGCAACAACAAAAGCAAAGGGGTCGGTTCCGGTCGTCGTCGCTAAGCCCACCAAACAACAATCCGAGCAAGGGCAAACCCTGTCAATCCAGCGGTCCATGAAGAGCCCCATGCCCAGTGCCACGGAGCGCCAACCGGAGGCGATTCAGAAACAGGCCAAGCCGGTACCGACTGAGCTCAAGCCGACGAGTCCGAAGAGCCCTCGACGTATGAAAACTCATAAGAGGAGGGTGCCGAAAGCCGTCGTGCAGCCGAGAACCGACCTCATGTACCACGGTATGCTGGAGAGTTCCCAGCGCTACGATCCTCGTCGGAATCATCTTGATGCAGGCGTTCCTGACCCGCACAATTCTGAATTGACCCAAGACCATTTCCGAGAACTCGACCGTAACCAGGATGGGTCGATCGACCCAGTTGAGCGGGCGTTCGGCCGGCTCGATATGGATCGCGATTTCCACGATCGCGGGCCACGCTAGCCGGCGCTGCTACCTCCTTCGGTTCTTAACCCGTATTACCCATGAGCGCTTCTGCTCCGATCGCCGATCACTGCTACGACCAGCCGTCGGCCGGAGGGCTCGTCCCTCGGACCCTCGCCGTACAGTTGGGGCCTGGCGCCCTTCTTCCTGGCGCCTGTCCCCGGCATGAGAGCGGGACAGGCACCGCCGCAGACGACGGAGCCAGTCCCGGCTCCGCGCGCCGGTCTCGCGGTGCGGCTCAGCGTTTTAGCCACGAACCATCCTGACTATGCGGGTTGACATCCCATCACCGGCTCACGTTTAGACCAACAGTAAGCAAGCATTTGCGTGTGGCAGGACGTGGTCACTGTAAGCCCATGGGATGTCTGGCGAATGACAGACGGTCGGCCACATTGACAGCCAGAAAAGGAGTCCCCATGATACGCGAGGAAACCGTTATGACGAACGACATACCAGCTTCTGAAGCAAAGCGCGGATTAAATCCCGGTAAGATCGCAATTGTCCTAGCGATCGGGGTTGCGGTGGCCGCATTTTTGTACTTTGATCTGAGCCGGTTTCTCTCCTTGCAGGCACTAAAGGACAATCGCGACTACCTACTGTTGTTCACCGAAACACATTCTGCCGTGGCCGCCGCGTTTTTCGTTCTGGCCTATGTGGCCGTGACGGGGCTCTCACTGCCCGGCGCCGTGGTTCTGACACTGGCAGGCGGGTTCCTCTTCGGGGCTGTGCTGGGTACGCTCTTCGTAAATCTAGGGGCAACAACAGGCGCGACGATCGCGTTCCTCGTATCCCGCTACCTGCTGCGCGATTGGGTGGAGCAGAGGTTTGGAAAGTGGCTGGGTCCGCTTCAGCAGGGCTTTGGGCAGAACGCATTCAGTTATCTCATGACCCTCCGGCTAATTCCGCTCTTTCCGTTTTTTGTGGTGAACCTGGTATCCGGCCTGACTCGCATGAATATCGGCACCTACATCGCGGCTACGGCACTCGGGATTATCCCGGGTTCCTTCGTCTATGCTTACGCGGGGCGGCAACTCGGTACGATCAATTCCTTGAAAGACATTGCTTCCCCAGGAGTGGTTGGAGCATTGGTCTTGCTCGGGCTTCTGGCGCTTGTGCCAAACCTGTATAAGAAGTGGTCTGGGAGACCAGCATGATCGCAAGCCCCGTGAAACGTCCCTCGGCTTGGCTCGGGACGGTGAGCTTGTCGAACCGTGAGGTGTGAACCGTGAAGTGTAGAAGACAGGTGAGAGTGACGCGATGGTCACACAGTCGTCAGAGAAGATCGTTGTGATGAATCATCGTGAAGAGAGCCTCATATTGCCGAACGACGAACATAACCGCACGCTCGTCAGCAACGTGCATCCTTCGAATTGGGTCAATCCCGAACTGGCTGGCCGCTACAATATTGTGGTCATTGGGGCTGGAACCGCAGGATTGATCACGGCCGTCATTGCTGCGAGTCTAGGGGCCAAAGTGGCTTTGATCGAAAAACATTTGATGGGTGGCGACTGCCTGAATGTCGGCTGCGTGCCTTCGAAAGGCCTCATTCGCGCGGCAAGGGCTTGGGCCGACTTGCGGAAGGCCGAGGAGTTTGGCCTCCATATTCCTCCCGGCGTGAAACACGACTTTGGAGCTGCGATGGCTCGTATGAGAAAACTTCGGGCGCAGATCAGCCACAACGATTCGGCCCATCGGTATGCCAAGCTGGGCGTGGACGTCTATTTCGGCAGCGGGCGCTTTACCGGTGCCGACACAATTCAAGTCGAAGGGTCGGCCGGCAATCGTACCCTCACCTTTGCGAAGGCAGCTGTCTGCACCGGAGCACGGCCGTCGGCGCCTGTTACGCCCGGATTGAAAGAGGCAGGCTATCTCACCAATGAAACGGTGTTCTCGCTGACGGAACTGCCGCAACGCATCGGGGTCATCGGCGCCGGTCCCATCGGCTGCGAGTTCGCGCAGTCGTTTGCCCGCTTCGGGAGCCAGGTCTACCTGATCGAGGCGATTCACGGCATCCTGCCGAATGAGGATCGCGACGCGGCTGAAATTGTCGCGCAGCAGATGTTGCGCGACGGGGTAAAACTGCTCTGTTGCGGGAAGGACTTGAAAGTACAGAGGACGGATGCCGGCAAGCGGCTCACGGTCGATTCACACGGTCAGCAGTTCGATGTAACAGTCGACGAGATTCTTGTCGGTGTCGGCCGTACCCCGAACGTCGAGGGAATCGGGTTGGAAGCGGGCGGTGTCGAGTACGACAAGAACGGGGTCAAGGTGAATGAGCGGCTGCAGACGACGAATCCCAGGATCTTTGCGGCAGGCGACATTTGCTCGCGCTACAAGTTTACCCATGCCGCCGATGCTATGGCGCAGATCGTCATTCAGAATGCCCTATTTCCACATCCCTTCGGCTTCGGCTATGCCAGCGTCGAATCCTTGAATATGCCATGGTGTACCTTCACGGAGCCGGAAATTGCGCATGTTGGGATGTATGAGAAGGATGCAAGGGAGAAAGGCATCGAGGTCGAAACCTACACCTACAAGCTCGACGAGGTTGATCGCGCAATTCTCGACGGCCAAGATGAAGGGTTCGCGCGAGTGCATATCCAGAAGGGCTCCGACAAGATCTTGGGCGCGACGATCGTGGCGGCCCACGCCGGCGACATGATCGGCGAGTTTTCGGTCGCGATGAAAGCCGGCGCCGGAGCGAATACGATCGCCGGCACGATCCATCCCTATCCGACGCAAGCCGAGGTGAATAAGAAAGTTGTGAATCTTTGGCGCAAGGCGCACTTTAGCCCGCGCAAGAAGGCCCTGCTGATGAAATTGTTTGCGTGGATGAGGAGGGGATGAGGGCGGGCGTGGTCGCCTTCAGTGCTCGCAGAACGCGCACGATAAAGCGGTGCTCGTTCGATGCGCGCAGTCGAAGGCGAACCACGCCCACCCTGCATGAGAGAAGTGGTGTGATGCTGGTTTCGGCGAGCCTGCTCCTGCTGGCGGTGCTGTTGATTGCCCCTACGCCACTTTTTGCAGAATCTCCTTCGGTGATCGAAGTGGGGAAGTTTTCGAGTGGATCGGTCGGGCAGGCGATCCCCGATGGGTGGAAACCGCTCACTTTTAAGAAGATACCCAAACATACCGCCTATGAACTGGTGAAGGATGGAGGTGTGACGATCGTGAAGGCGGTGAGCAATGCCTCGGCCTCCGGCCTGATTAAGCCGGTGGTGATCGATCCGAAGGAGTATCCGATCGTCCGGTGGCGCTGGAAAATCGACAACGTGCTCCAGCATAGCGACGTGGCCCTCAAGGAGGGCGACGACTTTCCGGCCCGGCTCTACATCACCTTTGAATACGATGCCAACAAAGTCAGCTTTGGAAAGAAGCTTAAGTTTAAAGCCGGGCGGGCTCTGTTCGGCGATATCCCAATAGCCGCATTGAATTATATCTGGGAAACGAAGACACCTGTCGGCACGATCGTCGAGAATGCCTATACCGATTTTGCCAAGATGGTGATCGTCGAGAGTGGAACTCAGAAGGTGGGCATCTGGATCGATGAAGAGCGGAATATCTACGAAGACTATAAGAATGCATTCGGGGAAGAGCCGCCAATGATCAACGGCGTTGCGATTATGAGCGATACGGACAATACCAAGGAACAGGCCACGGCCTATTATGGCGATATTCTCTTTCAGAGATCGGTAAAGGCGTCGGCAAGATAGCAATGTGCCGCGTGGTGGTTCATGGGCACTACCGCGCAAATGAGTGCGCGGATTCGAAATGGGGGTTACTGAATTGAATTCGCGAAGCCGC
>WNGC01003742.1_pt1 | contig 10773 bp, 10 predicted proteins | sample 5400051 | NCBI WGS metagenome assembly WNGC01 (sample SAMN13153368, study PRJNA577476) | soil metagenome | isolation source: 20 cm soil or saprolite under grassland replicate 2 | place: USA:California | collected 2016-06-15 | reverse complement strand
ACGGAGAAAGGCGATACCAAAGAACTCGAGGAGTCCCTCGGCCCGTTCGCGCTCGTAACCTTTGATGCCGGCCGTGAAGAGCGTGCGAAGACCAAGTTGCCGGATGGGCACGATCATGTTCTCGAGCACCGTCATCTTCTTGAAGATGCGCGTGATCTGGAAGGTCCGGGCAATGCCGAGATGCACGACCCCGCTGGGTCGAAGGCCGGCCAGCAGGGTCTCACCGAATTGGACGGTTCCGCGTTCTTGTCGATAAAAGCCGGTCACGCAGTTGAAGAGCGTCGTCTTACCAGAGCCATTAGGCCCGATCAGCGCCGTGACGCTCCCCGCTCTGACCTCGAGACTGCACTCGGATAGCGCCGTGATTCCGCCAAACGACTTCGAAACCGAACGGATCACCAGGTTCCCGCCTGGCCCCGCCGTTGGGGCCGCATCGGGCTGATGTGCGGCCGTACTCATCCGGTGGCCTCCACGATCGAGGCCGGCGCTTCGAGCGGCGGGTAATCTCTGGGCCCCTTCGTACGCCACGCCTGATACGTGCGAAGGACGCCGTCGGGCATGAACATGACGACCAAAACGAGAACAACGCCCAGCGCAACGAGGTGCAGCTGGCCGGCCAGCCGGGAAGGAAGCAAGAAGACGAGGTACGCGGAAAGGGGGTAGATCACGAAGGCTCCCAGCACCGGCCCCCAGACGATGCCTCGGCCGCCGAAGAGACTCATGATGATGAGGTTGAGCGTGATGATCAGCTCGAAGGCCAGGTCGGGATCCACGTAGTTGAGGTACTGGGCATGCAACGCGCCCGCCGTCCCCGCAAACCAGACGCTGATCGCAAACGCCAGGATCTTGTACAGCGACGTATTGACGCCAGAGGCTTCGGCCTTCCCCTCGTCCTCTCGGATCGCGATCAGCCCCAGACCGAACTTCGACCGTCGGATCGCGATCGAGACCAGGATGGCGATCACCAGTAGCGCCAGCATGGCGTAGTAAAACGGGATGATGGTCAGGTTCGCCGGCAGATCGAGCAAGGGGAGGAACAGGCCCTGACTGCCCCCGGTCACGCCTTTCAGGTCGAGCATCAAGAGCTGGGCGACGTAGGTGAAGGTCAGAGTGACGATGACAAAGGCCGGCCCCCGAGTCCGGAGCGAGATGAAGCCCAGGCCGGCGCCCAGGAGCGAGGCCATGACGCCTACCAGCGGAGCCGTAACGAAAACCGGCACGCCGAGGTGCACGAGCAACAGCGCTGCCGCGTATGAGCCCAATCCGAAGAAGCCGACGTGACCCAGGGAAACGTAGCCCGCGTAGCCGCCCATGATGTCCCAGCCCACCGACATCGCGGCGTACATGAAAGTAAACATCAGCAGGTCCAGGTAGAAACCCTCGGATATTGCGAAGGGAACCACGAGAAACAGCGCTAGCGCGGCCCACGGCCAGCCGCGGCGCAGGCGCCAATCAATCCTCACAGGCTCTGACGCTCCAGCGCGCCGAACAGTCCCTGCGGCCGAACGACCAGCACGCCGAAGAGAAAGACGTAGAAGATCATCGGCGCCCAGCCCAGTGCGAGCGTCACGCTGGTGACCTGTTCGGCGATGCCCAGCAGCATCGCTGCCACGAATGCACCGCGCAGGCTGCCCAGTCCTCCAAGCACCACGATAGCCAGCAGCTTGCCGATCCACAGCCAGTGTGTGGCCGGATAGAAGGTGAACAGCATGCCGAGTAAGGGACCGGTCGCGCCCGCGATGGCGATCCCGATCGCGAAACTGATGGTCGTCACCATCCGGACATTGACACCGACCAGCTGGGCGCTTGTTCGGTTTTGGATTGTGGCGCGGATCGCCCGGCCCAGCTTGGTGAACGTCAGCAGGGCGTAGAGACCGGCAAGGAGGAATAGCGAGACCCCGGCTGCGATCAGCCGGACCACCGGAACGTACAGCGTGAATAGCTGGAAACTCTCCAGCGAATACGTGGTCTTGATCCCCTGATACGAGGAGGTCCAGATCGCGCCCTGGAGACCTTCGAGGATGATCGCGAAGCCAAACGTCATCAGCACGGTCAGCGTGATATCCCGCTCGGCCAGTCGGTTCACAATGCCCCATTGGACGAGCGCGCCGAGAGCGAAGAAGACCGGGATGAGCAAGAGCATGGAGAGTAATGGGTCGATCCCCAGATGGAGAAACAGGGTCAAGGAGAGGTAGGCACCCATGACAATCAGCGCGGCGTGGGCGATGTTGATCACCTTCATCACGCCAAAGATCAACGTGAGCCCGGCCGCCATCAGTGCGTACATCCCACCCGTCAAGACGCCAAGGACCAGGCTCTGGGCGAGGAGGCCTGGGCTCATTCAGACGACGGTCAGGAGTGAACCGATGTAGCAGCAGAGGCCATCTGCCCGCCATCGCATCGAGGCAGAGGGCCCCTGCAATCGATTACCAGTCCGGCTTCGGATAGACCGGGTTCGCGTCCTTGTTCGGATCGCCCTGCGGCGCGACCACGTGGATCAGGGCGCCTTGCCATTGCTCGAGAAGGTAGCTACCCTGCGGCCGACCTAGTGCATCCCAACCGATCTCCCCCTGGACGGTCGACACCTTGTGCGCGTGCAGCCAGTCGGCGATTTTGGTATTGTCCACCGACTGGGTCGCCTTCACGGCGGCCGCGATAACCTGGCCCACCGAGTAGCCTTCGGCCGCTTCTCCCGGCACCAGGTTGTCCTTGTTGGGAAACATCTTGAGGTAGTCGGCGACGAACTTCGGATTGCCCGGCTCTTTGGAGCTCTGCACCCAGCCATCACCGGTCATGATCCCGCTGACTTTGTCGCCAAGTGCCTGTTTGAAGGGCCCGGTCGTGCTGGGCCCGGACGTGAAGTAAATCGCCTTGGGCTGGTAGTGAACCGATGAGAACGCCTGTACCTGCGCTACCGCGTCGTCAAAGATGGTCCCGCCCAAAACGATGTCCGCGCCGGAATGCTTGACCGCCGCCGCAATGGAGGCGAAGTCGGTCTGGGTCGGCGGATAGACCTGCTTATAGGCCGTCTTGATGCCAGCCCCCTCGAGGCGGGCCTGCGCACCATCTTCGGTGGCGCTGACAAAGGGGTCATCCTGCTGCGGATACGCCGCACTCTTCGGGCGCTGGTCTGCCGGCAGTTTGAGGATGTAGTCGACAAACGGGTCGGCCTGCTTTTCGGCGACGGCCGGCTGCACGAAGAAGATGTATTTGAACTTCCGTTCGAACACCTTGGGCGCCCCACCAGCGCCTTCGACAAACGCCATCTTGTACTTCTCGGCCACCGCCGAAGTCGGAATGGTGAGTGCGCTCGAGAACGGACCGACAAGGAGATTGACCTTATCGACGGTCACGAGGCGCTCGTATTGGCTGACCGCGGTGTCGGCTAGGCTCTGATTGTCGTACACCTTCAGTTCCACCTTGTGGCCGAGCAAGCCCCCAGCATCGTTGACCTGTTTGGCCCATACCGCATAGCCCTGGTTGATGGCGGTTCCCGGGTCGGCCTTATCCCCGGTCAACGCCTGGGAAACGCCGATGATGATCGACCCGCTGGGCAGCGCCGCCTGGCTGGTTGGGCTGGTCCCGCATGCCGTGAGCGCGAGCGCGAGGGCGACGATCGCGACGATTGGCTTCCGCATGGTCCCTCCCTTGCTGTCGACTGGAGTGGCTCGATCAAGTTTGTCCCTTGCGCTGAACAAACGATTGTCCTATGTTAGGCACGGGTTCAAAGGATTGTCAATGAGGACACGACCATGCCGGTGACGTTGAAGCAGCTGGCCGCGCGCGCCCACGTCCACCCGTCTACGATCTCGCGCGTTGCGAACCATGACCCGGGACTTCGGATCGCCCCCGTGACCCGGCAGCGGATCGAGGCGCTGCTGCGCGAAACGGAATACCGACCGAACGGAATTGCCCGCGGACTGAAGCTGCGGCAGACACTCGTCCTGGCCGTCGTCATTCCCGACATCACGAATCCGTTCTTCGCCGCTCTCTTTCGCGGGGTCGAGGACGGCGCCTCGCCTCGAGGCTACAACGTCCTGCTCTGCAATACGGACGGTAGCCCCGAGCGGCAGCGATCGCACCTGCAGAGCCTCCACGCCCGGCAGGTCGACGGCGTCATCCTCGCCAGTAGCTTCCTCAACGATCCGACCGTCCGCTGGTTGCGGCATCAGCGCATCCCCTATGTCCTGGTAAACCGCTTCAGCGACGAGGCCGCTGACCCCTTCGTCGGATCGGATGACCTCGTGGGTGGCCGCATCGCCACGGCTCACCTGGCCGACCTCGGCCACCGGCGGATCGGCCACCTCGCCGGCAAGGCCACGGTGAGCACCGGGCTGCTGCGACGTCGGGGTTACCTGGCCGCGCTCACCGAGCGCGGGCTCAGCACCGATCCGGGCCTCATCATCGAGTCTGGCTACACAGAAGAAGGTGGCGCACTCGCGGCCGAGCGGCTGCTGTCACTCGATGATCGCCCGACCGCGATCTTCGCCGTCACCGACATGACGGCCGTCGGCGCCTTCGGCGCGGCGCGCCGCCTGGGCTTGCGCATCCCGGAGGAGGTGGCGATCGTCGGCTACAACGACATCCCGCTGGCGAACCGAATGGTGCCCGCCCTCACGACCGTCCACGTTCCGATTCACGATCTTGGCTCGGTGGCGGCGCAGCTCCTGCTCGAGCAGATCGAGACCGGCGAGCCGAGCCAGCGGCGGGTAATCTTTCGCCCGGAACTGATCGTCCGAGGATCGACGGTTGCGGGCGCCGACGCGCAGCCCCGGCTCTCGGCCGGGCGGAGTTTTGCCACGGAATGATGCGCCAGCTCGTGGAAACGAACGGTTGTAGATACCAGAAAGCGATCGGAGGGCAAACGCGATGACGGCAGCGAAAACGGAGCGCCCAGCCCTCGGCTGGATCGGCACGGGCCGCATGGGATCGGTGCTCGCCCTTCGCCTGCTCGAGCACGGCTGCGACCTCACCGTCTACAACCGGACCCGTTCCAAGGCCGAGGCGCTCGCCAAGCGGGGCGCTCGCATCGTCGACCGCCCGGCCGACCTGCGCGATCGCGACATCGTGATCACATCGGTCGCCGGGTCCAAAGACTTCGCCGAAGTGATGACGGGGGCGCAGGGCCTGCTGGCGGACGGCAACCAGGTCCCCGCGATGGTGATCGACACCTCCACCGTCTCGATGGACGTTTCCGAGTCGATTCGTCAGCGGGCGGCCGCGCTGGGGTCGGCGCTGCTGGCGGCGCCTGTCAGCGGCAACCCGAAGGTCGCGCGCGCCGGCAAGCTGAGCCTGGCGGTGTCGGGGCCACGCCGGGCCTTCGAGCAGGCGCTGCCTTACTTGGAGATGCTGGGCAAGAGTGTGACCTACGTCGGCGACGGCGAAGCAGCCCGCCTGGTCAAGATCTGTCACAACCTCATCCTGGGCGTGGTGACGCAAATCCTCGCCGAGACCACTGTCCTCGCCGAGCGAGGGGGCATCGCCCGCGCCGATTACCTCGAGTTCATCAATGACAGCGTGCTGGGCTCCACCTTCACCCGCTACAAGACGCCGGCCCTGGTCAGTCTCGACTTCACGCCGACCTTTACCGGCCACCTGCTACGCAAGGACTTCGAGCTCGGGCTGGATGCCGCACGGCAGCTCGATGTGCCTCTGCCGGTCGCGGCACTCACCCATCAGATCGTCGTCAGCCTGATCGGCCGCGGCCTCGGCGACGTCGACTTCGCCGCACTCCTCGAGCAGGCGGCAGCAGGCGCGAACCTGAAGCTGCAGCCTGAGGCGCGCCAGATGTCGGACGGACTTGAGGCGGTCTAGCCCGCTGGACGCCGCTCGCCGGCTCGTACCAGGCTGGAGCGGCGTTACAGATAACCGCTCTGCGCCGGCATCCGTATCGCCGCCCCCTTCGCCGCCATGGAACGCGGGGAAGGCACGTCGCGAACCCCTCGCTGAGCGCCATGCTAGTCGCCGTGGTACGAACTGTCAAACGTTTGGCATATTCGAATTGCCCCCTGACAAACGTTTGGCAAACATCAGGCGTGCCCTCACCGGGATCTCCTGCGTTACAGCTCAGGCAGAGGCCGTTCACAAAGCGGGTAACGTTGGACAAGGCGCGGGCGCCTGGGGCATGCAAGGGAGGGCCGGCGACGAAGTGGGGGCACGCGACGCGCGGCGGGGACGAACGATCGTGACCCTGGAGGATGTCGCTCGCGCGGCTGGGGTGCATTATTCGACCGTCTCGCGCGCCCTCGACCCCACCACCGTTCGGCGCGTGAGCGTGGACACCCGCAAACGCATCCAGGCGGTCGCAAAGAAGATGGGCTACCAGCCGGACATGGTGGCGAGTGGCCTGAAGAAAGGTCGGACGCAGACTGTCGCCGCGATCGTGGCCGACCTCGGCAACCCATCGATCGCCCCGGTGCTCCGAGGAATCGCGAACCGGCTGGAGCCGGCGGGATTCATGTCGTTGTTCGCCGAGACGCAGGATGATTCCTCGCGCCTGGAGCGGATCCTCAATCACCTGCTGAGCCGGCGGGTTGACGCCATCATCTTGACGGCCGGGCGGGTCGGAGACGTCCGCATCCTCCGCCGGATAAAGGGGCACGGGATCCCCGTGGTACTGGCGCTCCAGAATGTGCCCGGCATCCGCCTGCCGTCCTGTACCAACGATGACCTGCTGGGCGGCCGTCTTGCCGCACAACACCTTCTCGCTCTTGGGCACCGGCGGTTGGCGCAGTTACGGGGTCCGGCCGACGTTCAATCCCTGTCCGACCGCGCCGAGGGATTTAGTAGGGCCATCGCGTCGGCGGGTGCCACCGAGGTCCTGATCCGGTCAACCGCACCCCGTGGGACCGCGGAGGATGGACGCCGCCTGATGCGCCTTCTGCTCGACCGCAAGCGAGCGCGACCGACCGCGATCTTCGCCCACCACGACCTGATGGCGCTCGGTGCGTTGACGGTGGCGGCGGAGCGCGGCCTGAACTGTCCCCGGGACCTCTCGATCATCGGCTATCACGATTTGCCGAGCATGGAGCGCCTGGTCCCGGCGCTGACGACCATCCGCCAACCGCTCGAAGAGGCCGGCCGCGCGGCTTCTGACATGGTCCTGCACATGCTCAATTCTTCGACCCAGCAACCCGCCTCGCGCCGACTCGCACCGACCCTGGTGGTGCGCCAGTCGACCGGACCTCCGCCCGAGGTTCGTTAACCTTGAGGCCGGTGTCGCGAACAAAATCGGAGTTCACCGTCACCTCCGTCCCCGCGCCGGGGCGGATGCACGTCGACTGGGAGGAACGGGTCGACTTCCGCCGCCTCCACGATTACAGGCTCGGTCGCGCCCGCCAGGCGATCGCCAGTGCCGGCCTGGGTGCCGTCTTGGTCTTCGACATGAACAACATCCGCTATATCACCAGTACCACCATCGGCGAGTGGGCCCGCGACAAGGTCGCCCGCTTCGCGCTGCTGACCCGCAAGGGGGAGCCGATCCTGTGGGACTTCGGTTCGGCGGCGAAGGCGCATCGACTGCACGCGCCCTGGCTGAAGCCGGAGAACTCACGCGCCGGGATGACCGGATTGCGTGGATCGGTCGCCCCTGAGGCCGGACTGTCGGATGACGTGGCGAAAAGCGTGAAGGACCTCATGCGCGATCAGGGCATCGCGGATGAGCCGCTCGGTGTCGACATCGCCGAGCTGCCCATGCTCTTCGCCCTGCAGAAGGCCGGCATCAAGGTCGTCGACGCCCAGCAAGCGATGCTCGACGCGCGGCAAATCAAGTCCCAGGACGAGATCACGCTGCTCAGCATGTCCGCCGCCCTGGTCGACGGCGTCTACCAGACCATTTACGAGGTGCTGAAGCCCGGCATCCGGGAAAACGAGATCGTGGCGATCGCCAACAAGCAGCTCTACGACATGGGCTCCGACGATGTGGAGGCGATCAATGCCGTCTCCGGCGAGCGCTGCAGCCCACACCCGCACGTCTTCTCCGATCGCCTGATCCGGCCCGGCGACCAGGCCTTCTTCGACATCATCCAGGCCTATAACGGTTACCGCACCTGCTACTACCGGACCTTCAATGTCGGCCGGGCAACGCAGAGCCAGCGAGACGCTTACAGGCAGGCACGAGAATGGATCGATGTCGGAATCGACATGGTCAAGCCCGGCGTGACCACCGACCTGATCGCCAAGGCCTGGCCGAAAGCGCAGGACTTCGGATTCGAGAGTGAGATGGAAGCCTTCGGCCTCCAGTTCGGGCACGGCCTTGGCCTTGCGCTGCACGAGCGACCGATCATCAGCCGCCTGAACTCGCTCGATCACCCGGTCGAGCTGAAGGAGGGGATGGTCTTTGCGCTCGAGACCTACTGTCCGGCATCCGACGGCCACTCGGCCGCCCGTATCGAGGAGGAGATCGTGGTGACGGCGACGGGGCACGAGGTGATCACCCTCTTTCCCGCCGAGGAACTGGTCATCGCGAACGCCTATTGAGCACCCAGGTACGAAAGCCCCAGGCCGCTGACGTCGACCGCCCGACGCGGTTGCGGCTCTATCAACTGATGGTCGAGCTGCGCGATTTCGAGCAGCGCGCCTACGAGCTGTTTCTCGAGAACCTCGTGCGCGGCACGAGCCACCTCGCCCTCGGTCAGGAGGCAATCTCGGCTGGCTACGCCGTCGCGATGCGACCCGATGACTACACCTTCTGCACCTATCGCGGCCATGGCCACACGCTCGCTCGCGGTGCGTCGATGGCGGCCGCCATGGCCGAATTGCTCGGTCGCGGCAACGGCATGCTCCATGGCAAGGGCGGATCGATGCACCTGACGGATGTCAAGCATGGCGCGATGGGCTCCTACGCGATTGTCGGGGCCCATCTGCCGATCGCGGCCGGGGCCGCCTGGTCAGCACAGGTTCGCAAGTCTGGACAGGTCTCGGTCTGTTTCTTCGGGGACGGGACCACCAACATCGGCGCCTTCCACGAGGCGCTCAACCTGGCTGTCATCTGGAAACTGCCGGTGGTTTTCGTCTGCGAGAACAACCAGTACATGGAGTACACACCGATTCGATCGGTAACCGCCGTCGAGCATCCGGCCGCCGACCGCGCGGCCGCCTACGGGCTGGAGCCGATCCTCATCGATGGCAACGACGCCGATGTGATGTATGAGAGACGGCGCGGCAAACGATCGGCAAGGCTCGCGAGGGTGGCGGCCCATCATTGGTCGAGGCGCTCACCTACCGCCACGGCGGTCACTCGCGCGCCGACCCCGCCAAGTATCGGCCGGATGCCGAAGTGCGGGAATGGCTGGACCGCGACCCGGTGAAGCGCTATCGCGAACGGCTGCTCGCCGCCGGCATCGGCGAGGCGGAGGTCAACGAGATCGATACCCGCGCCCAGCAGAAGGTGGATGCGGCAACCGAGGAGGCGCGCAAAGGCCCCCCGGCACGGGTGGACGAGATCGAGCGCCAGGTGTGGAGCGATGGAGGTGCCGCGTGGCGGAACTGAGCTTCCGCGAAGCGATCGCGGCGGGCATCGCCCAGGAGATGGCGCGCGATCCGATGGTCTACTTCATCGGCGAGGACGTGGGCGCCGCCGGCGGCGTCTTCAAGGCCACGGTCGGGCTCTTCGAACGCTTCGGACCGGAGCGCGTGCGCGATACGCCGATCTCGGAGCAGGCGATCATCGGCGCCGCGATGGGGGCGGCGATGACCGGTCTTCGACCGGTGGCCGAGATCATGTTCTCGGACTTCCTCGCCACCTGCTGGGACATGGTGGCGAACCAGGTGGCCAAGACCCGCTACATGACGGATGGCCAGGTCTCTCTCCCGCTCGTGATCCGTACTGCGAACGGCGGCGGCACACGGTTCGGAGCCCAGCATTCGCAGAGCCTCGAGAACTGGGGCATGTCCGTCCCCGGCTTGAAGGTCGTCGCACCGTCCACACCCGCCGACGCCATGGGCTTGCTGGCCGCCGCCATCCGCGACCCCGACCCGGTCCTGTTCTTCGAACAAAAGTCCCTCTACGGCGTCAAAGGCGAGGTCCCCGATGGCGAGCATGTCGACCAGCTCGGTTCGGCGAAGGTGCTTCGGAGCGGCAAAGACTGCACGATCGTGGCGCTGGCGGCGATGGTGCCCCGAGCCTTGCGGGCCGCGGAAAAACTCGAAGAACTGGACATCGACGCCACCGTGGTTGACGTGCGCAGCCTGGTGCCGCTCGACACACGGACGATTCTCGGGGAAATCGTCAAGACCGGTCGCCTCTTCACCGTGGAGGAGAACCCGCGACTCTGCGGCTGGGGGGCTGAGATCGCCTCGATCGCCGCCGACGAGTGCTTCGACGACCTGGATGGGCCGATCGTCCGCATCACCACACCACACGTGCCGCTGCCGGCGGCCGACGTGCTGGAGGACGTCGCAATGCCATCGGTCGAACGGATCATCGAGACCGTGCGAAAATCAATGCGATGACCCCGGTCACTGAGCTGATCTCCGTTCGCCACACCGACCTCTACCTGGGCGGGTCGTGGCACCCCGCATCAGACGCCCAGCGTATCGAGGTGCAGGACCCGGCCACTGGCGAAGTCATCGCCACGGTAGCGAGCGCCTCGGTCAAGGATGCGCTGGCTGCCGTCGATGCGGCGTCCGAGGCCTTCCGGCCCTGGGCCGCGCGGGCGCCGCGCGAGCGCTCCGAGATCCTTCGCGAGGCATTTCAGCTGATGCTGCGCGACCGCGAAAAGCTCGCTGAGTTGATGGTCAGGGAGAACGGCAAGCCGCTCGTCGAAGCCCGCG
>WNGC01003053.1_pt1 | contig 10773 bp, 10 predicted proteins | sample 5400051 | NCBI WGS metagenome assembly WNGC01 (sample SAMN13153368, study PRJNA577476) | soil metagenome | isolation source: 20 cm soil or saprolite under grassland replicate 2 | place: USA:California | collected 2016-06-15 | reverse complement strand
CCTCGGCGGCGTGATCGGCTATTTTTTTCTGACGAACATTTCGATTTTTTGGCTGGGACTAATCATGGCCCACGTGGGCGGCGGGTTCTTCTATCTGGCGACGCATGCTGTTCTTGGAGAGATGTTGAAGCACGGAAAACAAATTGTTCTGACAAGTTTTGCGGCGGGAATCGCATTGATCGCGGCTCTCAATATTGGTTTAAGGCTGCTGGGGTAGTGGACTTTGAAGTTGTAGAGGCGCTGGTGCCAAGCGCCTGATATTTTAGCTTCGGCGTTTGGCACAAACGCCGCTACAACATGCATCTTTTTCATTACCGCGACGGACGTCTCTGCTGCGAAGACGTAGATCTTGAGCGCGCGGCGGAGAGCTTCGGCACGCCCACTTATGTTTACAGCGCGAGCACTATTCTCGATCATTACTTGCGTCTGGACGTGGCGCTTGCGCCACTCGATCACCTGATTTGTTACGCGGTCAAAGCGAACTCGAATCGCGCTATCCTGAAGTTGCTCGCGGATGCTGGAGCGGGGTTCGACATTGTTTCCGTCGCTGCGGGTGGCGATCCGGCAAAATGCACGTTTGCGGGCGTGGGCAAATCGCGTCAGGAAATCGAATACGCGCTCGAGCAGCGCGTTTACAGCTTCAACGTTGAGAGCGAGTCCGAGTTGGAATGCATAGATCGCATCGCGGGTGCCAAGAACTTGCGCGCGCCGATCGCGTTGCGCGTCAACCCCGATGTGGCTGCGCACACGCACGAATACATTTCCACCGGCTCGCGCGAGAATAAGTTCGGTATCGCGGTGGATCAGGTCGGTGCTGTTTATGAACGCGCGGCAAAACTATGCAACATCGACGTTGTTGGCGTCCAGATGCACATCGGATCACAGATTACGCAGGCCACGCCGTTCGCGAATGCGGTTAGGAAAGTGGTGCCGATCGTGCGCGACTTAAAATCAAAATACGGTATCAAGTTTTTCAGCATCGGGGGCGGAATGGGAATTATTTACCAGCGCGCACTCGAGAGTGGAACAGGCAAATGGTGGCACGATCACGGCGGCGACCGATCCGCATTCAGCGTTCACGATTACGCCACAGCGATTGTGCCGCCATTGAGAGAGTTGGACGTTCGAATCCTGGTCGAGCCTGGCCGTTTCCTTCTAGGGAACGCCGGGGTTTTGCTAACACGCGTCCGCTACATCAAAAAAACGGCGACGAAGAAATTCGCCATTGTCGATGCGGGAATGAACGATTTAATTCGGCCGGCGCTTTATCAGAGTTATCACGAAATTGTCCCTTGTAGGGCGTCTTTGTCAGATGCCGTGGAGAAGATCGACATTGTTGGGCCGGTGTGTGAGTCTGGTGATTTCTTTGCACTGGACCGGGGAATGGCCGAACTGCACGAGGGCGATCTGCTGGCGATCATGAGCGCAGGCGCGTACGGATTTGTGATGGCTTCGAATTACAATTCGCGACCGCTTCCGGCGGAAGTCTTGGTGCGCGGCGACAAGTTTGCGCTGATTCGAAAACGGCAAACCTGGGAGGATCTGGTACGCGGTGAGATTTAGCCCGGTAGCCGGCATCGGTGATGCCGGCCACCGCGACCAGCGACCGCGGCTACAGTCCACTTGCGCAATTCTGCGGCCCGCATAAATACTTCTCTCTCGAATATGATTAAACGCCTGGTGCTCATTTGCCTTTTATCGGTGCTCGCGTGTGCGTCGCAGGGGGCGTCGCCGCCGACCTCGGGTGAATACATTATCCTTGTGGGCGGGCCATCGATGTATCAGTGGGAAAAGTACAAGGCTTACCCGCACGATCATTGGTGGGCGAACTTTGTGCGTGCTGCGCGTCTGCGCACCGAACAGATCCGCGGCGAACTTGGGCCGGATGCGAAGATTACCTGGCTTGTTTACAGGCAGGGTTACGAGGACCGCGCGAAACAGGAGCACCAGGACCTCGTCAGCCTCATTGGTACGGTTCGCGATAAGTTGAATCTTCATCTCGTTTGGTTTGGCCCGGGCCAGGAAGTGATCGATTATCTCAACCACGGCCAGGCGCGAGATCAGCTAAAAATCATTGGGTTTGAATATTTCGGGCATTCGAATCGCGCCTGTTTCATGTTCGATTACAGCAACAACATCGACAGTGCTTGTAAATCGTGGCTGCATGATAGCGATTTCGCTAAAATCAATCGCCGCGTTTTCTCACGTCACGCGTACGTCAAGAGCTGGGGCTGCCACACTGGAGAAGAAATGTCCAAAAAATGGTACGCCGCGACCGGTATCCACATGATTGGAGCGATCGGCAAAACACAGTTCATGATGGAAGAGTTGCCGGTCCTCGTTTCCGAAGGCGGCAGGTGGGTTCAATAATTTTCAATTGCCGATTTTCGATTGGCGATTGAGTTTTATCAGCTACCGGGCTGAAGCCCGGCGTCGATGACACTTTAGCCGTCAGGTGTCGTAAAATTTGTGATCGACAGGGCGGGCGCATTTTGCGATGAAGATCGGCGGGCTGATGGGATCCAAGAAAAACCTCAACAGGAACACATTATGGATTGGAAAAAATTCTTCGTCGCATTCGTTGCAGCTTTCGGTTTCATGTTCCTGTTTGGCTTCCTTTGGTACGGGAAGCTGATGCATGGCGCGCATCAGGAAGTGGCAATACTTTGGCGAACCGAAGCCGATTTTGGCAATCACCTCTCAGCGCTGGTTTTTGGGCACATTGTGATGGCATTCTTCCTCACGTTGCTTTGCGCACGATTTGTCCCCGCGGGTGGCCCAGGCGCCTGCGCAGGCTTCGCCATCCTGGTGGTGCTGGTCTATGTCGGTAATGACTTCATCCTCTACGCGGTACAACCGCTGACCACTAAAATCCTGTGCGGCTGGATTATCGGGGACTTGATCCAATTCGCGGTTGCGGGCGCAATTATCGGCGCGATCTACAAAGCGGCTCCCGCGAATGTTGCGTTTGTGAAGGAACGGCCTCATTAAGGCGTTTGATTAATTTCCTGATCGGACTTGAAGCGTAGTAATCCATGAAGCGATTCATCCTCGCATTCGTCGCCGCATACATTTTCATATTCTTGTGGGGTTGGCTGCTTAACGGCGATCTAAAAAAATTGGGCGTTGGACGTTGTGCGTTGGGCGTTCGACGTTCGCTCGATGAGCTCACAGATTCCAGCCGCGCTCGGTTATCGGATGCCGGCGGAATGGGAACCGCATGCAGCCACGTGGCTTTCGTGGCCGCGGCGCGAGGGGATCAGTTTCCCCGATTCATTCGATCGGGTCATGCCAGCGTTGCGCGCAATGGTCGAAGCGCTGATCGAATCAGAACAGGTCTGCATTAGTGTGTGTAACGGAGCGCATGAAGCAGAAGCCCGCGAAGTCCTGCGCGGGCTACCTTTGGAACGCATCACGTTTTATGCAATCCCCGCGAACGAGCCGTGGTGCCGCGATCACGGACCGATTTTTCTCACACGCGATCGGGAGCCGAGCCTTGCCGTGGTGGACTGGGATTACAATGCCTGGGGAAACAAATATCCGCCGTTCGATCTCGATGAAGTTGTGCCGACGCGTGTCGCTGAAATCCTGAAACTGCCGGTTTTTTATCCGCGGATGATCCTCGAAGGCGGCTCGATCGATGTAAATGGCTCGGGCGCGCTGCTCACGACCGAGTCCTGCCTGTTGAACAAGAATCGCAATCCAAATCTATCCCGCCGTCAAATCGAGCAACGGCTGTGCGATTATCTCGGTGTCCGCGAGATTCTCTGGCTTGGGGATGGCATTGCCGGTGACGACACCGACGGTCACATTGATGATCTTGCCCGGTTCGTGTCCGAGCGGAATATCGTAACAGTCGTTGAAGAAAATCGCGACGATGAAAATTACGAGCTGCTCCAGGACAATCTCGTGCGCCTTCGCAAGATGAAAGCCGGTGGTGGCAAACTCGACGTGCTCGCGCTTCCGATGCCGAAAAAGATGATACGCGAAGGACTGAGACTCCCCGCCAGCTACGCGAATTTTTACATCGCAAATACTTGCGTGCTGGTGCCCACATTCGCTGATCCGAACGATGAAGCTGCATTGTCGATCCTGCGCGGATGTTTTCCGGATCGCCGCGTCATCGGAATTGATTGTCGCGAATTAATCTGGGGACTAGGAACGTTTCACTGCCTGACGCAGCAGCAACCGGCCGTTTAAATGCGGAAGGGACCTTAGGACCTCGACAGTCGGCCCGAAGACTTTCGGGGCTCCCAGGTTCTTCAATCTGCAACCGGTGCCGGTTTATAGCCGCTATTCAAAATTGCGTCGTGAAGATCGGGCGGATGCGCTTTTCGCGCGTCGAACGTGACGATCACGCGCTCATGCTTGAGATCGACTCTCACGTCTTTCACCCCGGAAACGTTCTTGAGCGCCGGTCGCAGCTTGCGCACACACTCATCGCAATCTTCGCCCTCGGTAGCGATCTCGATCGTTTCCAAGATCGCATGATCGGCCCGTTCGGGGTTGAAGGGATCGGCTGGATCAGGATCGTTTGGTCGAGCTGGGTCCATGACTCTGATTTTTTCTTTATCTAACGTGCGCTATGAGCGTTTTGGTCGTCTCTCCTCGCATGTAGCAGGTAGGGGCGATTGACCTCAATCGCCCGCAGGCGGTTCGGGTGAACCGCCCCTACCTTGCGATGCGACGGCCACAGGGTCGGCGGCTACAGTTCGCGCGCGATTGATTCGAGGACGCGCCACACGTTTTCGGCAAGAACCTTTTGACCGGCCGCGTTTGGATGAATGCTATCCGATAAATTTAATGAGGGATCGCCGGCCACGCCCTGCAGGAGATATGGAATAAGCGCGGCGTTGTTCCTGGTCGCCAGGTCGGCGAATATCTTGCCAAATGCCGATACGTAATCGTCCGCTGCGTAGTTCGGCAGTTGCATTCCCGCGATCACGACGCGCACATTCGGATTGCGCCCTTTTACCTTATCAATGATCTGCTGAAGGTTGTGTTGGATTTGATCGATCGACAGGCCCCGGAAGGCGTCGTTGATTCCGAGTTCCAGAATGAAGATATCGATTCTGTGTTTGAGACGGGGCGGGAGCCGTTCCAAGCCGCCTTCGGTAGTGCCGCCGGAGGCGCTTGCATTGATAACTTGAAAGTTCAACCCGGCGGCGCGTAGCTTCTTTGCCAGCAAAGCCGGATAAGCTTCGCTGCGCCTGAGCATGAAGCCGTCTGACAAACTGTCGCCGAACACGAGAATCGTTTTCGAAGGCACGCTAGCGAAGGTTGGAATGGATAACATTGAGAAAGCTACTCCAAGCAGCGCGATGCAAGCTTTCACAACTAAACGCTCAACGCCCACCGCCCAACTCTCAACGCTTAATCGAAAATTTCTGCATTGGATATTGGATGTTGGTCGTTGAGCGTTGAACGTTTTCGGTTTAACGATTCAACTCTTCAACGATTTCTTATGGCCAACTTCGCTATCAATGGTTTCGGGCGCATTGGACGCAATGTCCTTCGCGCCATGTCACAAAAACAAGTCGAGCGGGTTCTTGCGATCAATGATCTCACTGATACGCACACCCTGGCTCATCTGCTCAAGTGGGATTCTGTGCACGGCAAGTTTGACGGTGAGATCGGTTACGACGACGAAAACATTATCGTTCGCGGCCACAAAATTCGAGTCTTGAAGGAGCGCGACCCGGCGAACCTGCCGTGGAAAAAACTGGATATTGATGTTGTGCTCGAGTCCACGGGTTTGTTTACAAGCCGCGACAAAGCGGAGCTGCACTTGACGAAAGCTGGCGCAAAACGCGTGTTGATCAGCGCACCGGCAAAAGATCCGGACGTGACGATTTGCATTGGCGTAAACGACAATGCCTTCAACCCCGAAAAGGACAAAATCGTTTCCAACGCGAGTTGCACGACGAACTGCCTGGCACCCATGGCGAAGGTATTGAACGACACATTTGGCATCTCACACGGGTTCATGAGCACGATCCACAGCTACACAAACGACCAGCGGATCCTCGATTTTCCGCACAAAGACCTGAGGCGCGCACGCGCAGCGGCGGTCAACATCATTCCGTCCACGACCGGCGCGGCCAAGGCGATTGGTGAAGTGATTCCAGAATTGAAAGGGAAATTGAACGGAGGCGCTTTCCGCGTGCCCACTCCGGACGGATCAGTCACAGATTTCACCGCTGTGCTGGAGAAGGATGCGACAGTCGATGCGATCAATGCCGCGTTTAAGGAGGCGGCATCAGACAAAAGTTACAAAGGCGTGCTCGAGTACAGCGATGAGCCGCTCGTTTCGGAAGACATCGTCGGAAACCCGCACTCCTGTGTTTTCGACAGCCAGCTAACTCTCACGCTCGGAAACCGTTTCGTGAAAGTAGTTGGCTGGTACGACAACGAGTGGGGCTATAGCAATCGCTGCGTGCAATTGATGGAAATGCTGGGGGAGTAAGGGCTAGCAATCGTGCTCCTGTTTGTGATTCTTTTCTGTTAAGAAATGGCGAAACTTTCAGTACGCGATCTGGATGTGCGCGGGAGACGTGTGTTGGTGCGCGTGGATTTTAATGTGCCGACCGAAACGCGCGGCGGCAAAGTTCGAGTCACTGATGACACGCGAATCCGGGAGAGTTTGGCGACGATCAATTACCTGCGCGAGCACGGAGCCAAGACGATCCTGATGTCGCACTTCGGACGGCCCAAGGGAAAGCCGGCGGAAAAATATTCGCTGCGCCCGATCGGCGAATATTTGCATTCGCTGATTCATCAGCCCGTCATTTTTAGCCATGACACAATTGGCGACGTGCCAAGAAAAATCGTCGAGCACATGGAGAACGGCGATGTCGCGCTGCTCGAGAATGTCCGCTTCCAACCGGGCGAGGAAACCAATGACCCGACCTTCGCGCAGGCGCTTGCCGAACTTGGCGATTTGTATGTGAACGATGCCTTTGGCGCTGCGCACCGGGCGCACGCATCAACAGCGGGCATGCCAAAATTCGTGCAGAAATCGGCCATGGGTCTTTTGATGGAGAAAGAACTGAAGCATCTGCGCGATGGACTCGAGAATCCTGCCAGGCCCTTCGTCGTCATTTTGGGTGGCGCCAAGGTCTCGGACAAGATCGGCGTCTTAAAAGCGTTGATGGACAAAGCCAACACGATTCTCATCGGCGGCGCGATGGCAAACACGTTCTTGAAAGCACAAGGAATTCCGATTGGCGCTAGCCGCGTCGAATCGGACAAGGTCGATTTGGCGCGGGAGCTTCTCGATCTGGCTAAGCACCGTGAGGTGAAATTTTTGGTTCCGATCGATGTTGTGGAGGCGGATGAAATTCGCGCCGGTGCTGACATGCGAAACACGAGCCGTCTCTCGCCGCAGCATGGTATCAGCGACGGCTGGCAGGCTGTGGATATTGGCGCGGCAACTGTTGCCCTTTACCAGGAAGAAATCGCCAGGGCCGAAACGATTTTGTGGAATGGCCCCATGGGTGTCTTTGAAATTCCAGAATTTGGCGAAGGCACGATCGCAATCGCGGAAGCGATGGCGCAATCGGGGGCTACGACGATTATTGGCGGCGGTGATTCGGTGACGGCGGTTAAACAAGCGGGCCTCGCCGATAAGATGACATTTATCTCCACGGGTGGCGGCGCTTCACTCGAGTTACTCGAAGGCAAAGAGCTTCCCGGTGTTGCTGCACTAACCGACAAAAACTGATGCGTAAGAAAATAGTGGCCGCCAACTGGAAGATGAACATGACGCAGGCTGAAGCGTCGCGATTTGTGGAGGCGTTGTTGCTTCGGGACGTAGGCGAAATCACGGATGTCGAAGTTGTAATCGTTCCGCCGTTTACGGCAATTGCGAAAGTGACCGAAGCATTAGGTAACGCACAGAACATCAAGGTCGGCGCGCAAAACATGTATTGGGAAAAGAATGGGCCGTTTACCGGCGAGATCAGCGCTGCGCTGTTGCGGGACTTGTTTGTGCATTACGTCGTGCTCGGGCACAGCGAACGCCGCACATTGTTCGGCGAGACCGACGAAATCGTGAATCGGAAAGTGCGCGCAGCGCATGCCGCGGCACTCCGTCCGATTGTTTGCGTCGGCGAAACGCTTGAGCAGCGCGATAAAGGAAACGTTGAAAAAATCCTGGCAATCCAATTGCGCGGGAGTCTCGCCGGACTGACGCCGAAGGAATTGCAGGAAACAGTGATCGCGTACGAGCCGGTCTGGGCCATCGGCACGGGACGCAACGCCACGCCAGCTCAGGCGCAGGAAGCGCACGCTTTTGTTCGCCACACATTGGGCGAGATGGCTGACGAGGCCACGGCCGAGCGGGTGCGCATTCAGTATGGCGGCAGCGTGAAACCAGAGAACGCACGCGAACTCATGAGCCAGCCGGACATCGACGGCGCCCTCGTCGGCGGTGCCAGTCTCGACCCGCGCAGCTTCGCCCAAATCGTCAAGGCCGCACGCGACCGGTAGGGCGCAATCGCGTACAGAATCTGTACCTTAGATTTGCTCCGTTCTTAAAGGATGATGGGATTTGGCGCGGATGGAACGCACCAAACCCGTCGTAATCGTTCAGACGTTCGATGTCGTCGTCACAGCCGAGGAGCTTTTACTACGGCACCCGTGTTACCGTCCCCTCGAACACTGCTGGCGCTGGACCGGTCTGGATCATCCAAAGCTGCCTGCCGCTTGCCTCGACAAATATGTCAAAGCTTGCACCTCCGGTAAATGAGAGCGTGCCGGTACAATCCGTGTTTACGTTATAGGTTCCTAGCGATCCGCTGGAATGGATAATCGTGCCATTAATGCTGACCGTCGCGAACGGGCTGACCAGCGTACCATCTCCGTTGAAATCGATCCCTTCTACGATGGCTTTTGGTTGCGCAACACCGCCGACGATGTTCCACCCATGCGTGGCGAATAGATACGACCCGTGCAGAGTGTATGCACCGCAACTTGCCACCCCTTTGTCTGCCCGCGCGGTGCCGGACGTGCCCAGCGCTATTGCGGCAACCAGGCTGACCAACGCGCACGCCAAGAGTGAACAGCTTGCTATGCTCTTAACTAGTTTTGTCTTCATTGTTGTTGTTTCTTTCTTTTTAAGTTTGTTGTTCTGACCTTCATTGGCTCCTCGTCGTGAGAAGCCATTTCTGGCCGTTCAGTGATGTACAGAACGGAAACCAGTTGGAGGTTATGCGGAAAATGCAGAAACCTTAAGAACCACGGATTACGCGGATGGATCCTTGCGTGCCGCCTGACACAGACGCCTTACAAATTGCATACGCGATTCATCGCGCTCTGCGAACCTGTCTTATCAGCGGAATCCGTGGTTAGTTTTGTTTCGGCGCGAGGGAGGCGACCCGCCTTCGCGTAAAGCTACGGCGAGTCGCAAGGCTACGGCTTGGTTAGAAAACGAATAGACTATCTTGGAGCAAGGGAATTAACGATTTTTTCGAAGCGCGGATCGCCGCGCAGCGGATCCCACCACGGCATCAGTTTCAATTCGCCATAACTGACGTTGCTAGGCGGCCGGACGACGACGGCTAACTGTTCGCAGGCGAGATCTTTCTCTCCAACCCACGCTGCAATCACTGCAAAGTATCTGACGAGGTACCGGCCGACGAGTGCTTCTTTCTCCGCCGGAAGAAGCTCAAGTGCGCGACGGCCTTCGCGCAACGCTTCCTCTTTCCGGCCCAGGCCAGCGTCTATCATACCCAGCACGCACCAAGCCGGACCAAAATCCGGTTGCGCCTCCACGATTTTCTCCTGCTCTGCGCGTGCAGCGACAAAGGCCAGCTGTGCTCTGCGCTCGTCGTTTGTCATGCGCGCGATGAGGCCTTCGACAAAACGACGATTGAATTGAACCTTATCGCATAAGAAAATTCCATTTTCATTCAGCGCGCTCAAGGCTCGTGTGGCGGCAACTCCATCACGTTCGGCCAATGCGCACGTGAGCCAACTCGTAGCGATATGTGATGTTCCAACAGCGGGATTTGTCGTCCGAAGCGAATCGATTGCCTGACGCAATGGGCGAGTATCAGCGTTGACATCCAGTTCCCACTCCGGAAGAGCTAGTTTCATAGAGATGTTGTCGGGTTTGGCGACAGCTACTGCGCGGGCTAGCAAGGTCTTTGCTTCCGCATAGCGGCGAAACCGCGCGTAATCGGACGAAAGCACCTCGAGGGTGTCTGTGTCGCGGGGGTCGAGCTCAGCAGCGCGCTCGAGATTTCGCCTGGACGCTTCCCAGTGCCCTTGCCGTCTCTGGATGGCACCCATCAGTTGGAATATTCGCGCATGATTTGGGAGCGTCTGGCGGGCAATTTCCAGTTCGGCCAGCGCGCCGTCATAATCGAGGTAGCCTCGATAAAGGTGCACCGCTCGCGCAAGGTGCGCCTCGCCCGAATCCGGTTTCAGACGAAAAGCGGAATCGATCGCGTCCTTCGCCATGGCCAACCGCGCCGGGGTACGGTCGATCTCGTCGAAATAAAGCTGATCATGAGCGAAAGCCAGTTGGCAATACGCCTCCAGAAACGATGGGTCGCGCGCGACAGCCCGGTTCAGCAAATCGACAGCCTGCGCGAAATCCTGTGGTCGGCTGTTTTTCCCCGAAAGAATATCATTGGCGCGCGAATAAAGATCGAAAGCAACGAGATCCCCAGTCGGCTTGCGCTGAATGGCCTGTTTCTCAGCGGGTGTAATTTTGACATGAAGCTGCGCGGCGACTTTTTGCGCGATCTCGCTTTGGATTGCGAACAG
>WNGC01002711.1_pt1 | contig 10773 bp, 11 predicted proteins | sample 5400051 | NCBI WGS metagenome assembly WNGC01 (sample SAMN13153368, study PRJNA577476) | soil metagenome | isolation source: 20 cm soil or saprolite under grassland replicate 2 | place: USA:California | collected 2016-06-15 | reverse complement strand
CTACAGCCTCTGGCTCGCCGGGCTGTTTCCTGACTACATCGCCGCCCGGCGCTCCCGCAAGGGCGGGCCCGACCTGCCGTATTACGATGAGCTGGGCCGGCAGGGCTTTCGGCTCGCGGCGGAGCACCGCCTGGCCGAGCACCTCGGCGTCGCCACCATCTACCGCTCCGCCGCCGAGCGGTTCCCCACCTTGCGGGTGGCGTTCAACCGGTTGAGCGACCGGGTGTTCTTTCCGAACGTCAGCACACCGGAGAAGATACTCCGAAGTCTGTAGCGTAAGCGGTGAGCGGTCAGCGGGGCGACCCAACCGCTTACCGCTCACTCATCCAGGAATTTCGTCGGCACCGTCGTCGCCGCCTCCACCAGCTGCTCCGCGGACTTCACGAAGCGCACCACGATCGGCAACGACCCCTTGAGCACCAGCTTGCGCTGCATGATCCCCGCGATCGGACCCAGCTCTTTCCGGATCACGCGCTTCCAATGCTGGTAATCGCCCGAGATCACGAACGCGGCGTGGTCCGCCTCGCCCTGGGTCACCACCTTCGCTTCGCGGCAGGCGCCGCGCTCCAGGTCGAGCCAAATGCCTACCGGGTCGGCGATGCCGATCTCCGGCTGCCGATTCACCACGAGGGCGACCGGCCCGTGCGTCCACTCGACCGAGGCGGCACGATAGCCGTCGCTGGCGTTGATCGCCGCGCCGTAGGCGCTGACCCATTCAGGCGATGGGAACGCGATGCTCACGCGATCGCGTCCGCGAAGCCGCGGAACAGCGCGCCCTCCACATCGTCCTCCGGATGCCACTGGACCGCCAGCGTCCACGGTGCCCCCGGGTCCTGCCGCTCGGCCCCTTCGACGACACCGTCCTCCGCCCAGGCGTTCGCGCGGAGCGGCGGCGCCACATCGCGGATCGCCTGGTGATGCCGCGTGTTCACACTCGCGGCCCCGGCCTGGAGCGTGCGGTGCAGCAGTGAGCCGGACTCGATGCGCAGCCCGTGACGCGAGCGGCCGTCCGCGTGGTCGACGGGGCCGGGACGCTCGCTCGCCAGATCCTGGTACAGGGTGCCACCCAGGGCGACGTTCAGGATCTGGATCCCACGGCAGATGGCGAGAATCGGGAGGTGACGTCGCTCGGCAGCCGCGATGAGGGCCAGCTCGACCGCGTCACGCGCCTGGTCGGTCTCGCCGAGCTTGGCGTGGGGCGTCGCGCCGTAGCGACGCGGCTCCACGTCCTCGCCCCCCGTGAGGACGAGACCGTGCACGCCGTCGAGCGCGGCGCCGGCCGCCTCCGGTTCGAGCATGGGGGGCACGAGGAGGGGGACGAGGCCGGCGCGCATGAGCGCGTACACGTAGGCGGTATTCAACGCGACGCGCTCCCGCCCCGCGTCGGTGCGGCGCGTCGCGCTCACGGCCACGCGGCGCGTCACTGCGCTGCGCTGGGGGGACCCGCGGGGCCGCCGAGCAACGGGCACTTCGGGTTCGAGACATTCGCCCAGTCCACCCGCACGCCGTACAACGGCATGGTCCGGTCTACGCCGGTGAGCGCGCCGATGCTGGGGTAGCCCTCCGGCGGGCGCCGCGACTCGTAGATCAGCACCCCCTGGGCCCGCTGCGTGGAATCGTCCACCACCAGGATGCCGTACGCGGTGCTGTCGCTGATGGACGCGGCGGGGAAGCCCGCTCCCTGATACTCCATTGTCAACGCGCCCTTGCTGTAGGTGGCCGCCACCGTGCCCTGTTGGGTCATGCCGACCACCCGGACGGGAAGCGTGCCCGGCAGCCCGCGCGGTGCGTCGGTCAGGACGAAGGGCAGATGCCGCAGCCGGTCCTGGATCAGGGACGGCCCGATGAGCTGCGCCATGCCGCAGGCGGGAGAGCGAGCGCGGTCGCCCCCGCAAGAAAGCAACAGCGTCAAGCTGAAAAGCGTCACGCCAGACGACGTCGCGCGGAGGCGTGTCATCGAGGGGTCACCACCTCGACGACGCTCTGGGGATATGGGGCGTCGAGTGGGACGCGTTTGAGTTCGATCGAGTCCGCGCCCGGGACCAGGGGCGTCCCGAGCCGCAGCGTGTCGCCCACCAGCCACGCCGCCGTACGGACGCGCCCCCAGACCGGCTTCTCGAGCTCGACGCCGATGATCCAGCGGCCGGTGCCGCGCAACGGTCCCGCTTCGACCTTGCTGCGGTCGGGCTCGCCCCGATAGCGCCGGTACAGCCGGCCCGAGATCCAGTCCCCCACGTGCGTCTCGAGCGTGATGCGCAGGTAGACGGTGGAGTCGATGGGCACCGCGCGCTCGGCGGGGACGGAGCCCGGGCGAAAGATGCGGGTCAGGTCCCAGGTGCCGTTCAACGGGGACGCCTGGAACCCCTGGAGCAGCAGGGTCAGGATCAGCGCGCCGTCGAGCATCGTACGAATCTAATACGTCCAGGTGACAGTGGCGGCGAGCGTCCGGACCGGAGCGAGAGTGCGGGGCACCTGACTGTAGATATAGTTGAGCGCGTTGACGAGCTGAGCGCGCAATATCCACGCCCCCCATGCGGCACTCGCCCGCAGATCGAGGACCTTCTCCGCGACTCGCGGATCGGGCTCGTAGATCTCGACTCGATCCAGGCGGCTCGTGTAGCGGAAGTCGCCCCCGACGCCGATCGCGCCGCGCCGATAGTCGGCGCTGAGTGTGAGCAGGTGCTTGGGCCGGAACGCCAGCGGGCGCTCCGAGACGCTGTCGTGCGCGAGCTCCCGGGCATGCAGCAACGTGTACGACAACGTCGCGGTGAGGCCCGCGACCGGGGGGGTGGCGGTGACGGCCAGGTCGAGTCCCATGAGCCGGGCGCGCGTCACGTTCTTGAATTGGATCCGCCCGCTGGCGACGGTAGGCTCGATCAGGTCGGAGGCTTCGGTCCAGAAGAGCGCCGCGTCCGTGCGCACCGCGGATGAGAGCGTCGCCGCGTTGCCGAGCTCGAAAGACCAGGCAGTCTCGGCCCGCAGGTCGGGGTTCGGGACGACCGGGATGCCCTGCACCAGGGTTGAGACGAACCGTTCCGCGAGCGACGGGGCGCGGAAACCTCGCCCCGCGGAGGCGCGCCACACGCCGACACGGGCCGTCGGCAGCACGACGCCGAGACGCGGGCTCAGGACGGTCGCGAGCGCGCCGCCGTCCACCGCGATGTGATCGATCCGTGCGCCGGCGGCCAGCCGCACTCCGGCGACCTGACGCTCGCCCTCCGCATAGGCGGCGAATTCGCGCTGATGGTGCGTTCGGATCACGTTGCTGGTGGGATTGGTATCGCCGGTGAAGATATTGGTGCGGACATCGGAGAAACTGCCCTCCGCACCCACCGTTGCGACGCGGTCGCCCGGCGGGTGCACTTCGCCGCGGAATTCGACACCGTATCGATTGGCGACGCCCCAGTCATCGCCGGCAGGCTGAAAATCCGTGAAGTGCGTGCGGCCCCAGGAGCCCCGCGCCTGCCAGGCGAAGCGCGCCGAGGTGCGGCGCTCGAGCGTGGTGGCGAGGTATCCCTTGTCCGAGCGGGTGAACGCGCCACGGCCGGACGCGTCGATCATGAAGGGCTGGAAGGCCTGCCCGCGGTCGTCGCAGCTACCTGGGGTGCACCAGAGGAGCGGCGTCTGGTACTGATCGCTGGCCCACGACCCGGAGGTCGTCAGGAGGGTCGTGGGGTTCGGGCGCCACTGCGCTTTGCCCGCGGTCTGCCAGTGGTTGCGACGGTCCTGCTCGCGGTAGCCGTCCGAGTGCCAACCGCCCGCCGTGTAGCTCCCGCGCGCCACGTCGGTCCCGTACGACGTCGTGACGTCCAGACCCTCTTGAGCGCCGGTATAGTCGCGGAACTTCCAGATATCGAACGGCGGGTCGGCGTACGCGCCACCCAAGAGTCGCACCCGGGCGTGGAAGCCGGTCGGGGGCTCACGCGTGATCACGTTCACGACGCCGCCGAGCGCCGCCGAGCCGTAGAGCGCGGAGCCGGCGCCCTTCACGACTTCAACGCGCGCAATATCCTCGAGCGGGACCAGGTCCCAGTTGATCCCGCCCCGATCCCCCTGGTTTGCGGGCACGCCGTCCACGAGCATCAGCACGCGGCTGCCCAGCCCTTGCACGTAGCCCGAGGAGCCGCGGATGTTCACCTGGCCGTTCAAGAACTGCACGCCGGGCGCTTTATCCACCGCTTCGTCTATGGTCGTGACGGCCCGGCGGGCGATTTCGGTATCGGTCACGAGCGCGACGCTGGTCACCACGTGACTCAAGAGTTGCGAACGCTTGGCGGCGGTGACGATGACAGGCTGTAGCAGTGCGACCGCGGGACCGAGCCGATAGTTGCGCTCGAGCGAATCTCCTGCGGCCGCGGTCAGCGTGTCCTCGAGGGACTGAAAGCCGGGGAACCCGACTCGGACGATGACGAGCCCGGCCGGCACGCTCAGCCGGTAGTGGCCCTGGACGTCCGCCACGCTCACGCCATTGCCGTTGACGACTCGGACCGTGGCGCGCAGCGGCTGGCTAGCGCTGTCCCGTACCGACCCGTACAGGGCGGCGGTTCCCTGCGCGCTCGCAGCGCGGAGCGGCACCACAGCAAGCGCTCCCAGGAGGAGCGATCTCACGGGCACGGCGGGAAGTAGGTACAGATCGGGTGCATATTGCCGAAGTCGATCACAAAGTTGACCGAATCGGTGCTGGAATCGTGGACGAGGACCACGCCCGGCGCAGTGGGGTCGGTCCGGTCGCGGAAGAAGCCCGCCTCCTTGAGCAGCGAGTCGGCATTGCTGAAGCCCGGCGCGAAGGCGCCGACCTTCTTCCAGACGGCCACCACCCACTCGTAGCGGCCGTTGCCAAGGGGAACCGCGTAGAACTGCGACCCCGTGAACGGACGGGGGAGGGACGGCGGAGGTGGGAACGGCTGGAAGGTGAGGAGCTCGTTGCGGCTCCGGGGGAAGACTGGGTACGCGACGATCAAGACGCCTTCCGTGCTGTCGGGCGCAGTCCCCTGGAACGTCACCCTGCCGCAGATCGCCGCGGCGTGCGGGGCGCAGAGCGGGGTCGGCTGGAGGCCCTCGTTGCAGGCGACGACTCCCGTCAGGACGAGGACGACGTGCCAGTGGCGGTGCGGCATGCGAGCAATCTTCGGGGGACGGGTCGGGGCGTCAACTTGACCCCGGTTTGGGCGGGGAATAACGTAAAGCCCGCCATGCCGATCTACGAGTATCGCTGCACGGAGTGCCACACGCGCTTCAGCCAGCAAGAAGGAATCGAGGAGCACGCACGCAACCGGCCGCCCTGCCCCGAGTGCAAGTCGCCCGCCGTGGAGCAGGTGTTCTCGCCGTTCTTCGCGAAAACGGTTCGGAAGAGCTAGGCTCCGGTGTTCGAGCGCCTGCGAGACGCGTTGCGCGCCGCTCTGGACGCGGCGACGCCGCCGGGAGACTTGCGCGACCTGGCCCGTCAGATGCGGGAAGCGGTGGTCGAGGCGAAGCTGGCCGTCGGCGAAGCACGCGACGCGGTAGCGCGCACCGAGGGCGCCCTGACCCAGGAGCGCCAGCGGCTGGCCGATGCCGAGCGGCGCGGCCGGCTGGCGGCCGAGATCCAGGACCGGGAGACGGTGAACGTCGCGCAGCGGTTCGCGGCCAAGCACCGCGAGCGCGCGGGGGTGCTCGAGAAGAAGCTCGGGGCGCTGAAGGACGAGCTCGCCTTGTACGAGCGCGAGCTGGGGGACATGCAGGGACAGCTGGTCCGCGCCGAGCGCGATCGACCGCTCACCGAGGCGGAGCGCTCGGCCGAGCGTGCATGGCGCGATCTTCAGGCGGCCGGCGGACCGCGACCCGGCGTGGATCCGGACGACGAGCTGCTCAAATCGCAGCTCGACCGCGCCACCCGCGAGGCGGCGGCCGACCGGCAGCTTCGGGAGCTCAAGAAGAAGATGAAGAAGGACTAACCATGAGCGTGATCCGCGGCGTGCTGTCTTGGTTCCGTGACGCCTTCGGGCCCGGGCCCCGCAGCGCGGACGGGCGGCGCTCCGGAGGCAGCATGGACATCAAGCGCGACCGCATGGTCTTTCTCGGCTACGGCAAGTATTGGCGCTCCGATGCCATCATCGGGTTGATGCCGATCGAGGAGGAGCGCGGTCCCAAGCGGCGCACCAACGTGTTCGTGCAGGGGCGGGCGGAGCCGATCATCGCCTCGCGCACCGAGCAGAGCATCCTGGACGACATGGGTGCGACCGGCGACGGTTTCCAGGTGCAGGCGCTGCGGGAGGCGGTCACGGACCTGCTCACGGCGTTCCACGAGATCTCGCCGACCCTGCGCCGGACCCTTCAGAGCGAGCACCACCTCGACGTCGAGCAATGGGAGCAACGGCTGGGCGAGATCCTGCGTACGCCTCAACCGCGTGAGCCCGTCGAGCAGAACGAACTGTTCGAGTGACGGCGCCCCCGCCCGGCTCGTCGTGGTTCGGTCACCCCCGCGGTCTCTCCACCCTCTTCTTCACCGAGATGTGGGAACGGTTCAGCTATTACGGGATGCGGGGGTTCCTCATTCTGTACATGACGAAGGCGCTCGGGTTCACCGACGCGCACGCGGGGTCGGTGTACGGGAACTACGTCGGCAGCGTGTGGTTGGCGGCGATCTTCGGCGGCGTCATCGCCGATCGCTGGCTGGGACACTACCGCAGCGTGCTGCTCGGCGGGATCGTCATTGCGCTGGGTCATTTCACGCTCGCGTTCCACGCGCTGGCGCTGTTCTACGCCGGGCTCTCCTTGATTGTGATAGGGACCGGGTTGCTCAAGCCGAACGTTTCGACCCTCGTCGGGTCGCTGTATGAACAGGGGGACGAGCGGCGTGACGCCGGGTTCTCGATCTTCTACATGGGGATCAACCTCGGTGCGCTCCTCGGACCGCTCGTCGCCGGCAAGCTCGCCGAAGGCGTGGATTGGCATCTCGGATTCGCGTGCGCGGGCGTCGGCATGACGCTGGGACTGGTGCAGTACGTCCTCGGTCGCGGGCGCCTCCAGCCCGCGATCGAGCGCCTGGCGGCCCGGCCCACACCGGCTGCCGTGAGCCCCGGGCTTGCGCCCGGGGTCAGTCACGGCGGCTTCACGGCCGCCGACTGGCAGCGCATGACGGCGGTGGTGGTATTCTTCGCCTTCGCGTCCCTCTTTTGGGGGGCGTACGAGCAGGCCGGGTCCACGCTCGCCCTGTTTGCCGACCGCTATGTCCACCTCGAGCTGCTCGGCATCACGCTGTACGCGTCCTGGTTCGTGTCCATCCAGGCCGCGTTCGTGATCCTGTTGTCGCCCATCTTCGCGTGGCTGTGGATAAAGCTCGGGCCCCGACAGCCGTCCTCGCCGGCGAAATTCGCGCTCGCGTTGCTGTTCGTGGGACTGGCCTTCGTGCTGCTCATGCCGGCGGGGGCGATCGCGCAGGGCGGGGTGAAGATCAGCCCGCTCTGGCTCGTGGCGGTCTACTTCATCGAAGAGCTCGGCGAGCTGTGCTTGAGCCCCGTGGGGCTGTCGGTCGTGACCAAGCTCGCGCCGAAACAGGTGGTCGGGCTCATGATGGGCGTGTTTTTCCTCTCGAACGCACTCGGCAACAAGTTGGCCGGCTGGTCGGCGGGGTTCATCAGCACGACGCCGCTTCCCACCCTGTTCGGCGTGACCGCCGCGGTGACTCTGGGCGCCGCGGTCGTCATGTTCGTGCTCATCAAGCCGGTCCAGCGACTGATGGGCGGAGTGCGCTGAAGGTCCTATCTTAGCCGCATATGCCCGAGCTCGAGGAGCGCCTCCGGATCGCCCTGGCGGACCGTTACGCGCTCGAGCGGGAGCTCGGCCGCGGCGGGATGGCGGTGGTGTTCCTCGCCCGCGACCCGCGACACGACCGCGCCGTCGCCATCAAGGTGCTGCGCCACGAGATCGCCGCCGCCCTGGGCGCGGAACGGTTCCTGCGCGAGATCCAGATCGCCGCCAAGCTGCACCACCCCCACATCCTACCGCTCTACGACTCCGGCGCTGCCGGCGACCTGCTGTATTACGTGATGCCGTACGTCGAAGGAGAGTCGCTGCGCCAGCGGCTCGACCGGGAAACGCAACTGCCGCTGGAAGACGCGCTGGCGATCACGCGCCAGGTTGCGGGCGCGCTCGCCTACGCCCACAGCCACGACGTCGTGCACCGCGACATCAAACCGGAGAACATTCTGCTCGAGAGCGGCGAAGCCGTCGTCGCGGACTTCGGGATTGCGCGGGCGATCACGGCGGCGGGCGGCGACAACCTGACGCAGACGGGCTTCGCGATCGGGACGCCGCTCTACATGAGCCCCGAGCAGGGATCGGCGGGCGGGGCGCTCGACGGTCGGAGCGACGTGTACAGCCTGGCCTGCGTCCTGTACGAAATGCTGGCGGGGCATCCTCCGTTCATGGGCGGAAATGCGCAAGCCATCCTCGCGCGTCACGCAGTCGATCCGGTCCCACCACTCCGCACCGCCCGCGCGACGGTGTCGGGGGCCGTGGAGCTGGCGCTGCGGCGCGCGCTTGCGAAGGTACCGGCGGACCGCTACGCCACGGCGCTGGAGTTCGCGGTGGCCCTGGGCGGCCCAGTCTCGTCGGTGGCGCTGCCCGCGACGAGCAAGTCCGCGGGCCTGCGGGTTGCGTTGGGCGTTGGCCTCGTCCTGGCCGCGCTGGGCACTGGTCTCGCGTTACAACGGCTGTGGCGTCAGCCGCCGCAAGCAGCCGCCGGCGCGCCGGCCTATGCCGCCTCGGTGGCCGTGCTGCCGTTTGAGACCATCGGCGGGGGGCCAGAGGACGAGTACTTCAGCGACGGTATGACCGACGAGATCATCACGCAGCTCGCCCAGATCCGCGATCTCAAGGTCATCTCCCGCACGTCGGTCGTGGCCCTCAAAGGCAGCCACCTGACGTTGTCGCGGATCGCCGACACGCTGGGAGTGGACCACGTGCTCGAGGGGTCCGCCCGCCGTGCTGGAGGACGCGTGCGCGTGAACGCGCAGCTCATCGCCGCCAAGACGGACGCGCACCTGTGGGCCAAGACATACGAACGGGACCTCAAGGATGTCTTCCGGGTGCAGGAAGAGATCGCCGGAGACGTCAGCCGGGCGCTGCTGGCGAGCGTTCAGGGTCTGCGTCCGCTGAGTCCTGGGTCGCGGACCGAACAGCCGGCCGCCTATGACGCCTATCTCCGCGGCACGTACTGGCGCCAGCTCCGCACGCGTGATGGGCTGTTGCGCGCGATCGAGGCGTTCGAGGAAGCGCTGGCCGTCGACTCCGCCTACGCCCCCGCCTACGCGGGCCTCTCCAGCGTCTTGAGTCTCTTCGTCCTGTACCAGTACTCCGGTGGCCCGGAGCCTGTCTCGGCGCTCGCGCGGGCCATCGTGCTCGCCGACCGCGCGATCGCGCTGGACTCAAGTCTCGCCGAGGGGTTCGCCGCTCGAGGCTGGGCGCTTACGAATGCGGGAGTTTCCGTCGATACGGCGGTTCGAGACCTGGCGCGGGCCGTCGCGCTCCGGCCGAATTCCGGACAGGCGCACAGTTTCTATGTGGCGGCTCTGGGCGACGCCGGCCGCGACGAGGATGCGGTCGCGGAAGCTCAGACGGCTACGGAGCTGGACCCCTTGGCGCCGGCATTCCGTATCGCGCTCAGCTCAGCGGAGCTGGGGATTCGCCGCTACGACGTCGCGCTGCGAGAGGCCCGCCGGGCCGGAGTCCTCGAAACAGCCCCGCTGCCCGTGCGGATTCGTTTCGAAGGGCTCGCCCTGTTGCTGCTCGGCCGCCCTGGTGAATGTCTCACGCTCGACCTGGGCGGCCAGCAGCCTCTCAAGGCCATGTGTCTCGAGGCGCTCGGGCGTCATCGCGAGGCCGCGGCCGTCGTCGACTCGCTCGCGGCGGCGGTCCGGGCTGGCCGCGCCACCTGGGCGGTGCCCGAAGGGTTGGGGATGTATTACGCGTGGCTCGGGGATGTGGAAGGATCGCTGCAGTGGTATGGAGCGGCGTACAGGGCGGTCCAGCCCCGCTTTCTCCGGAGTGGCCTGTTCGACCGGGTGCGCAAGAATGCGCGCTTTCAGGCGGGTATCGAGCGGTTGACCGAGCGGAACCGGGTGCGTCTCGAGCAGGCGATCGCGCTGGCGCGGACGCGGAGACCGTAGCCTGGGGCGCGGTCACCGACGGTCGAGTCGCGCCCCTGCGGCCGCGGCGAGGATTTCCATCGCCCGATACACGTTCCCGAGCCGCACGTTCTCGTTTTCCGCGTGCTGGTTGTTGTCGTGGTTCACGGTCGGAAGCGCCACGAAGGGCGTCCGCAGGATGTCCGTGAACACGTACGCCGGTCCGCTGCCGCCGAGCGTCGGCAGGATCACGGGTTCGCCCAGACCGGCCGCGGCGAGCGCCGCGACCACCGCCCGCGCCGCCGGGTCGTCGAGCCGGGTACGACCCGCCGGATAGCCGGAGTCGCTCTGCACCTGCACCAGGCGCGCGCTGCGCACGCGGGTTGCCGAATCGGGCGCTTCCGCGACCACACGGTAGCCTTGGCGCTCGAGGTGCCGCACCAGCTTGTCCACCTGACGGCGAGGATCGTTTCCGTCGACGAGTCGCAGGTCGAGTTCGGCTACCGCCACGTCGGGGATCAGGGTGCGGGCCTCGGGTCCGACGAACAGGCTCCGCAGCCCGCGCACATTAAGAGAGGGGTGGGTGATCAGGTCGGCACGCGGTCGGCCCGCGCCGTCGGTCGAGCCCAGCTGGAATTGGAGGCGCTCGGCTTCGTCGTCAGCCGGG
>WNGC01002710.1_pt1 | contig 10774 bp, 8 predicted proteins | sample 5400051 | NCBI WGS metagenome assembly WNGC01 (sample SAMN13153368, study PRJNA577476) | soil metagenome | isolation source: 20 cm soil or saprolite under grassland replicate 2 | place: USA:California | collected 2016-06-15 | reverse complement strand
GTGCAGGACCAGTTTCTGAAGAAATCCCTGATGCTGGCAGTCGATGGCGCCGAACCAAGCGAATTGCGCAAGATGATCGAACTGGATCTCGATAATCAGGCTGAGCACGAAGAAAAAATCCCTCAGGTATTCGAGTCGGCAGGCGGCTTCGCTCCGACAGTTGGAATTATTGGCGCAGTGCTGGGCCTCATCCAAGTGATGCAACACCTGGACAAGATCGACGAAGTAGGCCGGGGCATTGCGGTTGCTTTTGTAGCCACCATTTATGGCGTGGGATCTGCGAATCTTTTCTTTCTGCCTTCCGCAGGAAAGCTGCGCATCCGTATTCGCGAAGAACAACTCATCCGAGAAATGACCTTAGAAGGCGTGGTTTCGATTCTCGAAGGCATCAACCCGCGCATGCTGGAAATCAAGCTGCTAGGATTTCTGGCCAACGCTGAAACTAGAGAACTTGAACGCGAGGAGAGGGTCGAGGTTCCGCAATGAATCGTAGGCGAAAACATCGGGCGCACGTGAATCACGAGCGCTGGCTCGTCTCCTATGCAGATTTCATCACCCTTCTATTCGCATTTTTTGTTGTCATGTACTCCACTTCGCAGGTGGACAAACGCAAGGTCGGGCAGCTTGCGATGGCAATTCAGGTTGCATTCCAAAAATTGGGTGTGTTTCCTGCCTCCACGACCCAGGTCCCAGTAGATTCAAGAGAACCAATGCCCTTCAGCGCCGTACAAGCGGTGGAAAATGCGCAGCGTAGAGCGCCGTTAGGCCGAATCGTTTCTCCATCTGCGAGCGATCCGAGCAATACCGAGGACGACGGAGACCTGACTGCTCTCCAGCGGGAACTGCAACAAACTTTGGCACGGGAGATCACGCGGCACGAAATTGCGCTGCGTACCGTGCCAGATGGCTTGGTCATTAGCCTGGAGGAGGTAGGATTTTTTGATAGCGGGTCGGCCGGTATCAAGGTGACTTCCATGCCGGCGCTAAGCCGCATCGTTTCTCTACTTGTCCCTCAGCCCTATCGACTTAGGATCGAAGGACACACGGATAATGTTCCTATCCACAATTCCAGGTTCGCATCAAATTGGGAGTTGTCCACTGGACGCGCCACAGAGCTGGTTCGCGTATTGATTACGCAGTATCAGTTCGCCCCGGAGAGGCTCTCGGCTGCCGGCTTCGCCGAATATTATCCAGTCGCCAGCAATACGACGGCCGCTGGGCGAGCCCAAAATCGCCGCTTGGATATAGTAATCCTAAGAAAACTCGCGTTGCCCCAGAGTTCTTCTTCGGGCCAGGGACAACCGATGGAGCCTTCGCCCAACCCAAATTAGTTGGTCTTCAAGGTTCTTGGTACGATAACCCGGCAAAATTCGGAAGTAATCATAAATCAGCCATCAGGCGCAGGCTGTTTGACCATTCGAGCCTGGTTTTCGCCAAAATCCCCTTGTTTTCGCCTACATCCATAGATTCTCTCTTTAAAGCCCCGGCAGTTCCATGCCGATGAAAATCTTGCGTGACGCAAGTACGGTGCTTGCCGCGCAGACCGGGCGGCTGGAACCGCAAGCCCCAGCAAAGAGAGAGAGAACACCGAGCGGCTACAACTGCCCAAAAGCCAATCACCGAGTTAAGGAACAAATGATGAGCAAATTGAGCCTGAAAATGAAGCTGGCGGTGGGCTTCGGCACATTACTGATCATCCTGGTAGTCATTGCCACCGTGGCGTACACCGCAGTAGGCAGTCTCGCCGAGGCTGCCAAAGAGGTCGGCCGCAAAGCAAGCGAAAAAGAGATGCTGGTGAAAATCGAACTCGCGGTTGCTAAGGGGCGCTCCGGAAGCGCAAGTTACCTGCTTCTGGACCGAAATGAAGCATTGGAAGTTGATGAGGAGGGCAAACGCGACTACAAAGATAGCATTGAGGAACTCACGCCGCTCGTCCACTCGGATGAGGGCAAGAGGCTCTTTTCTGAAGTCCAACATTCGTACGACAATTTGCGTGCTGTCAGCGATAAAGAGGTTCAGCTCCGCCGGTCCGGGAAAACGAAAGATGCAATTCAGACACTAACCCGCGAGTCGGATCCTGCATTCAAGCAACTCCATGAAAATGTGAAGGCCTTCACCAGCTATTTGGATAAAGGCTTGGAAGAGGCCGACAAAAGACAAGATGCCACAGTCTCTCGGTGCCGCGTTCTGATTCTTACCTTAGCGGCATTGGGTTTTCTGCTCGGGGCGGCAGTCTCGGGCATGACCATCCGGTCTATCCGGAGCATCATGTTCCGCTTAGTTGCCACGATGCAGCGAGTGGCAGCCAATGATCTTGCCACAGATGATGCGGAGATTACGACGGAGGACGAAATCGGCCAGGCTGGGACCGCTTTCAACCGCATGAAAAACAGTCTGCGCGAAATGATTCAGTCCATTGCCGGAACCGCGCAGCACGTGGCGAGCGCGAGCGAGGAACTGTCCTCTTCCGCTACCCAGCAAGCACAGAGCGCCGAGACACAGAAAGATCAGACCGCGCAGGTGGCTACTGCCATGCAGGAGATGTCCTCCACCGTGCTGCAAGTCTCGGAAAATTCCAACAAAGCCGCCGAGGCTTCCCGCCAAGCCGCGGAAACCGCCCGCCGCGGCGGTGCCATCGTGGAAGAGACCCTGAGCAGGATGCGCGCCATCGCGGATTCAGTCAGTGGCACTGCCAAGAAGATGGACGAGCTGGGCAAAAGTTCAGATCAGATCGGCCAGATCGTAGGCGTCATTAACGATATTGCCGATCAAACCAATCTGCTGGCGCTCAATGCCGCCATCGAAGCCGCCCGCGCTGGCGAGCAGGGCCGCGGCTTTGCTGTGGTTGCCGATGAAGTGCGCAAGCTGGCGGAGCGTACCACTACGGCCACCAAAGAAATCGCTGGCATGATCAAAAACATCCAGCAGGAGACCAAGACCGCAGTTACCGCCATGGAAACCGGCACCAAGCAGGTCGAAGAGGGAGTGAAGTCGACCATCCAAGCGGGAGGCTCGCTGAAGGAGATCATCCACATGGCCGAGCAAGTGGGCGAGATGGTCATGCAGATTGCTACTGCGGCGATGGAGCAATCGAGCGCTTCCGAAGAAGTGAATCAGAATATGGAGAAGATCGCCAAATTGGTGAAGGAATCGGCCGATGGCGCGCAGCAGTCGGCCAAAGCCTGCCAGGACCTCTCCAGCCTCGCTTTCGATCTGCAGAACATGGTTGGCACTTTCAAGCTCGGCTCCGGCGAGTCCGATCCCCCTGGCACAACTCGGCATTCTGCTGTAACTGCCCGGGCGTTAGCAGCTTCGGCGCACTGACGTGCCAAGTTACGAATATGTAAAGCTCGTGAGGGAACGCAGGATGGGAACCCGAACCAACACGACGGTGGCGCAAGACAAACTAACTCAGCATGGGCCAGCACATGGCGAAATGCTGCAGGTAGTGAGTTTTCACGTTGGGGAAGAAGAGTTTGGTCTCGACATCTTGCGCGTGCAGGAAATCATTCGCGTCCAGCGTCTTACTCGTGTACCGAACTCACCTAAGTTCGTGGACGGCGTTATCAACTTGCGTGGCAGGGTGATTCCGGTTATCGACCTGCGGAAACGCTTCGGCATCGACTGCACGGAGCAGGGCAACCAAACTCGCATCGTGGTGGTTGAGGTTAAAGGTACGGTGCTGGGCTTCATCGTGGATTCGGTGTCAGAGGTTTTGCGCATTCCTGCCGAGACCGTGGAGCAGCCACCTCGTTTGGGAAAGGTGGAGCGGGAATACGTGATGGGAGTCGGAAAGCTGGACAATCGACTGCTGATTCTGCTCGATGTGGATCGGCTACTGGGCGACTCTGAGGAGACGCAAGTCGCAAGCGCCTGAGTTCAATTTTCAGTGCGGTTTAGGACTGACATCGTGAGCAACGAGTTCTCTCAAGATCCGGCGCTGCTGCAAGAGTTCCTCATAGAGTCCGAGGAGCTGCTCGAAGGGATGAACCAGGATCTGGTCGCGCTAGAGCAGGCGCCAGATGATACCGAGCTGCTCAATCGCATTTTTCGTGCCCTTCATACGATCAAAGGTACTTCTGGATTTTTGAATTTCGATCCCGTGGTGCGACTGAGCCATCGCGCTGAAGACGTGCTCAACACGCTACGCCGCTCCGAGGTCGAGTTTTCCCGGCGGATTATGGATGCGCTTCTGGCTGCTCGCGATCAGCTCAGTATCATGCTGCAAGACATTCGCGAAGGCGGCCTGAAGGATTACGCACTGGATGGATTGATCGCCGAACTGGAAGCAGTACAAAAGCCCGCCCCTGCTCCCAGCCGTCTTGGGGACATTTTGGTTGCGGAAGGCGTAATCGCGCCGGGCGCACTGCAAGATGTTCTTCAGCAGCAGGCCCAGTCAGGAGAAATACGCAAAATTGGCGAGCTGCTGGTCGAAAAAGGCCTGGCCTCTCAAACTGACGTCAGCAATGCCCTAGCCCGGCAGAAGCGGCAGGCAGACAGCGTGATTGCCGCCCAGACTATGCGCGTGGATGTGCGCAAGCTGGACGAACTCATCAATCTTGTTGGCGAGCTTGTGCTGGAACGCAACCGCTTGTTCCAGCTCAGCCGGGAGCTCAGCATGGGGCGCCTGGAGATGCAAGATCTGACGGAGGCGTTCAGCCAATCCACAGCGCGTCTCAGCTTTATTACGGAAGAATTGCAGGCTGCCGGCCTGCGTGCGCGGATGGTGCCGATTGATACGGTATTCCGGAAATTCCCCCGCCTGGTTCGTGATGTCGCTCACAACCTGAAGAAAGAGGTCGATCTACTAGTAAGCGGCGAGGATACCGAACTGGACAAGACCATGGTTGAGATGATCGGCGACCCTCTAGTTCACCTGGTGCGCAATTCCCTCGATCACGGCCTGGAGTTACCGGATGTTCGCGAATCGGGGGGCAAGCCGCGCAAAGGAACCATCCGGCTGGAAGCGCGTCAAGAGGGCGACCAAATCATCATAAGCGTGGCGGACGACGGCGCCGGTATTGATCCCGCTCGCATCGCCAAAAAAGCCATGGAAAAGGGGCTGGTTACGGCAGATCGTCTACGAACCATGACCACGCGCGAGATTCTCGACTTCGTATTTCTTCCCGGCTTCAGCACCGCGGAAAAGATCAGCGATCTCTCAGGGCGCGGTGTGGGCATGGATGTAGTTCGTTCCAATCTCACCAAGCTCAATGGAACCATCGAGCTGGAAAGCAAACTTGGCGCTGGCACCACAGTTTTTTTGCGCCTGCCTCTCACGTTAGCCATTCTTCCCGTTTTGCTCGTGGAGGTAGGAAACGAGATCTATGCTCTCCCGTTGCGCTCCGTGGTGGAAACCGCGCGCATTCGTGCCACCGAGCTCCACCGTTTCGAAGGAAGTGAGCTGCTCCATCTGCGGGGTGAAACCGTTCCCCTGCTGCGTTTGAGGCAGATATTCAAAGTTCAGTACCGCGCCGATGAAAAAGGCAGCGACAAGGTCGTAATTCTCGGGATCGGCGAAAGACGTTTCGCGCTGCTTGTCGACAACCTGATTGGCCAGGAATCGACGGTTATTAAACCGCTCGGATCTTATCTTCATCACTGTTCTGGCATCGCAGGCGCCACCATCAGCGGAGATGGCAGAGTTCGCCTGGTTTTAGATCCGGCTGATCTGCTCGCATCAGCCAGCAATTCTGTAGCACAGGGACTCACACAATGAGCACGACGCAATCCATCCCGAAGACGGTGGGGCGACCTGAGGGTCCGCCCGATCCCAGCCTGGTTCAGATTCGCGACCTCGTGTATCAGGTGGCGGGTATCTTCCAACCTGATAATAAGCTGCGTTTCCTGGAGGATCGCTGCGTCAAACGCATGCAGGCCGTGGGAGTTAAGAGCTTCCGTGAATATTACGAATGCTTGACCATCAAGCCCATTCGTCAGGCTGAACTAATCAGCTTATTGAATGAAATCACGGTCGGTGAAACCTGCTTTTTTCGCAATCAGCCCCAGCTCGATGCCATTCGCAATCTGGTGATTCCTCGAATAGTCGAGGCCCGCGCCAAAATGGCGCTGCGCCATCTGCGAATTTGGAGCGCCGGATGCTCCACCGGCGAGGAACCATACACTTTGGCGATGATGATGACGGAAGAGATTGCCGGGCGCGTGAAGGGTTGGACGTTTGAGATCACCGCTACGGACTTGAATGAACGTTCGGTCGCGCACGCCAAGCAGGGGATATACGGAAACTACAGCACTCGAAATCTCACGCAGTATTTCCGGCAAAAATATTTCACGCCCCGCGGTGAGCTGCTGCAGGTCAATTCGGAAATGAAGTCGTGCATCAGTTTCCAGCGACTGAACCTGCTCGACGATTCCCGCATGGCGTTCATGAAGGGCATCGATCTGGTCATGTGCTGCAACGTACTGATTTATTTCGATGGTATGTCAAAGAAGCGCGTAATCCAGCATTTTTATAACAACCTGCTGCCGCATGGATATTTGTTTCTGGGGCACTCGGAATCGTTGTACGGCGTCACGGATGACTTCCAGCTGGTGCACCTGCCTTCGGCAACCGCGTACGTGAAATCGGAAAAGCGGCACATCAGTCGCTAGGTGAGATATGACTGTACAGACCCAAGAAACGCTGTTGAAAAAACTAAACGCGATTGACCAGATGCCCACGCTTCCGGTCGTTCTAACGCCTCTCTTGCATTATATGGAGCAGCCGTTGGAACGGCTCGAAGTCCAGCAAGTAGTGGATCTGATCTCGCAAGACAAGTCGTTAACGGCCCAGTGCCTGCAACTCGCGAATTCGCCTCTGTTTGGACAGTGGCAAAAGATTGATAGTGTTCGCGCCGCGGTGATGGCGCTGGGAATGCAACGCATGCGTGATGTCGCCATGTCCTGTTCCGTACTCACACTTCTGCCGCGTGAGACGGCGGGCTTCGACCCAATTGTTTTTTGGGAACACTCTCTTGGCTGCGCGCTTGTTTGCCGGCAGTTCGCGCGCAAAATCGGGTTTTCCGAGCCGGGGAAAGCTTACCTGGCAGGCCTGCTCCACGATATTGGTATCATCGCTCAGTTGTGGGTTGCACCCGCCGAGTTCCGCGCCACCATGGAACGCGCTTCCGCTGAGCACATTCCGCTGCACGAAGCTGAGCAAGCTGTACTCGGAATTAATCACACCGAGAGCGGCCGGATTGTGGCTGAGCGCTGGCACTTCACACCCGATCTAGTGCAGGTGGTGGCCTCCCACCACGACGCCAGCAAAGCTACGAGCGAACGCGCGCTGGTGGCTCTCGTCTCGCTCAGCGACTTGCTGTGCCGGATGGGCGGCTTGGGATACGGGTACACCGAAGATCGTCAGGTGAATTTTCTCGAAGAGCCTGGATTCGCCATTCTCGAAAAAGAATGCCCCAAGCTGGACAGTTTTGATTGGGCCCGCTTTACGTTTGAGCTGGAAGCCTACTTAGATGAGGTCCATCAACTGGTGAACCTGCTCTACCGCGGCCCAAAATGAAAGGCGTGAACGACAGTCCTCACCCAATTCGCGTGCTTGTAGTCGACGACAGCGCCTTCACGCGCATGGCGCTGACCCGCATGATCGAATCAGACCCTGCCCTCTGCGTAACCGAAACCGCACAGAACGGACGGGAAGCTCTGGAGAAAATCGCATCTCTTCACCCAGACGTTGTGACACTGGATATCGAAATGCCCGGCATGAACGGCCTGGAAACTCTGAAGCGCATCATGCGAGAGTTTCCCTGCTCGGTAATCATGGTGAGCTCGCTTAGTCAGGAAGGCGCCGAGACCACGCTGGAGGCACTGGCATGGGGAGCATTTGATTACGTCCCGAAGCAACTGTCTGGCACGTCGCTCGACATCGTAAGAATTCGCGAAGACTTAATAGCGAAAATCAAAGCGGCTGCAGAGAGCAAAGCCCATGTAGTGATGAAAATCCCCTCGCACGCGGCTGTTGCACGAGCGAGGAGTATCGCGACGGCGGCCGTTCGTGCTTCCCCCGACATTGTTGCAGTTGGCACATCGACGGGTGGTCCCCAAGCTCTTCAGGAAATCCTGCCGCTGCTGCCGGCTGACCTGCCGGTTGGCGTTCTGATTGTGCAGCACATGCCCCCGGGATTCACTGCTCCATTTGCGCAGCGCTTGAACAATCTGTGCAAGGTAACGGTTCGCGAAGCCGCGGACAACGACTCAGTTGAACCTGGAGTTGTGTATATCGCTCCGGCGGGCGGGCACATGACGATTTTTCGCGGAGCGCGGTCCCAAGTGGCGATTCGCATCTCTTCAACTCCACAAGGCATGCTTCACATTCCCTCGGTCGATGTCATGATGCTCTCAGTGGCGGAAGTGTTTCGCTCGGCCGCAATGGGGATAATTATGACTGGTATGGGTTCGGATGGGCTGGAAGGGATGAGGGCCATCGCCCGCGAGGGCGGAATCACCATAGGCCAGGATAAATCAAGTTGCATTGTGTATGGGATGCCGCGCGTCTGCGCGGAGAACGGCATCCTGCAGCGTGTTGTCCCGTTGCCCGAAATTCCGCAACATATCATCCAAGCAACTCTTCATCGCCTGAGGGCGTGAGACTCTCATTCATTCGCTGATCGGGTCGCTTTCTTCGAGCACTTGTTTGATCTTTGTGGTGAGGGACTCGCTCGAAAATGGCTTGGGCAAATAATAGCGAAAGTCGTGCTCCTGCACTCCGGCACGTGCCACCGCAGTCTCTGGATATCCGGAAATAAAGATTGTCTTCAGACCTGGCCTTCTGCTGCCAAGTTCTTGGGCAAGATGGGCGCCATTGTCATCCGGAAGCACAACGTCAGTGACCAAGAGATGCACGTCTTCATGCTCGTAGAACAGCCGCCGAGCCTCTGCTGCACACCACGCTTGCAGCGGGCAATATCCGGCTGACAGTAAAATCTCGCCGGCGACCTCACGTACGAATTTTTCGTCTTCGACCAGAAGAATGGTAGTGCCTCCCGAGTTCAATTCTGCTTTGGGCGGCCCTAGATTAAGCTGGATATCTTCCGTGTGAGCCACAGCTCTGCTCCTGGGAATTACCTATTTGCAGGTGAAGCGCCGCATGAGCGGATCAGTGACTTTGGGTCGTGGCGGCCCGGAAGTAAACGACTTACAAGCGGCGCATTGCGCCCCAGCAGTGGAGTTTTGGCGTGACGAACCGCCGTTTCGGGAATGGCTGCGGGAATGTGGTCCAAAAGAGAATCTTGCCGAAGCCTAACGCGTTCTCGCCAATATAGTCTGGTATGGGTCGAGTACGATCTTTCGTGCGCCCGCTGGGGCGCTGACACGAAATGACGTTTCCGGTCCATCGGCAAACACTCGTGCCAGCAGGATTGTTTTTGCTCCGATCAGCGCATACACCGGGACTGCAGTGACCAGGTCCTCTGGTCCATCTTTTTGCAGGATGATTCCGCTCACTGAGGTCGAGCCGCTTTTGTCGCTATATTTCACACCTCGCAGCTCCAGTCGTGGAATTGCTTTGCCCTTCACCCACCCCTGGTAGAACCAGTCCAGTGATTTTTTTCCTTCGTACCAGAGTGGCCGGGGCAATTCTTCTTCAAATACCCGCAGCATTTCCAAGGTTGAAATTGCTTTGCCTTGGTAGCGGTCCCTCATTTTTCGCAGCGCTCTTACAAATGGCTCGTCCGCAGCAACGGATTGCGTCCCCACCGAGCCGCGCGCGCTCTTTGTCTCAGCATCGCGCATCATGCACCGCAGCATGTGAAACAACCAGGTGCCACGGCCATAGCTGATGGCTTCGTATCCAGCGGGGAAATGTGACGACGACAGCCGGGTTCCCAACGTGACGGGACCGGCGTCCATCAGCGGATCACCCTGCTTGTTTTTTGACAGCAGTTCCTCGCGATACTTCTGCATCGCGGTGCGGAACTGGACCGGATCCTGCGATTCCAGCAACATCATCGAGCTGTAATTCGCCAGCCCCTCCACGAGCCACTGGTCGCGGTACCCACTCCAGGTGACCAAATCGCCCCACCATTGGTGCGCGGTTTCATGGGCGATGACCTGAGCGCTGAGGATCTTTTCGACCGGACTCAGGTGGAGATCGGATTTCTGCTTCGGAGTAAGGAATGAAAAGCTGGAAAGAAAAATCAGAGCTGGCCAGCCCTGGCTTAGATCTCCAGGCATTTGCGTCAGGGCAAGGGTGCCGTAGGGATAAGGTCCGAAGCGGCGAGAGAAGAAATCAATCGCGTGCGCCGATGCTTCGGCTACGCTCTGTGCGTTCCGCGCAGGCGAGGGTGCTGGTGTTGAGACGATTACTGGCTCGGACTTTGGCCGTAAGCCTGAGGGAATCACAGGCCCTGGCACTTCTGCTATTTCCGTCCCCTTGGGAAATGATCTCTCTACCCCGGATGCGGCATAGGTTTCTACCTTCACATCTCCAATGTGCGTCTCGACGCGCGAATACTTGCCGAGATTGAAGCCTGCCAGCGGAATGGGCCGCTCTGAAAGCCAGCGGCTTACCTGTTGTCCAGCGATCTGATCGGCGCTCTTGGGCGAATCGGAATCAGTCCGCTTGCCAGTGGCCACCAGAACCCAACCGGCGGGATAATGGAACTCCAGATCGTAATTAGCCATTCCCAACCCCCGATTCGGATACCAAGTGCCTCGCGCTCCGACATAGAGCAATCCTCCACCTGCCTCGGAGAGAACATCGCCACCATAGACGAAGTGCAATTTGATCTTTTGTCCCACCCTAAGCGCCTCAGGGAAA